>Ga0316217_10007477_pt1 | contig 10423 bp, 8 predicted proteins | sample 1anoAmetaG_FD_203633 | JGI IMG/M metagenome (GOLD analysis project Ga0316217, IMG submission 203633) | Freshwater microbial communities from Trout Bog Lake, Wisconsin, USA - 1anoA | ecosystem: Environmental > Aquatic > Freshwater > Lake > Hypolimnion/Profundal zone | place: USA: Wisconsin... | reverse complement strand
ATGGTGAGGAGGTCGAGTTCTCGGAAGGGTTTACGGATTTGCACACGCGGTCTTATGAGGAAATTCTGGCGGGTCGCGGGTTTGGGCTGAAAGAGGTTAGACCCTCGATTGAGATCGTTTCGAGCTTTCGTCAGCAGGAGATTGCGAAACGTTCAGGGATTGTTCATCCCTTTGCCGATAAAGCCTGATTTATGAGTGAAATGAGGGAAGACCCGCGTTTTCCGGGCGTTTTGATCCATCAGTCGAGCTATGTCGATGAAGGGGCGGTGATTGGTCGCGGCACCAAGATTTGGCATTTCTGTCACGTTCTTTCAGGGACCGTGATCGGCGAGAATTGCTCGATTGGCCAGAACGCGATGATCGGCCCGAAGGTCACCATCGGCAAGGGATGCAAAATTCAGAACAATGTGTCGCTTTATGAAGGCGTTGTGCTGGGCGATGACGTGTTTTGTGGTCCATCCTGCGTGTTTACCAATGTGATCAATCCGCGGGCGAATATGAGCCGTAAATCGGAGTTTAAAATGACGCCCGTTGGCATAGGCGCGACGATTGGCGCGAATGCGACGATTGTTTGCGGTCATGAACTGGGCGAGTATTGTCTGATTGGCGCGGGGGCGGTTGTCACAAAAAACGTACCCGATTATGCGCTGATGGTAGGTAATCCTGCCCGGCGGATGGGCTGGATGAGCCGTTCTGGTGAGCGGTTGGGTGCTGATCTTATATGCCCGACAACGGGTGAGAAATATCATCTTATCAATGACAACCAGCTTGTGCTGGCCGATTAGGAGCAAGTTTAGTGGATATCAAGGGTAAAAAATTCGTTGTGATTGGTGGTGCAGGCCTGATTGGTTCCCATGCGGTGGATCAGCTCATCCAAGAAGATGTCGGCGAGATCGTGATTTATGACAATTTTGTGCGCGGCACGATGGAAAATCTTGCAGGCGCGCTGAAAGATCCACGCGTGAAAATTTTTGAAGCGGGTGGCGACATTACCCATACGGATATTCTGGATGCAGCATTGAAAGGTGCCGATGGCGTGTTCCAGTTTGCAGCGCTTTGGTTGCTGCAATGCCATGAATATCCCCGCACGGCCTTTGACGTAAACGTGAAGGGCATGTTCAACGTGCTCGATAGTTGTGTGCGCAACAATGTGAAGCGTTTGGTGTGGTCCTCATCGGCCTCCGTTTATGGCGATGCGGTGGAAGAGCCGATGACGGAAGATCATCCGTTCAACAATAAGAATTTCTATGGTGCGACGAAGATTTGCGGTGAGGCGATGGCGCGCGCCTATCACTTCCGCTATGGGCTTGATTATGTCGGCTTGCGCTATATGAACGTCTATGGTCCGCGTCAGGATTATCGCGGCGCTTACATTGCTGTGATCATGAAGATGCTGGATGCGATTGATCGCGGCGAAGGCCCGACCATTATGGGCGATGGCTCGGAAGCGTTTGACTTCGTAGCCGTTGAAGATTGTGCCCGCGCTAACCTCTGCGCGATGGGGGCTACTGCTACCGACCGTTTTTATAATGTTGGTACGGGTAAGCGCACCTCGTTGAAGGAAGTGGCTGAAATGCTACTCAACCTTACGGGCTGCAACCAGCCGATCAATTACGCGCCCCGCTCGGCGGCAACGCTGGTGCGTAACCGCGTGGGTTCGCCGGTTCGTGCGTCGAAGGAAATCGGTTTTACCGCGGGCATTGATCTGGAAGAGGGCTTGCGTCGCCTGATCACCTGGCGCGAAGCTCATAAGAGTGAAGTTGCCGCGCGCCGCGCCAAATCTGCTGAATAAGGATCGCTAGTCTCATGGCCATGGAAAAGAGAACCGTCCAGATCGCATTGCCTTCAATGGGCGAAGAAGAATGGCAGGCCGTGCGTGGCCCGATTGAATCGGGCTGGCTCACGCAAGGCCCGAAAGTGGCCGAGTTTGAAAAGCAATTTGCCGCCCGCCATGATGTGCCCCATGCGCTCGCTGTCACGAGCTGCACAACCGCGTTGCATCTCGCATTAGCCGCCATGGATATCGGCCCCGGCGACGAGGTGATTGTGCCATCTTTTACATGGGTCGCGACCGCCAATGCAGTGCTCTATTGCAATGCTATTCCAGTGCTGTGCGATGTTAATCCGCGCACCAATAATATTGACCCAGCGTCCGTTGCCGAGAAGCTCACGGAACGCACTAAGGCGGTGATGCCGGTGCATCTGTTCGGCCTCTGCGCCGATATGGATGGCTTGCGGGCCGTGTTGCCGGATCATGTGAAGATTGTCGAAGATGGTGCTTGCGCGGCAGGCGCATCCTATAAAGGCACACCAGCGGGTGCGTTGGGCGATGCGGGGTGCTTTTCCTTTCATCCGCGTAAGTCGATTACGACGGGCGAGGGTGGCATGATGACCACCGTGCATGACGATGTGGCGGCCAAGGCGCAGGTGTTGCGCAACCATGGCGCGTCTGTTTCGGAAGAAATGCGGCATCGCGGCGCGCAGCCTTATCTGCTGCCAGATTTTGACGAATTGGGCTTCAATTACCGCATGACCGATATTCAAGCCGCTATCGGCCTTGTGCAGATGACGAAGCTTGATCGCTTTATCGATGAGCGTGATGTTGCCGCGCGTCGCTACCGCGAAGAGCTTGCCGATATTGAATGGCTGCGTCAGCCTGTGGTGCCGAATGATGTGCGCCACGCCTGGCAGGCTTATGTCACCTATGTCGACCCGAAGCTCGCGCCCATGCCGCGCAATGAGATTATGGCGAAGCTCCACGCGATGGGTGTGGCCACGCGCCCGGGTACCCATGCCATTCATATGCTCGGCTATTATCGCGACCGCTACAATATCAAGCCGGAGGATTTTCCGGGCGCCAAGGATTGTGAAAACAACACTATGGCGATCCCACTTCATAACCGCATGAGCGAGGATGATTATGCCTATGTCATCGAGTGTATCCGCTCGATTGCCAAGGGCCATTGATCATGTCGCAGCCGCAATGGTTATCGGATTTATTGGGCGTGCAAGTTCCCGCTGAAGGCGCAAGTGCAACGGCTAATGGCCGCCAGATCACGACGGTTGCGGGTATTCCGCGTTCGGCGGAATTTGTCTCCGCCGCGCAAGAGCAGACACGCGAAACCTTCGGCTTTAAATGGGCCAAGCGCGATACGTTTGAAGGCTCGGTTGCCGATCATATGCGCACCTGGCTGGTGCAGAAATATGGTGATGTGCCGTTTGCGCCGTGGTTTAAAGAGCATGGCGAGCATCCGATTATTCTGGATGCAGGCTGTGGTGCAGCGCTTTCCGGCATTGCGCTGTTCGGTCCCGTGATGGACCGTGTGCATTATCTGGGTGTGGATGTGTCCACCGCTGTGGATGTGGCCTCCGCCCGCTTTGCGGAGCGCGGTTGGTCCGCCGGATTTATTCAGGCCGATTTGAACCAGATTCCGGTGCCTGAACGCTCGGTGGATATCGTGTTTTCCGAAGGCGTTTTGCACCATACCGATAACACGTTCAATGCGCTGGCGGCGGTTACCAAACATGTGAAAATCGGTGGCCGGGTGGTGTTTTATGTCTACCGCAAAAAAGGCCCGGTGCGTGAATTTACCGATGATTATATCCGCGACAAGCTGCAAGCAATGACGCCTGAACAAGGCTGGGCGGCGATGGAGCCGCTCTCAGAACTTGGCCGCATCTTGGGCGAGTTGAACATCGAAATCGATATCAAGCGCCCGATTGATTTGCTGGAGATTCCGGCGGGTAAAATCAATCTGCAACGGTTCTTTTATTGGCATGTGCTGAAAGCGTTTTATCGCCCTGAAATGTCGCTCGATGAAATGAACCACATCAATTTCGACTGGTTCGCGCCGAAGAATGCGCGGCGTCACACGGTTGAAGAAGTGCGCGGCTGGTGTGATCAATTAGGGCTTGTGATTGAGCATGAGTTTGCTGAGGAAGCGGGCATTAGTGTGATTGCTAGGTTGGGGCAGGGGCGAATGGTGAGTAGCGAATAGCGAATGGGGGTTTGAGCTTCCTTCTCCCGTCCGGGAGAAGGTCCCTGCGGAGCAGGGGTATGAGGGTCTAGCGGTAACCATTAGAACCTCATCCGTCGCCTTCGGCGACACCTTCTCCTTCAAGGAGAAGGAAGCTTATTCCCCTATTCGCCACTCACCATTCGCCACTCACCATTCGCTATTCGCCATTCGCTATTCGCCATTCGCTACACAAAGACAACCAAGGAACCCGAACCACATGTGCGGCATAGCAGGCATCTATCATTTTGACGGAACGCCCGCGTCACCTGTGACGTTGAAGGCGATGACGGATGCGCTCGTTCATCGCGGCCCCGATGGCGAAGGCCAGTTTACCGATGGGCCGGTGGCGCTGGGCCATCGTCGGTTATCGATCATTGATTTGTCGGATGCCGCCCATCAGCCGATGCCCTCAGCCGATGGCAAGCTGGTGCTTACTTACAATGGTGAAGTCTATAATTTTCAGGAATTGCGCATCGATTTGGAAGCCAAGGGCCATTCCTTCCGCTCGCGCGGGGATAGCGAAGTGGTGGTTACCGCCTTTCGCGAATGGGGCTTGGAAGCGGTTTCGAAATTCAACGGCATGTTTTCGATTGCGCTGTGGGATCGGGCGAATAGACGCCTAACGCTGGCGCGGGACCGGTTTGGCGTGAAGCCGCTTTATTATTGGTATGACGGCAAGACGCTGTTGTTTGGCTCCGAGATTAAAGCCTTCATGAAGTTTCCGGGCTTCAAGGCCAAGCTCGATCCGACGCATCTTGCCGAATATATGACGTTTCAGAATTTCATCTCCGACAACACGCTGTTTGCAGGCGTGAGGATGCTGCCTGCGGGCTCGACGATCACGATTGAAGCAGGCATGAAAACCCTGCCCGCGCCGGTGCGCTATTGGGATTTCCGCTTTGTCGAAGACGAGACGATGACGGATCGTGTTGAGGCCGAGCAGGAAGTGGATCGTCTGTTCCAGCAGGCGGTGAGCCGTCAATTGATCTCCGATGTGCCGATTGGTTCCTATCTCTCGGGCGGCATGGATTCCGGCTCGATTACGGCGATTGCGGCGCGGCAACGTCCGATGTTGCATACGTTCACGGTGGGCTTTGATATGTCATCTGCCTCTGGTCTTGAGATGGCGTTCGATGAGCGTCGCGCCGCCGAGCGTATGTCGTATAAGTTCAACACCGAGCATTATGAAATGGTGCTCAAAGCAGGCGATATGGAACGTTGTATGCGTTCGCTCGTCTGGCATTTGGAAGAGCCGCGTGTGGGCCAGTCCTATCCGAATTATTATGCGGCCAAACTTGCTAGCCGGTTTGGTAAAGTCGTGCTGTCGGGTGCAGGTGGGGATGAGCTTTTTGCGGGCTACCCCTGGCGCTATTACCGCGCGGCGAGTGCACAGAATTTTGATGAATATGTAGACCGCTATTACGAGAATTGGCAGCGTCTGGTGCCAACGGAATCTTATTCGGATTTGATTGCACCGTTAGGCTCTGAAGGCCGCAATGCCGATCCGCGCGCGATTTTCCGCAATGTGTTTTCCCATCACGAAGCGGAATTAAAAACACCGCAGGATTACATCAATCACTCGCTTTATTTTGAAGCCAAAACCTTCATGCATGGGTTGCTGGTGGTGGAAGACAAGCTCTCGATGGCGCAATCGCTTGAGAGCCGGGTGCCGTTTTTGGATAATGATCTCGTCGATTATGCGGGTCGTGTGCCTGTCACCATGAAGCTCGCCAATCTCGGCGAGGTGTTGAAGCTTGACGAGAACACGCCGGGCTCAAAAACCGCGACCTATTTTGGCAAGACCAATGATGGCAAGCTAATCTTACGCTCAGCGATGTCGAAATATATTCCTGAAGATGTAACGCAAGCGTTGAAGCAGGGCTTCTCGGCGCCCGATGCGAGTTGGTTTCGCGGTGAGAGCATTGATTATGTGCGTCGTACGCTGATGAACCCGAATGCGAAGCTTTGGACTTATCTCGATCGCACCACGGCGCAGGCGCTTATTCTCGATCATTTGGAAGGCCGTCAAAACCGCCGCTTGCTGATCTGGTCGCTTCTTTATCTTGAAGTCTGGCTGGATCTCTTTGAGGGATGAGCATGACCGATAAAGTTTCCGAACTCGGTGAGTTGCTCAAAGCGTTGCACCAGCGGCGTGATGACGAATTGCGCTCGACCTATAACCGTAGCCTACCCTTTGCCGATGCACAGTTTGACCGCTGGGAACGCGCCAAGATTTTGGGCTTTGGCGAGAAGACGAGTATCTATGACTCCTCCGTTGTGATGGGCGATGTAAGCGTGGGGGCCAACACCTGGATCGGGCCGTTTACGATGCTCGATGGTTCGGGCGGCGGGTTGACGATTGGCGATTATGTGTCGATCTCGTCAGGCGTTCACATCTATACGCATGACACTTTGTTATGGGCCGTATCAGGCGGCGTGCAAGCGGCGCGTAAGGGGGCGGTATCGATTGGCTCGAACACCTATATCGGCGCGCAAGCGGTGATCATTGCAGGGGTGACGATTGGCTCGCGCTGCGTGATTGCGGCCAATAGCCTTGTTAACCGTAATGTGCTGGATGGCACGATTGTGGGCGGCACGCCCGCGCGTCATCTGGGCCGGGTGGAAGGTGAAGGCGCTGATGCTCGCCTCGTTTATGACAGCAAGGGCGCAGGATGAGTGAGCTAGCTGACAAGCCCCGCCGTCTGATGATGATCGGCTATAACACGGTTGATGAATTGATCCGCGATGGCAAAATCCGCTTGGATGATCCCGTGTCGCTGGAGCTGCAATTCAATCTCGGTCGCATGTTTGATGAAGTGATGTATGTGGTGCCGTTTGGCCGCGAAAATATCGAGCGCCGCATCGATGACACCACGATCTATCGCGAGCTGGCGTTTGACCGCTCCGAGCGTGGGTTGAAACTGGTGCTGAATGGTTTCAAGCACGTGACGAAGGCCCGTGTTTTTATGGATGATATCGTAGCCACGCTCAAGCCCGATGTGGTGCAGACGGTTGGCCCGCATATTCCGGCGGCGATGGCGCTGATTTCGTCGCGCACACGGGCGCTGCCGACGGTGTGTATGATCGAAGCCTATTGGGAAGATATTTTGCCGTTCCAGCAATATTTTCCAAAGAGTGTTAAAGCGATTTTGCCGTATTGGTATCGGCTCGTTTATCGGTTGTTTCCGCGTTATACGGGTGCGCCTTCGTTGGCGCCTGATTATTATACATCAAAAGGCATGGACAAGGCACGGATATCGCCTTGGATTCAGCCGCTGGATTTGCGGGAAGTTGAAGCGGCTGACCCAGCCGATGCTCCTTTGGCTGTGAAGGCTTCCGCCCATCCGCGCATTGTGGTGTTGGGGCGGTTGCACCCCGAAAAACTGGCCGTTGATGCGTTTGAGATTTTTGCCAAAGCGGTTTCCTCTGGCTTGCCGGGAACGTTGATTTTCGTCGGCGATGGATTGGATCGCCCGATCATCGAAGCGCGTGCGAAGGAATTGGGTTTAAAGGACCGCGTGGTGATTACGGGCCTTGTGCCGCATAAGCAAGCGATGTCGATTTTAAAAGCGTGTGATTTATCGATTGCGCCGATGCAGGGTTCCGCTTTGCTCGAAACGCTTGCCGCAGGAATTGCCACGGTCGCTTATGACCACGAAACCCATGCCGCGTTGATCACGCATGGCGAGAATGGAATCTTGGTGAAGCATCGCGATGTTGAAGCAGCATCGCAGGTTTTAAGGCAATGGCTCTTAGAGCCTTTAAAGGCCAAGCAAATGGCGGATGCAGCTAAGCATCGGGTTGAGCAAAACTATAATGTTCATGCGATGCGGTCCTTGCTTTTTAAGCCCTTTATGGAGGCGTATCATTTACCGCGCTTTAAGCAACGTAGAGCTTTAAAATCGCATCTTAAGATGGAGAGGGCTTAAATGTCCACGCGCCTGCTTTATGTCGATGTGAATGCGAGCTTTATCAACCCGACGCGGAATTTATTACCGCTCGCTTTGATGCAAGGCTGTGATGTGCGATTTTTTGGCCCCGGCCATGTTGCCTCCGATGTGTTAGCGATGGGTCTTCCGGCGTTTATGGAAAAAAATGGCCCGTTTGATGCCATAGCAACCAATACACTTGTGTTGTTTTCGGATATGATTGATCCCACGCGCTATGCGGCTAATGTGCGTGCGTCGTATGCATATGAGGGGCCGCCGGAAGATTTGTTGTTTTTGCCCATTATAGCCAAACAATTTTCAGCGGTGCATGTACCACGTATTGCGGTTCTGCTCGAAAATGATTTTTATAATTGGACCGCGCGTGAACGAGACAAGATTGATGCGGCGGCTGATTTTTTTATCGGCTTTGGTGAAGAATTCTGTCCCTTTATCGCCGATATGCCGAACCTTCCCTTTGAACGGTTTGCTTCGATCACCACCGATATCTGGGCCGAGTTTTGCCGCAAACAGAAATCGCGGATTGCGTCCTTGCCGCATTTTGTTTCCGATGCTGAATTTACGATTTCGCCGCTCGCCATGCGCCGTAGCTTCTGGTCGGTGATGGGGGTGCAATATCATGCAAGGCAGGCGGCCCGTGACCATCTTGTTGAACACGGTATCGAGCCTGTTGTTGATAGTCGATTAAGAAAACTGATTTCATTGTTTAAGAAAACCCGTCTCATGCGGGGTGAAAAGCGCTTCGTACAAAAATTATTGAATGATGATTTTGCAGCACGGATTGCAGCAACGCGTTTTTCCTATACATGCGGTTCGGGCCTTGCGATGCCTATTCGGAAGTTTTTTGAAATTCCGGCTGCTGGTAGCGTGTTGGTATGCCGGCCGTTTCATGGCTTTGCGGAAGCGGGTTTTATGGATGGTGTGAATTGCATCATCACGGAGCCCGATGCTTTGATGGATGTTCATCATCATTTGCTGGCGGACCCGGATCAGGCGCAAAAAATAGCAAGCGCCGGGCAGCATCTTGTGCTCGATCTGCATTCCGTTTCCGCGCGCGCCGAACATCTTTCGAAAATAATTGAGGCTATGGCTCATAGGCGATTTTTTGGGAGCCAGTGGAGTGGCGGCGCACATCGTCTGCGTTCTTTACCCGAACGGAGTGTTGCGTGATGATGCCTTCCCTGTTGCGATTGTTTCGCGATGTCTACCGGGTTACGGGACGACGTTTGCCGATACTGGTGCTTTTAACGTTTTTAAATGCGCTGTTGGATGGTGCAGCAGTAGCAGCGTTGTTGCCACTTTTAAAGGCGGTGGGTGGCTCGCTGGAGACGGGCGATGATCGCGTGACGCAATTTATCAATGCAGCGTTAAATCTCATAGGAATAGCACCATCAGCGTTTGCAATTGCAGGCTTTGCGATTGGCCTTATGGTGCTGGGGGTTATCGTGTTTTTAGCCCAAGCCTATCTTGGGACTAAATTACAAACGGAATATGTCGCCGCCTGGCAGCGGCGGTTATTTTCTGCCTATTTTGGTTCCGAATTTGGCTTTTTTCGCGAGCGCCGCGCGGGCGATTTGATCTCGGCTGGCATTACCGAACCCGTGCGGTTGGGCGGAGCGTTTTATCAAGCCAATCTGATCCTTTCATCGGTGTTGTTTATTGGTGTGCAAATCGCGGTTGCATTGGTGATTGCGCCCATTGTCGTTGCTCTTTTGTTTGGGGCAGGAACATTGCTGTTTATGGTTTCTGTCGGGCTTGTGCGGCGTGGATTACTCGTTGGCGAAGAGATGACGACGGTGAATGCTGATCTTCAATCGGATGCGGGCGAATTGGTGGCGGGTGCTAAATTTGTCAAAGCGACGGCGACGGAGGATAGGGCGGTTGAGCGGCTTTCGCGTACCGTGATGCGCTTGCGGGATTTGACGTTTTCCAATGCGTTTGACGTTCAAATCGTGCGGGCGATTTTTGAATATGCGAGTGGCTTTGTCGTGATCCTTTTATTGGTCGCGGGGCCGAGCGTGCTTAAAGTGGATGTCGGCACGGTTATTGTTGTGGTGGCGATGTTTATCCGTTTGTTTCCTAAAGTAACCGGGCTTCGGCAATGCCAGCAATCGATCAGCCTTGTGCTGCCTGCGTTTGATGCGGTGTCTGCGATGGCGAACGAGGCGGAAGCCAAAGCGGAGCGTTCGCTCGCGGCGGAGGGAACATCGCGGTTGAGCGATAGACCGGCTGAGATTGAGCTTGATAATGTGCGTGTAGTAATTGGTGAACGCACGATCCTTGATGGTATTCATCTTAAGATTGCTTCTGGTGAATGTGTTGTTTTAACGGGGCCAACGGGTGCGGGTAAAACGACGCTGCTTGATTGCATATTGGGCTTGCGGCGAATTGAATCCGGGTTTGTTAAAATTGATGGTCAGCGGCTTGATACGCTTGCGGTTTCTGAGTGGCGGCGGG
>Ga0316217_10007476_pt1 | contig 10423 bp, 11 predicted proteins | sample 1anoAmetaG_FD_203633 | JGI IMG/M metagenome (GOLD analysis project Ga0316217, IMG submission 203633) | Freshwater microbial communities from Trout Bog Lake, Wisconsin, USA - 1anoA | ecosystem: Environmental > Aquatic > Freshwater > Lake > Hypolimnion/Profundal zone | place: USA: Wisconsin... | reverse complement strand
GGTACGCTCGTGGTCGGCACCGACGGCCTGTTCAACTACGCCGTGCCGGAGAGCGTCGCGGGGGCAGTACGCGGTCGCGCAGCTGCTGGCGCAGCGGAAGAACTTCGAGCCTTCGTGCGGCTGCCGTCAGGGATGTACCAGGACGACCTTGGCGTCGTAGTCGTCGCTCCGGTAACCAGGTAGCCGGGATGAGCACCACAGAGCGGACGTCCACCCCGGCGGGGACGACGAGATCACCGCGGCGTCGACGCGGCGCTCTCCTCGGCATCGTCACGGCCGTCCTCGTCTACGGCGCCGGCTACGTGGCAGCGCGTCGCGCGCACCTGCTCGTGCACTACAGGAGCTGCCCGCCGCCCTACGACGACCGGGTCGACTTGCCCGACCCTGGCATCCCCATGCGCTGGTTCCTGCCGGACCCGACCGCCGTCCCGTGGGGGTACTACCTGTACGCGGCGCCGGCGGTGGTGTTCCGACCGCTCATGTTCCTGGAGCAGGCTTGCTGGTGGGGCGCGAGCCCGTGGAGGACGCGTTGCTAGGGCGGGGTCCGTCTCACCCCGTGAGTGGTGCGTGTGCCGCAGGCGTGGGCGGGTGTCACGTGCGCACGGACCGCATCGCTGGTCAGGCGGCGGCGCCCTGGCGTACGGTTGCGGCATGCTCCCGCAGCTCGGCAAGCTCTCACTCCTCGACCCGCGCACCGTCTGGAAGCACGAGGCCCACGACTTCACCCCCTGGCTCGCCGAGAACATCGACATGCTCGGCGAGCTCCTGGGGCTCGACCTCGAGGTGGTCACCCAGGAGGCAGCGGTCGGCGATTTCTCCGCCGACATCGTGGCGAAGGACCTGGGTCGGGGTCGCAAGGTCGTCATCGAGAACCAGCTCGAGTCCACCGACCACAACCACATGGGGCAGCTCATCACGTACGCCGCCGGGCTCGACGCCCGCGTCGTCGTGTGGGTCAGCCGCGAGTTCCGTGAGGAGCACCGGCAGGCCCTCGACTGGCTCAATCGTGCGGGCGCCGGGACGGAGTACTTCGGCGTCGTTCTGGAGCTTCTTCAGATCGACGGATCGAATCCCGCACCGAAGTTTCGTCTCGTTGCTTCCCCGAACAACTGGTCGCGGGCGGCCAAGGGCGGCGGCGAGGAGCTGAGCAGCAGGGCGGCGACGTACAAGAAGTTCTTCCAGGCCCTCATCGACGAGCTGCGCGAGAAGCACAAGTTCACCAACGCGCGCGCGGTCGGCCTCGAGCAGCGTCCTGACCAACCGGCGTGCCTCCTCCATCCGGGCGGGTGTCGACCTTCTCCACCTCGAGAGGAGGAGCCGTAGGAGATGATCCTCTTGCTCGCCTCCCAGTTGGGTGAACTCGCGACACGTCCTTTCGGCCTGTCGCCGCGTCCGGAGCCGATGACACCGTGAGCATTGAACCTTGCCTCCACGACCGAGAAGTAGATGGCGAGCCTGGCGGCAGGTCGGGCAGACGAGCGCTCGCCGACGGCTCCAGCCAGACGCCACGTCGACCAGCTGGATGCGCGCCGCCACGGGAGCGCCGCCGTCAACGTCGAGCACGACGACGTCGACATGGCCGAGATCTTGTAGGTCGTCGCCGACGAGGGCACGCAGATCGCGGCTGGTGACCTCACCCCGCCGTGGGAGGGCGACCTCAAACGCCGACTCGTCCGCGTTGCGCATGCAAGAACCTCCTCTGGGCCTTCATGTTCTCCGCTGCACCGAGCGCCCGCTCCATGCGGAGGCGGATGACGTTGCTGACGCCGACGACCTCGCGGAGCGTCTTCGTCACGGCCAACGCGATCGAGGGGTCGGTGATGGTCCTGCCGAGGAGGCTCACGAGCCCAGCCTCGACGTCTTGTAGCTCGAGAGCCGTAGCCGTCTCACCCGCGACGAGCTCGCAGAGGAGGAGCTCGCCGACGCTGGAGTCGTCAGCGGCCTGCTCGAAGGCGGCACGAACCTGATGCGCGCGCGCCAGGTTGATCGGGTTCACGGTCAACGTCGCAACCGAGTTGACGGCTTGCGCGTCGGCGTCGGCGCGCCTCATCCGCTCGAGGTCACCTGCCTCGTCATTCGTGAGCAGGCCCGGCGGGTAGTCCGGCTCGACGGCATCGACCAGGGTCGGCTCCTCCCGATCATTCGACCGCGTGGCGCCGGTCGCTTCGGCTTGCCGAAGGCGCGGCTCACCCGCACCGGTCACGGCCGCGCCACCAGCACGATGCGCGGAGCGGAGGCCTCGATGGCGCCGTGATAGCGAGCGAGTTCTCGCTCTGCGTCCTCCTGCGATTCGACGAGGTCTGCCTCAAGGCGGTCAAGCGAACGCTCTGCCGGGCTCGCGTCGACGGCACGGCCGGGGCGATGGCGCCTCTTGCCACGGAGAACGCCGAGCATGTCGCCGAGGTAGTCGAGCCGGTGCTGCGCAAGGTCGCGCAGCTCGAGGATCGCGTTGCGGTCGAGGACAACGGGCTCGTGATGATCCGCACGAGCCGCGGCGACTTGCGCGAGCAGGTCCTCGATGGATACTCCCTCGGCCATCGCGGTGAGCTTTCGCGCCACCTCGGCCATCGCGTGCGCCGTACCTTCCTGATCGCGTCCGGTTGTCACCCACGGCGGGGGGGCCTCCTCCAACGTTCGTAGCAGCCAGCGGTACGCGGCGGTCTCGGCCGCGTCGGCGTCGTGAAGATGGAGACGGTCAGCGTGGCTCATGCGTACTCCGACGGGCTCGGTAGCGTTGGGCCCCGTGGCGATCCGTGGGGCAGGAAAGCCAAGCGAGCGCCTACCGACATGATGCCGCGCGGAAGACGATATGGACAGAGGCGGACGTCCGATTTCGCCTGCGGTATCCTTTGCGACAAGGATGCAACCACGACGAGGGATCGCCCTGGACGACGCGCCGCGTTGCCTACCGGGACTGACACGATGAGCCCGAACCGGAAGACTCGCTCCTCGGCGCACGGCAAGCGGAAGGCGACCAGCCCCACGACGACGACGCTGGTGGTGAGCGACCTCGTGGAAGCGGTTGCCTCTAGGATCGGCGACGTGCGGCAGAAGGCCGTGGAGCGGAGCGACGCCGCCTGGGAGCAGGTCCAGACGGAGGGCGACGCTGAGCAGCGGAGGGCTGCGACGGCGGTCGCGAAGGAGATCGCGCGGACGACCGAGCGCCGAGTCCGTGTCCTCCACGCGGTAGTCGGCCTGCTGAACGAGCTGAGCGGAGACGCAGCGGCCTTGGAGCGCGCGGACGTCGCGGCGGTCCGGGTGCTGAAGGCACTCAAGGTGCCCGACCTCTACGGCGTGTCTGACCGCCGTGTTCGTACCGCAGCACTGAAGGCGCTCAAGCGCGCCATGGGTCGCGCCATCCTGGAGCAGGCGACCTCGACCGCGGATCTCGAGTCACTGCACGCGCTCGGCGCGAAGGAGCGGGCGCTTCGTGCGAAGCTGGCCGCGGCCGGAAGCTCGACGGTCGCGAGCATAGCGCGAATCAAGACGGAGCTCGCCAAAACGGCTGCGAAGTTCAAGGAGCTCCACGCGGAGCTGTCGAACCTGGCGCTCACGACCGCGCACGAGGCTCTGCGCATCGAGGCCGACTCGATCACGCCGGCGGAGCTCACGCGCGGCTCCCCGCTGTCGCACCGGCTCGCGTTCGCGCTCCTGCACTCGGGCCTCGCCGATGACGCGGTCATCGCCATGCTGGGCAACGTTCCGGAGAGCGCCTTGGACAGCATGGCCACCGGGCTTCGCGAAGCCGCAAAGAAGCATCGACGTCCGACGGTCGAACACCTCTGCCTCGGCGCCATCGGCGCCACCGGGGTGCTGTCGGCCCAGCAGCGGACCGAGCTCTTCGACCGCGACAAGTAGCCCGGCGGCTCGCGAATCCCCCGCGTTCAAGAGATTTCGGACATCTGCGGATGTCCGAAGGCCGGTGACGCCCACTCGCAGTGCGACTCGGTTGGCGCTTCGACATGCCTCGCAAGAACACCATCCACGGAGTCGACGTGCTCCGTATCGCCTGCCTCGTCGTGTGCGACCGCCGAACGGTGGTCCGCTACCTCGAGGGCCGTCCCGTAACCGACAGCACCGCCGCGCGCATCGAGCGCGCTCTCCGCGAGCTCGGCGTCAAGGCCGAGCCGTCCACGCCCGTCACCACCTAACCCCCAACAGTCGAAAACGCACGCCGAGGTGGGGACCACGGGACGTGCGCTTCGAGGAGAACGACATGATTATGCACGAAAAGGAGCCGAGCGACAGCTCGGCCGACACGACACCGGCCGCGGCATCCGCGGCGGCCAACGCGCCGCTCGGCCCGGAGGCCTACGCGAACAAGCTGCTCAAGAAGATCGAGGGCGTCTCGGAGGACTACGCGTCGAACATCTCGCGCTTCATGCGCTTCCGCGACACGAAGCCAGACGAGTCGGTCGAGACCCAGGTGCTCGAAGCTCGCGGCCTGAGCGAGATGTACCCCCCCAACTTGTTCGCTCACGTCACCAGCGAGGGCGGGCTGGAGGTGGCGTTCCGAGAAGCCGAGGAGAAGTTCGGGGGCCTCGGCGTGTTCTACGTGCTCAACGAGGTGAACCGCCTCGTGCGCCTTCGCGCCCAGGTCGATCAGTGGAACCGGCAGACCAAAGGCGGTGGCACGACGGACGCGGACATCGTCTCTCGCCGCGCGTTCTACTTCGACCTCGATCCGGTGCGCCCCGTGAAGGGGATCAGCGCCTCAGACGAGGAGAGCCGGTACGCTGTCGACGTCGCGATCCGCTGCTACGCCGAGCTCGCGGCCGACCTCGGGTCGGACGCCTGCCTGGGGTTCGGCTTCAGCGGCAACGGCGCGCAGGTGTACGTGGCGCTCGACAGCCTGCCCATCGACGACGCGACGACCGCGGTGATCCGCGGCCTCCTGGTTGCGGCGAAGCACGTCTACTCGACCGACAAGGTGGAGTTCGACACTTCGGTCGGCGACGCCAAGCGCCTCTGCCCCGCGTTCGGGACCGTGAAGCGCAAGGGCGTCCACAGCCCGGAGCGCCCCCACCGCCGCACCTGGTTCACATGCGACGAGACGGTGCAGCGGGTCAGCCTGGCGCAGCTCGTGGCGCTCCTCGACCTGCGGATGTCCCGCCTCACGCCCGAGCAGCGCGCCGACGTCGAGAAGGCCATGGGCAAGAAGCCCGCGGCCGCGCAGGCGACGTCCACCGCGCAGGGCAAGCACAACGTCAAGGCGCCCGCGCAGAACCCCGCGCCTCCCCCGCCGTCTTCAGGCGCGGATCAGAAGCCAGGGCCCTTCGGTGCGGCCAACGCGGTGCCGATCCGGGAGGTGGCCGAGTGGCTTGACCTCATGCAGGGCGGCTACCCAGTCTGTCCGGGGTGCGGAACGACTGGTGACTCTTCGGTGGCCTTCATTGGGAACCGCTTGAAATGCCTTCACAATCGGTGCGCTGAGAAGGGCCGCGACGGGTTGCGCGGCGTCGTGGACCTCGTCGTTGAGGTCAAGGGGCTGAAGCCCATCGAGGCCGCACGGCTGGTGATCCGCCAGTTCGAACTGGACGAGCCGGCTTACGTTTTTGCGAATACTGCGAATATTGCGACGCCATCCGAGGGCCAGCGGGAGGCCGCGTGGTCGGCGCCCGTTCCGTTCGATGGGACGGGCGATCTCCCTCCGTTTCCCACTTCGGCGCTCCCCTTCTGGGTGCGCGCGTGGGTCGAGGCAGAAGCCGTGGCGACGCAGACCCCCGTCGACTTGGCCGCCATGATCGTGCTCGGCGTGCTCGCGACTGCATGCGCCAAGAGCTTCTTCGTGGCAGTGCGGGACACGTGGTGGGAGCCGCTGAACGTGTTCATCACCATCGCCCTCGGATCCGCCAACCGGAAGTCGCCGGTAGCCCGCGACGCGCAGAGGCCCCTCCTCGACTTCGAGAAAGAGCTCATCGCGAAAGAAGCGCCCGCCGTTGCGAGGAACAAGGCGCGTCGCGCCGTACTCGAAGTCCGCCTGAAGGACGCCGTCCACGCGGCCGCGAAGGACGCCTCGAAGGAGATCGACGTCGAACAGATCACTGCCGACCTTCAGAAGTTGCCAGCGGTGGAGTTGCCTCGCCTCATCGTCGGCGACATCACCAGCGAAAAGCTCGCTATCGTCATGTCCCTGCAGGGGGGGCGCATCGGGGTGATCACGACCGAGGGCGGCCTCTTCGAGACGATGGCGGGAAGGTACTCAGACGCAGCAAACATCGATCTCTATTTGCAAGCGCACGCTGGCGATGACCACCGTGTCGACCGCGTCGGGCGCTCTCCGATTTATTTGCACAAGCCCGCTCTCACGATGGCGCTCGCGGTTCAGCCCGAGGTCGTTCGCGGGCTCGTCGATAAGCCGGGCTTTCGTGGCCGCGGTCTCATCGCCCGGTTCCTCTTTTCCATGCCTCTGAGTTTGGTAGGAAGCCGCATCATCGTTCCGCCGCCGATGCCGAAGGCTGTCGCCGATGCTTACGCAGCCGGCGTGGACAGGATGCTGCGGTTGCCCACGACGTGCTGCGCGGGCACCGCGGAGATCATTCCAACCGCTCTCACGCTCACGCCGGCGGCCTTGCAGGAGGTCACCGACTTCATGGGCTTCATTGAGCCCACGATGGGCCCCGGCGGAGCGTACGCACACATGGCGGACTGGGTGGGAAAGCTGGCAGGAGCGGTGATCAGGATCGCTGGCCTTCTTCATCTTGCCGAGCGTTCTCCGACCGACCTGATCAGCGGGGTCACGATGTTCCGGGCGAAGAACATCGGCCTGTACTTGCTCCTGCACGCCCGCGTTGCCTTCGAGCACATGGAGGCCGACCCCGCCGTTGCGGACGCGAAGTACGTGCTCGACGTCCTGAGGCATGACGGCGTCACCTCGGTCACGAAGCGCGATCTCTTCGAGCGCACCAAGGGCCGCTTCGGCGAGGTCGCGAAGCTCGATGAAGTTCTCAGCCTGCTGGTCGAGCGCGGGTACATCCGCAAGGTCGCGCAGGAGAAGAATGGCCCCGGTCGGCGGAGCGTGATCTTCGAGGTCAACCCGCTCTGGGTCTCGCAATATTCGCAGTATTCGCAAAAAGCCCCTGCCTCGCCGCCCCCTGCGCCGCCGTCGTCGCCGGCGACACCGCCCCCGCCCGAGGCGCAGCCAGAGCCCACGCCCCCGTGCACGCCGGGAGGCTCGTCCTCTTCGGAGGCGGCAGCGGCAGCTGAGCCCGCCACGCCCCCCACGATGGCGCCAGGGCCCTTCGGCGGGGTGCCCACGAAGCCGCAGCGCCGGGGTCGCGCGGCCACTCGCTCGGCGCGCGCCGAGCAACGCTACTACGAGGAACTGCAGCCCGAGCTCCTGAAGCGGGCGCTCGCGAACGTCGCGGCTGACGAGGACCTCATGACGGCTAGCGCCTTGGGCGCGGGGATCGAGGAGGAGGGCGAGTGAGCGCGGCGATGATCCACAAGATGCCGAAGCAGAAGCCGGGCCGGAGCGAGCAGACGGTGCAGACGCCCCCCGACTTCATGGCCGCTGTCGTTGAGCTGTTCGGTCCGATGACGTTCGATCTGGCGGCCACGGCCGACAACAAGCAGGCCAACAAGTTCTTCTCACGGGAGGACGACGCGCTGGCGCAGGACTGGACGCGGCTCGGCGGCAACCTCTGGCTGAACCCGCCCTACAGCGATATCGGGCCGTGGGCAGCGAAGTGCGCCCTGTCCGCCCCGCATGGGCAGTACGAGCGCCGGATCTTCCTTCTGGTGCCCGCCTCGGTGGGGGCGACCTGGTTCGCTCAGCACGTGCACGGGGAGGCGCTCGTCTTGGCCTTCTCGCCACGTCTGAAGTTCGTCGGGCACTCCAGTTCGTACCCGAAGGACTGCATCCTCGCCGTGTTCGGCGAGCGGCCCGGCTTCGAGGCCTGGAGGTGGGTGTCATGATGTCGGCAACGGGGGTGACGCCGACGGCGGGCGGCAAGATCCTCGAGGAGCTCGCCGTGTCGGCGGACGTCACGGAGGACTGCCTGCCGGCGGAGGCCCTTCGGGGGGAGGAGACCGTGCAGCCGACGACGCTCGGGCAGATCGCCACGCGCATGGACGTCGGCAACGAGCGCGCGGTCTCGCAGATGCTGGAGGCCGTGACCTTCATCGATGCCAGCGGGCGTGAGGACGGCAAGGTCACGCAGCTGAGCTCGAAGGACGTGGCGACCGCGTTGTTCTCGGGCGCGCCGACCCTCATCGCGGAGTTCCTGGCGGCGCAGGTCGTCCGGGGTGTGGCCCGGATGCCGCCGCGTACCCTGGGGCCGATGAGGGCGCCGGTGGTGGTCCGAAGGGTCGGGTCACGTCCCCGGTCTGGAAGAGCGCGTCGCGTACGACGCCTGGCTCGACCTGCTGCCGGGCGCGCCGATCCACCAGGACCAGCTGCCGACGGACGGGCGGTCGACCATGCTCGACCGGGTGAGCCTTCGGTGGCGCCCTGGGACTGCCGGCCTGCTGCAGTCCTGCACCGACGCAGGGGGGGAGCCCCGAGCTGCGACGGCCGCGAGTCGCCCCAGGCGGCCCACGCGCAAGAATCGTGCGTTCGGGGAGATAAGGATATCGGGGCGGCCTACGCGTCCCCCTCGAGGAGCCAGCCATGACCGGCCTGGCCCTCGATGGGTTGCTTCCGGTGGAGGACGTCGCGGGCTTGCTGAGCCTGTCGACGAAGACGGTGCGCCGCATGATCGCTCGCGGCGAGCTCGTCACCCACCGGCTCGGTCGCAATGTACGCGTCGACGCCTCGAGCGTGACGTCCCTGCTCGCGAGCTCGGTGACGAGCGCCGCGGTCGAGACGGTCGCGATGGTCAAGCAGAACAACGGGAACGAAGGTGACGGCAAGAAGGACCCGCCCCGGCTCTTCCGGCAGCGGGGCCGGTCGAAGGTCTGGACGGCGCTGATCGACGGCCAGGAGGTGCCGCTTGGTACGACGAACGAGCGGGAGGCGCAGGCGAAGCTCGTCGGCATCGCACGTGCGGCCGGACCGACGGCGGACGGCGGCAGGAAGCCGTGGAGCGTGTTCTACTCCAAGAGCCGGGGCTTCGCGGTGATGTACTACGACGAGGACGGGGCTCGGCGCCTGCACCGCGTCCCTGCGGCTGCTGGGGTCTCTGACCAACGAGGCGCCGAAGCCTACGCCGAGGACTGGTACCGTCGGAGCGTCATACGGATGGGCCAGGCGCCCACGAGGGCCACGACCGCGGCGGTTGGTGTCTCGGGCGACGCGCTCACGTTCGAGCAGTTCGCCCGGCTCTGGACCAAGGGCGAGCTCGCGAAACGCTACCCTGACCACATCAAAGAGAAACGCACCGCCAAGGGCGACGACCAGCGGCTCAAGCTCTACGTCTACCCCGTGATCGGCGCCGAGCCGATGTCGGCGTTCGAAGGGCGGCGCGGCCTCGAGCTCGTCGAGAAGGTGCGGGCGGCGATGCCGCCGCTCTCCGCGACCTTCACGCGCGCGTCGCGGCGTCACATCCTCCAGGCGATCCACCGCGTGCTCGTCCTGGCGGTCTACCCCGCGAAGATCATCTCCGCCAACCCCCTGCCGAAGGGGTTCCTGCCGAAGGTCGAGTACAACAAGGCGAAGACCTACCTCTACCCCGACGAGGACGCGCAGCTGATGGCCTGCGCGGCAGTCCCCGTGGTCATGCGCGTCTGCTACGGCCTCCTCATCCGGGAGGGCTTCCGCGTCGGCGAGCTGCTGGGCCTCACCTGGTCGGACATCGACCTCGAGCGCGGCGTCGTCGTGCTCGAGACCAACAAGACGGACGAGCCTCGCTCCTGGGTGCTCGATCCCGGCGTCGTCGAAGCTCTGCGTCGCTGGAAGGCGAAGTTCGCGTGGCGACCGGGTCCGACGTCACCCATCCTTCGCACCAGGGAGGGTGGGCGCGTCGACCGGTTCGATATTGCCGAAGGCCTGAGGCGAGCCCTTACCAAGGCGGGGGTCACCCGCCCGCAGCTCTTCGAGCGGACGCCCACGCGGCTCCCGCTCCGCGCCCACGATCTGCGCGCGAGCTTCGTGACGGTCAACCTGGCGCTCGGGAAGAACGAGGCGTGGATCACCGACCGGACGGGCCACCGCTCGTCGCAGATGATCTACCGGTACAAGCGCCAGGCCCGGACGCATGCCGAGCTCAGCCTCGGGGGGTTCATGCCGCTGTACGAGGCCATCCCCGAGCTCGCCAAGGGGGCGCCGTAGGGGCCAACAGAGTGGATGCAGCGCTGCATCCAAATCCTGCATCCAGCTGCATCCAGCAGCCCCCTCGTTCGCCGGATTCCTGAGTGATTTCAGTGGGCCAAGACGGACTTGAACCGTCAGCCAACGGATTAAGAGTCCGCTGCTCTACCAATTGAGCTATTGGCCCAGGGCACCAGCAGCGGTGCCAAGGCCAGCGTGTTTATCGACCGCCCC
>Ga0316217_10007475_pt1 | contig 10426 bp, 5 predicted proteins | sample 1anoAmetaG_FD_203633 | JGI IMG/M metagenome (GOLD analysis project Ga0316217, IMG submission 203633) | Freshwater microbial communities from Trout Bog Lake, Wisconsin, USA - 1anoA | ecosystem: Environmental > Aquatic > Freshwater > Lake > Hypolimnion/Profundal zone | place: USA: Wisconsin... | reverse complement strand
CGCTGTGCAGATGTTGTAAGCAAAAAGACAGCTGGGCCCTGAAGTCGTTCTTTAAAAATAACCGGTCTATAATAAACCAGCTCATTAGCAGAAAGAGTAAGATCTTAAAGACAAGCAACAGGTTCCGGTTCAAGGTTTGTTTATTCGGTTGCTGCGAAGCTAAGTTATTGAGATTAAATTAATCCCACTCAGTGGGGTTATTGTATTCATTATAAGAATACCGAAAGGTCTTTTTATATTTGAGAGCCTGTGAACGAAAAGACTATTATCCTTGGTATTGATCCCGGAACTATTGTTCTTGGTTATGGAATTATTGAGGTTGAGAAGCAGCAAATAAAGCTGCTCAGTATGGGAGTTATTCATCTTTCAAAATATGAAGACCCGCTGGATAAGCTGAAAATTATTTATGAAAAAATACAAGGGCTGATAGATAATTACCAACCGCAAATATGCGCCATTGAGGCCCCGTTCTTTGGCAAGAATGTTCAAAGTATGCTGAAGCTGGGCAGGGCCCAGGGTGTGGCCATAGCCTCGGCGCTTACCAAAAATGTTGCGGTGTTCGAATACTCACCCAAAAAAATAAAGCAATCGGTAACTGGTAACGGTAATGCATCAAAAGAGCAGGTTGCTGCCATGCTGCAAACGCTTTGTAAGTTTGAATTACAGCCCAAATTTTTAGATGCTACCGATGGTTTGGCAGCAGCCATTTGCCATCACTTTCAGAACAAACTACCTGCAAGCACAGTAAAAAAATCCAGCGGTTGGGGCGATTTTGTAAAGCAAAATCCAGGGAGATTAAAACGAACCATTTAAGATTTTACGGATAGCCCCGGCAATACGCTCCATCTCTTCTTTCTCCAATGTTAGTTTTGGGCGGCTGAAGTTAATATCCTCAACGTGATTTAGTGGCACCAGGTGAATATGAGCATGGGGCACTTCAAGGCCTATAACGGCAACGCCAACGCGAACGCAAGGCACAGACTTTTCAACCGCCAATGCTATTTTTTTTGCGAATACCATCAGCCCGGCTAACAGGGTGTCATCGAGGTTAAAGATGTAATCAATCTCCTTTTTGGGCACTACCAGTACGTGGCCTTTCGCCAAAGGGAAAATATCTAGGAAGGCAAAATAGTTTTCATCTTCAGCTATTTTGTAGCAGGGTATTTCGCCGTTAATGATGCGTGTAAAAATGGATGCCATAACCTTTTGTTAAGCCAGGATTTTAAGTAGCTCGAACTCAATTTCGCCCCCGGGAGTAACGGCCTTTACGCGGTCGCCTACTGACTTACCCAGCAATACTTTGCCAATAGGTGAGCTTACTGAAAGCTTATTTTCTTTCAGGTTTGCCTCGGCCTCGCTTACCAGGGTAAAAGTCATTTTCTTGTTCATTTTAACGTTCAAAACCTCTACCGTTGAAAGGATATTTGCTTTTGAGGTATCCATCTGCCTGTCGTCCATTACACGGGCGTTTGACAGCTTGTTTTCCATTTCGGATATCTTTGCTTCAATATGGCCTTGTTCTTCCTTAGCTGCGTGGTATTCGGCATTTTCGCTCAGGTCGCCTTTTTCGCGGGCATCCGAAATAGCACGCGCAACTTCCTTGCGTTTTACAAACTTCAGGTATTTCAACTCTTCCTGAAGCTTCTCAAAACCCTCCTTACTCATATAGAATATGCCTGACATAATTACCTGATTTTAAATTTCGGAATTAACTGTTTGCGCCTGCGGCAGTAAAGCCTGCCTGCTTGCTTATCAAATTGTCAAAAAGGAAAGACGCCCCTGTAACAGAGACGTCTTTATATTTTTTGTTACCACAAAGTTAAGAATTACAACTTAAACCGCAAGCCAAAGCTGTGTGTGCCCTGAAAAGGCGAAGTAGCACGGAAAGAGTAGTCGATGGCCATGCGTGGTCCGCCTTCCTTTTTGAAAGGAATATCAAAGCTCGCACCTGCCGCTAAACCTGTATAAACATCCAGTCTGTCGGCCGCATTAAACTGGCCTTTTTCAAAGCGCCAGGCTGCACGTAACATAAATATTTCTTTCCAGCCAAACTCTAAACCTACGCCGTAGTAATCATACCCGAACGCATTTGAGGTGAAATTTGCAATGGCAGTTAATCTGTAGTCCTGTTTAAAAACCTTTGGTTTAATCTCCTTTTTAGTACCCATCCAGAAGTCATATGCTGCACCAATATTTAACTGGGTAGGCAGTTCAAACTTGTTTACGCTGCTCTGTTCGGTAAGCTGGTAGGTTGTTGTAGAAACAATAGCAACCGAAGTAGCCAAAGCATCGCCGCTAAACTTCATAGGCGTGCCCACATTGCGTAAAGAAACACCAAAGTGAATGTTGTCTTTGGGGCCGGTTACATACTGTAAACCTCCGTCAATACAAAAACCTACTGCATTCATGTTACCCAGGCCTTCGTCAATCAATCTGAATGTAACGCCACCCGAAATACTGTTCGAGAATTTCCGTGCATAAGTAAGTCCGATATTGACAAAAGCAGGAGAATAAGTACCTATACCACCTTCAGGGCTTGAAGTTGTAGTTTTTTCGATGCTACCCAGGTTTAAGGCCTGTATACTCAGAGCGATAACGTTGTCTTTTACATTTTGTGCAAAGCCAAAGTGCGCTACACCTACACCCGAACCCTGAAGCCACAAACTATACGCAGCAGCAATTTCGGTTTTTTCGGTAAAAGCCATGCCGGCCGGATTGATCCGTTCAGATTCAACGCCCTGCACATCGGCGGAGTTCATGCTCCACAAACCGGTTGAGCGCCCCCAGCCATTCATTAATAATTCAGCTGCACCTGCTTCACCTCTACGATCCGGATTGCCCGCAAAAGCCTGCCCACCAATTAAAAATACACTAAGCATTACTATAAGTCTCTTCATAATGTCTAACTTTATATAATATATTTTAGTAGTTCGTGATATTGTCAGGTCTTACTGCGCCAAACCACTTAATGGTTTTTTCGCCAATGCCCGGCGCACTTACGTGAAACAGGTAAACACCGCTTGATATAGGAACACCGGCAGAGTTTGTCAGATCCCAACTTACTGAAGTAGATACATTAACCGCCGTAATAGGTTCGCCGCTACTGGTTTCAACCTGTTCGTTGGTAGTTGGGTTAACCCCCACTGCCCGTTGTAATACCCTGATAAGCGTTCCATCAAGCGAGTAAATGCTGATGGTACAGTTATTGGGCAGGTTAGTAACATAAACAGTAGCACTGTTGGCTGTTGTTTCGTAAGCAGAGTAAGCCAGATAAGGATTCGGAACCACCTTAATAAGATCGAGCGCCGTTTTAGCAACAGGTCCGTTATTTTGTGTAGCGCCTAAACCTTTGGTGCTGAAGTTATACACCGGAAGCGAATCATAACCAGGTGAAGGCTGAACCGCCAACATACTTTGGTAAGGTTTTTCAACCCTTAACTTAAAGGTTACGGTAGAAGGTGGAATATACGGGGTACCGGTAACTCCATCGCCTACAAAACTATAACCTGGTGTAAGATATGGAATACAAGTCCACATCAAACTACGGTAAACCGGGTAAACAGTAGGAGAGGTTGCTTCCGTTCCCGAAGCCGCGATGCTATCATAAGTGCTTAAAAGTATCTTCTGAACTGCCGCACCCTCATCGTATTTGGTGCTCATTACATAAATAAAATGTTTACCACCAAAGTAAGGTAATTGAGGTATGATCTGACCCGGGAAAGTAATTGGATTGTATAAATTGGAAGAAGGATTCCAAAGCATATCAGTTCCATTATTTTCGCCACCCATATCTGAACTTTCTCCGAAGGCAATATTCAAACGCTCTCCGGTTTCAACGTTAATTGCATAACCCGGGAACCAAGAACGACCTCTGTCATTAGGATTTGAAACGAGGTAATCATGGTTGATAGGGTCGTGCCAATCTTTCGATTGCGCCATTCTGATCTCACCTTTAAAAGCACCCTTACCGGCAAAAGCTGTTGCTGATCTCGGGAAGAGGTCATTACCCTGGTTCACGTCTTCATCTTCCCCGGTTTCAAACACCACGCAATGCGACCAAAGTTTGGTATCAGGCGTAATAACCACATCCACACTTGCCATTTGATCAAGCGTGTTTTGCGGAGGTGGGCTTTGATAACCGCTGCCCTGATAATTTCTCCATTTAAAGCCCGGGCCATATACATATGGCGGCGAATTGTTTATCGGTACTTTTGTGCCATAATTAGGCGTTAAGCAATAAGGTGCCCAGGTTCCGCCTAATATTGTGCTGAATAAATTAAGCGAGTCATCGAAATTTGTAGGTGAGGCTGGGGGATTACCTGTGTAATACCAGTTGTCATCAAAAGCATATGCAAGCGCTTTTGTAGACGCCGAGTTACTTGTAGGGCTGTTAAGCGTGGTTCCGGAGCGAATCCAGTTGGTAATAACACCTGAGCCCGAGTTAGCCAGGAAGCTCAACCATTGTTTGGTTGAATCCTGCCATTGCACGGAAGACTGGTTGCTATTTACACCATAAACATAACGCGGCTGCAGGTTTACACCGGTTGCTAAATAATTAGCCGGAAGGGTATAAACTGAAAGTGGAGTTCCCAGTTTAAGCGAGAAACCATAATCATCAGGTTCAGAACCATTATAAGAGATGATCTCCTGCTGATAAGGCCTGTCTAATATTCTATCGGCTGTAATAGTATCATTATTGGTTAAATCAATTAGCTGCCAATAGTTAAATGACTGGATAGCTAATACCGTATCGGTCTTTGAACCGGTTTGTATAACATCTCCCAAATGATATACTGTATTTACTATATGAAGCTGGGTGGTATCGCGAACTGAATGGCCATTTACATGTAATGTGTCTTTAACTGTGTATATAAAGGAATCCAGAAACTGAAGTTGGAAATTGGCTTCTTTAAGTGCAACAGGGTCAGTAATCTGGAAGCCTATCGGGTCGAAGCTGCTTACATAGGTTAATGTATCAGCCATATTTGAAGAGGAAGACAGGATATCCTGAATGGTTTGAGCAGTAAGTTCAATGTTGTTACCGCCGTTACCCTGGCCTTCTATTCTTTGTACCTCAACGCCCTGGCCCCAGGTTGAATTAATAATGGTTCCCCCGTTACGTGGATCTGGTATGTGTGGAATAGCGCTGTAAATATTGAAATTTCCTCTTCCCGGCAAATACTGAATTTTCTGTCCGCCGGCAGTTGGAGTTGCTTGTTGATATGTTTCATAATTATTATAAGCGAAAGCAATGGCCGTATAATAGTAGGTGGTATTGTTTACTAATTGTGTGCTGGTTCCCTGTGCAAACAAATCGGTTTTTAAGTCAAACGAATTGGTAATCCCTGAGTTTGCACCTGTTGCTTCCAGCGTTGGAACCAACAGACCACCCAAACCTGCATCGGCAACATAATTAATAAACTGCTGCTGGGCAATGCCGCCGTCATCCTTTATATCACATTCTGCAACAAGCTGAGCTTTGGTAGGGTCACTTAAATCACTGGCAGCAACCTGTGGGTTCTTTACCTGGTAAAGAAGATATCCCTGAAATCTGTATAAAGAATCGCCATGTCCGCCAAGATAAAGATCAACCTGTTGGGCTGTTTTGCCATCTACCTGTGCATAGCTTTCGCCAAAGTTATTAGAGCCTTTCAGGTTAACGAGGTTAATGATTACCTCATTGGCCAGTTCGCGTACCTGCAAAGTAGGCGCTTCAGGTCCATCAAGTAATTTAAAACAGGTTCCGAAAAGCGCTTTAGCTTCATCGGCAACAGGGCCAATTGTTGTTTGAAAGTTAGGGCAGGTTCCTACACCGTTTCCGGTTGGGCGCAACCAAGGCACGCCCACAGTAACATACTCCGCTACACCCGGTTTAAGTGTAAAGGGACCTGAAGACTCAACGAACCTTCTGTCGCCCGGTACGTTGGCAGCTTTGCATTCGCTCCATGCGTTTGCTGAGTTATCAGTTGGATCGCTTGGGAAACAATATTTAGTACAAGGGCCACCACTGTTATAACCGCTTTTGCCGTATTCAAAGCAGGTTCCATCTCCCCAAAAGCCGGTTTGGAAATTACGATATTGTGCAGCAGTAATAGGGTCGCTCTGTGCAGGTGATGCAGCTCCCTGGCCGGTGAAATAACAGAATGATGTCATCCCCAGATCAGGGTACACGCCGTTTACCGCGCTATCTGAAAGTGGGCCTTCAAAAAACTCAACGCCTACAATCGGCAATTGGGTACCGTAGCCATTTTCAGGCGCACAATCGGGGTCATTGGCAGTACCATTGTAACAGATACCCAGAGCCCGGCCTACGTCGCAACCTACAAAGTCGTTATTAAAGCAACCCAGATCCGGATCTACCCACTGTGACACATAAGTTTGAAAAACGTTATTAGCCGATTTGTTTACAATCTCGTAGTTATAAAAAGTCATGTTATTCAGGTCATCCGAAGTAGAGAAGGCAAATGCCAGGGTATTTACCTGAACACCCAATGCCTCACCGTTAGTTTGGCTGTGGATGTTACCCATATCGTTGAAAACATAAAAAACCATTTCATCGGCATAGGCAGTTGCAGTGCCGTGACGGCAAGGTATTACCGGGTAATCACCTTTTAATGGGTTGTATATACCATCTCCGTCGTTATCGAAGAAAGGAGCCAGGTTATCAGTAACATTAAAGGTGCTGCCGATAAGGCTTGGGTCGGTAGCCAAAAACTGGTTACCATTTGCCGGCCATGCTAAAACGTCTGTCGGGATGTCGGCTGTAGTGGTAGAAGATCCCTTTAACTGAAATGCAGCCTGTGCCGCAGCAATATCCGCGCCCTTTACGTCAAAAAAACGATCGTACTGGCTGCAAGTAGCCTGGTCAATGTTTCCATTCACGTCCAATGGGCCTGGCCAGTAGTCATTACCATAGTCGCGGTAACGCTGTGCGGCAACTTTAAGGTTTCCGCCGGCATCAAGACCTGATATCCAGATAGCACCGGCAAAAATTGAACATAAAGGGTGCGTTCCGTCACCTTTTGGCACTTCGTACTTAGGTGATGAACTTAAATCCCACCAGGCATCGCCACCCGTTAACAAACGTGCACGCACGTTGTTGATCTGCAAGTCGAACTTACTGGTACCGGCATTACAGTTACCCGCTTCCGTTTTATATGAGGCCTGTGCCTGGGGGTTAGACTGACGGGCAGTTGTCGGATTTTCTTTTGCGTTTGCCCAAACACCGGTCAGGGCAAATGCCGAGCAGAGTGCTATGTTCAATAGAAGCCTTTTCATAATGCTTGATTTATTATTAACTCAATTCAATTAATTTCTGGTAATCTGTAATCTTTTAATTAAAATGTGAACACACCACCCAGATAAATTCTTCTTGGTAAGGCATAGTTCGACGGGTTATTTATATACACTGCGTACTGATCTTTGAATGCTTTAGGATTTAACGCACTGTTGATAGTAGATAAACTGCCCGGATCGTTCAGGTAACCATCGCTGCTTGCAGTGCCGGTGTAACGGTAAACAATAAGGACGTTTTCAGTGTTCAACAGGTTCTGAATCTGCAGGTATATCTGCAGCCCTACATTACGTCTGTCGTCGGCTTTCTCTTTCTTCTTTCCAACTGTAAAGTTGAAGTTCTTCCATACTCTCATGTTCAATCTGAAATACCATGGTAACCTTGAACCATTGATAGAACCCAGACCTACTGCACGGGTTGCTGTATTTTGTAAAGCCTGGGGCGTTACGTTGGCCTGAGCGGTATAAGGAGTTCCTGAGCGGGTAGTAAGCTGGAAGCTGATACCTGCATCAGATAATATCTGCACGTTTTTAACGGTGGGGCCGTTATAGTCTTTTCCTGAACCGTAGCTGTAAGTAAGGTTTACATTGATAAGGTGGCGCGAGTCGTAATTAAGCGGGCTGATAGAGCGCAGGTTGGGGCTGTTGGCATTTATCAATGATAACTGCGTTGTAGGATCGGAACCAGTTCCATCGGCAAAAGAAAGGGTATAATTGGCCTTTAAGCTGAAATTACCGGTACGGCGCATGTCGTAATCCAAAGTAAATCCTTTGGCTGTTCCAAAGTCGATATTGCCATAAGTGATATAATCGTTAGGGTAAGCATTGGTAATTTTGGTAATCTGTATCTGATCTCTGAACTCACGGTAAAAAGCTGAGATTGATATTGCCGAGGTGTTGCTTACTTTTTGTTTGAAACCTAATTCATAATCAACAGTTCTTGATGGCTGCAGTGCGGGGTTATTAATAACTGCGCCAATGCTGTTTGCGAAGAAGTAGTATTGAGTAGGATCGACAGCTACTTGTTGAGAGTTGGGTCTTTGCGATAAGATATCATAGTGAGCATAGAATAACGCTTTATCAGTTAGATTGAAAGAGAACTGTAAGCGCGGCATGGCTATGATAGTCGGCTTATACTGCTGGAAAGTCTGGTTAGGATCGAAGTTAGACGTCTGGATGTTTTCATTGGGGTTTTTCAGATACGGCTGGATGGTTCCTGTGCTGGAAGCTGAAGCAACCGAAGCACCGGTAGCCAACAGGTTACCGTACTGATCGTACCAAGAAGCTCCGTTACGGAAACCAACAATTTTGGTTGGGGCCGCGCTGTTATCAACGTAAACAGCATAATTACTACCTATATCAGCCGGTCTGGTTACAGGACTGCCGTTTAATGAAGTTACTTCTCCGGCAGTTTTAATAGGGTAAAGCGTATAAGGGTCAATCAGCTCTTCCTGGTTGGCATCAAAACGGTCGATACGAAGACCCACGTTGAAGGCAAGGTCTTTGAAGAAGAACCGGTCTGATATGTATGCATCTGTATAAATAGGACGATAAGCCGGAATTAAACGAGTGTAGTTACCATTGGCGTCTTTCTGGGTAAAGAAGTCATTGAAAGAAGGTTGGTTAGTAAGCACGTTTCCATAAGCATCATAACCTCTGTAGGTAACATACTGCGAACCGGAACCGCTATTACCAATCAATTCATCGGGCGAGAACATTTTGATATTTAAAAAGGTAGGGCTCAGGTTATCGATATTAATTGTAGTCAGGCTGTTTTGTGCCATACCCAACGCCTGCCTTACGTTCTTATCAAAATAGCTTTGAAGAGATGCGTTGTATTGAGGCGTAAACAAGATAGTATCTGTGAGATAAAAATTAGGCCGGTTAGGATCGTTATAAGCATAGTTTGTTCCGTTTATGCGGAAAATAGGATTGTTGCGGTCAAAGTCGGCAAGTTGCAGGTTCATGTAAGAACGGGCCAGAGACCAAAGTCCGTTTCCTAAAAGTGGGAACATCTGGTAGTTTCTTTCTATTCTTTGTTCGTATTCTATACCGAACTCGAAAGAGTGTTTGTTTCTGGTTGCTGCACCCGGCTTTAAGATGTCGAAAGCACCTTCAATACGAACGTGGTATTGATCGCTGTTTCCACCACCCGGTAAACTTGGGTCTGAGCTATACTGGTAGTTACCATAGGCACCGTAAGCACGACCGCTATTATACCAGATATTATTTACGAAGTTAGAGCGTGAACCATTAATAAGCGCCTGATTGGCAGATATATTGGTAAGCGTATTGGTAAATGATGCATTGTTGCTGTTATATACTTCAAGGCTGCCATCAGGGTTAGTCTGTGCGCCTAACAGTTGATAATATTCCTGGGTATACCTTGCACTGGCCGCATTTATGTTAGATGCGGTAAAAGTAACCGCAGTATCCTGTACGCCTGTTTGTTTCCAACCCGTATAAACCTTATTACCGATAGCAAAAGTATCATAGGCAAACACAGGAGATTGTTTAGTATTGAATTTGCCGATGTAACCATAAGCAAAAGGATTAGTGCCACCGGCACCTTCAACCTGTTGTTTTGATTTTTCGTAATCTACCTGTATGCTGTAATATGCGTTCTGGAAAGCAGAAGATTTTTTCTTTTTGCCGTCTTTGGCATCTTCTTCAGATTGTTTGCTTTGAATATTGTGGGTAAAGCGGCCATATACTCTGTAATCGAGCGAGTTATCGGTAGGGTTGTTTTCAGAGTTGAATAACGAATAACCGTAAACAAACTGCTTGGATTCAACATACGAAACCGACCCGCCAAATGATAGAGTGATGTTATCGGCAGGTCTGATATCCAAACGGCCATTACCTCTGAAATCGGTTTCCTGAACATTAGGACGGGCCAATTGCTTGTACATATCAGCCATGGTAACGTTGTTGGCAGCAAGGGTAAAGCCTTGTTGGCCCGCAGCAATTGCCAGTGGATTTTGGCGCAATGAGTCTAACAAAGTTGGCCTAACCTGCCAGATACCAATAGCTGAAGGACTTGGGTCTTTCTGGTGCTCATATTCAAAAGAGGTAAAGAATCCCATGATGGTTTTCTTAGTGCTTTTTTGTTTCCAGATCGGGCCTTCAAGAC
>Ga0316217_10007474_pt1 | contig 10426 bp, 4 predicted proteins | sample 1anoAmetaG_FD_203633 | JGI IMG/M metagenome (GOLD analysis project Ga0316217, IMG submission 203633) | Freshwater microbial communities from Trout Bog Lake, Wisconsin, USA - 1anoA | ecosystem: Environmental > Aquatic > Freshwater > Lake > Hypolimnion/Profundal zone | place: USA: Wisconsin... | reverse complement strand
GCATAGCTATACTTGGATATGATCTCAAGCAAGATTTCTCCTAACTGCGGGTCGTAGCTGATTTTTTCGCTGTACAGCTATTCAGAGTAATACTTCCAGAATCGAATATGCACATCTAAAGGTAATCTCTCAGTATTTTCCTCTTCTATCTCCCCTAGAGGCACTTTCAAAAGAACATCCCTTTTGGCGACAAGCAGATCCAAAAGAGTGGATTCTGATGCTTGTGGAAAGTTGAAAGAGTTGAATAGCTAATGTAGAGTTGCCTACTCGTATGTAGTTATTTTTCTGATGTAGTTGATTTTTTCGTTGATTTGCTGCCTTCGGATTTCGGCATAGAATTCTTTGCGTTTTAAGCTGAGTCTGTTCATGTTATTAAGCTAATATAAGTCAGAAATTAGTCATGATTCTGATCAAGGCTAATATCAAGCGCATAAACAAGTATTCATCTCATGTTAAGTTGTAAAATACAGATGGACTCAAAAAATCACAAATCTATAGATTTATCTATGTTGGGAACTTGCAATCTCCTTAAAAAGTTATGTGCTTCAAAGCTACAACTAATGTAGATATGTTTTTATCAGGAATATAATGTTCTTCAAGCAAAGTCCATGATAAAAATGAGATACCGCCCAAAAGAACAAAAATCGCAACGGACTGCAAAATTTACAAAGTGATTTGAGTTTTGCGTTCCGTTTGCTGTTTGGATTCGTCTCAAATGACAAGACATAGAAATCAACTTATTTGTTTATGGATTTTGGAAAACTAAACTTCAATCTTTGCTTACTTAAGTGCATGGGATTAAATATATAAATATAATGTAAAGAAAACCAACGCCAGGGAATAACTACCACATGGTTATACGTCTGATAGACGATCGACCTATACTTATCTTCCCTAAAAGTTCACAACACCAAACCACCACTTTTTAGAACACAAGTTCTACTCGTTCAAATATAACTGGTACTCGGGCTTAATCTGGCATTTTCGAGACAGCTGCCAACCAAACAACTAGCTACCACTTCCTTACTCACCATAAAACTTCCTCTTGCTAAATAAATGCTTTCAATAGCTCTGATAAAGCTTATCGAACATAATAGACATCTTATGGATAGCTAAAGAAAACCAAAGATACAGACGCGGCTGACAAATCTAAGTGTTCTTTCATCAACTAGCTTTGTAGCGCGAACTGGGGCACTTAAGCTTTGACCACAAGGTCTGAGCATTTTAACGGTCTTGAATCGATTTAGTGTATATAATCCACATCTATTCATGATGGAGATTCCTACGATTTCGACTAAGCTGATTCTGAAATCATCTCATTGACTCATGAGGAAAAAGAGTTTTTTCAACATTTTATAGAGCCGCAAACTGAGCAAACTAGGGAAATTTAAGAGCTGTTTAAACACCTTTCACTTCAATCAACTGAACCTACTTCAAAAAAGATACCAGAGAGAAAAGAATTACCGCAAAACAAGTTAAAAATTATTCGGAACTTTTTTAAACCAAAAGAAGGAATCGTAAACGATTAAAAAACTTACCTTAATTTTCAAAGCACTGAGGTTCCTCAAGCTTTAAAGATTAATCAAGTAACTGGCTTCTTTAACTAAGTAAGGAAGCTTTGATGATTTAATAATTTTACTTAAATCGAATTATATAGATCAAATTAAGTTTCTACTCTTATCAAGGAAAAAGCTAATTAGGCTTGAAGCCTCTAAAGGTCTTACATAGCAAGGAATTGTAGTCCTTTAAATACTTTGATAGCTTATTATGTCACATTTATAGAAATCATCTATAATTCATACAGTATCAACGGTTTCTTTGGTGACTTTGATAATAGCCTAGAAGTAACTTTTAATGTGGTAATTTTGAGTATGGAAGTTCCCAACAACTATTCTCACTACGCTTTCCCCAGAGTACTCTCCAGGACTCGAAAAGCCTTCCAAGATGTTGTTAACCTTTGTTGTCACGATTTTCGTGATCTAGTTAGAAGGTTCACCATTTTTACCCAGAATCTTGAAAGTTACGATAGCATACTGGACAGTGTGTAGCTTGAGCAAAGCAGGGTGCTATTTGATCAGTGAAATGAGATATTGTGTCTTTTCTTAGTGACTCTAAACTGTTCTTCTTATCTTATTTAAGCCATAATACACAAAAGTATAATAAATCTTGAGAGCGTTGTTTCTTCTTCCCAGACCAATAATCCAATCTTTGTAATCTACCACGTCAGATCGACCAGTAAAACTATTTTTGTAAAAAGAAAATTGTGAATTTCCTAAGGACTAGGTAAGAACTTTCTTGTCAGCCACATAAAAAAGAGAGGTTCCCATGCCGTTTAGCAGAATCTTGCTGAAATTTATATCTATGGAATCGAATTCCTACAAAAGATGAAGAGGAGCTCGATATTTTTAGCAAATCCAAGTGGAACCTAAATATGCAGCATCGACATTAATCCACATTTTGTGCTTTTTGCATATTTGTATAGCCCTTTAGTTGATATCTATCGCAGCACTGAAAGTATTTCCATAGCTGAATCCAAACCAAAAGGGTATCAGCCCATTCCGAACGTCTTCCTCAACTTTCTCCTCAAAATACTAGATATCTAATTCGTAATTGAGGATCTCTGAGTTGTATTTGTAGGGTATGGGTCTCCTGTAGTAGATATTCTTCAACATGAGTCCTTTTTATGAGCTGATGTGGCTTCCATGTCCGAAGTATCCAACAAATTTTAAAACGTCCGGATTGTTTCCTTGAATGTCCAGTTATTTCATTTTTTTGAAAAAGGCTGCATGGACACTGCTGAAAATAGACTAACTTGCACAGTTATTCAGAATTCCACCACCTGAATTTTTCAACAAAAATTTTTAGGGTAACCTCAAAGCCTTGGCACACCAATCCACCACAATATTCTATAGTTCTGTAAAAGCTGGCGAAACTGCAAAGGAGAAGTTTGGCGTTTGGTTCAAAGCCACAAACATATCGGCGAAGACATTAGTGACATTGATTGCACAGGGATAGTACCCAAAAAATTTAGGTGACTGCCACTTGAAAGTACCAGGAAAGATGACATTTTTGGTCATTTCCATTAAATACTCCAACTAAGAGCCCTCCTAAGGAGCGCATTGAGCCAATTGCTTCCTAAGAAACCCAGGCTTCACATTTGGTAAAACAGTGTCTTAGCATTTCTCGTAGGTCTCAGCAGCACAATGTTTCATAACCTAGACCATTAGCTGTGTACCTCTTTCCAAAGTACTAATTGGAAAATACTGATTCTACATCCGCTTATTAATTAAATCTAATTAATAGATAATGATTTGTACCGTATCTATGACAATTTAAGAATATCCAGTCGGATAAGTTTCTTCTCCCATGGCAAAAGGTAAATAGAAAAGATAAGCTAAAGTTAAAGTTTTCAATTGTTTACAATTAGTTGCCATTGAATTTTATTCTAGAAGGCTTTGTCCATAAGTCAATCAGTTATTTTTCTAAAAAACTTGTATCACTTTTCTAAAAATATCGTTCCATCTTCGAACTCAAAGCTATCTTCTAAAAGCTTTGAATTTAGAGGTTATGGTGAGCTTATTCATTGAATAAAGCTACAAATGGTGATGGGCTAAGTGAAAAATATCAAAACAGGAAAAAGCACATTATCTTTTTGGCTAAAGACTATTATTCTTCCACTTATTGGTGATCCTCCATAGAAGTTTTGGCAATTTAGTAGCTTTTCCACGCTATAAGCTTTTCCAATGCCCCAGTCTTCTCCTTTTTCTCAAAAATAGTCTACTGCAGACCCAAATACTGATCCTAGAGTGACTAAATCTCTTAGTTGAGTGCAAACTTGTGCCTCTGCTTTTCGAGTATCCTGGCCTCGAGCTCAAAAAATTAATCTGTTCCAGTTATACTGGTAGAAAGAATGTTGTTACTGACAAAGAGATCATTGGAATTGGAATTTGAAATAAAACTTATGTGGGAAGTGTTTGTGTCATTCGTCTCAGTTATCTACAATTTCGTCTTATTGCCTAGCATCTCTTCCTTTTTGGAAGATCCCTCCAACTCACGCAACTGTTCTTTTACGGATTACAGCAGAAGTTTGCGGGTTTTGCCTCTGTGGCTGGACAAAATTGACTGGTAAGCTTATTTCAGCTCCTCCACTCGCTTCATCAATCAAATTATATTATAAATAAATGCTGCCTTTCGGCTGCACTCATCCGCCTAATCAGCTTCTATCGGATTATTCTAAGAATTCCCAGCAGAGAATTAATTTTACTATGATATTGCGTTCATTTATTTTGTAATTGAGACTAGGTTTGGTGTAGACGAGTTATTGGATTTGAGTTGTCTAAGTTTTGTAGTCTTAGATGTCTAAAAACGCTTTTTGTTTATGCAATATTACCAAAAGTATGAGAAGATAATAAGGTTGAAGGGTCGATTCCTAGTTTCTTCAGTATCATTTTTCGAATCATCAATTAAATTGGTAAATATGATTGAATTAGCCCTTCTAAGCTATTGGTTTGTTTTATTAAAAAAGTAGTCAACTTTGGAATCATCCATTCTTGCTATTTTGTTACAAACAAATGAAGTTATTTCAGCACCAGAAAGATAGCCTATCAAATATAGAGAATAGTAGGAAAAGTAACACAATATCAAATAGAAATTCATACAACCGAAGTAGGCAGCATAAATTTCTAAAAGAGAGCTAACTGCACGAGCAAAAAGGCCAATAGGCTTACCATCTCCATCCCACTCATCCAAGCCCAAATATCCACTACTTCTGACTAGCTTGTCTTGCTTATCTTGCTCTCCCGATAGGTCCTAGTATATTTTGCTTTCTCTAGAGTCTTTGTCATCTCTCTTAGAACCTCAACTTCTTTTTGGTGTGTTTCTTTGATCACCAGACTTGAATTGGTTGAATTGGCTGAATTTCTTGGCTTCTTTACGATTGCTATTTCTACTATCTTTGAAATCAATCCTGAGCTCTCAATTTTCCAGCGATAGCGATGTCCAGCTGACAGCTGCACCTTAAAACCAGTTTGGGTGAGAAATTCTTTGGTTAGAACTGGCTTTTTGGGAACAGTGCCAGTAATTTACTCCTCGATGACCAATCTAATTTTCTGAGACAAGTCAAACTGAGGAAATTCAAGCGTAGAGTTGTTATTTATCCAATGAACTATAACCTCCACGTTGAGATATTCGTCGATTTAAGGGGCCTGAATGAAATTCTGAGATGTGCCTGATACTCTGAAGGGTAATAATTGATAGTGACTCTCACCCACTCCAGCAGAAATACGCTGATTGTCCTCATAGGCGATGAGAATAGAGAAGGGGTCTTTTTGTGAGGCAATCTGAGTGATCAGAAACAGGAGAAAAACCTTGAATGTTGGTCGCATTGTTATAGAAAAATTTATAAAGCTATCGAAATCAGATGTTCTCTAAAGTTCATTTTTAAAATAATCTGAGGTATTCTAGATTTCTACGATTCCAAGCCATTTTCAAAGCCATAAAACCCCCCTTTGATAAGATTCTTATTACCAGTTCTCTATTTTGCTTATCCCCTGTGCTTTTCTAAGTTTTTGCAATTAAAAAAGTGACTAACACCCTCTCCATCTATCACTCAACTGTAGAAAAGACAATTAGTTCTATAAGATGAGGGCATTTAAATTTCAAAGAAAGCAAGAGCTACCCCTTTCTTAAGCTTGGCTAAGAAAACGAATGAATAAGACCATGAAAACCAAGCATAATTTATTCAACATCTTTACACATTATGTTCGATTTTAGCTGATTAATTGGAGTCCTTTTATCACAAGAAGATGCTTAGATTAATCGAAAGAGCTAATTCGATTACAAAAGGCAAGCAAACTAATTGAAATATGCTTGGGCGTTTTATAGAACAAAGAATAATAACTTTAGTGCAATTTTAGTGTAATAGAGCCTATGACATCAGCATTGGTGTTTAAGACTAGAGATCAAATACATATAATGGCCTAAAAAGACAACTCAGTCTTACAAACTATTGTTGTATATGGTTGAAATGACTCAAGCACAATAAAATTTAATCATATAACTCAACTATTCTTTGCTGTATTTCACCTCAAGAATCTGCTTCTAATTAAAAAAATGACACAGCTTTCAACATAATGGTCAAATATTGATTTATCATACAGCCTACTTCTGCTATTCTTTATATTTTATTAAATGCCTCAGAAGAAAAACCGGAAACGCTAAAAATAGGCATCTCCCAGCAGAAACGCAAAAAACCTTCGCAAAAAGGATAGCAAATCGAAGGATCTAAAACATAAAAAAGCAGCCTCCCCTCTACGTCATAAATCCAATAACCGACTCTACCAATCAGTTGGAGCCAGCTCCTTCTAAAACAAAAAGATTAAGCATGTTCTTAGCTAGAAAAGCTAGCCCAAGAGCTCCTCCACGCAGAGAGATGTCAGTACGGGGATCTTTGAGGAATTTAGGCCTAACAGATAGTACTATGGGCCTTAAACTTCACTCTATATCAATACTAAGTGCCATAGCTCATCGAATGCCCAGATCTCCAAACACACTTCAAAGACAAAACGTCCAAAAAATGAAAAAGTTCTCTGCAAAATCCTAAAAACCTACAGATCATTGCAAGAACATCACATTTAATAGATATCATAGTATTCCAAATCGGTTACGAAAACTGAGCTGCATAGACTACGGCGCATCCAGTAGTGCGAACTGAGAAAATAGATGGAAAAACTTGTGCAGATCTAGTGGAAAAACCTATGTAAGAGAAGGTGACAGTAGTCAAGATGTGATATTTATGGCTTGATCATTTCAATTGAACCGGTAGTTGTATTATTTGTGGGGTAGCTGGGGTGCTTTGGAAACATGGACATTTCGGTGAAAGGGGTGGTCTGCGTTCAAACGGTCGCGGTATTCAGTCCGGTGGTTGTCTCCACGCAGGATGGGGTCTGGTTTCCAGCCTTGGCCGTCTAGATAAGCGTGGTTTGTTCCAAATCCACTGCCTTTGGTTGCAGGTTTGCTGGTCTGAAGAGTCTTGTCAGTGGGTCTGTAGGTTGGGTCAAGCAAAGTTTTGGGAGCCTTGAAAGCCTAATGAGTAGTAGATCGCCAATCAGCCTAAATTATATAACAGCTACATTCCAACCCGGATGAGCCTTTTGGATTTAAGTTTTTCCATACTTGCTGCTTGAAGCAACCTTGCTCTTATCGATGAGAGCATTGCGGTCAAGGTTGAATCCTGTAGTAGATAGCCCATGCGTGTTGCGACCCAATCGCTCTTGATGGAAACTTTGCTTTGCCATGGCCGAATATCCCCTAGCATGGATGTTTTCTGCCTTGATCGAGGGGATATAACCACCATAGCCAGGAATAGCAGTATTTTTCGGGTCTACTGACTCCTATGTGATAAACGTTTTACCTTGCTATGGAAATGGGCGTATGACGATTTATACATGTTGTTCTGGGTCCACTTTTGGAAGCCATCTGAACCGATACTGTTGCTTTTGTAGTTGTGAAGCTTTTTCCTATCGAAGTTGTAACTTGCCCCCATCTGTAAGAACCCGTCCACTTGTTAGCTCATCAAATCAATAAAAATATAACATCCGAAGTCGCTTAATAAAATTGAATCATTTTTCTTTTCGAAATTCAGAAGTTATAAAGTGACAAAAAACAGGCATTTTAAGTGAGGATCAACCGATGTCTTCGATCATTTATAGGTTTTGCTAAAAGGATACAAATCTTTTTTGATGATATTTCTGAGTATTTAATTTGATAATGACCACAGCATCAGCACACCTTTCAAAAGACCTGAAATAGCTCATAAAAAGCATTGGGTAGACCAAATCCAAACAGGAGGAAGACCGCATCATTCTGCAATAGTTGGCCAATCTCAAGCCCAAGCTAGCCGAAAAGCAACTCACTGCCAAACAAATCAAAGAACATCTGATAAGAGCCATGTACATCTAGATGCTAGGGCATTCAGCCCCCTTCGCACACATCCACGCCATCAACCTGACTCAAAATAAAAATCTGATCCTCAAAAGGATAGGGTATCTCATGTGTTCTCTTTTTTTTGATAACAACTCGGATCTATTGATCATGCTGATTGCTACCATAATAAAGGACCTATCCAACGGAGACGTGCATTAGATAGTTATTTGTCTGACATCTCTCGGGAATGTTATGAACAGCACTATTGCTACAGCAGTGAGTTAGCATGTGTTAAAGCTAGTCACACATACAACAGACCTCGTTAGAAAAAAAGCTATTTTGGTGCTTCAAAAAATCAAGATGGCGACCGGCAATGATATACCTGAATACAAATAAAAATTGAAAAAGGCTCTTTGTGATAGGTAGCCTAGCGTGATGGCTGCCTCGCTTAATCTTTATCTGGAAGAAATCAAAGAAAATCCAAAAAAGTATAGAGATTTGACTGGCAGCTTTGTAATTATTCTTAAGCAGGTTGTTTAGCATAAATTGCCGAAGGAGTTCGATTATCATCGGCTACCAGCCCCTTGGATACAAATAAAACTACTCAAAATCTTGGAAAACCTTGGAAAGGGCGACCAAAAATCATCTGAACACTGCTATACTGTCCTTTAGCAAGTTCTAAGGCGTTCAGAAGAGGCCACCAACAACATTTCCATCGCTGTGACCTACCAATGCGTTAAAACCATTGCTAGCATTTATCCGAATGAAAGTTTACTCATCTAAGCAGCCTCTGTCCTGACCAAACTATTGTAAACTAGGAGTGCCAACAATATGAAATATCTCGGCATCCAAGCACTGAGCATTCTTTACAAATCCAATCCCAAACTTCTTGACGATTATCAGCTAATAGTGGTCGAATGTTTGGAAAGCAAGGACGAAACATTGAAAAAGTAAACCCTAGATCTGCTTTTCAAAATGACTACTCAATAAAACGTCTAGATTATTGTCTCTAAAATGCTCAATACTCTCCATGGATCCACTGATAAGCACTTCAGAAACGAACTAGTGCTTAAAATAACCTAACTGGCCGAAAGGTTTTCAACAACTCACAATTGGTACATCAGCACAATGCAAATCCTATTCGAGTTGGGAAGCTAGTATCTCTCAGAAGATATTCTGAACAACTTCCTCAGGCTTGTTTTTGAAAACTATACCAATCACTAAAACTTTGGAGAAGAGATCGTCATCAAAATGATCGAGTTGATTGACAGGATAGTCCCCACAGATTTCGTTGTGAAGGCTGTTAGCTGGGTGATCGGCTAAATCGGCTCATCTTATTACGCTGAAAACTCAGAAAAACTCGGGCAACTCTTCTAAAATGTTAAAAAGTGGATGTAGTTCGATTTCTAAAACCAAAGCACCAAAAAATGGATTATCGATGCGATGATGAAACTGGCTTCAGCGAAAGAATTCAAAAACCACTCCTAAGTAAAGCTTCAGCTCTAGAAATTTAGCAAACATGGCGATCTTGAGCTATATCAGCGTGCTTTGTGTATCTAAATTTATAAGTAGAATCCAAGAGGCTGGCTAGATACAATGTTGCACTCAAAAATTCAGTATAGATGCAAGTAAGTTTCCAGGATGGGCTGCCTTTTCTAGCCAAGTATGTGTAAAGTGCTAAAGCCTTGGGCGCAAAGTAGTACAAAAAAATGAAGACTAATGAAATCATCGAGCAGGAGGTTAAATTTACTCCCTATCCCGTCAAACAAATGACATCTTCCTTCCAAAACTTCTTGAATTAGTACATATCTAATGATACAGGAAATAAAAAGAGGAAAAGAAAGAAGAAAAACCTCCAGCAACTTCATATGAGCAAAGATAAGTCAAGCCGCCCAACATTGCTACCTCAATTATTTAATCTCCAGTTAAGTAAAAGAAGAAATTCATTGCTCCTGAAGAAAGGGCAAAACAAAACATGGCCAAAAGTTTATTTGGAGGCTTGAAAACTCAACCTGTAAAACCCTCCCCTGGACCAGCTCCAGTGCACAAAACCAATTAAGTCCAGCAACCCAAGAAAAAGGTTTAAAAGGTTTAGAATGTTGACTTGTTATGATTAAATATGTTATAGCAAATTAAATAAATATGATTGTCAGCAGAAGGGGCTAGATGGTAGTGATATAATGTCGCACTTTCTTTGTCTTAAGAATATTTATAAATTTGACACTTATGAGATTCTTCAATTTTACTACCAATATCATCAACTGCTCTCTCCATAAACAGAATGTATATTATATGTTACTCTAATTAAACTTCAAAACAAACGCCAAGTGATATCAAGATTCTTTATCCATGGAAGCTTGACTAAATTAAAGGAATCTGACACACTTGCGTAATTAACTAAAAGGACGATAAGAATCACAACGAATATCTCCTTTTTTTCTTAACCCTGTTTTTGTCTAACTCAGTCATTTCTTCAATCTTCAAGTTGGTCTCAACTAAAAGA
>Ga0316217_10007473_pt1 | contig 10427 bp, 8 predicted proteins | sample 1anoAmetaG_FD_203633 | JGI IMG/M metagenome (GOLD analysis project Ga0316217, IMG submission 203633) | Freshwater microbial communities from Trout Bog Lake, Wisconsin, USA - 1anoA | ecosystem: Environmental > Aquatic > Freshwater > Lake > Hypolimnion/Profundal zone | place: USA: Wisconsin... | reverse complement strand
CGCCGCGCGCGGCATGGCGGGATCGGTCTACGCGGCACAGTATTTGTTGGCGGCCCTCTTCGAAAATGGCGAGGACGCCGAAGCGCTGCGCTTGATCGGCGCGCCGGGAGATCGCAGTTGGCGGCACATGGTTGAGAGCGGGGCGACCATCACCTGGGAGGCCTGGGATCAGAAATACAAACCCAATCAGGACTGGAACCACGCCTGGGGAGCGGCTCCGGCAAACCTGCTGCCGCGCTTCGTGCTGGGCGCGCAGCCATTGACCGCGGGATGGGGCAGAGCGCTCATCCAGCCGCACCCCGGAACCCTCACCGCGGTCGAAGGCCGGATGCCCACGCCGCGCGGCGAGTTGTCGGTGCGCTGGAGCAGAGAGAAGACCTTTGTTCTGGCGCTTGCCCTTCCCCCGGGCATGACCGCCAAGCTCGTGTTGCCTGCGCTGGAGAGCGCGACCGAGGTATTGGCCGACGGCGTTCCCGTGAAGGCGCATCGCGAAGGCCCGTGGTGGACCTTGGAAAAGGATCTGTCGGGAACCGTCACCATCGAAGAGCGGTGAAGCGGAGCAGGGTCTCTGGGGTAGATACAGGTGCGCGCTTTCCTGTTGCCGGGCTCACCCCGGAGTTCGGCAATGCGCTGGATGCGGTACCGGGGCAATCGCATGAACGTTCCGAGCACTGGAGAATGGGCTTTGAAAGGGCACGCCTTCAGCCGTGCCGCACACGCAGCAAGAAGGCCCCAGGGCTTCAGCCCCGGAGGGATGGTTCTGATTTGTCGAAAGCCATCCCTCGGCGGCTAAAGCCGTCGCATTTTCAGCATCGTGGCCGGCACGGCTGAAGCCGTGCCCTTTCAAATCTCCTGGACTTCTTGGCCCACCTGCTTCATGCAATTGCGCCGGGCGCGGCGCCAATCGCGCAAGTTCGCAAGGCCGTGCGCGGCCGGCTCACGGCCTTGCCGCGCCTTCGTTCTTGTACACCGCCCCAGCCTTCATCACGAACTTCACATCCTGCAAGACCCGCACGTCCGCCATCGGATTTCCGTCCACGGCAATCATGTCCGCCCACTTGCCCGCTTCCAGCGTCCCCGTCTTCGCCGTCCAGCCCATCAGGTCGGCGGCATTCACCGTCGCGGTTTGCAATGCCGCCAGCGGAGCCATGCCCAGTTGGTTCACGTAGACATCCAGTTCGTGCGCGTTCAGCCCATGCGGATAGACGGCCGCGTCGGTGCCCAGCGCGATCTTCACTCCTGCCTGCATGGCGCGCTTGATGTTGCTCTTGGCCACTGCGCTCACATCCAGCATCTTCTGGCGATAGAACGGCGGCAGATTTCCCTTCTCCAGCATCCAGTCCTCGAGATAGAGCGTGGGCACCAGGTAGGTCCCGTGCTTCTTCATCTCCGCGATGCCGGCATCGTCGATGTAGCTGCCATGCTCGATCGAGTCCACGCCGGCTTCGCTGGCCCACAGAATTCCCTGCGCGCCATGGGCGTGCGCGGCCACTTTGCGCCCCAGCCGGTGCGCATCGGCCACGATCGCCTGCATCTCTTCCAGGGTGTACTGCGACGCCTGCGGATCGTCGCCCTTGGAGAGCACGCCGCCGGTGGCGCAAACCTTGATCAGATCCGCGCCGTATTTGATGTTCTCCCGCACCTTGTGCTGCACCGCGGCCACGCCGTCGGCCACGCCGTCGCCGACCGAGTGGTAGCGGAGGGGCAACAGGTTGTCGTCGCAGTGGCCGCCGGTAATGCCCATAGGCGGGCCGCTCACCAGCATGTGCGGCCCCGGCACCTGGCCGGCGTTGATGGCGTCGCGCAGGTCCACGTCGGTGTAGCCGCCCGCACCCACGTTGCGCACCGAGGTGAATCCCGCCAGCAGCGTAGTCCGCGCATTGGCCACGCCGTTAATGGCTTGCTTGGCGTCGGTGGAGATCAGTTCGCGATAGGGATCGAAATCGGTGTTCATGGTCAGGTGCGTGTGCACGTCGATCAGCCCGGGAAGCACCGTCATGCCGCCCAGGTCGATGACCGTATCCCCGGCCTGCGCCGGCGCCTGGGCGGTGGGCGCGATGGACTGGATGGAGTCTCCCACCACCACGATGGTCTGCGCGTCGAGCAGCTTGCCGGTCTTTACATCCAGCAGCCGGCCGGCCCGCACCAGGGTGCGTTTGGCCGCGGGCTGCGCCGCCGGTTGCGCCAGCCCGGCAACCGCGACGGCGGCAATCGAGAAAGCCAGCGCCAGACTCTTCCGTGTGAACATGTGTTCTCCTCCCAGGGGAAACTGTCTTCGGAGTGTAGCAAACCGGAGACACCGCAGTCGCCCGCGGCCTGCGCGGCAGACGAGGGTCCTTCAATCCGTCGAGAGGCGATTGAAACCTCAGCCGCGGAGCCGCACGGCGCGGAGGTACGATAAGAAACGAGGAGCGAGTCCGATGCTTATCGTTCACGTGCAGGTGCATGTCAAACCCGAGGCGGTTGCCGATTTCAAGCACGCTACCCTTGAAAACGCCCGTTCGAGTGTTCAGGAATCCGGTATAGCGCGCTTCGATGTGGTCGAGCAGCAGGACGACGCGACCCGCTTTGTCTTGATTGAGGTCTACCGCACCCCGGAAGCCGCCACCGCGCATAAAGAGACGGCTCACTACGCCAAGTGGCGCGATACGGTCGCGCCCATGATGGCGGAGCCGCGCCAAAGCACAAAATACAACGCCGTCTTCCCCGACCCCCAAGGCTGGTAGAACCATGCTCTTCGAGTTTGCCACCGCAACCCGCATTGTCTTCGGCGAAGGCACAGCCGCCACCCTCCCCGATCTGGTTCGTTCTTTCGGCGCTCGTCCGCTGGTGGTTACCGGCGCTTCCACCGAGCGCGCGGCATGGCTGGTTGCGGCGCTTTCGGCCGAGGTCTTTGCGGCGTCCGGCGAGCCGACAGTCGAACTGATCCGCGAGGGTGCGCGGCGCGTGCAAGACTCCGCCTGCGATGTCGTCGTCTCCCTCGGCGGGGGCAGCGCCATCGATGCCGGCAAGGCGATTGCCGCCGTTGCCGCCAACGGCGGTGAGCCGCTGGAGTTTCTCGAGGTCGTCGGAAAGGGCCGCGCCATGGCGCTCCCGCCGCTGCCCTTCCTGGCCGTGCCGACCACCGCGGGCACCGGCAGCGAAGTCACGCGCAACGCCGTGCTCGGATCGACTGAGCACGGTGTCAAAGCCAGCTTGCGCAGCCCGCTCATGCTGCCCCGCATCGCGCTGGTCGATCCCGAGCTGACCTACGGTCTGCCCCCTGCGATTACCGCGGCCACAGGTTTGGACGCCCTGACGCAGCTCATCGAGCCGTACGTCAGCGCGCGCGCCAATCCCCTGGCGGATGCATTTTGCGTCGAGGGAATCGGGCGCATTGCCGGCGCATTGCGCCGCGTTTACCGCGACGGCGCCGACCGCGAGGCCCGCCGCAACATGGCGCTGGCAAGCCTTTTCGGCGGTCTGGCGCTGGCCAACGCCGGACTGGGTGTGGTGCATGGCTTCGCCGCGCCCCTCGGCGGCTCGTGGAAGGCGCCCCACGGCGCGCTCTGCGCGGCCTTGTTGCCGCACGGCATGGCGGCCAATGTCGCCGCGTTGCGGGCGCGCGCGCCGCGGCATCCCGCCCTGGAACGCTACGCCGCCATCGCCCGCCTGCTTACCGGACGAAGCGAAGCCAGCGCCGCGGACGGCATCGACTGGGTGCGCGCGCTTTGCATCGAGCTGAATGTGCCTCCTCTGCGCGCCTGGGGAATCGCCGAAGCCGACTTGCCCGGCGTCGTCGAGAAGGCCGCGCACGCCAGCAGCATGAAAGCCAATCCGCTCCCGCTCACCGGCGAGGAACTGCTTCAGGTGGCGACGGCGGCTTGGTAGGGGCTGTCTCGGACAACGGCGATGAGAACTTGGCCGGGACGCAGGCTCGCAGTCTAGCCGGTTTGCCCCTGATGCGGTCGTTGGACGGCGAGAAACGCGTCTTCCGCCGCTCCGGCACGATGGTACGACGGAAGACTCAAACGGTTAGCGTCCATTCCACAACTCGACAACCGGCAATCTCGCCGCCGATCGAAATGCGGATCGTCCTTCCGCTCGCGCCCCATCGTTTACCCTGAGACAACGCCAGCTCCGAATGGATCTTCTCCCCATCTCGCTCCGCCCGCCGCAACTGTCCGCGATGAAACCTCGCGTCTCCGACCTGACGGCCATCCTCTTCGCTGTGGCAGGCTTCACCTGCTGGGTGCTGGGCGACAGTTGCATCAAGTGGATCGGCCAATACGGCCTGCCGCCCCAGGAAGTCGTCGCCTTCATGGGCTTCTTCATGGCCCTGACGCTCACGATCCAGGCCGCCGTGCGCCGCAATCTCGGCAGCCTGCGCCCGCATTCGGTCTTGCGCCAGGGGCTGCGAGCCCTGCTGGACATGACCAACAACGTCTGCGTGGTCGTCGCCCTTCGCCATCTCTCGCTGACCATGTTTTACATCCTGGTCTTCACCTCGCCATTGGTCATCGCCATGCTCTCGGCTGTCTTCCTGGGCGAGCGCATCACCCCCAGGAAGGCTCTCGCCCTGCTCGTCGGCTTCTGCGGCGTGGTCGTTGCGGTCGCCCCCTGGAGCCAGGCCCAGCGCATCGACCTCATCGGCCTGGTCAGTTGCCTGGTGTGCGTTGCTTGCTTTTCCGTCAACATGGTCTGGTCGCGCGTGTTAACGCGCTCCGAGACGCCCGAGAGCCTGGCCTTCTGCTCCGGCCTGGTGACGGCCATGGCCGGCCTGGCGCTCACCAGCCTCCACCCCCGTCCGCTCACCCCCACGCTTTGGCTGGCGCTGGGAACCATGGGCGTCTTCTGCGCCGCCGGCACGCTCAGCTTCTATGTCGCCGTCAAGCACACCTCGGCCGGCAACGTCGCGCAGTACCACTACACCCAGTTGGTCACCGGCGGGTTGATCTCCTACCTCGTCTGGCACGACAAACCGGGCCTGCCCCTGCTGGCTGGCGGATTGCTGATCGTTGGCTCGGGTCTGCTGATTGCCCTCGCCGCGCGCAACGCCCCGCCGGCGCTGCGCCCCAACGCCGGCAGTTGATTCCGCAGCTTGCCGCGTTCATTGGCCTTCTTTCCACTTGCGCCGTTGGCTTATTTCGCTTGGCCCGGTTGTGCCTCGCTTGCCGGCCTTCACCATAGAGCCGCCTTGGGGCGGATAATATATCGTGCTACGATATACATATGCCGACGGCAACGATGGAACTCTCAATCTGCGAAATCCAGGCGCTGGCTGAATTCCGTTATCAGATTCGCCGGTTTTTGCGGTTCAGCGAAGACCAGGCGCGCGCCAACGGAATCGAGCCGCAACAGCACCAGCTTCTGCTGGCCATCAAGGGCCTCCCGGACGGAATGAAACCCACGATTGGCGAACTTGCCGCGCGGATGCTGATCCGGCACCACAGCGCCGTGGAACTGGTGAACCGGCTTTGCGAGTCCGGCGCGGTCGAGCGTGTGCCCGCTGAGGAGGATCGCCGCGCGGTTTTGGTTCAGCTGACGGAAAAGGGGGAGAAGTTGCTGCAAACCTTGTCGGTTGCACACCGCGACGAGCTGCGAGACCAAGGCCCCGAGCTGATGAAAGCACTGGAGAAAGTGCTGGTCAGCGTATGAAACTCTCGCCTGAACTCAAGAAGCTGGGCGATTTCACCACCACGGCTCGGGTCTTGCCGATTGCGGGATTGGCCATCGTAATCGGCCTGATTGGCGCGCTGGTGGCGCTGGCTTTGTTGCGGTTGATCGGGTTTTTCACGAATCTCTTCTACTATGGGCGGCTGGGCACCACGATGGTCTCGCCTGCAGGCAACCAATTGGGCTGGTGGGCGGTGCTGGTGCCTGTCTGCGGCGGGCTGATCATCGGCCTGATAGCGCGCTACGGCTCGGAACGGATCCGCGGACACGGCATACCGGAGGCCATTGAATCCATTCTGACCGGGGGCAGCAAGGTGCAGCCACGGCTGGCCATTCTCAAGCCCTTGTCGGCGGCGCTTTCGATTGGAACTGGCGGACCGTTCGGCGCGGAAGGTCCCATCATCATGACCGGCGGAGCATTCGGCTCGATGATCGCGCAGTTCTTTCATCTCAGCGACACCGAGCGGAAGACTCTGCTGGTGGCCGGGGCAGCGGCGGGCATGTCGGCGACTTTCGCCGCGCCCTTGTCGGCGATTCTGCTTGCGGTCGAGTTGCTTCTCTTCGAATGGAAGCCGCGCAGCCTCATTCCAGTGGCGTTAGCCAGCGCCACTGCGTGCGCGGCGAGGCGCTATCTGATCGGTCTCGGACCACTGTTCCACACCCCGCCCCATCCTGGATTCATCGGCCCGGCAGGGCTCGCCGGCTGTGTCATTTGCGGGATTCTGGCCGGGGCGCTCTCGGCCTTGCTCACCGGCGCGGTCTACGCGGCCGAGGACGCCTTCGCCAAGCTCCCGATTCACTGGATGTGGTGGCCCGCCATCGGTGGCCTGGCGATTGGGCTGGGAGGCATGATCTTTCCGCAGGCTCTCGGCGTCGGGTACGACACCATCGGCTCCCTGCTTCAGGGCAACGGGGCCGTTGGCCTGCTGCTCGGGGTACTGCTGGTGAAGTCCACCATCTGGGCGGTTTCGCTGGGCTCGGGCACGTCGGGCGGCGTGCTTGCGCCGCTGCTGATGATGGGCGCGGCGTTGGGCGGCCTGGAGGCATTGTTCCTTCCCGCCGCCGGCGCGGGATTCTGGCCGCTTGTCGGCATGGGCGCAATCCTTGCCGGCACCATGCGCTCCCCACTCACCGGCATCGTATTCGCAATCGAGCTGACACACGACATCGATATGGTTCTGCCCTTGATTGTCGCCGCCGTCATTGCACACACGTTTACCGTGCTGGTGCTGAAGCGCTCGATTCTCACCGAGAAGGTGGCGCGGCGCGGCCTGCATCTCAGCCGGGAATACAGCGTGGATCCCCTGGAGACGCTGTTCGTTCGCCAGGTCATGCGCACCAGGCTGGTTGCCTTCGATGGCGGCGGCACCATCGGAGAGGCTCGGAGCTTATTGAAGGACGGCCAGCCCCCTCGCGGACAGCACCTCTATCCGGTCATCGATGCGGATCGCCGTCTCACCGGGGTCGTCACACGCAAGGATTTAGCCGCCTACGATGGCGAACGGACGCGGGTTATCGACGTGGTGCGCGGCAGCCCGGTGGTGGCAGTCGCCGGCGAGCCGCTGCGCGCCGCGATTCACCGTATGGCGAAGACAGGCTGCACGCGAATGCCGGTGGTGGACAGCAACGAAGAACGCAGAATCGTGGGAATGCTCTCGCTCGAAGATATGCTGCACGCGCGCGCCCGCAGCCTCGCCGAGGAGCACAGCCGCGAGCGTGTCCTGCACATTCGCTTGCCCTTCCGCCGCGCTCGGGAATCTGTTCCGGCCGCGGAGTAGGAGCATTCGCGTTGGCATTGCGAGCGCGGTTCGGCTTCTGAGGTTGGTTCACCGCAGGCAGGGGCGAGGAAAATCCGCCCGATTGCGACTTTGGTCACTGCGTGGATGCGTGGAGCCATCGTCTGATTGGGGGTGAAACGATCGAGCGACAGGGTGAAAGCACGAGTCGGTAAGGAGCGGGAGATGGCGGTACAAATCGGCGCAAAACCGGATTCTGGATTCGACGATCCGATCGGCATGCTCAAGGATTGCCATCGCCGGATCGAGCGGTTTCTTCACGTCCTCTCGGTGCTGGCGAACTCGGCGGCGGGCAGAGCCTTGACGGAGGAAGAGGCCGCGGCCGTGCAAGCGGCGCTCCAGTACTTTCGCACCGGCGGACAACGCCACACCGCGGACGAGGAAGAGTCCCTGTTTCCACGCCTGCGCGGCAAGCAATTCGAGGACATTGCCAAGTTGCAAGCCGACCATCGCAAAGCAAACGAATTGCACCGGACTATCGAGGACCTTTACCTGGCATGGATGGCTGCCGGGAGGCAAAGCCCGGAGGAAGAGCAGCGGCTGGCGTCCGCAACCATGCAACTCACGCATTTGTATGAGGGACACATCCAGATCGAGGAGGGAGTCGTCTTTCCCCAGGCATCCAAGTTATTGGACAGCGAAACCGTCGGCGCCATCGGAAGGGAATTCCGCGCCCGGCGGCAATGAACCGTCCCTGCGATGGATCTTCGTGCGCTTCCGGCGCGAGGATTGCTGGGCCTGAGTGAAATCGAATCCCAAAAGCTCTCTTCCGAACTTCAAGAAGCGGTTCGCACGGCAATTGAAATGACGTTACCCGAGGGGAAATCGACAGAATGAAGCAGCAGCAATCCTCGCCGCAACTCCAATTGGCGCTGGGCACCGGGGCATTCGCCCTGTGCTTTGCGGTCTTCGGCACGCTGTCGGCAATGATGCCGATCCTGAGCAGGCAAATGCATCTCACTTCGGTGGAGAAGAGCCTTGCGGTGGCCCTGCCGGTACTGCTGGGCAGTGTGGGCCGCATTCCCTTGGGAATGCTCACCGATCGGTTCGGAGGCCGCTCGGTGTTCACAGCAGTCATGGCTCTGTCGCTGATTCCCGCCTTTCTGATGGGCGGCGTTCAGGATTATGCACACTTGCTGATCTACGGTTTCTTTATCGGAATCGGTCTGGCCAGCTTTTCCGTTGGAGTGGGTTTTGTCAGCGGCTGGTACGCGGCGGAAAAGCAGGGGCTGGCATTGGGCGTGTACGGGGCCGGCAACATCGGCCAGTCGCTTGCGGCTTTCGGCGCGCCGGTAATTGCCGCGGCCTGCGGTTTCCGCTGGGGCTTCTGGGTCTTTGGCATTCTGCTTGCGGTATGGCTCGTCATCTTCGCTGTTGCCGCGCGGAACGCGCCCCGGCGGGGAGCGGTGAAGAGCTTTGCGGACACGGTGCGACCCCTGGGCGATTCTCGCAGTTGGGTGCTCAGCCTCTATTACTTCCTGACCTTCGGCGGATTTGTCGCCATGGCCATCTATCTCCCCATCTTTCTCACCGAGATGTTTCACCTTTCGCCCCAGGATGCAGGCCTGCGCACCGCCGGATTTGTGGTGCTGGCCACAGCCATGCGCCCCGTCGGCGGCATACTCGCGGACAGGGTTGGCGGACGCACCATTCTGAAGTGGGTCTTCCCCGCCGCGGGCATGATGGCCATCTTCCTCGCCTGTCCGCTGATGTCGACCTTCACCGTTGGCGCGCTGGGTGTGGCGGCGGCCATCGGCCTGGGCAACGGAGCGGTTTTCAAGCTGGTTCCCGAGTACTTTCCGGACTCCGTGGGCAGTGTCACGGGCCTTGTGGGAGCAGCGGGCGGACTGGGTGGATTCTTCCCCCCGCTGGTGCTAGGCTTCGTCAAGCAGCAGACGGGCAGCTTCGTCCCCGGCTTCCTCATGCTCTGTGCCTTCTCCTGCTTCTGTCTGATCGTGCTCCTGAACCGGAGAGGCGCAAGCCAAAACCCGGAACCTGCCTGCGCGTCGTGAGGTTACTGCCATGAAGCAGCCAGAGTTGTCTGCAAGAGGCTCCGATTCCTTTCATGCCCTGGCCTGGGGGTTAGCCGCGGCAGCGGCCATCGTGACCGGCATCCTCATCGGCAGCCGCGGCTTGCGCGACTTCGATCCCGCGCTGGTCTCCTATGCCGGCGCTACCGTGCTCGCCGGATTCGGGCTCGGCTACCGCTATGCCATGTGGCTCCGCCGGCCTCCCACCCGGCTCTATTGGCAGCGCGGCTGGCAGATTTTTCTGACGCCCAAGAAGCTGCCTCAAAACCTTGTCTTCCTGGCACGCATTGTCTGGAACAACGTGGTGTTGCAGCGCTTCATCGATCGCCGTTCCCATCTGCGCTGGACAGCACATTGGTTTCTGGCCTGGGGATGCCTGCTGGCGGCGGCCATCACCTTTCCGCTCTCCTTTGGATGGGTTCGCTTCGAGTCTGCTCCCGACAACCAGGAGATCTACCGCGCCTTCCTCTTCGGCATTCCGGCCGGCAGCTTCCACTTGGGCACGCTTGTCGCCGAGCTGACCTTCAACATCCTGGATATCGCCGCGGTGATGGTTCTGATCGGCGTCTTCTTCGCCTTCTGGCGGCGCGGACGCGATCGCGGCGCCTTGTCGGTGCAGCAGTTCTCCAACGACATGCTGCCCCTGATCTTTCTCTTCGCCATCTCGATCACCGGGTTGTTCCTCACCGTCTCGACGCACCTGATGCGCGGCATCTACTACGGATTTCTCTCCCAGTTGCACGCCATCACCGTGATTCTCACGCTGCTCTATCTTCCCTTTGGCAAGTTCTTCCATATCTTTCAGCGGCCGGCTCAGTTGGGCATCGACTTCTACAAGAAGGAAGGCGCAGCGGGAGAGCAAGCGGAGTGCATCCGTTGCGGCCTGCCCTTTGCCAGCCGCATGCACATCGACGATCTGAAGTCGGTTCAGGCAGCGCTGGGAATC
>Ga0316217_10007472_pt1 | contig 10428 bp, 12 predicted proteins | sample 1anoAmetaG_FD_203633 | JGI IMG/M metagenome (GOLD analysis project Ga0316217, IMG submission 203633) | Freshwater microbial communities from Trout Bog Lake, Wisconsin, USA - 1anoA | ecosystem: Environmental > Aquatic > Freshwater > Lake > Hypolimnion/Profundal zone | place: USA: Wisconsin... | reverse complement strand
TCGCTTTTATCTTTCAGCAAGGCCCGGACGGTTTCCGGTTCCAGCGAACGGACGGCCAGCCAGGTGTTCGGACGAACTGCCCGTTCCACCAACGTCGGAAAAAGTTCCGAATCCGGGCGGTGCAGCGACTCCGCCGCGCGGTTCCGGCGCTGTAGAAAAATGATCCAGAGCAAAAACAGGCAGGCCGTCCCCAAGGCCAGCAACTGCACCATCAGCAGCATCAATGTCTGTGCGTCCGTCGGACTCATGGTTTGAATTTAAGCCCGCGCCCTGAAGGTTCAAATTATTTTTTTGAAGAACTGGCGGCGAGCCAGGTCAGGTATTTCTGGCTGCCCGCTGTCAATGGCAGAACCAGAAACTCCGGCGTATCGTAAGGATGTTTTGCCAGGATCAGTTTTTCCAGCGCGGCCAGCCTGGTCTTTTGCGTTTTCAAAACCAGCAGCACTTCCGCGCCGGATTCGATTTTCCCCCGCCACCAATAATGCGATTCGATTTTTGGAATCAGATTTGCGCAGGCAATCAAGCGCATCCGCAATGCGCCCTTTGCCAGCCTGCGCGCACTTTTCAAATCCGGCGCGGTGATCAGGACGACGAAGAATTTTGCGGCGGGTTTCATTGTATTGCAGGTGACAGTATATCGTCCGATTTCGTCAATCCGCTTCGGCGTCAAGGTCCGACAGCCGCGCGAAGTAAAAGCAGCCGGCGGCGACGAGGATGGAGGTGGCAGTGATGATGAACGCCTGCGTGCCCGGCTGTTTCAAATCATTCGTCCAGTCCTCGATGAGTTCACCCTGTTTGCCATAGAGGATTCCCATCTGCCGCTCTTCGGATTTGTTGTAGTCCACCATGGAAAGGTCGCCTGACACATCCGCCGTCCGCGTTCCCAGCCAGTAAACCACACCCGCACTGCCGAGGCCCAGCACCAGCACGATCATTCCGGCCAGCCGGAGCCGTCGCGCCCGCCGCCCGGCGGATGAGATCGGAATCGTGATCTTATCGTTCGCGCTCACGCGTCACGATTATACCACGCGGATGTCAGATGAACAGGACGGAGCAGAAAGCCCTGCGCTTTTTTCAAGGACAATCTCCTGAACCGGCTGGCAACGCTTATTTTTTCGCCAGCGCTTCGGCGACGGCCGGCTCCAAAGCTTCGCCGCGCAGATTCTTGCCGATGATCTTGCCGTTGCCGTCCAGCAGGAAAGTGGCGGGGATGCTTTCGATGCCATATGTGACGGCCAGCTTGTTGCCCCAGCCCTGTCCGTCGAAATATTGCGGCCAGGTCATGTTCATGGATTTCGTGAACTCGGTCAGTTTGGCCTGATCTTGGTCGAGGCTGATGCCGATGATGTCAAAGCCCTGGGCGTGATGCTTGCTGTAGGCGGAGAGAACGTTCGGCAGTTCGTTGCGGCAGGGACCGCACCACGTCGCCCAGAAATCAATCAATACCACCTTGCCTTTGTGGCCGGCGATGGACAGCGGCTGGCCCGCCACATCCTTTTCGTTGAAGTCCGGAAAGACGGTCCCGACGGCGAGCGCGTCCTGCATCTGCTTGGCCGCCGCCTCCTGGATTTCACGCTTTTCCAGCGCGGCGACAAACTCGGTGTCTTTGAATTCGGTTTTGAGCTGTTCGATGAGCGCATGCGCTTTGGCCGGTTCTTTGAAAACTTCATCATACAACCGGGCTTTCATGTATAAAATCTTCGCCACCGCATCCGTCTTTTCATCCTGATGCTCGGCCAGCAAAACGTCGAACTGCTTCACGTCATCGGCCAGATCGCTTTCGGTCTTTTTGCCGGCGGCCATGTCGGTCCGGATTTTCTCGACCAGGGTTTTGAGTTCAGTGCTGGCGTCGGCGGTGAAGGCGCGCTGGGCCGACGTGAGCAGCACTGCAAGCCCGAGGAGGATGGCAAATTTGTTTTTCATGATTGGATTGAGGTTCGGTTCAGCAGACCAACATTGTCCGGTGGTCGCAAGATAATAAGCGGCGTGGCTGAAGTTACTTCTTCTTCGCCTTTTTGGGCTTCGCGGCGGCCGCTTGGATCGCCCGGCGCGCCCAGATGGTGAGTTCCAGTGGTTGTTCCAAAACATCCGGCGGCACTTCGTGATAACTCATCGTCAAAACCTTGCCGCGCGATTTGTAGGTGAACGGCTCCATGCCGCGCGCCGTGTAATCCGCCTCCGTTGCCGCGTCCGTTTTGAAGAACAGCCGGCCCTCGTCCAGAATCCCGAAGAAGGTCTCGCCGGAATAAATCCCGTGCGCGCCGAACATCGCCTTCGCGCGCACGTCCGGCAGCGCGCTCAACTGGTCAAGCACAAATTCTTTGAAGGAGTCGTCCGGCATGCAAAATAGATTAACCGCAGCCCCTCGTGCGCGCAACGCCCGCAACGAATTCTCCCTCAATGCGCCGCGAACTGCCACTGGTCTCCCATTTCCATCACGGCACGCGGACTCTCACTGTTCAGCCACGCGAGCGCGGTCGCGTTGTCTTTCAGATACGCGTCCCAGAACGCCGTGGAGAGCGCGAGGATGACGCGATGGTGGTTCGGGTTGCGCGGTTCGCGGTCGCCCGGCAGCGCGCGGTCGGTGAACACCGAATGCTCCGCGTTGTTCAGCACCAGTTCATATTTCGGTGCGAGCTTGAGGTTTGGATAGACCGCGAGGCGGGATTTCACCGTCTCGTGGCCGATGGGCGCCACGTCCTTGGTGCCGGTCATCAGCATCCACGGAATCTTCACCGCGCCGAACGCCTTCGCCGCGCTGCCGGCCTTGGGCGGACTGGGGCTGAACGCGATCGCCGCCGTGATGCGCGCGTCGGTGAATCGCTGGCCGCTCATCGGCAGCGACTCGCCGCTTACCGCCTCGGTCGTGACCGCGCCGAACGAATGACCGGACATCCCGACCTTTTTCAAGTTCATCCGGCCCGCGAGCGGCGAGTTCGCATCGGCGTTCCAGAGTTCAAGCTGGTTCAACACCGCCGGCACGTCCGCCACGCGCAGCAGAAAATTATCCAGCGACGCGGCGTTTCGCATGTCCGGCATCCGCTCGGCCAGCGGCTTGCCCTTCCACACCGAATCATCGCTGCCGGGATGCTGGAGAAAAACGGCCACGTAACCGCGCGCCGCCCAATGTTCGCCCATGAACTGGCTGCCCTCGCGGTTGCCGCCGAGTCCGTGGCTGAACAGGATCACCGGCACCGGCGCGGTGTTCGTCGGCAGATAGACGCGCAGGGGAATGTCCCGGTCGCGCGCAGCGTCATGCACGGTCAGGTCCACGATTTTGTGCGCGGCGGCGCTGACGGCCAGCGGATCATAACCGGCTGGCTCCGCTCCAGCGTTGAACGCCAGCGCCAGAACAAAGCTGCTTATGAACAATGTTTTCATTTCTGCCATCCAGACGGAGCGGGTGGCGGAGATGTTACGGCCAATGCCGGTTGCAACAGCTTGCCGGCTTTTGGCGGTTGTTCGTCCGGGCTTGCGCGATATGTTATATTGCAGAGTGAAGAACGAAACATCATCTGGTCTGGTTCAGGAAAACGAATCGGCGCGGCAGCGCCTCAATGAAGTGCGCGGAGCCTTGCTCGAGCTGCACAAAGTGCTGCTGGCATCCGAACGCATCAGCTACGAGCAGGCGTTCGGCAAAATCGGGTCGTCGTATAATTTTCTGCAATTGCTGACGACCGATCCGTGGTTTGCCTGGCTGCAGCCGATGACCCGGCTCATCGCCTCGGTGGATGAGCGGCTGGATGGCGGGGAACCGTTGACCGGCTCCGCCGTGGAAGCTTTGGTTGGGAGCATCAAATCCCTGCTCATGCCCATGCCGGAGGGGGAAGGCTTTTCCAAACATTACGACGAAGCCCTGCAACGCGACCCGGATCTGGTTTACGCCCACGCCTGCGTATTCAGGGTGATTCGTTCGCAAGCCCGTCGTCCGGCGGGCTTGTGAACTTCTGCGAGCCGCGCACGCCAGCCCGAACCCGCCGACACCCGCGACGACCACCGCCAAACCGGCGGCGCCGACGGGATTGACCACCAAGCCGTAAAATTCAGAAAATCCCAAAGGGATTAAGATCATTCAGCCCGGCGTTGCCGCGTCAGCGGCTACGCCGGGTTAATGGTTTCAATCATTCCATCAACCCTGAAGGGGTTGGATGTTTCGTTTTGATGTGGCGGGCGTGGGTGATGCAACCCTTTCAGGGTTGATAAAATTGGTGGAACGATGACCCAGGGTAGTCTCGCGCGGCGGGCCAACCCTGGGCTGAATGATGGAATCCCGTTGGGATTCTGGGAACGCGCTCAACGGGTCGGCACCAAATTAGTTGAACAAGGTTTTACCGCTTGCCGCGCCGGAACAGGGAGACGATGAACACCACCAAGAAGACGAGGAACAAAACCCGCGCGATGGTCAGCGCAAGGCCCTCGATGCCAAACAAGCCGAGCGCGCCGGCCAGCAGCGCGATGAGCAGGAAGATCAAAGTATAATAAAGCATTGGTTAAAGGGTCAGGGTTTGCTTTTTATCGTGGGCAATATGATTCCAATAATGACGCGGTGTAACGGATTATTCCACCGCCCCAGCTCAACAAGGCGGGCACAAATTATTTTGTAAGGAATTGTATGACCATAACCAGCGGGATAAAAATCAGAGGAGAAAGTATATTAAGAATTAGTCCTACAAGTGCGATTCTTTTCATTCTGCCTCCATACTTTCGCCCATAAACGTATCCGATGATTGCCGGAATCAATCCGACGTAAAAGGCCCAGCACAAGAGCAAACCAAGTGCGATACAAACCATTCCGACAAAGGATACGCGTTTAACCAGAAGATATTTCAAGGTCAGCGGATTGCTCTGTGACAGTTCTTCGAGCGAACATTTGGCAACCATGTCCTTGTGGCAGGAATCACAGCGGACGAACACGGTTTTAAGCGGAAACAACGGCAGGATATGAAACAACGTCAGACGCTCGGTGAGCTCGCGGCTATGAGCCGTTGATTGTTGTTCGCACCAGAGACAATCAACGGTTAATTCAGAACCGGCAACGTCTTTCGCGATTGTGCCAAGTAAGAAGTGCATGAGTTGTCTTTTAACTCAATTCGTCTATAACTTCTGCGCTTCCTTCGCCCAAGTGTCTTTCAACGTGATGGTGCGGTTGAAAACCGGTGGCGAACCCTTATCGGGCGGGAACGAGGCGCACACGATTTTTTTCTCCCAAAATCAGCGGCAGGCCCAGTCGCGCATTTTCAGCGCGAACCTGGCGAGCCACGCGACGGAACGCTCGGCGAGCTGGCGCGATGAAGTCATCCGTCTTTGAATGTCCGTTGCCGTTTTTCATGGCTGGTTCAATATAGCTTTGAGTTTGTCCGTCCCGCAAGTGTCGGATTCAAAAATCAATTTTGGCGGCATCTGCCGGCTGTCCCAAACTGCCCAGCGGTCGGCGAGTTGCGCGTAATCATGGGTAAAATGTTTCAAGCTGCGGACAAAACGACGGCGAATATCAGCCACCGGCACGTTGTGACCGCCTTTCTTCACGCGCTCATGCACGCGGGCGATGGCCACCGCCGGATTTGGCAGCCAAAGGTAATGAAGATGAATGCGGAAACCATTTTCCTGCGCGTGCTTCAACAATCCAACGTAAGTTCTGCCGCTCAACGTGCTTTCAAACGCGAAAGTTTTCCGTCCGCAACGAACGCGCGAAATTCAGCGAGCAAAAGCCGTCCGGCTTTGATCGCTGCCGCGCCGGTGTTCAAGGGTGAAAGACCTTGCGCGATCAAATCGGCGTTCAAGAAGTTAAGGCATTTGACTTCGTGCGGAAGAAACTGTTTGGCAAAGGTAGTCTTCCCCGCACCGTTGCAGCCGGCGATCAAATAAATTGTTGGCTGGGTCGTTGCCATTTAACTCTTCTGCGCTTCCTTCGCCCAGGTGTCTTTCAACGTGATGGTGCGGTTGAAGACAAGCTTGCCGGGCTGGGAATCGTAATCCAGCGCAAAGTAGGCCAGGCGCTCGAACTGGTAGCGCAGTTCGGGCTTCGCCTCTCTCAGCGAAGGTTCGAGCTTGGCCGTCACCACTTCCAGCGAGTGCGGGTTGAGGACGGATTTGAAATCGCGGCCGTCCTTCTCCGGCTCGGCCTCGGTGAAGAGCCGGTCGTAAAGGCGCACCTCGGCGTCAATCGCATGGGCGGCACTGACCCAGTGAATGGTTCCCTTGACTTTCCGCGCCGCCGTGGCGCCGCCACTCTTGCTGTCGAGGTCGGCCGTGCAGCGCAGTTCGGTGACGTTGCCGGCGGCGTCCTTGATGACTTCCTCGCACTTGATGATGTAGGCGTATTTCAACCGCACTTCGCCGCCGGGTTTCAGCCGGAAGAATTTCGGCGGCGGCACTTCCTTGAAATCGTCCTGCTCAATGTAGATTTCACGGCTGAACGGAATCTTCCGCCTGCCCGCGTGCTCGTCCTCGGGATTGTTGACGGCGTCGAGCTCCTCGACCTGGCCTTCGGGATAATTCGTGATGACGACCTTGATGGGCCGCAGCACACCGAGCCGGCGGAGCGAGCGCTTGTTCAGGTCGTCGCGCATGGCGTGTTCCAAAACGGAGACGTCGGTGATGCCGTTGTATTTCGTGATGCCGATGTTGTAGGCGAACGCCCTGAGGGCGACCGCAGTCACACCCCGACGCCTGATTCCGCATATCGTGGGCATGCGCGGGTCGTCCCAGCCGGTGACGAGCTTTTCCTCCACGAGCTGCATGAGCTTGCGTTTGCTCATGATGGTGTAGCCGAGCGAGAGGCGGGCGAATTCGTATTGGTGCGGCAGGGCGCGCGGCAGGTCGAGGTTTTCCAGAATCCAGTCGTAAAGCGGACGGTGCACCTCGAACTCCAGCGTGCAGATGCTGTGCGTGATGCCTTCGATGTAATCGCTCAGGCAGTGCGCGAAGTCATACATCGGATAGATGCACCACTGGCTGCCGGTCTGGTGATGGTCGGCGCGTTTGATGCGGTAGAGCAGGGGATCGCGCAGCCAGATGTTCGGCGAGTCCACGATGATCTTTGCGCGCAACACGCGTCCGCCGTCGGGAAACTCGCCGGCCTTCATGCGCGTGAACAGGTCCAGGTTTTCCGCCACGCTGCGGTCGCGGAACGGCGACGCCTTGCCGTTGCGGCGATATTCGTCGGTCTGTTCCGGCGTCAAGTCGCAGACGAAGGCCTTGCCCTTGTTGATGAGCGCCACGGCGAATTCGTAAATTTGGTCGAAATAATCGCTGGCGTAAAATGGCGCTTTGGCGGGCGTGAGGCCAAGCTCCTTGTCGGCCCAGCCGCCGATGAGCCAGTTCACGTCGGCCTGGATGGACTCGACGTATTCGATGTCTTCCTTGGTCGGGTTCGTGTCGTCCATGCGCAGGTTGCAGATGCCGCCGAATTCGTGCGCGATACCGAAGTTCAGGCAGATGCTCTTGGCGTGGCCGATGTGCAGGTAGCCGTTGGGCTCCGGCGGAAAGCGCGTGACGATCTTCGGATATTTGTTTTCTGCAACGTGCTTCGCCACGATGTCGCGGATGAAATCGGACGGGGCGGGCGGGGTTTCTTTGGTTTCCAAGCTCATAAAAATTTTATGCAGCGTAACAAACAGAATTGCCAATGTCCATTGACTAGCCGACAGTGGCGCGCGACGAGGACATGAACAGCATTGAAACCATCATCTGCCTGATCCTGCTGCTGATGGCCGTGCCGGATCTGTGCGGCAAGCTCGGCCGGCCGGCGCTGGCCAACGTGTGCTTCGTGGTGTTCGGGCTGGCGCTCGGTCCGCTGGTGGAAAAGGACGTAAAGACCATGATTGAGCAGGCCGGCGAAGTCGGCTTTCTGCTCGTGCTGTTCGAGGTCGGGCTGGAAATAGATTTGCCGAAGCTGCGTGATCTGCTGCCGTCGCTGCGGTTCGCCGTGCTCTGGTCGCTGGTGCAATATCCCATCGTCCTCGGTCTCGCCCATGCCTCCGGGTTGAGCTGGCCGGAAGGGCTGCTGGCAGCATCGGCGCTGACGAGCTGCTCGATGAGCATGGCATATTTCGGCTGGAAACATTATCCGGGGCTGGCGAGACCGGCGCGCGATTTCGTGCTCCAAGTAATGATCGCGCTCGAAGTGCTGGCCATTCTCATCTTGAGCGTCGGCGGGGTCACGGTGAAGCACGGTTTGAGCTGGTTCATTTTGCTGAAACTGGCCGGCATGGCCGTGACGGTGTTTTTGATCAGCCGGTTCGCATCGCATCTGGTGAATTTGTTCCAGTTGATCATCCAAAAAACGACGCGCTGGCGCGTGCATTTTCTGGTCCTCGCGGTGCTGATCATCTGCGCCGTTGGCGAACGGCTGGGATTGTCGGCGGCGAAGACGGCGTTTTTTCTCGGCCTGTTCATGAGCCGCGCGCAGTTTGAAGGCGTGGGCATCGAGGAATACATCGCACCCATCAGCCGCCGGTTTTTGATCCCGATCTTTTTCATGTCGCTGGGGCTGCTGATTGACGGGCGGATGCTGTTTTCCTACACCGCGCTGCTGGCGTTGTGCGGCGCGTTCCTGCTCATCGGCGTCCGCGAAGTCCTGCACCGCCGCTGGCTGAAGACCGGCGGCGACCTGCAAACTTATCTGTTGGTATGTCCGAACCTGACGATGGCCGCGCTGGCGGCGACGGCGTTGTTGAGCGCGGGCAGCCGTAACGCCGCGACGTGGGTGGTGTTGAGCGGACTGTTCCTGTCGGTGATATCGCTGCTGCTTTTGCCTCGCGTCAGGACTGAGGATGCAAACCCAGCGCGCCGGGAAACATAATTTTACTTCGCAGAAATAAAATTCTTTTACGGCGAATAAGCGCGGTAGAAACGGCGCGGATAGGCCGCCGCATTCGCATCAATCAGCGAGACCAAGCCGTTCGCGTCGGCGACGTTGGTGGAGATCGCGGTCCAATGCACAAAGTCCGTCGAGGCCTGGATGACGTAGGTCGTGCCGGCGGTTCCTGACAGGTTCGCGGTGACTTTGCCGCCGGCGAACGCCGGGGCGAGGGACATCTTGCACGGCGGCGGAGCCGTCGGCGTCACAATGGTCTGGCTCAAGACGTTTGAGCTGGCGTTGAAATTGCCGTTCGGGTCGGAATATTCCGCCGTGATGACGACATTGCCTTTGCCGAGTGAACCGGCCAGCGCCGTCAAGGTGGCCTGACCGCCGGTCAAGCTGACCGCGTTGCCGAGCTTGTTGGTGCCGTTGCATTTGAATTGAACGGTGCCATTCAACGGCAACATGGCGGCGACCAGCGGGGCCACTTTCGCGGTGAACGTGATGTTCTGGTTCGTCAACGCCGGATTGATGGTCGTGGTCAGTTGCGCGGCGGTGGCGGCGGGCGTCACGGTCAAAGTGCCGTTGCTGAAGATCAAAGAGTAGTTGGTGGAAACCAAGGTTCCCTTGCTGATGGTGATGGCATAGGAACCGACGGCGCTGTTGGTCGCCGCCGCGGTGGCCAGCACGGGCGTGCCGAGCACGTCGCTGTTGGTTTTGGATTCGCCGGCAACGAAGCCGGAGTAAACGGCGACAAGCGGCGGATTCGTCGTGGCATACGGGCGGGACAAATTGCCGGCGGAAACGGTCAACACCGCCTGCGTGATGCTCGCGGTCGTGGTGGTGTTGGTGCCGGTCAGAACGTAATTCGCCGCATCCGCGCCCGCGATGGCGAGGCCGGAAACGGTGACCAAAATGTTTGTGCCGACGTTCTTGTTCGCAAAGATGGCGTTGGTGTAGCCGTCCGCGAGCGAGTCGCTGCCGATATGGTTGTCGGCGAGCGTGACCGTCGCCGCCGTGGTTCCGTCATAAACCTTGTTCACACCCGCGGCCGTCACCGACAGGCTGCGCGCGGTGATGTTTGCGGTCGCCGCCGGCTGGATGAGCGTGTAATTGCCCGCGCTCGCCCCGGCAATCACCAGGCCGGACACCGTGACCGTTTTTCCCGTGCCGACAATTTTGGTCGCAAAAGCGCCTTTGGCGGCAGTGGTGTTCAAGGTGACGACGTCGCCGGCAAGCACCGTTTTCAAGGCCGCCTTGCTCAAATTCAAGGTGGCGGTCGTCGAGGCGTCATAAACCTTGTTGCTTGCGGTGATGCCGGAAACCGTCAGAACCAGCTTGCTGACGGATTGCAGAAATTTGCCTGACGTGCTGTTGGAATAATTTGCGCTGCCGCCATAAATCGCGGTGATGGTGTGCGTCGCGTTGGTGGCAGAGAGTGTTTTCGCGCTGAACGCCGCCTGGCCGGCGGCGTTGAGGCTGGCCGAACCCAGCGTCGCGGTGCCGTCCTTGAAGGTGATCGTGCCGGTCAGAGCGTTGGTCGCGGGCGCGACGGCTTTCACCGTGGCGGTGAAAACAATGCTCTGGCCGTAAATCAAATTGTTGGTGGCAGAAGTCACCGTCAC
>Ga0316217_10007471_pt1 | contig 10429 bp, 7 predicted proteins | sample 1anoAmetaG_FD_203633 | JGI IMG/M metagenome (GOLD analysis project Ga0316217, IMG submission 203633) | Freshwater microbial communities from Trout Bog Lake, Wisconsin, USA - 1anoA | ecosystem: Environmental > Aquatic > Freshwater > Lake > Hypolimnion/Profundal zone | place: USA: Wisconsin... | reverse complement strand
ACTATGCTCCGTTATGTGGCGTCAGTGCGAGACATCATGGCGGTATTTCGTGCCAGTTGTGTCGGACGCCACATAACGAACTACGCCACAGAACCCATCTTATGTTGTACACGACATAAGATGGGACTGACCGCTCGGGAAACGGAAATCCTCAACCTGCTGGTCAAAGGCCATGCGTACAAGGGCATCGCCCATGAACTGTCCATCAGCATCAATACAGTGAACATGTTTATCAAAAGCATTTATAAGAAAATGCACGTACATTCCCGGGGTGAAGCCGCAGCCAAAGTGCAAAAACGGTAACCGACACACCTTGGGGGCAAAGCCGGCAACTCATAATTTTGAAGCAGACAGGCACCCGGCAAAATCACCGTTGCATTGCCCCCCCGCCCGATTCGCGCCATCAGACTTTTGGATTGTTCCGACTCCAAAATAAACCGATTACTAATAACACACTAATCCTGCACAACTTGCACAAGCAAATCTGGAAGTATTGGGAAAAACGGGTGTTTTCAAACAAACATTTGCGTATGCAGTGGTAAAGAACCCCTCCTGAGATACGTTCAACCTCTCCTTAGGCAATGTTTTGGAGTTACCGTAGTTGTCGGCTATGGTTAAGCTGCACTGAAAATTGGGCCGTTATGGTAAAGACGCAGACGTAGAGGTATTAAGCTTCACTGATGCAGAACCACCCCTGTGGTGTGGGGTCGAGCATCGGCTGGCCGTCCACTAGGAATTGATATTGATGATGACCATGGCAAAGTTCCACTTGGGCGATCCACCATCCATCCATCGAGCGCGTCATAGGCTGTGGTTGCCAGTCGTTGAAGTCGCCAACCAGTTCCACCATCTTGGCTCGTGGGGCGGCACAAAAGAAACTGACCGGTTTGTGGAAGTTGTGGTGCTGCTGCTGAATGCCAAGTTAAAAGGTCGCGGTGATTTTGAACTCCAGCCAAGTCGATGCTAATATGATTCCGCTTGAGATAAACAGGAGCCATTGCTTGTCAGACCATGAATTTGACCAACGTGACCGACAACGGAAGAGGTCTCACTTCTGCCGAGGCCCGCACCCGACTGAGAGAATTCGGACCCAATACCGTCCGCGGGAGGCAACTCATCCGCTGCGGGATTTCCTCAACTGGGTCAGATTACCGGCCGAAGATCCTAAAAAGTTCCTGATTCAGGACCAGTAACCGGTGGTTTGCCCAGGCATCGGGACTTTCAAGCTTTCTGAAAATCTCCGCCATTGCCAAGCGTCTGGGCATGGTCTTCCCTAACCCGGCAGGGTTGGCAGATGGTAGTCTCTGCATCGTTCGGGGAGCGGAGGGGAGGAACGACCACCGGAACCGCGTCGAGAAGCCAACGCACCCCGGAGGGTTGCCAAAAGCATCAACTCGCCAGCCGGTCTTTGCAACGACCACCCTCTGGCACCCAGCCAAGACCTTCAGGCCTGCTTCAATGTCCGCCGCGCTGAAGATTCACGAGGGCTCTAAACTTGGCGAAAGCTGAAGCGGGCCGAACCTCGGCTTTGCAAGCAACGCCGCGTCCCGACGTTCTTGCCGTCACTTTCGCCGCTTTCTGCTTCGGGTTAAAATCACCCCTAGGGGTGATGGCTGAGTGCGCCGGATCATGGTAAAATTTGCACACGATGAATCCTGTTCGCACCCGGTCAAGATCCAAGGCGTTAAGCCCGTTGGGTTTTCAAGGTCACTGGTTGTGTGCTGGCGATGCCGACACGCCGCCAGTCATCAGCAACCTGACGACAAACGTCACCGTGCTGGCCAACGCTTCCACGCCGGCGATTTCCTTCACTGTCAGCAGCCCCAAGGTGCCGGTGGATTCGCTGGCGGTCACCGGCTTTGCTTCGGACACCAATTTGATGCCGAACACAAATTTCGTTTTCAGCGGGAACAGCACCAATCGCACCGTGACGCTGACGCCCACCGCCAATCTGACCGGCACGGCCACTGTCAGTCTCGTGGTCACCGACGGCACGCTCGCCAGCACCAACACCTTTCAACTCAACGTCACCAGCATCAACATCCTGACCAACACGCTGTTCAGCGACCTGGCCGATTGCACCATCGTCACCAATGCGGGCAATGTGCCCGGCATCACTTTGGATGCCGTCAACGTCACCACCGGCACCTTGGGCGACGGTGGCAGCGCCCCTGATTCAGACCGGTGCGCGGTGTATGTCTTTCAATTGCCCAATTACGGCGCGGTGGCCAATCCGTTCACCACGGCGGCATTCAGCTTCGACGTTGTTTCAACCAGTACTGTGCATAATTGCGACCTTTATGGTCTTTCGAACCGGGCCGCCTCGACGGTGTTGACAAATGACTACTTTGGCTGCGCGACGCCCGATCCCAATGCGACCCAGATTCAGGCCACTATCCTGACCTGCGCCACGCCGGCTGGCACGGTCACGTCCTCGGCGGCGGGTAACAGCGCCTTGGTGAACTACCTGAATGCCCAATACAATGGCGGCGCAGGCGCAGGGCGCTGGGTGTTTCTCCGCATCAGCACCGACACTCCCCTGAGCGGCATTAATCGAGACACCTTGACGATGGCGGACGGCGCCGTGACCACGCCTACGAACACCTGGCCGCAGATTAATTACACCGTCACCGTGCCGAACTATCCGCCGGTGCTGCCGCCCATCAGTGACCGGACGATCATCGCCGGCCAGACGCTCATCTTCACCAACACGGCCACGGAAAGCGATGTGCCGCCGCCGCCCTTCACCTTCAGCCTGTTGAATGTGCCGGATGGTGCGTCCGTTGATCCGAACCTTGGCGTGTTCACCTGGCGGCCCACCATTGACCAGTCGCCGAACAGCTATCCGATGAGCGTGGTGGTCACGGAACCCGGCCTGCCGCCGCTGAGCGCGACGCAGAATTTCACCGTGACGGTGAACCAACCGGTGAATCCGGGTTTCACCAACGTGAGTTTGAGTCATGGTCAGTTCAAATTTACCGTCACCGGTAACGCGGGGCCGGATTACACGATTCTGGTTTCCAGTAACCTGACCACCTGGCTGCCCGTCTGGACGAACAATGCTGCCACGCCACCATTGCAATATTCCGATGCCATCAGCAATGCCGCCCGGCGCTTTTATCAGGTTCTCCTCGGCCCTTGAATCCTAATCCCAATGAATGACCTGCCCATCTCTTGATGAAGACACTCCTCGCCATTTTGTTGAGCGCGCTGGCGGTGATCGGCGCCGCGGCCATGACGGATCACCCCAACGTCGTTTTCATCCTCGCGGATGATCTGGGAGTGAATGATCTTTCCCTCTACGGCAGCAAGTTTGATGAGACCCCGAACATTGACGCGCTGGCGCAACGCGGAATGAAATTCAACCAAGCCTATTCGGCGGCGCCGATTTGTTCGCCGACCCGCGCCAGCATCATGACCGGCTTGTATCCGGCGCGCCTCGGCATCACGCAGCCGGATTGTCATCTGCCCAAAGTGGTGCTCGACAAGCATCTGAACGCCACCGCGCCACCGGCGCAAAAGGCGCTGTCCGCCGAGAGCCTGACGCGGTTGCAAACTAACTACTACACGCTGGCCAAGGCGTTCAAGGCGCATGGCTACCGCACCGCGCACTTCGGTAAATGGCACCTTGGCCCGGAGCCATACAGTCCATTGCAACAGGGATTTGATACGGACATTCCGCACACCTCGGCGCCCAGTCCGCTCCCGAATGGGTACTTCTATCCCTTCCAGGTTTGGAAAAATCACGGCAAGCCCGGCGACAATCTGGAGGACGACTTGTGCGATGAGGCGGTGAAGTTTATCGGGCAGCAGTCCAAGGATAAACCGTTTTACCTGAACTACTGGGCGTTTGAAGTGCATTCGCCCTGGCAGGCGAAGGAGCAACAGATTAACAAGTATCGGGCCAAGGCCGATCCGAAATCGCTGCAACGCAATCCCGTCTATGCCGGCATGGTCGAGACGCTGGACGAAGCCGTTGGCCGCATTATCGCGGCGCTGGACCAAGCCGGTTTGCTGGACAACACCGTCATCGTGTTCAATTCGGACAACGGGCCGTATTTCATCCCCAATGCGACGTATATGCCGGCGGAGTTTGCCCAGGTGCCGGTCACGAGCGCCCAGCCCTTGCGGGCGGGCAAAGGCACGATTTACGAGGCGGGCACGCGCGTACCGCTGATTGTTATCTGGCCGGGCAAGGTGAAGCCGCGCGTCGAAACCAGCGCGCTTTTTCAAAGCACCGATTTCTTTCCGACCTTCATGGATATGTTGGGTTGGAAGCTGCCGGAAGGAGTTCAATTTGATGGCGTGAGTCAGCGAGCGGTGTGGGAAAAGAATGTGGCGGTCCGCGACGAAATTTTCTGCCACTTCCCGCATCCGGAAGCGCACGGCGAATATGAAATGATGCCCGCGATCACGCCGGCCACGCCGGCCAGTTCGGTGCGCCAAGGCAACTGGAAGCTCATTCGGTTTTATTGCGACCAGGCCGATCAAACCGACCGGTACGAACTTTATAATCTGGCCGATGATCCGGGCGAAAGGCACGATCTGGCGCCGGCGCAGCCCGGGCGCGTGAAACAACTCGCGGCGCGGCTGGACTCCTTTTTGAAAACCACCGAGGCCGTCGTGCCCAAACCCAATCCGGCTTACCATCCCAACGCCAGACCGGTCAAGGCTGCGGCGGCCAGGGAGCAAATAAAATCCACCAATAAGGTCCCAAATATAAATCCATGAAGAAACTATTCACCATCCTGCTGGGCGTGTTCGCCCTCACGGCTGGCGCCGCCAACCCCGGCCGGCCCAACATAGTATTTATTCTCGCCGATGATTTGGGCTGGAGCGACACCACCCTTTACGGCCATACCAAGTATTACCAGACGCCGAATCTTGAGGGGTTGGCCAGGCGCGGAATGCTGTACACGCGCGCCTACGCGGCCAGCCCGCTGTGCTCGCCGACGCGCGCGAGCATCATGACCGGTCAAAGTCCCGCCCGCATCGGTATCACCACGCCGGATTGCCATCTGCCGGCGGTGCGCATGGTCGAAACGGTGCAGCCCAAGGCTCCGCCGTTCAAGAAATCGTTGATGTGCGTCAGCGCGACCCGGCTCGACACGAATTATTTTACGATGGCCAAGGCCTTGAAGGCCGCCGGTTATGTCACCGGACATTTTGGCAAATGGCACTTGGGTCCGGAGCCGTATTCGCCCCTGCAACAGGGTTTTGATGTGGATTTGCCGCATTGGTCCGGCCCGGGCCCGGCCGGCAGCTATGTGGCGCCGTGGAAATTTCCGGCCAAGCTGAATTTCCTGCCGCGCGTGCCGGACGAACACATTGAGGATCGCATGGCCGATGAAGCCGTGAAATGGATGGATGCGAACAAGGATCATCCCTTTTTTCTCAACTATTGGCAGTTCTCGGTCCACGCGCCTTTCAATGCCAAACCGTCGCTGATCGAAAAATACCGCAAGACGATGGATCCGGCAGATCCGCAGCACAGCCCGACTTACGCCGCCATGGTCGAGTCCATGGATGACGCGGTCGGCAAGCTGGTTAATGAGATTGACCGGCTCGGCCTTGCCGACCACACGATCATCGTGTTTTTCTCGGACAACGGCGGCAACATGTATGACACGGTGGATGGCACCACCCCGACCAGCAACCTGCCGCTGCGCGGCGGCAAGGCCACGGTCTATGAAGGCGGCACCCGCGAGCCGTGCATCGTGGTCTGGCCCAAGCTCACGCCGCCAGGCAGCCGCAACGACACCGTGATTCAGAGCGAGGATTTTTTCCCGACCTTTGTCAAAATGCTCGGCCTGAAGACCCCGCCCGGACAAATTTTCGATGGCGTGAACATTGGCGATACATTCGCGGGCAAGCCGCTGGACCGGCAGGCAATCTTCACCTACTTCCCGCATAGTCCGCCGATCGTGCCTGACGTGCTGCCGCCCGCGGTGACCGTGGTGGCTGGGGATTGGAAACTCATTCGTCTGTTTTATGAAGGTGAAAATGGCGCGCACGCCTACCGGCTTTACAATCTCAAGGACGACCTCGGCGAACGGCATGATTTGGCCGCCGCGCAACCTGATCGCGTGAGGGAACTTGACGCCCTCATCGAAAAATTTCTCATTGATACCAAGGCGGTCACTCCGAAACCGAATCCGGCGTATGATCCGAATGCCAAAGCGCCTGCCGCCAAGCCAAGAGGTCATCCCGCCCCCCAACAGGCCGCTGGAGGCGACGAGCGGTTGAAGCTGGAAGCGGAAAGCGATGAAGACGTTTGAAATCACATGGTTTGCTGGCAGATCCCAGTGTTTGATCTGGCTTGGCCTGGCGCTTGCCCTGGCATCAGCTTTTCCATCACCGAAGGCGTCGGCGGCGGAGCCTGCCGATAAGATTGACCGGCAGGCGCTGGTGACGCGGCATAATATCGCGTGGAACGAGTTGGATGGCCAGATACCGCTGGGCAACGGCGAGTTCTGCTTCAACGCGGACGCGACCGGACTGCAAACGTTAGGCGGCAATACGGAATCGCACTGGGGCTGGCATTCGTTTCCGTTGCCCGCCGGTGTGACGCCCGACCAAATTCCGCCGACCGGCACGTTTCAAAAGGGCCGCAATGTTGGAAAGGATAAATTTCCGGAGGGCACTGAGGCCATCCGTCAATGGATGTTCGACAACCCGCACATGATGAATCTGGGGCGGCTGCGGTTGGCTGATGCCGATGGCGTGGCATTCAAAAAGGAAGACGTCTCCGGCCTGAAGCGGACGCTGGATTTGTGGTCAGGTGTGCAGACCTCGAGTTACCAGATCGGCGGCGAACCGGTCCGGGTGGAGACGTGGGTGGATTCCTCGCTCGACGCTGTCGTTGTGCGGGTTGAATCGCCGCTGGTCGCCCACAACGGATTGCAGGTGGTCTTGGATTTTCCGTATCCCAGACTGGGCGGCGCAGCGTGGTCCGGCGATTTTTCCAAGGCCGATGGCCACCAGACCAAAATGGCGGAGCAGGGGACATCCCGCGCCGATTTTCTGCGGGTCGTTGATGGCACGACCTATCACGTCAGCCTGGCCTGGTCACCGGGCGGGCAACTTGTTGCCACCGGTTTATCGCCGCACCGCTTTATTTTGTCGGCCGCCGGGACAAACTGTCTGGAATTTGTTTGTGCCTATTCACCTAACCCGCTTCCCGCCGAATTGCCGGACGTGTCAAAATCGAAGGAAGAAACGTCACAGCACTGGAAAGACTTTTGGAACACTGGCGGTGCGATTGATCTTTCCGGGAGCAGGGATTCCCGCTGGTCCGAACTGGAGCGACGAATTGTGCTGTCGCAGTACTTGATGGCCGCGCAGTCCGCCGGGAGTTTCCCGTCGGCGGAAGCCGGGCTGATGAAACTGGATCCGTGGCGCGGGCAGTTTCACATGGAAATGGTTTGGTGGCATCTGGCGCATTACGCCTTGTGGGATCGCTGGGCCATGGCGGACAAGGCGCTGGGCTGCTACCAGCGTTTCACGCCCGCCGCCCGCGCGCTGGCGGAACAGCTCGACTACAAGGGATTGCAATGGGGCAAGTCGGTCGGGCCGGAAGGCCGCAGCGCGCCATGGGTGGGCAACCAGGTGTTGCTCTGGAAGGAGCCGCATCCGCTGTTCTTCGCGGAACTGGATTACCGTTTGCATCCAGCCCGCGCGACGCTGGAAAAATGGACCAACGTCGTTTTCGGCACGGCGGAATACTTGGCCGACTATCCGACGCGGGGTGCGAACACGGGAATTTACCATCTGGATCCCGTGATGCCGCCGAGCGAACACGGCGTCACCCGCGATGATGTTTTCGACCTGGCTTACTGGCGCTATGGGCTTGACGAGGCCCAGGTTTGGCGCGCGCGCCTCGGCCTGGCGCGCGAACCGCATTGGGACGAAGTGCGAAAAAATCTCGCGCCGGTGCCGGTGAATGACGGCGTCTATGTCCATTCGGCGGAAGCGCTGGATTCCTTCAAGCGACAGGGATTTGGCCATCCTGATGCCATTGGTGTTTTCGGCATGTTACCGCCGCTGGCAGGGGTGGATGCCGAAATCGCTCATCGGACCGTCGTCAAGATTTGGCAGACGTGGAATTGGCAGGACACGTGGGGCTGGGATTTTCCGTGGACGGCGATGGCGGCGGCCCGTTGCGGCGAGCCGCAAATTGCGGTGGACGTGCTGCTCAAGGATGCTCCGCACAATCTCTACGACCAGCGTGGCGCGGACAATGGATGGTATCTGCCCGGCAATGGCGGATTGCTGTATGCGGTGGCCATGATGGCGGCCGGCTGGGAGCATGGCCCCGACCGGCCGGCCCCCGGTTTCCCGAGCGATGGAAGCTGGACGGTAAAATGGGAAGGATTGAAAAAAGCTCCCTGAGGGAATTTGCTATGTCAGACACGAAACTACATTGTACTGGTGAAATTGTGGTTTTAAACAATTCTAACTGATGATTTATGCACAGAATAACGGCTGGCGTTCTCAAATCGCTTCCCTATCTGGTCACGGTTGCCCTTGGGCAGTTCGGTCATGGCCAAACCAATGGTCCAGCGGCGTTCCAACCCATCCCGCCCGGGCGAATGCAGCAGGTTTATGCGGAGGCAAAAACTCCGTTCAAGTATGGCATCGTCATTCGTGGCGAGACGAATCAAGTGGTGGATTGCCCCAGCATCTTCCGGCAAGGCAGCCAGTGGTATATGGTCTATGCCGGCAACAACGGCAGGATCGGCTACGAGACATTTCTTGCCCGCAGCGCCAACTTGTTGCATTGGGAGAAGCTGGGAAAAATCATGAGATTCCGGCCTGCGGGCTGGGATAAATGGCAGGTGGATGGCGGCATTGCGCTCTGTGACCCGGCGTGGGGTGGTTCCAGCAAACTGCAAACCTTCGCCGGCAAGTATTGGATGTCTTACATTGGCGGCGGCCTGCAAGGTTACGAAACCGATCCATTGGCCATCGGCATGGCTTGGACGAAGACGCCGACGAAAGTGAAGGCCTGGACGACCATCGTCGAAAATCCAGTGTTGAGCCGCGACCAGCCCGATGTGCGTGAGTTTGAAAAAATGACGCTCTACAAAAGCCAGATCATCCGCGATGCGGCAAGCACACTTGGTCATCCATTTGTGATGTATTACAATGGCAAGCTGAAAAATGGCTTCGAGCGGATCGGCATGGCGGTGTCGGATGACATGATTCACTGGCAGCGTTATGGCAGAGAACCGGTGGTCGCCAACGGCGAAGAACAACAGCGCGGCATTAGTGGCGACCCGCAGATTGTGAGGATGGGCGATATTTGGGTGATGTTTTATTTTGGCGCTTTCTGGCAACCGGGCGCGTTCGATACTTTTGCCTGTTCAACGGATTTGGTGCATTGGACCAAATGGGCAGGCGAACCGCTCATCCAGTCTTCCGAACCTTGGGACCGGAAGTTTGCGCACAAACCCTGGCTCGTCAAGCACGACGGCGTGGTCTATCATTTTTACTGCGCGGTCGGCGACCAAGGCCGCGTCATCGCGCTGGCGACCTCCAGAAACTTTACGAAGTAGCTTCTGATGCCAATGGGTCTGCCAATGTTGAATAATGAACGCCGGTCCCAAGCATCATGCGTCACTTGTCAACCGGCAATCTATGAGCTCAATACCCCGACGCAAGTTTATTGATGCTGACAGCATAACACCATGAAACCACAATTAATCAACCTCCTGGCGATTCCCGCCGCCGTTCTTTTTTCCACCGGCGCCCAGGCTTGGCAGATGAAGCAAGCTCCCTTGATGACGCGCTGGGCCAGCCAAGTGGACACCAACGCGCCGCTTCCAGAATATCCGCGCCCGCAAATGGTGCGCGCGGATTGGCTGAACTTGAATGGCATCTGGCAGTTCCAAGTGGGCGACACCAACGACGCCGTGCCTGCCGGGAAAACCCTGGCCGAGGAAATCCTCGTGCCTTACCCGATGGAGTCGCCGCTGTCCGGCGTGATGGACTACCATCCGCATGCGTGGTATCGGCGGACGTTCACCGTGCCGCCGGCGTGGAACGGCCGGCGGCTCATTTTGCACCTCGACGCGGTGGACTGGGAATCGGAAGTGTTCATCAACGGCGCCAGCGCCGGCGTTCACCAGGGCGGCTATGATCCCATCAGCTACGACATTACCGGTTTGATCAAAAGCGGCGGACCGCAGGAACTGATTGTTCGGGTTTATGCGCCGGTGGATAACGCGGGCGAACCGCGCGGCAAGCAGACTCTGCATCCGCGCGGCATCATGTACACCTCGTCCAGCGGCATCTGGCAGCCAGTGTGGCTGGAGCCGGTGGCCGCCGCCGGCATCAATGAGGTAACGCGCCGCGACCGGTGAAAAGGGTTCCGAAGTGGGGTGAAAAGGGTGAAAAGCCGTAACGGCGAAGCGGCGGCAAAAGGGTT
>Ga0316217_10007470_pt1 | contig 10429 bp, 13 predicted proteins | sample 1anoAmetaG_FD_203633 | JGI IMG/M metagenome (GOLD analysis project Ga0316217, IMG submission 203633) | Freshwater microbial communities from Trout Bog Lake, Wisconsin, USA - 1anoA | ecosystem: Environmental > Aquatic > Freshwater > Lake > Hypolimnion/Profundal zone | place: USA: Wisconsin... | reverse complement strand
AATTATAGCTAGTATTTAGTTTTTGTAGCTTATTTGACAAAAAAATGGTAAATAAAGATAATGAATCGGCATCAGTAAGCAAGATGAATAAATAATCTTTTAGTTGCAAAATAGTCAAAAAGGGTAAGGAGTTCCTTTTTTCACTGAAATGGGAGGAAGCTAAACTTTGTAGCTTTCGAACTCACTATTGTTTTCTTTTTTGACCTATAAGCTGTGCTTCCTAATTATCTTCTTTATATCCCTTGAGGTTTTAATCACTCCTTTTATCAACTCCATTGCCTTATCTTATTCATCTCTCCAACTTAAAGATAAGTTCCCTATTCTCAGCTGAGTATCCCGGGTTTCACACAGTCTTTACAGGCTTGGCATTTTTCGACAGAAGTCCTGAGTGTGTATTTAGTTGCGTTTGACCAAAGTTGGTGTATTAATAGGGGAAAAGAAATCTTGAGGTAGCTTGTGTGCAAATATTTTGACTTTTCGCTTGATTGGCGATGGCAGCTCTGAAATAAACTCCAACTTCGAAAGAGGAACGCGCTCCTATATCTTAGTGCTCATATCAAATAAAATTATTGCTTAAACTTTGCATACTATTGGAATAAAAAAGTGAATAAATGGATTATTTTCCTAGCTTTAAGCTTACAAAACTCAAAAATAATAGTTTAGGTCACTTTAAACTTTCCTTTGCATAATGATGACTTTTCACTTACTTTCAGTTATCCTTTTTGAATGCTTTGTTATCTTCGCAGCGCTCAAATCAACAAAGAAAGAGGTATTGATTATGTTGAAGAAGTTACAAAAAAGATAGTTTGGTTTTATCCTCTTTTGACCTCATGCTAAGACCATTTTTTTATTGACTGCAAACTTCAGCGGAGCTTATGAATTTTCAAAATAGAGCATCTGATTATGGGTATATAAAATCAGTAAACCTAGCTGTGGTTCAAACAAGCAAATTATTGGGTGTATTGATGTTATTGATCGAAGTGATAAGAGCTGGATTGTCAACAAACTTGAAGTAAGGAATAGCGCATTTTAAGATTTGTATTTCTGGGTCTATCTCCTTAGCAATTGACTCAAGTACGACCATGTTAGTGATCAAAGTAGCGAATTAACCGTCAAGTTTCATGTTGTGGCTGCGGATAATGTCAAGCATTCCAATAAGTAACTTTATTCCTTCAATATCGAAGATGCTGCTGTTATCCAGCACACTGAAAAGTTTCTTCAGCTGTGACTTATAATCTTCAAATCTTCCTTACATTATCTTTTTGCCCTAGAAATTGGAAAGCTTGAATATCATATTTGCACATGTTTCACTGTTTCCTTAGATGATGGACTTGATGAAGTTGACGAAGTTTGACCTGTCCTTTTAGTTGAGTTGAATGACCATACCAACATCAATCACGTTTATTTTGACTTTTTAAGTACATCTTCTGAGAAGGTCTCTAATTCTCTTTTCTTCATCCCTGCTTGAAGTGTAAAGTTGCCTGAGGTTTGGGCTCTCAAGGAAGTAGAGATTCAGTTTCTCCTCAAATTGTTGGAACTTCTAGTAAAGGTAATCTTTGATTTAGCTAAAAAACGTAAAAGATTGTTTTGTCACTTCTACTAAGATGTTTCCTCCATGGCAGTCAGCATGAATGAAGTTGTTTTTCATTAGCATTTAGAAGAAGCAGGAAGCTCCCAAACGCGCAATAACCGCATTCAAAGGATGCCTATTTTGTTCGAAATGAGTCACAGGGACTCCTTCCACAAAAGTCTAAATCAAAATAGAGTCTCTTGTAAGTTTTTCAAAAGCTTAAGGGAAATTGACAAGCTCATTATCATTGAAGTGTCGGTTGAATATCTTGAGATTGTCTTTTTCGATGTTGAAGTCAATTTGGTCTATTAAAGTTTTTTTGAGAGAATGTTATCCTACTGGAATTTCGTAAGCTTTGGAAAAGAGGGATAAAAACTTGCTGATTCCAAACATTATATTCACATCTCTTTGGATATACTTGTCAACCTCTGGATGTCTAACTTTGACAGCTACTTTTATGCCTTTGTAGACTGCCCTGTAGACTTGACTGACTGACCCTGAGGCGATTGGCACTTCCTCAAAAGAGTCGAATATTTCCTCAATTTCTTTACCATAGCTTTTTTTGAAGTTTCTTCTTGTTTCTTAGAAGCTATGCTGAGGAGCATTTTCTCTGAGATGAGTAAAACTCTCCGCCATTTCAGCACCTATGACGTCTCTTCGATGACTCAGGTATTGAAAAGCTTTTATCCACACCACTCCTGCTCTTTAGACTGAACTAACGAATAGCTTGAGCCACAGCTTTTCAGTAAGCTTAGAAAGTTTCAATGGGAAGCACACCATTGGTGGGAGAAAGATGGCGATCAAATGCAGTAATCTTAACAAATGAGCTACCCAACTTTTAAGCTTCTGCCACAAAGTTTTTGGGTTTTAGACTAGTCGCGGGTCGACAGTGGCGCTTATGTTTGGTTTGAATGTTTATTTTTGCTATTAAAACGGTATGCAGTATACCTTTGAGTGTGCGTACAGGAAGAAGGGTAGGGCACACAAGGATAATCCTTTGAAAAAGAAGTTGAAGTTGAGTTGTGGCTGGAAGGAAAACGCCTTGGTCGTGAAATTGCGAGAGAACGTCGAGGCAAGTGGATTGAATAAGCGAAACATTACAGATGATGTTGATAAATAATATAAGGCAACCAACAGTAAATTTATTTAATTTGAAGATAGCTTATGCTAATCGTTAATTTACTGGACAACAAATAAGAATGAATTACTTCTCTCTGTGGGTTTAAATGCTGTTCTTCATAATCTTACTTCAAATAGAACATGACTCATAAGTTTTTAAAGCTTTTTTCAATACTACCTATTAGTTTTCCCAAAAGCACACAAAAGGCGGATGTATTGAAAAATATTAGACTTTTCTTGCCAAACCTTGTAACAAATTAATATATATACTAAAGTGAACTGAATAGTATTATAATTTTTTAACGATCAAATGGATAAAGTACGCCTAATAATGTTCCTCTGGCTGCTCGTGATCTTTATGATTCTTCCTAATGTCTCTGCCGGATATATCAACCACTCCTCTACACTTTCTGACCTCTTTGATGATGGCTCAGAAATGAATGCTAGGATAATCTCTGAATTCCTATCAAATCCAAGGTGCCTAAGTATGTGCAACAATTGGTCCAAAGGCGAAGTTGCAAAAGAGTTCTAGATTTTCCGGACTCTGTGGGTAGAGAAGATGGTAAACTTTGTAATTGAGGAACTGAATGTAGATCCTGAAAGTGCAAGGAGAATAAGACTGAACCCTAGCAATTATATGGTCAACTATGAAACATTCAAATTGCTTAGTTTTAAATGATTAATTCGACCATTTGTTATAAACTACAATTCAGCTAGTAAAGGCTAAGATTTATCAATCAACTCAGAAAAGGACCACCCAATCTGCAAAGATTGATTAACTATTGCAACCTTATTATACCAGGATAGAAGATACAAGCACTATAGGCCATTTTTTTGAAACAGGCTGGTTTTTAGTTTTATCTCATTTTCTTCAAATTTTGTATCAAAACATATGAAAGACTAGCTGTGTTTATAGGACTAAAACTGCCAGTCTTCCGGTGTGAAAATCGTAGTAATATTATCATGATCACAGATAATGAAAAAGGACTAATGATCTAACACTTTATGGAGCAAGTCAAGACTGAAGATTTACTCAACATTGCTTTTATGAAACCCTTTGAAGTGGCACTGCGCACGAATAAGAACGACAAAACCGTTCCGACGGACTCTTTGCCTAAAGGTCTCATGATTGCGGTGAAGTCATCCATCAATGACAATAAATATAAGCTTGAAAGAGTCAAACCCATTTAGCCCTAGGATAAGTCGCTGGAAGACATTAAAAAAAAGAACTTGGACAATTATATTTCTCTGTTGAAAAAGCCAGAAGAGAAGGATGAGGTTGAGGCATAAAGAAAATCCCAACTGAGGCCAATAATTCAAAGAGCCGAATAGTAGGAAAAAGTAGAAAAGCATAATGGGCTAGAACTGGGCATTTGCATAAGCATGAAAAATGAGGACAAGAAAAAACTGAAAAGCACCCTAGTTGGTGTCGCAGACAACATCGATGAACTGATTCGATCAGGAGTGAGTCCGGATGAGATTTTTGTTGTTGTGGCGATCGACGGAGTCAACAATGTGGATTCCTCCTTGTATGAATACTTCGAGTAGTTCTAAAGATAGAGTCAAATTTATCTAGAAGAAGATTAAAAGCTAACGCTTAGGAAAAAGTATGATCACCAACTCTATCACTCTGAAGTTTAGAAAGATTAGCCTCTCAACTTTAGCAAATTTTTGTTCAAAAAGCACTAATTTTTAGAAAGGATTGACAGCAAATTCATCAACATTCGTAAAAAATACGACTAAATCCTGCGAATTAAGAAGTCAATAGAAAATATCAAGAAGGAAAACAACAAGGACAATGAAAATCTTAAAATGATTGTGAACAGGCTAGCTGACAAACAAAAAGTCATCATGAAGAAGATTGTTGGTAAGCAAGATAGATCAGTTGTTATCAGCGAAGAATCCATTATGAAAGAACTGGCGACTAGTGAAGAAGAGTGTAATCAATATGTCAATACAAGGCAAGAACTAGCTTATGTTTCAGTCTATAGAGTGCCAACCTGCAGTATTTCAGAAGATTGTAGGCTCAAATAACTCTACTCTGAAAAGAACTAAATGTCATAGTTGGAGTCTCAAATTGACTCAGAAAGACTTATGAATGATCAAATAGATCGCACTAGCATTAGAGAAAGCCTCAAATTGAATTCTGGCGTAGTTGCTCCATCTTTAAGATACGTGAACATATTTTTCTGCATTAAATACAAAGAAAGTGGGAAGCTCAGCTCACACAACTGGTTCTTGAACGGCTTCTGCCAATAGCTGAACCCGAAATACACCGTTTTGCTCGATGTAGGAGTAAGACCTTATCCTGAAGCAATCTTCAAAATGTATCGTCATATGAAAGTCAACTAAAACGTAGGAGCAGTCTGTGGCTACTTAAGGCTTGTGGAATAGATGCTGAATGATTAATAACGTATAAAAGAAGAAGATGTTGACTGTATGACTGGTCTGATGTCAAACATATTCGATATCCAGAGAGCACAGCAGATTGAAACGCATTACGATCATTTTCTGGATAAATCATTCTAAGCTTTGTTCGGGTTCATTCATGTGGTCCCAGGCTCTTTTTCTGGTTACAACATGAAAGCTCTGCGGCCTCCCTAAAAAAAGGATGACCTTTTGAAGTCATATTTTAGGACTATTGATGAGAAAATGATCACAAACAAAATAGTTACCTCTTAGTTTAGTTTCGGCAGCATCCTTTCAAGAATCTTTTTGCCTAAAACCGTTTGGAAGAGATTTACTACGATTGATCCTGATTCATAGGAACAAATGCTCTATGATTAAAACACTTACTTATCAGAAAACAGAGTTCTGTGCTTGGGCATTCATAAAAACGGTAAAGATATTGCTTTCCTTCCAAATGTCTATGCGCAAATCGAGCCAATCAAATAGATTAACTCTCTGATGTAAGAGAAAAAGAAAGAGTTCAACGGAAGCATGTTTTCCTTCGAAAAAGTTCAGGACTAGTTCGACAGTGTCACACAGAAAAGGCAAAAATTCTTTGTTAGATTCCAGTTCTTGTATCTAAGCTTTACCAAATTTCTTACTTTCTTTGCGCCAGCTTTGCTCATATTCGCTTTGCAATTTGCTACCTAGATAATTCAAACAGAGTTTCTTTCGTCACTATTCGCCACCGAGTCAAATACTGGGTTAGGTAACGTCCTATACAGAACGTTTTCTAACATAGTAATCTTCATTTATACAATGTGTCTAATGGCAATTTTCTTCTTCAGCATTCATCTGAATGCAAAGGACAAAAAGTATGTTTACTATGCTCATCTGGTTTCAACAGTTTTGGGGGTGTTTACTGTGATTGCTGGGCTTGTTTTCATCGTTCAATCGTTTTTAAGTATCCTGAAAGTAGGAGATAGCTGTAAATATTTGCTTATATAGATCTACAAAAAAGTTATTTGACTGAATTGTCGAAAATAATGAGCGCTACAAGTGCTTTAGCTGTTGTAAGGATATTAAGAGTATTTATCTATTCTTCTATTTTGATGATTTATTTGCCAGCCTTTACGTACACCATATTTTTCGGCAAATTTGGTATTCTATGGTAAGTCATTGTCGGGACTCCTTCCTACATCTACTATTTTCCCACCTACACATGCATTATGCCGATATACTCAAAGTGCAGACTTGATGAAGTTTCTTCAGTTTCAAAGGGAATGCTTTCTAAAAACCAAAAGATCAAATAGTCATGGAAAATAGTGAAAATGATCGATGTCGCAAAGTACCTAATCTGGAACATTATCGTGGGAGTCTTACTTATCTTTGCCCAAAGCATACTTCTTGTGAAATTCTTTGTCTTACTTTTCCTGCTCTTTACTTTCACAGCTCTTTCACTCATCAAATGGGTACCTGGATTAATTTATATCATTCAATACAAAATGCATAAAAAGCAGTTTCCCTTAGAGCCTTCTCAGCAGGAAAAAAATAAAAATATCGCTGCAATACGCCTCAAAATAATATAAACCATAAAAAGGTACGAAGATGACTTTAAATTCAACATCAAAGAGTCCTTTTAGGAAGCTGCGATTGAAGCTTAAATCAAAGAATTGTAGAGAAAGGCTAAAGCTGAAGCAAAAAAACAAGGAAGTAACAATCAAAACAAACCTAGCAAAAATGAAAAAGTAGCTTAAGTTCAGAGGAATGAAAGCATTAATGTTAACAATATGGTAGAGTTGGGCCAAAACCAAGCACATCTTAGGGCAAAAGTGCAAAACATAAGAGAGAGTTATGTGCCAAAGGGCAACTTCTACCCTTTCCAGGTAGGAATCGGCAAAAAAGAAGCCAAACCTGTCAATGCAGAATTGGCAAATGCTCCACTTTAGTTGGTGTTGCTAAGAAATAAGCTTGGAGAGGCAAGCAAAAACCCAGAACACAAGACAGAAGAAGAGAAGTTGAAAAAATACGAAAATTTTAGAGCTACAATAAAGCCTCTGGGATTCTGATGAAACGATAAAATCTTATCAATTGTAAGCTACTTTTGTTAACAAGATTTATTAGTTAAAAGCAGAAAAACAACTTATCATTTAATTTTTCTGCCGTTGCTCCATACTCCAGCTTTTTAAGAACCATCTTTAGTTATAAACACTCCTCTGCCATCTTGCTTGCCATTTTTCCATTGGCCTTTATATACCCTTCCATCGCCCCATAGAAACTCTCCATACCCTTATTTCTTACCCTTTAAGTATTATCCTTCATATTTTCTCCCGTCTAGCCAAATAAAATTTCCTTTGCCATCCATTTTACTTTATTTCCAAAAACCTTCATATTATTTGCCATCATTCCAAGTGAAATGCCCGTAACCTTAAATATGGTTTGCTTTGAACTAACCTTCATAGACACTGCCATCACCCATCGACATTATTCCATGTCCTTCTTTAAACCCATTCACGAAGCTTCCTTCATATTCGATTCCACTTGCCCATTTCTAGTGACCATACCCATGCTGTAAATTGTTGAGCCATTCACCTGTATAAGAAGTCCCATCTTATTTGAAGTAAACCCCTTTTCCCTAGCTTTTCCCATTTACCCAATCTCCTTCATATACTTAGCCATTGCTAAATATTTTACGTCCATGACCATTTAATTCATTTTATTTCCAGTAACCTTCCAAAATAGCTCCACTTGTATCGATTAAGCGGCCTGCACCTTCTTTCTTTTATTCCAGCAATTAACCCTGGTACAAAGTTCCATCAGAGAGAGACACAGGTTATTTCCATTGAGTTGTTTCTGAAGAAAATTTAAAGGGCTACAATCTGCTATATACTTCTTGAACAATGAGAGGACAGTGCTGGGAGACGTCTTAGAGTCTGATTAGCTGATTGTTAGGTTGCTTATTGTCAATAAGAAGAAGATTAACGCTTGCTTGCCTATCGATGCTTTCACATGCTTGACAGTTGCCCATTCAAATTATCGCTTTAATTATAACACAAAATTTTACTTAATTAGTGTCTTTCTGCTTCAAAATTCTATGGCATTCCTCAAAACATAAATTAAAAGCAATCATAGTGTTGTTGTCAAAAGGAAAGTCAGTACTTTTGCTTTATAGGCTTTCTTTAGCTATCTAAGTTTAAAAAATCTTTAAGAATTGGTAGTTTGATTATTAATTATGATCCGTGTGCTACCCTCGAAAGGATTAGCTGCTGGCTCGTTCAGAGCCTTACTGAAAGCAGGTTTTTCTTAGTCGGTCGCAAACAACGGCAAGCCAGCTCGGATGAAACCTTTTGTTCCAACTGAACACGGCCTTTCAGCTGACTTCATCATGACTAACTTCACCAAAATGAAAGGATGAGGATGCAAAGTACCCCAAAACAAGTTGCTCTCCTATCTTTCTAAGCTGCCCAAACCTGTAGGCATCTAAACTCCCGATGTCTCCACTATCAAAGTGGACTCTTTCACTCTTGTTTCCACTGTTGACTTCTTCTATCCCCTTGTAGAATCACCTTACATGTTCGGACGCATTGCTTTCTGCAACACAGTCTCAGATCTTTACGCCATGGGTATCACAAAAATTCAATAAGTGCTCATGATTTTGGGTGTTTCAACCGATATGAACTAAAAAGAAAAAGATGTTTCCACTACACTCATGATACAGGGATTCACTGATGCTGCACAACAAGCCAACACGCAAGTAGGAGGAGGTCAGACTGTTTACAACCCTTGGCCAATGATGGGAGGATGCGCTATTGCGGTCGTCAAATAGGACTAATTCGCCATGCCTAACAATGCACAACCAGGAGACGTTATCATCTTAACCAAACCCTTAGGATCAAGGCTAGCCATCAACGCTATGCAGTGGCTCAAGACCAACAAATAGAAAAGATAAAAAATATTGACTGAGGCCAAAGAAGATGACTTAGTCTAGGCTTTTTACAGAGCTGAGGAGCAGATGGCTACTTTGAGTATAGTAGGAGCAAACATTATTACTAAATACAAGGTCCATGCATGCACTGACGTTACAGGCTTTGGAATCTTAGGTCACGCGAACTATTTAGCTCAGGCTCAGAGAAATAATGTCGATTTCGTTATAAGAAAACTTCCTGTTTACAAACATCTCATTAAAATTTAGAAAAAAGTGCAAGATTTTAAACTTTTAGAAGGTTTTGCTGCCTAAACAAGTGGAGGGCTTCTGATGTGCGTCCCAGCAGATAAAAAGGAGCTTATAATGAAAGAATTGACGGATTAAGGCATTAACAACTGGTAGATTGGTTAGGTAAGATAAGGGAAAAAGACTGCAAAATTGTAGAAATGCTAATTACTGGAAGTATGAAGATGAAGTGACTGAGCATGAAATGACCACTTAAATGTAAAGTTATAAGTTTAAGTGCGAAAATTAGCAGTGATCACATCAATAAGCTTCATATAAACTTAATTAAGACAAATCTCATGAAATGAATTAGCTTAGGAAAAGCTTTGATATCATGTGGATTTGAAGATTGAATAAGTAAGATAAATCAATAAATAGAGCAAGAATCCATACCACAAGTGGAATCCGGAGGGTTGGAGTACTGATTAGACTGCTCTTGGGGAGGCTGAGGGTGGAGTTCTTCACTGATTTGGGTGTTGCGATACATATCAAAAGGCGCATGTTTAATAAGTTGTATCGCCATGATCAGTACGACTACGAACCGATAAGTGGGATGAGAATTGATGCCTATGCCCAGATATGAACAAGTGCGGTTAAAGAAGTGGTTTCTGTTTTCTATCTTAAAGGCAAATTACCTTTGATTTGGTGCCCGTCTTCGAGCAGTAGCTCACATATAAACTACTTTGGCTATATGAAGCCGTAGAAGGTGAGCTCTATAAGGCTTCCTTTCCATAAAATGAACTAGCTGACGAGCTATCCCACCTCCAAATTAGCTATCCTGTTCAGATTGTTTTTTTCCTCTGTGGAGCTCAGGAAATGAGATCTTTTGTCTGCAGCTTGATGCAGTTCGTAAGACCACTCAAGTTATGGACATTCCCTCTGGTTTTCCAGATAGCTGATCAGCTGTCGCACTCCTTCGATGCCTTCTTTGGTCTTAACTGAAAAATTAAGACCGGAGAGTGGGAAATAATTTCCTTGTTAGTCGTACTTGGTGATTCGCTGCTGGAGTACTGGGATGAGAAGCTTGGGATCACTGCGCACTTTGTTGATTTATTTGATTAGTATGGAAGTGATGGTTGTGTATGATATGTTTTGAGGCATCAAGTATTGTACGCTTGTTATGATCTCTAGGTTTTATTATA
>Ga0316217_10007469_pt1 | contig 10430 bp, 10 predicted proteins | sample 1anoAmetaG_FD_203633 | JGI IMG/M metagenome (GOLD analysis project Ga0316217, IMG submission 203633) | Freshwater microbial communities from Trout Bog Lake, Wisconsin, USA - 1anoA | ecosystem: Environmental > Aquatic > Freshwater > Lake > Hypolimnion/Profundal zone | place: USA: Wisconsin... | reverse complement strand
CGGTAGTATTAAATGCAGGCTTAGGCCTGGTAAAAGAAGAATTACCCGAAAACATATTTGCCACAGAGCCGGTGCCCTTTGAATTCCTGTTTCCCGAAATGGCAGCGGTAGTACATCATGGTGGTGCGGGCACAACAGCTGCGGGTTTAAAGGCCGGGGTGCCATCGGTAATTACACCTTTAATTTATGACCAGCGTTTTTGGTCGTGGTGCGTTGAAAAAACCGGGGCTGGCACCAAGCCTATACCGTGGAATAACCTGACAGCCGATAACCTGGCACAGGCCATACTTGAAGCGCTGAGCAGCAGCACTATGCAAAACAAAGCACGCCAGATTGGAGAAAATATAAGGAACGAGAACGGAGTTGAAAATGCAGTTAAGTTGATCAACGAATATTATAAATAGTATTAAGCAGCAGTTGTTTAGTATGCAGATTAACAGCTTAACCGGTTTAACCGGTCAAGTTTTCAGGTCTTAATACTTAACACTGGCCACTAAATACCCAACACACCATTATGGCATTAAAAGTAATTGGCGCCGGCTGGGGCCGTACGGGAACCGAATCGCTTAAAATTGCGTTGGAGCAGTTGGGCTTTAGCCGTTGTTACCACGGGTTTAACCTGTTTAATGATGGTGCCAAACTAAAATACTGGAAAGAGCTGCACGAAACCGGCACTACCGATTTTGACACCTTATTTGCGGGTTGTCAGGCTGCGGTTGATTTTCCGAGCGCTTATTATTACCGGCAATTGCTGATACAATATCCGGATGCCAAAATAATTCTTACTGAACGTAACGCATCGCAATGGTACGACAGCGCCGCCAATACCATATTCAAAAAACCAGACCCGGTTAAGTTTCCTATTCTCAAATTCCTGGGCAAATTATCTACCAAGCTCAGTTACATACCGCAGATATATTACCACATACAAACGTTTTTATTTCAGGGAGCTTTTAAAGGCAAAATTGAGGACAAAGAAGCCATGATGGCACTATTTAACCAATGGAATGAGGAGGTTAAAAGAACTGTGCCTGCTGAACAGTTGTTAGTTTACGAAATAACCCAGGGATGGGAACCGCTTTGTAAATTCTTAAATGTTCCTGTACCGGCCACGCCTTTCCCAAAAACCAATAGCAAAGAAAGTTTTCAGAAAAGAATTGAAAAGGCCATTTTCAGCCCCACGGGCACCAACGTTTAGGATACAATACCGGCCGATACATTTTTACAGCAAAGATGCCAAGAGCGCCAGGTAAATACTTTACAAAGTGTTGTGCAGTAATTGTCATTCCTGAAGTTTTGGTTTTATTTTTATATAACTTCTGCATTCATTTGCATTATTTGCAGTAAACATTTATTTCAGGCATGCTGCGCGTAGATCATATTCCCTGGTATTTAAAGCCATTATTTTTAATGTGGGGCTATACTTTGGGCTGGCTGTTGTATATCTGGACAAAGACGGTAAGGCTTACATGCCGCATAAAATTTACCGGCGAGCCATTATCTGCCCATACAGCGGCCGCTTATTGCATTTGGCACAAAGACCTAGCTTTATACTTTTCGGTGTTTAATAAGGTTAGTAAGCAGGCCTGGCTCAATCATCCGGCCTGGCATATGAAACCGATACACGTGTTGCTGCATTTAACAGGTGTTGAACACATTTGCCTGGGCAGCAGTGGTAACAATGGTAAAGCTGCGTTAGAGAAAGTAATGGGTTATCTAAATGAAGGCTATTCAACCATGGTGGCGGTTGACGGGCCAGCGGGGCCGGCCTATCAACTAAAACCCGGCATACTCTGGATGAGCCGCGATGCGCACATACCGGTAGTTCCGTTGCGGTTTAGTTGCACCAGGGGATTGCGGTTGGGTGGTTGGGATCAAAAATTTGTTCCCTTCCTGTTTTCGGAGATAACAGTTGTAGTGGGCAAAGGCATACAGGTAACAGCAAGTAATTTTGATAACTCGCACACTGCCATTGAGCGATTTCTGAATGATACAGATTAAACTGCGCTAAACTACTTCCGTAAAAGGCACCGTAAAATAAAAAGTACTGCCGCTGCCGGGTGCTGATTGAGCCCAGATACGGCCGCCAAGTTTTTCAACAAAGCGCTTAACGCTGTTAAGGCCTAAACCGGTGCCTTCAAATTCAGTTTCGTGATGCAACCTGATAAATGCTTTAAAAAGCTTATCGTGGTTAGCCATATCAAAGCCCACGCCATTATCAGTTATCGAAAAAAGATAGTGGTCGCCGTTATCGGTGCCTTTTACATGCAGCCTTATCACTTCATTAAGGCTAGAGTATTTGAACGCATTCGATACCAGGTTGGTAAATATCTGTTGTATCAGTATCGGGTCTGAATTCAAGACAGGTAAGGTCGTAATTTCAATTTGATGCTCCTTGTGTTGCCATTGCTTTTTCACATCAGCCATAACTACCTCCATTGTTTCATTCAGATCCACAGGCCTTAACTGCAAGGGCTTACTGCCCAATTTCGATATCTCGAGTAAGCCGGTTACCAGGTTATCCATTTTAGTGGCATCCTGTGCTATAAGTTCCAGGTCGCCGGTGGTAGACTCATCCAGGCTTCCTTTTTTAGCTTTACGAAGTAAAATATCGCTGAGCGATTTTATCCGACGGATGGCAGACCGAAGATCGTGCGATAACATGGTATTAAATCTGAACAGATCGTGGTTCAGTATTTCAAGCTCCGCCGTACGCTCTTTTACTTTTTTCTCCAGCGACTCATTCAGATCTTTGGTTGCTGCTTCCACAGCCTTTCGTTTGGTAATATCAATAATACTTCCACGTATAAGCACTCCGCTGGTTGATGGCAACCTTACCAAGCACACCTCGCAGGGAATCAGATTGCCTGCGGCATCGCGGTGGGTCCATTCAAACACAGGCTTGCCGCCATGCATTGCTTCTTTTATAAATGATTTAGCAGCCTCAGAAGATAACGTGCCGTCGGGTTGATATTCAGGGCTTATATCTATTGGCCCTATCTGTAAAAAGTCGGCTTTTGAAATTCTGAACAATTGTGCAGCACTTTCGCTCACACTTTCATATCTCCCTTTTTCCACATCATATACTACCAATGCTTCCGTCGCATTTTCTACCAGCGCGCGGTAACGCGCCTCAATTTCGCGCTGCGATTCTTCAGCCTGTTTTTTTTGCTGAATGTTTTGAACAATGCCGGTAAAAAAGTCGATAGCACCGGTTTTAGCGTTTCTGTAACAGCTTAAATGCAGCTCAACCCAAAAATATGTTCCGTCTTTATGCCTGTATCGTTTTTCAATGGTATAAGCATCCATCTCGTGATTGAAAATCCGTTCAACAAGTTCAATTTCTCTGGTGGTGTCGTCAGGATGTGTAATTGCACTAAAATGCAGCCCTCTTAATTCTGATATGTCGTAGCCAAACATGCTACAGAATGTTGCACTGGCATCCAGTAATTTACCTTCGGCGGTAGCCCATGCAACACCCAGAATTTTACTTTCAGCAACCATACGGTTGTAAAATTCACTTTCGCGCAGTTTTGTTTCTACAATCCGCCTTTCATCCGTTTCTTTAATAATAGTTTGTATAGAAGTACCGATGTGCGCTGTTATCAGGTATTGCATAAAGGCAATCAGCAAACCCGATACAGAATATGCCATTAAAATTGAAAGTGGCGTGTGCTTGATCTGCACCGGTGGCAAAATGCCGTGCATTTCTAATATGACAAAAACTATGGATGACAACACGCACAACACCGACATAAAAATGCCCGACATGCCGCCCAGCAAAAAACCCGAAGTAATAATTACGGGCAAATAAGCAACTATAGCAGGTGCGTTTATACCACCCGCTGTAAGGGCAAGATAAGAGGCTATTAACCACAGGGTAAGCGAAAAAAAAATGCTTGCCGCTTTAAGATAGCTGCGACTATTAAGCCAAAGGCATACAAGCGCTGTAGCATCAACCGAAACCACAGTAATAGTTGCCCGCCACCAAAAAACAGGCAACAATAAGGTCATTGCAGCAATAACGGTTGTTACGCCGATGATCCAGGCCCAGGCAAGGGTATACACCAGGTTGGCCTTATAGTTTTCTTCCAGGCTATCATACGATGGCGGCGTAAGGGGGAGACGTTTCTTCATAGGCTGTCGTTACCGGCGGCAATGCAGTGGGTTTGTTATACTTGTCAATAATAACAAAAATTGCAGCGGTAATTGTAATTGAAATCACCATATCAGGCAGTAGCAACACTTGTGTTCAATATTAAACACAAAAAAAGCGCTATCCTGAACAGGATAGCGCTTTAAGGTTTATTTGATGGCCAGAGCCCCAAAAATTATTTACCGCCCTTTTCTACTCTTTTAAAAGCAGTAACAGTTAATCCGCTTTCAGCAGCGCCTAACACTTGCTGAACAGTTTTGCTGCCATCCTTTACAAAAGCCTGCGTAAGCAAAGTATTTTCTTTTACGTAGGTATTGGCAGCACCTTCAGCTATCTTATCGAGGATATTAGCCGGTTTGCCAGCTGCAGTTGCTTTTTCACGAGCCACAGCTTTTTCTCTTTCCAACACATCAGCCGGAACGCCCGATGCATCAACAGCCAACGGGTTCATAGCTGCAATTTGCATAGCTACATCCTTTGCTACTGTACTGATTGAATCATTCAATGGCTTGTTAACTGCTACCAATACACCAATTTTATTGCCCATGTGGTTGTAAGCTACCACGCCTTCGCCACTTACAGTTTCGTAAGCTGCCACGGTAATTAACTCACCAATTGCAGATACTTTTGCCTGTAGTTGTGCGCTTACAGAAGATCCATTCAGATCCAAAGCTAAAAGCTCTTCAGTTGTTTTAGGCGATTTTGCCAAAGCCAGATCGGCTATTGAAGTTGCAAATTTTACAAAGTCTTCGTTTTTGGCAACAAAGTCGGTTTCGCAGCTTACATACACTACTACACCGCTTTTGTTATCGGCACCCGGCTTTGCAATTACAACACCTTCAGCAGCTGCACGGCCTGCACGTAATTCGGCAACCTTAGCGCCTTTTTTACGCAGGTAGTCAATAGCTGCCTGTACATTGCCGTTGGCTTCGGTCAATGCTTTTTTACAATCCATTAAACCCGCACCGGTCAGGTTTCTTAATTCGTTTACTTGTGCTGCTGTTACTGTTACTGTGCTCATGATAAATTTATTTTAATAGTTTTTTTTAATTGGGATATGAGTTTGAATTAAAAAAAAATGAGATGCTGACTCGGGCAAGTCTCACATCTCATGATTTTTTCTTGTCTCAAGTCTGAATAATATTAAGGCTTCTTGGTAAAACCGCCTGCGCCGGTCTTAGGTCTGTTACCACCGCTGCCGCCTCTGTTCTGGCCACCGCCGTGTCCTGATCCACCAGGGCGTTTTTTAGCTAAACCATTGCCACCACGATCTTTGTCTTTCTTATCGTTCAGGCCACCTCTGCCACGTCCGCCACCTTCTTCTTCAAGTTCGGCTTCGTAACGGTTTCTTTCTGCAATTTCCTCGTCAGTTTCTGCACCGTCAACACCTTCCTGTCCGGCAGCACGTTCTGCTAAACCTTCAGCAATTGCATCAGCGATATAGTTAGTAAGGATAGATATAGACTTAGCTGCATCATCGTTACCTGGTATTGCAAAATCAACTTTAGTAGGGTCGCTGTTGGTATCAACTATACCAATAGTGTTTACATTTAAACGGGTTGCTTCTTTCAAAGCGATGTTCTCATGCGTAATATCTACCAGGAACAAAGCTGCAGGCACGCGGTTCATTGCTGAAACACCACCTAATACTTTTTCCATTTTCTCTTTTTCACGGGTAAGCACCAGTTTCTCTTTCTTGGTAACGCTCTCCATGGTTCCATCCTGTAACATCTTTTCGATGCTCTGCATCTTTTTGATAGACTTACGGATGGTAGTAAAGTTGGTAAGCATACCACCTAACCATCTTTCAGTTACAAAAGGCATATTAACGCGCTTTGCAGCTTCTTTTACCACTTCTTTAGCTTGCTTTTTGGTAGCTACGAACAGTATCTTTCTTCCGCTTCTGGCAATAGATTTTACTGCCTGCGCTGCTTCTTCAAGCTTATCGTTGGTACGGTTCAGGTCAATGATATGGATGCCCTTCTTCTCACCAAAAATATATGGTAACATTTTCGGGTTCCACTTTCTTTTAAGGTGACCGAAGTGAACTTGTGCTTCCAACAGTGCTTTATGATCAATTCTTTCCATTGTATATTTTTTCTTAATTGAGTTAAACCATGATTAACGTTTGCTGAACTGTTCTTGCTTACGGGCTTTACGAAGACCTGTTTTCTTACGCTCAACTTTACGTGCATCTCTGCGCAGCAGTTTCGCTTTTTTCAACGGTGGTCTTTTTTCCGGATTGTCAATGATCAGTGCCCGGGCAATTGCCAGAGAGATGGCTTCTGCCTGTCCCTTTGTTCCACCGCCAAACACGTTAACTGAAATATCGAATTTACCAACGGTATCGGTAGTTTTGAGAGGAGCTTCTACTTTATTCTGCAGATACTCTTCGGCAAAATACTTTTTGTATTCTTTACCGTTGATGGTTATCTCACCGGCGCCGGCCCTGATAAAGGCGCGGGCAACTGATGCTTTTCTTCTTCCTACTGTAACTGTATCCATGATAGGGATTTGTTATTTTTTTAGATTAAACGAGTTGTTTAGGTTTTTGAGCCTGGTGAGGATGTTCAGCTGTGTCGTAAACAAACAGTTTGCCGAACAGTTTATCGCCCAGTGAGCTTTTAGGAAGCATACCTTTTACAGCGTGCTCAATAAGCTTGTTTGGGTTTTTGTCAATTACTTCCTGCAAAGTAGCGTGACGCTGACCACCCGGGTGACCAGTGTAACGAACCAGAGAGCGGTCAGTTAATTTTTTTCCTGTTACTCTGATCTTGCCTGAGTTGATAACAATTACGTAATCGCCACAATCGTGATTAGGAGTAAAAGTAGGCTTGTGTTTGCCGCGTAATACTGAAGCAATTTTGCTGGTTATACGTCCCAACGTTTTGCCGTCTGCATCTACTACAAACCACTCGCGCTTTACGTCTTTTTCAGCCACTGTTACGGTGCTATAGCTGCGTGATTTCATTTTTATTTCAATTTTCTGTTTTCTAAAAGGGACGCAAATATAATGGCGATAAACTAAGTTTCCAAACCTTTTGTAAGGGCGAAGCTGTAAACTATTGAAAATCAGGCTAATTTTGGTAAAAATAGTTTTTATACCTCTTAAAGATAGCCCGAACACAGGTTGGCACAATGCACGCAGGGGGTTAGGCAAAGCACCGCAAAGAGGAAATTTCTTTGTGCTGTATTTACTCTGCCTGCTTTACGTTAACGGTACCAGACAGCGCCTTCCTTACCGCCGGCGCAACCCGGGTACCAAATAACTCGATAGCCTTCAAAGTTTTACTATGCTCCAGGTCGCCCATCATAAACTGGGCTACGTAGCGGGTGTTACCGAACAGCTGGTGCAGCATTAATATCTTATCAATGGCCTGCTGCACACTGCCTACGGTTAAGGGTCCATTACTGCGCAGTTGCTCGTATTGAGCACGGTGCATAGGTGGCCAACCGCGTTCGCGGCCCAGGCGGGTAAACACTTTTTCGTAGTTGGGGTAATATTCATCAGCGGCCTGCTGGCCATTGTCGGCCACATAAAAATGGGTGCTTATGCCCAGCTGTAGTTTGCTTACATCGTGGCCGGCTTTCCGGGCGCTTTCCCGGTATAAATCGGCAAAGGGCACAAACTGGTTTGGCGGACCGCCCAGTATGGCAATTATCATGGGCAGGTTTAGCTTACCTGCGCGCGCGGCACTGGCAGGTGTGCCGCCCACGCCTAGCCAAACGGGTATTTCAGCCTGCAAAGGCCGGGGATAAACACCCCGCCCGTCAATTGCGGGACGAAACCTGCCCTTCCACGAAACATTCACCTGTTTATTAATGCGCAACAACAAATCCAGCTTTTCTTCAAACAGCGCATCGTAATCATTTAAATCGTAACCAAACAGAGGGAACGATTCAATGAACGAGCCTCGGCCTGCCATTATTTCGGCGCGGCCGTTACTAACAAGGTCTACTGTTGCCAGGTTCTGAAAGGTGCGCACCGGGTCGGCACTGCTGAGCACTATTACCGAGGTGCTCAGCTTTATATTTTTGGTGATGGCAGCGGCTGCGCTCATCATTACCTCGGGGGCCGAAATAACAAAATCGGGCCGGTGGTGCTCGCCGAAGGCAAAAACATCAAGCCCCACCTCATCGGCAAGTTTCACTTCTGCCAATAGTTGCTGCACGCGTTTGCGTGCATTTATTGCCTTGCCGGATGTGCCGTCAGGGGTTACTTCTCCGAAGGTGCTGATGCCTAATTCCATGTATATCCTTTTTTATTTACGCACAACCAAATATAGCAGGTATTGGTTGTGAAATACGGATGGGGGTGTGGGTATACTTGGGTATAGTGGGTTACTTTAAACACTGGCGGCCAGTGGCTACAAATAGTATGTTAGACGAAGCCGGAAGCTTTGCGTAAGATAGAGGTTACAAGCAAATGGCACCCCAATCCAGCAAAGCAAACCTTGCCCCCGCCAGGTTTGTGACTATGAAATGGAAGCCACTTCCCAAGCGTCCTTTACATGTAAAGGCGCTTGAGAAATCAAGAAGTTGACAATCATAGATGCTTAAAAAAATTGGAAACCACCCCTACCCCGTTTCTACTTACTATTGCGCCGTTGGTTCATTAAAACACGGGATTCTGGTAATAATAGAACTCGATCTGGCTTTCGGGCCATTTGCTGTAGAAACCTTTAAAGCCGGTTTTTAATGATATGTTAGTATAGTTTTTTGCACCGGCCATAATTATCTGCGGGCCGTTTTCGGTCAGGTCTTTATCGGTTATTACAGCAGGCATTACCAGGGCAATGTGCCCGGGCTTGCGGTCGTCGCTGTTTTTTGCCACGGCTACCACTACAAAGCCTTTATTAGCCAGGTCCTGTGCCTGGGCATAGCGGTTATCGCCTGCAATGTGTTTCCAGGCTTGTGCGACAGCCGCTGAGGTTGAAAGCCAGTCGAACTGCGCGTTTGATAAAAGATCTTGTGCATGCCCGGGCGGGCGGAGAATAACGACCTTCAATCTTTGACATGCTGCGGCTACAAAAGCAGCGCAATGGGTTTTCAGGTTATGGGTATCGTCGCGGTCGCTTGGTTCGCCGGTTTCCCAATTAATATGCTGACCTGATATCCAGTGGGTTTCAACATTCAGGCTTTGGTAAAACTGTTTCAGCTTTTCGCCGAATTCATCCAGCACATAAGTTTGCTGCGCAATAAGGGCTGAGGAACAAAATAATAAAACGAATAATAGGGGCTTTTTCATTTTATGGGAAATATGGTAATCGAAATTACAAAATAGATATTGAATTGAAAGGCTATTTGAAAAATGAAGTAGAAACAGGCTTCAGCCGGTGTTGCTATAAAATATTAACATTGCATCAGCAAACCAACAAATAGTGTTATGAAAAACATACTTCAGCAATTGGGCATTAATGCCACCAACCCGGGTGTATCAACCGGCAATAAATGGATAAAGAGTAAAGGAGCTGCTATACAATCGTTCTCGCCGGTAGATGGCAAACTGATTGCCACAGTTACCAGTGCCACCGAAAAAGAATACCAGCAGGTAATGGAAACCGCGCAAGAGGCGTATAAAGTATGGCGCAACATACCGGCCCCCAAACGCGGCGAAGTAGTGCGCCAGATAGGCGAAGAACTACGTAAGTTTAAAGAGCCCCTGGGCAAACTGGTGAGCTACGAAATGGGCAAAAGCCTGCAGGAAGGTTTGGGCGAAGTACAGGAGATGATTGATATCTGCGATTTTGCCGTGGGCCTTTCGCGCCAGTTACATGGGCTTACCATGCACAGCGAGCGCAGCCGCCACCGCATGTACGAGCAATGGCACCCTATAGGGGTAGTTGGTATTATCTCGGCATTCAACTTTCCGGTAGCTGTATGGAGCTGGAATACGATGCTGGCCTGGGTTTGCGGTGATGTTTGTGTATGGAAGCCGTCGGAAAAAACACCTTTATGCGGTTTGGCCTGCCAGAATATTGTAGCCACGGTTTTCAAAAAGAATAATCTGCCTGAGGGTATTTCGAACCTGGTTACCGGCGATGCAAAGATAGGCGAGTTGTTAGCGAACGATGGACGCGTGCCTTTGGTTTCGGCTACCGGTTCAACCCGGATGGGCAAGGCGGTTGGTGCAGCCGTTGGCGCCCGTTTAGGCCGCAGCCTGCTGGAGCTGGGGGGTAACAATGCCATCATTATTACTCCGGATGCTGATTTGAATATTGCCCTGGTTGCAGTTGTATTTGGGGCGGTAGGTACTGCCGGGCAACGATGCACC
>Ga0316217_10007468_pt1 | contig 10431 bp, 9 predicted proteins | sample 1anoAmetaG_FD_203633 | JGI IMG/M metagenome (GOLD analysis project Ga0316217, IMG submission 203633) | Freshwater microbial communities from Trout Bog Lake, Wisconsin, USA - 1anoA | ecosystem: Environmental > Aquatic > Freshwater > Lake > Hypolimnion/Profundal zone | place: USA: Wisconsin... | reverse complement strand
CAAGGTTCCAGTACGCTTTGGCAACGTAAGTGTCGAGAGCGACGGGATCAGTTCCTGCGACGATGGTTTTTTTCATCGCCACATCTTCGAGGTTGCCGCCGGTTGGGCCGTTGCGCAGCAGGATGCGGTAGCAGTCGATCAGCGTGACCGTGGGCAGCATGAAACTGGCCAGATCGACGAGGCTTTGGTGAATCTGCTGATGCAGCCGGTTGCGCTGGCCGCCCAGAATGCCGTACCAGTTCTTCATGCCCAGCGTTGCGCCGGTGAGTTCGTGATGCTTGGCGATGGGCAGATTGATAATTTTATCGGCCTCAAGAAACGGCGTGAAGACGGGCCAGGTCTTGAGCACCAGGCCGCCCATATCCACTTCGCGGAAAAGATCGGGATCGGGCAGAATGACCTCGGCTCCCTCGGCGCGCGCGGCTGCCTCAATGCCGGAGCGGTGGAAGCAGCGGCGGGGCTCATTGCAACTGACGTCGGTGACGATGACCCGCTTGGCGCCTGCCTGCCAACATTGACGAACGACTTCGGCGACCACGTCGGGATTGGTATTGGCGGCTTGCTCCGGTGTGCGGTCCCAGGCGATGTTGGGCTTGATCACCACCACATCTTGCCGGCCGACAAAGCGGCGGATGCCGCCGAGATTTTCGAGCGCCTTCTGAACCAGCGCGCGTGGTTCTCCATTCTGCACGACGGTCATGGCGGGAAGTTGCGAATCGGAGGATGCGCGATGGTCGCGCCGCGCCTGAACAGCCACCGACGGTACCGGGCGGCTGCTGTGCTTGCTGAGCCAGACGGCCAGGCCCGCTGTGCCCGCGGCGGCTCCGCCAAGGCGAAGCAATTGCAGCAGCGCCTCGCGACGCGTCATGCCTTGCGCGCTGCTGGTGTCGTCCGGCTTGTGTTCCGATTCACGGGCCATGATTTCCTCCGGATCAGATTTCCAAAAGGTGAATATGTTGCGGATCGTTGACGCCCAGCCGGTGAATCTGATCAGCGGCGGTTGCAATGTAGCGTGGTGGACGGCCCGCGGCTTCGAGGGCAGGCATGCCAGCCTCGGCCCGCTTGCGCTCAATCATCTGCCATGCCGTGTGATCTACAGCCACGCGATCCTCGCCCACTACGAGCGCGTTGGGATACCAGAGATGTTCAGGATGAAAACCGGGTCCGCCTTGATAGACGGAGGTCAGCGCGTCGCCGATGGTGAAGCGCACTTTTTCGCGGATCACTGGAATGCAATTCAAATCGGCCACTCCGGGATTGCATCCGCCGGGATGCAGATCCTGCGGCCGCTCCACCACGCCATACATATTCTTCATGGCAAAGGTGACGCCGGCGCTACTGTGGTCCTTCAAAATCGGCAGGCCGATCACCATGGCGCACTCGCGCGTGAGAATCTTTGAGAGTTTTACATTTGCCGTCCCAAACGAAACCGGCTGATCTTCGAATCCGGAAACATCCGAGCCGTAGCAGCGAACGCGGCTGGAATCGGTATTGATGGTGAGTCCGCAGGCAATAAGATCGCGCGCGTTGCGATCCCACACCACGATTTCGCCGGGCTTGACTCCGGCCTGCTGCAACCGCTCGCAGACGGCCAGCACCAGCGCCAGATGCGTCGAGATTCCCTTGCCTCCCAGACCGTTTGTCTTCAGGCCAATTACCTTGCCCACGGGTACGATTCGCTTCCATGCATCAATCGGCTTTTCAAGGCCGGTGTAGGCGGCAATGGCGCGATCGAGCAGATCGAGCACGCGCTTTTCGTCCAGTTGAGCGGTTGCGCCATGAAGCGCCGGATCGCGGGCAATCACTACCTTTGATTTGCCCGGCTCCGTGTGCAGGTCCAGCTTACCAGCCAGTCCCAGTTTGCTCTGCGCACCCAGCAGCACTGCTCCGGTCGCTGCGTTCTTCAGAAAATCTCTGCGGCTATTCATTGAAATCCTCGCATTCGTTCAAACGGGCGCTTCACGGCCCATGTGATTACAGTTTTGCTTCCACGCCATGCGCCAGCGCCAGCAGCGCCAGCGGAGCGTCAGGCGTGGATTCGTAGGCTACGATGCGCACCAGCGCCGGACCTTTGCGGAAGATGATGCTCTGCGCATACTGCATGCCTTCATCCCCTAACTGGATGGGCTTGGCGTCGCTGGTCCCGGTTTCCAAAATCTTTCGCGCGCCGGCTGCATCTTTCATCGTGTGCACATCCACGGTAGCCTCCAACTGGCCCTGATATTTGTAGTCGGAGGTTGATGTGGAGACAACGCCGGCGGAGACGTACTGCTCGGCGTCACCATCAATGTACTTCCACAGATCGCTCGCCGCAAAGACGCGCGTTTCGCTGGTCTTTTCCCATCCCGTAATTACGCCGGTAGCCGGAAACACGTCGGAGCTTTTCTTCTTGCATCCTAAGCCTGCTGTCGCGAAAACAATAACAATCGCTGCAATGGCCCACTTCCAGTTCGAACTAAATTTCACGGCGCGTTCTCCTCTTACTTTCTGTTGAGTAGAATCTGGCTGGCCGGCGAGCGGCTTTCGCCAATGCTTGTAACGTAAACAGCGGGATGCTCCTGCAAAGGGCAGGCAAACTCGCATGCTCCGCAACCCACGCAGCGGCTGGGATCGACGCGCGGCTGCTTCAGCGTTTTTGTGTTGCCCGCCGAATCGATCACCTGCGCCTCTTGCACATAAATAGCTTTCGGCGAAACCGGGCACCACTCCTCACAGACTATGCAATCCGTGGCCATAGCCCACGGCAAACAGCGGCCGCGATCGTAGAATGCAGTCCCGAGCCGAATCGGCTGGCTCTTGCCGCCGACGCCAACCACCCAGCCTTTTTCTTTCGGCGTAATTTGCCAGATGGCGCCGGTGGGGCAAACCTCTGAGCAAAGCACGCAACTCGGCTCGCAGTAGCCGATGCGCGGCACCAGCATAGGCGACCACAATCCTTCGATTCCTGCTTGCTCGAGCGTAGGATGCAGCGCCGTGTTGGGGCAAACCTTCATGCACTCGCCGCAGCGAATGCAGCGAGAGAGAAAATCGCTTTCGTCCAGCGAGCCCGGCGGCCTCAGCAATCGCTCGTTGCGGCTCTTGCCCAGACCGGTGTTGGCGCGCATCAGCGGAACAATAGCCGCGCCGGCAGCGAGACCAGTGATTGTTCTGCGCCTTCCCAGATCGGGCGAGGCAACCTCTCGCTCTTTGCGGAAAAGCTTGAATTGCAGGCTGCTGTGCGGGCAACTGCCCACGCAATTCATGCACATCAGGCACTCTGATTTGCGCCATGGCACGCCGCCAATGGGATCGTCGCCGCCCTGGCAGTGAAGCAGGCAGGAGTTGCAACTGTTGCAGGTTGCCGGATCTTTGTGCAGCCCTAGCACGCTCCAGCGAGAGACCGCGCCCAGCAGCGCGCCCAGCGGGCAAATCGCCCTGCACCACAAACGCGTGACACGAAGACTTACGGCAAGAATCGCAATAAATAAAATGCCCAGCACGAGTCCTTGCGCGTAGTGCGGCTGGCGCAGGTCAAGCACCGTGTAGTGCAGAATCGTATGCAGCGTCTGGCCAGTTGTCTTGATCGCCGCAATGTGGCTGGTTTCCAAGGGAGTGAGCACAGCGCGCGCGGCGGCGTTAATGGCAGGCAAAATCGAAAGGCCAAAAGAGCGGACCAGTAAACTGAAGGGATCGAGCCAGCCGATGGCCGCCGAGCCAAAGAGAGCGGCAACCAATCCGGTGATCAAGACAACATACTTGATGGTTTGCCAACGCTTGTAACGATTGGATTCGATGCGCTGCTTGCCGCGCTTGGCCTCGGAGGGCATATTGCCGACGAAGTGCTGGAGCGTGCCCATGGGGCAAACCCATCCGCAGAAGAAGCGTCCAAAAAAGAGCGTGGGCAGCAGGATTACGAGGCACCAAATCAGCCCGCGATAAAGGGCGTGGCCGGCCAGCGCGTTGACCAGGGCAACCAGCGGATCCCACTCGAAGTAGAGGCGCACCGGCGCGCGCAACTGAATCTCTGTTGTGCCGCCGGGAAAAAGACTCAGCGAAGTAAACAACAGCAGCCACAAAAAAAGCAGCAGAAAAAATACCTGCGATATCTTGCGCAACCGCGGCAATCTGGACCGTTTCACTTGTCGCCTCCATGCGCTGGGAGCTAGTCTTGCATGATTCATGATTGGCGCGCTGGGAGGTGTTGTACTGTGATCTGCGTCACCGGTTGGCCGGATATGGAGCGGAAGATTTTGTGAAAGAGACAGAACGCCGCCGAACACGACGTTTGGTTCCGCGCCAAAGTACAAGAGGCCTGGACGATCCTCGCCCCGCAATTTCACACGAAAAGTTTCGGCCTATTTTGCAGAACGGCGGGTTACCGCATTGCGGAAAGGATAAGGGTTGCTCCTATCCACATCCTCAAAAACGAGATGTGTGGCAACCAGCCCCGGCAGAAATCGCCTGCGGCCGCGTTAGTTGATTAGCGGATACGCAGATTTGCGTAAAGTCGGTTATTGGCTGTCGACTCAAGCGTAAAGTGAAATCGATTATACTTTACGCATTATATTTGGATGTGATAAACTTGTTTGTGAGATGGAACCCTTTATTCCACAGGAACTTCCGCCGGAAGAAGTGGCGTGGGAGCCACTGATTCCGCTGATTGGCAAGGCGAATTGGCAGCTCGCCGAGTTCAACGGTATCCTCTCCACGCTGCCGAATCCCGAGTTGCTTCTTGCGCCTCTCACCACGCTAGAGGCGGTCCTTTCCTCCAAAATCGAGGGCACGCAGGCAACTTTGGGCGAAGTTCTCAAGTTTGAGGCTGGCCAGGAACCTGAGCAAGAATCGCGCCGGCAGGATATTCGCGAGATTATGAAATACCGGCTCGCTCTCCGTGAGGCGGAAGAGGAGTTGAGAACCCGTCCTTTTAGCCTCAATCTGCTGCTTCGGCTCCACGCCACGCTTCTGGACAGTGTGCGCGGCAGAAACAAAGCTCGTGGAAGCTTTCGCACCGAACAGAACTGGATTGGCGCGCCTGGCAGCAAGATCGAAGAAGCCCAATTCGTTCCTCCGGCTCCCGGAAAACCATTGCTCGATGCCCTTTACAACTGGGAAAGCTATTACCATCTTCAGCGTCCGGATACGCTGGTACAACTAGCGATTATTCATGCTCAATTTGAAATTCTTCACCCGTTTCTCGACGGTAACGGAAGGCTGGGGCGCATCCTCATTCCCATATTTCTATGCGAAAAAGGCCGGCTTTCTCAGCCTGTCTTTTATATGTCCGAGTACCTGGAACGCAATCGCGAGAGATATGTGGAACAACTTCGATCTCTGGGCAAGGTAGAAGGCGCCTGGAACCATTGGGTTGAATTCTTTCTTGAAGGATTGATACAACAAGCGCAGGATAATGTAGTCAAAGCCCGCCAGATTCACAACCTCTACGAGGAGTTGAAGCGGCAAATCCTCGACCTGACACATTCTCAATATGCGGTTCCGCTGCTTGATAACATGTTCGAGCAACCCATCTTTCGCAGCTCTCATCTTGATAATCAATCCAACATGCCGAGCAAACCGATGATTATGAACATGCTGGGCAGACTCAAGAAGTTTGGCATTCTGAAAACGGTCGCGGAAGGACGCGGCCCTCATGCTCAGGTGCTGGCGCTGGCCAAGCTGGTCAACCTCTGCGAGGGTAGTGACGTAATGTAGAGATCGTTCCTCAAATTCTGACCGAGTACACTGAATAGTTCCCCACTTTTTGTTTTTCGACCGCAGGAGGCTCCATATGGCATCAATCATTCAACCCGCAGTCCCCTCCGAGTCCCGTCCCGGGCGCTTTGGCATTTATGGCGGACGGTATGTGCCGGAGACGCTGATGGCGGCGCTTCTGGAGCTGGAACGCGAATACGATCTCGCCAGGAACGACGCGGCCTTTCAGGCAGAACTGGCAGGGCTGCTGAAGGATTATGCGGGCCGGCCCACGCCATTGTATTTTTGCAAACGGCTGACGGAGCAGTTGGGCGGGGCGAAAATTTATCTGAAGCGCGAGGACCTGCTGCACACCGGCGCGCACAAGATTAACAACGCGCTCGGCCAGGGATTGCTGGCGCGGCGCATGGGCAAGAAACGAATCATTGCCGAAACCGGCGCGGGACAACATGGCGTGGCGACGGCGACGGTTTGCGCTTTGCTGGGGATGGAATGCGTGATCTACATGGGCGATGTGGATATGGAGCGCCAGGAACTGAATGTGCTGCGTATGCGCCTGCTGGGCGCGGAGGTGCGCGGGGTTTCGTCGGGTTCGAAGACGCTGAAAGACGCCATCAGCGAGGCGATGCGCGACTGGGTCACGAATGTGCGGACTACCTATTATTTGCTGGGAAGCGCGCTGGGAGCGCATCCGTATCCGACCATGGTGCGCGACTTCCATCGCTGCATCGGCCGCGAAATGAAGGAGCAGATTCTGGAGAAAGAAGGACGCCTGCCCACTGCCATCATCGCCTGCGTAGGCGGCGGGTCGAATGCGATTGGCGCTTTCTACGAGTTTTTACCCGACAAGCAGGTTCGGCTTATCGGCGTGGAAGCCGGCGGACGCGGCACGGCGCTGGGCGATCATGCGGTGCGGTTTAACGGCGGAGCGCCGGGCGTTTTGCAAGGGACTTTTTCGTACGTATTGCAGGATGAGAACGGCCAGATCGCGCTGACGCACTCAGTCTCTGCCGGGCTCGACTATGCTTCCATCGGACCGGAGCACGCCATGCTGCACGACACCGGGCGCGCCGAATATGTTTCGCAGGATGATGCAGCAACGCTTGATGCTGTGGTGAAGCTGGCTCGAACAGAGGGGATTTTACCTGCGCTCGAAAGCGCTCATGCCGTGGCCGAAGCGCTGCGTATTGCTCCCGCGATGCAAACTCATGAAATACTGGTGGTGAACCTCTCTGGACGCGGCGACAAGGACATGGGGATTTTGGCGCACGAGTTGAAGCTGTAACGGTTTTCCGGAGTAGTTGATTCCCAGGTCTCAGAATCGAGACCTGGGGCACCCAATTTGCTGGTGATTCAGGAATTTTTCGATGGCCATTCGTTTCGATCACAAACCGGGCCTGGTTGTTTATTTGACGGCGGGCGATCCATCGCTTGAGGCCACGCGCGAAATTGCGTTTGCGGCTATTGACGCGGGCGCGGATGTGATTGAACTCGGAGTGCCGTTCAGCGATCCGCTGGCTGATGGGCCTGTGATTCAGCGCGCCAGCGAGCGCGCGGTGGCCCGTGGAACGCGGCTCAAGGACGTGCTGGCGCTTGCCGGGGAGATTCGCGCGGCACGGCCAGCTGCCGGCCTGGTCATTTTCAGCTATCTGAATCCGATTTTGCGCTATGGCTTGTCGCAATTCACCGATGCCGCGGCATCCACTGGAGTGGATGGCGTGCTGGTGACCGACCTGATTGTCGAAGAGGCGGACAAATATCTGGTGGAGATGGAGCGCGTGAAGCTTTCGCCAATTTTTCTTGCCGCGCCCACCAGCCCTGACGAGCGGCTCGAAGCGATTGCCACGCACTCCAAAGGATTCGTGTACGCCATCTCCCGCGTTGGCATCACCGGCACGCAGCAGAATCTGACCTCCGATGCAGCCTCGCTGGTTGCGCGGATCAGACGATACGCCAAGTTGCCGGTGGCTGTTGGTTTTGGCATCAGCAATGCGGCGCACGTTTCCCAGGTGGCGCAGTTCGCAGATGCGGCAGTGATTGGCAGCGCGATTGTGGAGTTGATCGAGCGATCTGCTCCCGAAGCGGCTCCCGCGGCCGTGGCACGATTTATCAAGGGCCTTCGCCTGCAACAGTAGGCGCTGGCCCGGGAACAAAAGCAGCCATCAGCTTATAGCCACTAGCAACTAGCATGTTCGCCGCTGGATTCAGCAGGAGAGGCTCGCATCAGCACTTCGAAGCTAGAATCTGTCTTTCAACACGAGGATGAAATGACGCTGGAAGAATTGCGAAATCAAATTGACGTTCTGGATCGCCAGCTTGTGGAACTGCTGAGCGAACGGGCTCGTGCCGCGCAGATGGTGGGCCACCTGAAGGCTGCCACTTCGCTGCCGGTCTACGAACCGGCGCGCGAAAAGCTGGTCTACGCCAATGTGCGCGCAGCCAACAAGGGCCCATTGCCGGACATCGAATTGACGCATATCTACGAGCGCATCATCGATGTGATGCGGGCTTTGCAGAGGAATGAGTTGGCATCAGAGAGAAATGCCCAGGCAATTGCCTCGGGCCAAGGCACTGGCGCTGAAGCGCCTGAGACAGGGAACAAGCAATGATCGTATCCATGCAGGAGAAAGCAACCGAAGAACAGATTGATGCAGTCATCGACGCCATGGTAGAGGCCGGCGTCGGTGTGCATCGAACCACCGGCGCATCGCAAACCATTTTGGCAGGCGTTGGACCCACTTCCAATATTGATCTGAATAAATTTGAAGTGCTGCCGGGCGTGCTCAACGTGCTGCGCATCAGCTCGCCATACAAGCTGGCAGGGCGCGCATTTCGCCCGGAAGGCACAGTTATCGAGTTCGCTAACGGCGTGAAAGTGGGCGGCGAAAGAGTTGCAGTGATGGCCGGCCCATGCTCGATTGAAAGCCGCGAACAGATTTTTGCCATTGCCGCGCGCGTAAAGGAGATTGGCGCCAGCTTTTTACGAGGCGGCGCATTCAAGCCGCGCAGTTCGCCGTACGCCTATCAGGGCATGGGCATTCCCGGCCTCAAGCTGATGCATGAAGCCGCGCAGGTTCACGGCTTGCTCACCGTCAGCGAGGTAATGGAGATTTCCCAGATTGAGCCGATGCTGCCTTACGTGGACCTCTTTCAGGTGGGCGCGCGCAATATGCAGAATTTCAACCTGCTGCGCGAGTTGGGCCAGGCACGCAAACCTGTTCTGCTCAAGCGCGGCATTGCCGCAACTATCGAGGAGCTGCTGCTCTCCAGCGAGTACATCATGTCCGGCGGCAACTATGACGTGATTCTCTGCGAGCGCGGCATTCGCACCTACGAGACGGCGACGCGCAACACCATGGACATCTCCGCGATTCCAGTAGTTCACAAGCTCTCGCACTTGCCGATTGTGGGCGACCCTTCACACGGCACGGGCCGGCGCGATATGGTGGCTCCAATGGCGCGCGCCGCGGTGGCCGCTGGAGCGGATGCGATTCTGGTCGAGGTTCACCCCAACGCCGACAAGGCCGTCTCCGACGCCGCGCAGACTTTGTACCTGGAACAATTCGACGAACTGATGGGCCAGTTGCGAATCATTGCAACAGCGGTGGGACGGACGATGTAAGACATTTTCACTCTCGATAAAGGAGAGATTGCACGGATGAAACGATTCTGGTTGTTATGTCTATTATTGACCGTTTTCTTCCATTCTGTGTCTTCGCTGCTGACTGCGCAGAACGCTTGGAGAGTGATTCCTACGGAATCGGTAACAGATCATCACCCTTTACCTTTGCTGAATGCCATCGGTATTCCCGCGACAGCTACATTCAGAGGCGAAAAGCACAATGCCATTGTTTTTATCTGTGGGGCTAAGAAAGATAAACCAGATGAGCATCCAGGCGTTAAAGTCACCGTAGGCCCTCCAGCAATCGAAATCTATATTGAGAGTCTTCAGCAAATCGTTCCAGATAAAGAGCTGGAACTATTCGAAGGTCCAAATGATTCAGATGCTGCTGCGGAGGTCCGTGCTATGACAGTCAGCATCAGACGTGGCAAGCAGGTATATCGATCTACGAATTGGGTCGACCTGTATACGGGGGAATATCCCGCATCCATTGTGAACGAGGGCGGTAATAATGTATTCGGTACAGGGGTTCTTACGGAAGGGCCACATCGAATCGCCTGGATACAATTGTTGCACGAGATGAGCTCAGGTTTTGACGAGGGGCATATATCGTTCGGCGGAAAAGAGCTTTCGTCGAAGATTGAAATAGACTTTTCCGGCAATGGCATTAAACCTCTGTTGAAGAATCTCATTCAGTTCGTCGGACCATAATTTGTTGGAGGTGAAGTTTTCAATGATCGAGCGCATTTCCATTCTCGGCACCGGCCTGCTGGGCACATCGGTTGGTCTCGCGCTGCGCGCCGCGGGCTTTCACGGCAATATCACCGGATGGAACCGGAGCCCGGAAAATGCGCAAACCGCGCTCTCCATGGGCGCGCTGAATTCGATCGCGACAGACCCCTTGCAGGCAGCGCGAGAGAGCCAGGTGGTTCTGCTTGCGGTGCCTATCTACGCCACGCTCGATTGGATGGAAAAGCTCTCCGGAGTTCTCGGCTCTGAGCATCTGGTCACCGACGTGGGCAGCACCAAAGCGCAGATCACCGCCGCAGCAAGCCGCCTCTTCAACACGCCGGAGCGCGCAGCATTTCTGCCGGGCCATCCGATGGCCGGCAAAGAACGCG
>Ga0316217_10007467_pt1 | contig 10432 bp, 10 predicted proteins | sample 1anoAmetaG_FD_203633 | JGI IMG/M metagenome (GOLD analysis project Ga0316217, IMG submission 203633) | Freshwater microbial communities from Trout Bog Lake, Wisconsin, USA - 1anoA | ecosystem: Environmental > Aquatic > Freshwater > Lake > Hypolimnion/Profundal zone | place: USA: Wisconsin... | reverse complement strand
GTTTATCTATACGTTTATCACCAAAAGCACCATCAAAGTCCGGAAATGAATTAATACGTTCTGCCATACTTGTAAAACGTATTATAGGGTTCTATAATTGTGTCCACACAGTAGATCCCCTAAAGGGGGACTTTTGAATACAATCGTTTAAGGGGTTTGGAAAATGTCTGGATGAAATACATTCAGCTACAAGCTGAGAAAGATTACGGCACAAGCGAAGATAGTGCCGAGAGGGAAGAAGTTTCGAATGGGAGATATTGGGTTGTTCTGCGGGAGTGGGGCGGAATAGAAAAATATCCAAAATACATAACCACGAAGAAGCACAAAGAAATACAGCACAAAGGTCACGAAGAAGTGAGTATTAAGTTAAGTAATTAATGAAAGGTTGATATAGAAAGATTGCAAATCGGAGATTTGCTGACACTGTGGCGTAGTAGGAGACATACGTCAAACAACAGCTAATATAGACTAAGGCTAACGGAGAAGTCAAAATCCGCATCAATAAATTCTTTACCACTTTGATCTTAATATAATCCTCAATCATTAATAACAATAAAGGATATTTTACAGCTATATGGTTTTATAAGATTTTGATGCCTGTTTTTTATTGATTTAGGTTTGTGCTCTGTTTGCAAAATTTATAAATAAAGTCAAATTAAAACATTAATAAAACAGTAATAATATGAAGTACACAGCATCGAGATTATCGGAAGGAAACAAGATATTTCCTGCGGAAATAAATATTGAAAGTAATGGAGTAACTGTAAGGATACCGGGATTCTTTAGTGGGCAATCGAGACATCTGGACTTTCAGAATATAGGGGAGGTAAGTGTAGTAACACCGTTGGTTGGTTATTCTACAATCAGTTTTTATACTGCGGGTACAAGAGTTACTGCACATGGATTTACAACTAATCAAGCAAATCAAATTAAATATGAAATAGAAACTGGTAAATCTAATACAGGATACAGCAATAAATTACAAAACCAATTGGATGAGTCTTCTCAGGAATTAGCTGAAGCAAAAGCTGAAAAAATTGAGTATGAATTAGAACAAAAAATGAAACTGGACAACTCTAGGAAACCATGGTTGAATGATGACAATTTTTATAACAGGACTTCGATTGATAAAATATTGTTTCCTAATGAATTAGAAGATATAGAGAAGACTATTGAGCGAATAATAAAGACTGGTATTGAAGAGATTAAACAGGTATTGGGAGAATCGGAGGCACCTAATAGTACTGTAGGTGAAAAAAACTTTCTTAAACCTTACTCTGAAGAATATGAAAAGATAGAAGCCTGTATAGAAAGAGCATCGGAAGGTATAAAAAAACTAAAGAGAAAGGATGTAAAAGAGTATCCCAAATTAAAATTAATTATTGCTGATGTGGAAGAAAGCTTATCTGATTTAAAAGAAAAATGGCTTCCAAGATTTGAAGCACACAGAGCTAAAAGAAAGAAAAAAAATATACGTGGAGTTTTATTCATTGTACTTTTTAATATTATTTTCTGGGGTGGTATCTGGTTGTTGAATAGAAAATAACAATAGAAGAAGGTTGGTAAGATACCCACCGCTAGTAGTAATTTGAAAACACTTTTTAACCGAACGATGAAATTTGCTATTTTGCATTCTAAATTGAATGCAACTATGCCAAGGGCAATTAACAATATAAGCAAAGTGTATATAGATGATTTATTGATTAAAATACGAAAAGAATCGGGATTAAGTTTACATGACGACCAAGATTTTTATAAGTTAGTAAAAATGATACGTGACATAGATAAATGTAGTCCCGGGATAGATATCAGCACACTTAAAAGATTATTCAGAAATAACATTAAAACACCAACTGAGGCGACTTTAGATATTGCGGCTAAATATGCCGGCTATAATGACTGGAATTATTTTGTGAAAGATACAAGAGAAAAAGACGAATATTATTTGCAACATATACTTTCTATTATACAGAATGAGGCTAGCAAAGAAATTGATATAGAACTGATAAAAAAGGTTTGTAACAAATATGGAAGCAGGAAGGAGCATATTTTGTTTCTTAGTAATCTAGTAAGAATTGCTTCTGAAAAAAAGGATATAAATTTCTTTAAAGAACTGTTTAAACTACCCAAAGTTTTTGAGGATAATGAAAACCGATTTTATGACTATTATTATCTGGGACAGTCGGTTTGTATTGCTATGCGTAATAATACAGAATTGGCTGAGGCTGTAAAAAGAATATATTGCCATGATAAGAATGCAATTGAAAGGTGTATTAAAAATTTTGTAGATGAAGATTATCTGGATGGGTATTATGGGGCATGGATAGATGAATATATGAAAAATAAACCGGATGATCAGTATAAGATATTTTGTTATTGCATGAAATATACACAAGGCTATCAGAAAGGGGATAATAAAGAAACAAAGAAATGGTATAAGAAACTTATTAATATTGATTTTGATGATGCCAATAAACCAATGCTATTGGGGAGATATTTTGCTATAAAACAAATAGAAGATAATAATACTACAGATGTTTTAGAAGTAATAAAGAAAGTTGTAAATAAAGTATCAAGAAGAAAAGACAATGAAGGATTTTACTTAGGATTTCAGTTGTATATGTTACGCTATTTATACATGGCAAAACTAAATAAATGGATGGTTGAAATAGTTAAGTTGTTTGATTTGCATTTTAAAGATACCATGAATGCAATACCTAGTGAACACTGGAATAGAAAGACTTTTCATGCATTGCAGATATATAGAGCTTACACATATAAACAAGAAAATGATAGTGTAAAAGCCAACACAGTTTTTAAGCAAATAGATACTAATTATTTTGATCCTTTTATTTATAACTCTCTTTTAAATGACTATACCAATGTGAAGAATCTAATAGGTTTATAAGTTTTAAAAAAAGTTTAAGATATATAAGTAAGTTGTAAGTAAAAAGCCGATACTTAATACCTTATTCAACACAACATTGTTTGATACCAGATGGTCGTTCCGATGGAACTAAATACATTATTCTGTTGGGATGTCTTTATAGTATATTATATCCTTGATTAGTGTAATTTATTTTATCTGATTTTGTGTGTTTTTTAGTTTGTTTACAAACAATTTAAAAGTAATAAAAGCTAGCAATATCAAGCGTTTGCAAGTATATGGTTTTATAAGAATTTGTACGATAAATAGCCCTGAAATACATTTGCATTATCAATTTAAAACAAGGGTTTAAATGTTTTTATTGCAGGTAAATTAAATGTATAGTATGACTATTAAGCAGGCATTGAAGCAAAAGAAAAAGCTGGACAAGAAGATTAAAAATGTGGCTACCAGGATGATGGAATATAATACCATTCAGTCGCATAATATAAGGCACTACTCTTCGAAAGAAAGTATGGGTAAGTATCTGCAGTTGATTGATGAATTAGTTGTTTTGAAAACGGCTATTTACAGGGCTAGTATGCCTGTGATTGATACTAAATTTAAGATGGATAAATTAAAGTATCTGGTTTATACTCTACGGGATATGGGCTGTGTTGAGGGTGTGTGGAAGGATGAGTTGAATTATAAGAATAAAACAGTGTATGCTTCGGAAATTACCCTGACTGAAAGGGATAAACTTATAGAGCAATATGAGGCTGAAACAGAGAAGCTGGGGGAAGTGCTGGAGGAGTTTTATGGGAAGACGGAAATACAGCCTCACCCCTGCGCTTCTTTGAGGGAGTAATACAGACCTCACCCCCTGCCCCCTCTCCAAAAGCGAGGGAGTAATACAGACCTCACCCCCTGCCCCCTCTCCAAAAGCGAGGGGAATACAAAATACAAATACATATTATGGAGAATGAAAAAATATTGTGTGCGGCTATATGGTTTAAAGATTTACCGATAGCTAAAAACAGCCCCGTAAACATTAATAAAGGGTTGGTGCTTTGTGGTTACAGGCACGTATTTGTAAGTGACCAAATGACTGCATTGACTAAAAAACATCTTCTTGACTGTGGCGAATATTTGCACGGATTTCTGACTAGTACGGGGCGTTTTGTAGATAGAAAACAAGGGGCGAAGATATTTGAGCATACAGGTGGAGTATTGGGTTTTATGGGGGAAGAATTGTTCTCGGAGGATTTGTATTGAGTGCCCCTATCCTCTAAAAGGGTATTTGTTAAATATTCGGCTATATGGGAATAGTTGGTTTAATTTGGGAATTATTTATTTATTAAAAATTAAAAGAGAAGTTTATGTTTTACGGACCTATTCATTTTGACGATGTTAATTATATTTATAGAGGGAGACGTAATGGCATATTAATTAATAACCCTCGGAATTATCCTGACCCAACAGTTAGAGGGATTTATATTTGGGGATTTGTATATGAATGTGATAACACTAATAATCTTCTTGAGCCTTTAAATTATAGGAATCCAACAAATATTAATTTGTACAAAAACAACAAATACAAATTATGTAATAATTGGAATTTTATTCCTTTTTATGTAGGGCAAGAAGGAGGACGGATTTTTGATAGGATAACACAACATCATAATGTTAGAGCAAATGCAAATGCAGTAAAGTATTTTAGATTTTCACTTGATTATATGAAATTATTTTTCAAAGACCCTGCCTTTCCTTTCAACCCAAGACTTGCTACTATTTTACCTTTGATTCCAATTCCACCAATAAGTAGCCCTATTGAATATTTTAATCAGGAAAGTGCATTAAGAGCAATTTATCCTGGGATTACACCAATTACATCTGGTAGAAATAATACTGATTGTCCAATTACAGAACAAACATTTAATCCTACAACTATGACATCTGATGGAATTACACCCCTTCCTGATACACTAGATTATTTAGTAAATAACTTGAATAACTTTTGGTTTTGTTATATGCCATTAGTAAATGGTGAAAACCTTAATACATACGAAACATATACTTTCTGGTCATTAAAAGGTAAAACAACAAGTTATACTGAAGCATTTGAAGGTACATATCCAACAATTACAAATCCAACTGGAAATCCAATATTTAAAACAGATGATTTAGGAAATTTAGCTGCTTCCTTTGATTTTCCTGGATATTAATTCATGGTTTGATATGGGAAAATCAATAATGGAATTAATCTATGTAGGGATGCGTGGAAACATAAGAAAGGTTGAAAGCATATTTATTGAATCCTAAGAAATAGTTACGAAATATAAATAAGTAAAGATGAGATATTCGACTTCTTTGGAGTCGGGATTCAGAAGGGTCGGATTGCTATAAACATTCGACCCTTGCAAGGTTGAGATGAACGGTATAATTGTATAATTCCACAGCAAGAGTTATTTATTATATATCAAAACGGTTGAAACCGTTGGTTGAGTTGCTCTTATTTATAATTTACACCATGAATAAATTCATGGGCTGTGGAATACAGACCTAGAAAAAAAATAAAAGAAAGAATATAGCGTGCTTTGAATACCCAACCTTTAGCTATCGTAATATTTAGTTTAAATACAGTTTGTAAAAATATTTTATACAAGTTTTTAAAACGTCATAGTTTGGCGTTTATTGGAGATATGTTTGCGTTATGAACCTCATCCCTAACCCCTCTCCAAGGGCGAGGGGAACGTGAAGCCGAGTGATGGGAGAAAGATTCCGGAGGGTTTAATTGAGTGATTATTTTATTTTAAAGTTGTAGATTATGAAAGATAAGTTTCCGCTTCTGGATAGGTTAAGAGATGAGTTGGTTAATCATTTTAAAGTAATGGGATGGAAGTTTACTGAGACTTTTCCTGAGATAGTATTTTCAGAGGAATTGATTATTCTGGATGAAGATAAGTGCGGACTTGGGGGAATATTTTATGATAAAAAGAATAAAATATTTCACGATCCTCTATACTTAATCAGTAATTATATAAAGGATGAGGCAGGAGAACGAATAATAGTATATAATAATGTGCTTAAATATACAGCTAAGCGGTTTAATGAAGTTGATATATATGTAATAGATAAAGAAAGCATTCATAGGACTCCACGCTTAATAATGCAAATGAAGGGGGCTGATTATGGAATATCGGAAGAGGATGCCTACGAATATTTATATTACTGTGCTGTTTTAAACGAGACAGGCAAATGGATTCTTGCTGAAACTATAGATTCTAATAATAATGGTTTTGCTAACAGGGAACTTATATATACCATTATGCAGTTGCCTGAATGCTTAACTGCTTTGTTTTCAAGTTGGTTGTTGAAGGATAATGAGGATAAGGCTTGTATAAATTTTTCAAAAACATTCAGATTTTTGATGGAATTGCAAGACAGAAGGTATAGGGGACTATATAATGAGTATAAAGTGTTTAACGGAATTCCTTCCTGTGTTGCGATTAAAGCAATTGAGAAATTAAAAAATGAATATTCTTTTAATTTAATTTTTTTCAGAGTATGGGTTACATTATATGCAGGGCTTTATGATGAACAAAAAGGGGAAATACCATTTGGTGAAGTAGAAGATTTTATAAGAAATAATGAGAATATGCAAGAAATTGCTTTGCATGTGTTCTGGAAAACAAAATTGCCTGAATGCGATGATTTACTTGGATTAATAACAGTAGAAAATAAAAATAAATACAGAGGACGAAATCATGGGAAGAAATTTTTCTCAAAATAATGTGCCCCTATAACAATCAGTAAAGGGAGTAAGATGTAAATCAGTTAACTGTAAATTATTTAGCTTTATCTATACTGTTTAGGTTTAGTAATTTTTAGAGCTAGTTCATTTTAACCAATAAATATATGGTAGGCAAAGACATTTTGAAGCATAATGAGGAAGTTATAAATTATATGTTCAGGGATGGTTGTTATAAGTATCCTGCATATAAAATATGTTATCAGAATCTGACTAAGGATAGATTACCTGAGATATTGAACAGCAATAACTCTTATACCGATTTTGATGTGGAGATACATGAGGAACTGTACGAATGGCTAAAAATCAGCCTTAAAGTGTTGTGGCAAATAAGTGAAAATAATAATGAGCTGATTATATTTAGTAACTCAGTTGATATACTTGCTGTTAAGATGAGTAATATGAAGGAGAAGGATAATGGCTATTATCCAAAGGCGGTGGAGGAAATGATTGTGTCGCTTGCTATGGCTCATTATTTTCTGGAGAAGTTTATTTATAACTATAAATGGTTGCTTAAAGAAAGGAATAAGGAGGTTTATGGGGTGTGTAAATTGTTTATAATATGGGTTGCTTCGGTGATGCTGGAGAAAAATATAAAAGTTACTCACTACCTATATGAGTTTGCTGAAAGATATGCAAAAGAGGTTAATTTTAATGAGTACAATTCTTATTCAAATGAAGATATGAAGGATGCTTTTTTGAAATGTTTCAGCTATGAGAGCACGGACTTGTGGACTTTTGAAAATGTGTTGGATGAAATTGTTATAAGTGGGGTAAATAATAACTTAGGACTTTGAGGGATATCTATAAAATTATAGGAGAGGCAGAAGTAATTGTTGTGTTTGCCGGGGCTGGCATGGGTGTAGATTCAGGTTTGGAGCAGTATAGAGGGAGTGATGGATTGTGGACTAAAAGTATAAATATTAATGATAATACAATAGCCTATCAGGATTTGATGTGTCATGAATCCTTTGATATCATGCCGGAAAAAAGCTGGGCATTTATTGCCTATCTGATTGATCAATACAAGCATACTGTTCCGCACAAAGGATTTGAAATATTACTGGATTTAGTAAAAGAGAAAGAATACTTTATTGTTACATCTAACTGTGACGAACAGTTTCAGAAAGCTGGATTTGATAAAGATAAAATATGGGAATGTCATGGTTCTATCTTTAATATGCAATGTATGGATATACTGGAAAGAAATATATATAAAACTCCTGCACTGGAAGTAGATAAAGAAAGAATGGCATTGATAAGCGATGTGCCTAAATGCACTGTCTGTGGATTGAACTGTCGACCTAATATGTATTTGTTTTATGACTGGTTCTGGGTATCGAATAATTCTGTTGCCCAACAGATAAGATATAATAAATGGCATAAGGATATAAAAGCAAGTGGAAAGAAGATAGTTGCCATGGAGATTGGTGCAGGAAAGACTATTGATACACTTAGAAAAGCAGCAAGAAATTTTACAAAAGAAGAAATTACTTTGATTAGGATTAACCCTAATGATTGTGAAGTGTATAGTGCAAATCAAATTGGGGTAGCAATGGGGGCAAAATCGTTCTTTGAAGGTATGGATGATGAATAAAGGAGACAAAGATTGCTTTGGCAAGAACCTTGCAAAAACGGTGTGATGTATTCTGTATTTGCGTTAGTGGCAGCAGGGAATATCCTTTCAGTGCCACACATAGCCTTTCGATAAACTCAAGGACCTATGTGTGGCGCTGAAAGATAGGAAGGGCTGCAACGGCTGCAAGCGAAGCATTGCAGAACGCCCAAAGAAAAGTAAAAAGTAAAAAATCAAAAGTAAAAAGAATACAAAAAACAAAAAACTAAAGATTATCATTCGGCTAAGGCTCATGAACAAAAAACTAAATACTAAATCGTTCAGATGTGTGCAGCTTTTTCTGACATAAATTATACCCTTACCTTTGAACCCGAAAACAGGCAGTAAAATATACATTGAAGTATTCATTATGAGGAAAAACTTATTCATAGCATTCGAGGGGATAGATGGTAGCGGCAAAAGCACCCATGTAAAACTATTGTCGGAAAAACTAATAGCAGAAGGCCATAAAATATACAGCACCTGCGAACCTACCGGCAGTCTCATAGGATTGATGATCAGGGATATTTTCAATCACAGAATGGAGGCCGATCACCGCGTAATTGCCGGACTGTTTGTAGCCGACCGACTGGATCATCTGCTGAATAAAACCAATGGCATACTACAGAAAATGGAAGAAGGATTTACCGTGATCACCGACCGGTATTATTTTTCCTCCTATGCTTATCATAGTGTACACATGCCGATGGACTGGGTGATAGAAGCCAACAGACTGAGCAGCGAACTATTGCGCCCCGACCTGAATATTTATATAGATATAGCCCCTGAAGTGAGTATGGAGCGATTGAATAAGGGCAGGGATACCATAGAACTGTACGAAACCCTGGAAAATCTGAAAAATGTAAGAGATAAATACCTGGAGGCTTTCGAGCTGTTGAAATCCACTGAAAAAGTGGTTATACTTGACGGAAACAGGCAGAGCGAAGCCATTTCAGAGGATATATGGAATGCGATTAAGTCAATACAACGTGAATCGTGAGAATACATCGTGAATCGTGAGGATACAACGTGAGTCGTGAGGAAATACAGCGTGAGTCGTGAGGATTACGATACAGTTTATTTATACCGAAAATCAATCTTACCGTTACCTGAATACCATAGAAGGACAAAAAAGCCTCCAAACCGACTAACTATTTACACGAATTCCCACCAATAATTCGTTTCGATTCTTTTTAAAAAGGACGGTTTTTCTGATTTTATAAAGAATCTGCAACCAAAAACAAAGATCTGAAAAGCCTTGTATCTTTTTTTATTTAAATAATACAGCAATAAAAATTAAAAAACAGAAAAAAATCGTTGAGTTATCCACAGGAATTCACAGTTATGCACAGGTGATTCTGTGAATTATCCACTTTTATCTGTTGAAACCCTTTTGCAGTAAGGCATACAGCCATTTTATGCTTTTGTGGATAAATACAAACACCTGATTGTTGTGTTATTTGTGTCAAAATGTGTTCTTTTGTGTCAGGAAATGGGAAAAATACATTTCTAACATTAATAATGAATTTTCACGGACAATACGATTCTACAATTGACACCAAGGGACGCTTCCTGATACCGGCGGGCCTGAGGAAGCAATTGCCTGATGGTGATAACCGTTTCGTGATTAGTATCGGTTTCGAGAAATGTCTGACTTTGTATACCATAAAAGAATGGGAAATTGTAGTGGCAAAGATGAGTCAATTAAATGAATTTGACGCAAAGGCCCGTATGTTTCGTAGATTATTTATGGGAGGTGCCACAGAAGTGGATCTGGATGCAGCAGGAAGAATGCTGATTCCTCAATCGCTGAAGGAGCATGTTGGGTTGCAGAAAGACATAGTGCTGACTGCCGACATCAACAAATTTGAAATCTGGGATGAGTCTGTTTATAAAAAATATCTTAATCAACTGAGTGCCGAAGAGTATAGTGCTTTAGGTACCGAGGTGATGAGTAACCTTTCTTCAAACAATAATATATAGGTATTATGAGTGAAGAAAAAGAAATGACTGCTGAACAGGATAGTTCTTATCATATTCCGGTGATGCTGCATGAGTGCATTGAGGCTTTGCAGATAAAACCCGACGGTGTATATGTGGATTGCACGTTTGGTGGTGGTGGACATAGCAGGGCCATACT
>Ga0316217_10007465_pt1 | contig 10432 bp, 3 predicted proteins | sample 1anoAmetaG_FD_203633 | JGI IMG/M metagenome (GOLD analysis project Ga0316217, IMG submission 203633) | Freshwater microbial communities from Trout Bog Lake, Wisconsin, USA - 1anoA | ecosystem: Environmental > Aquatic > Freshwater > Lake > Hypolimnion/Profundal zone | place: USA: Wisconsin... | reverse complement strand
ATCCCCTTGATGACCTTTGTGAACAACTGTCCGACCTGGCAGTTTCTATACTGGTACGACGCCTCGGTGCCAAGCGTTTCCCCCACCAATCTGCCCACCCTCAAAACGTTCAGCAACATGCAATTGGCTTCCTCCCGCAGCGACTGGTTCGGCAACGAGTCGCTGCTGACTTTCAAATGCGGTGGACAGGCGGGCGTGTATGTGCCGGCCAACTATGGCGATACTTTCAATGCCGCCGGCAGCAACCCGGGTTTTGCGCACGAGCACCCGGACGCCGCCAGCTTTTGCCTGTTTGCAGCCGGTGACTGGGTGATTCCTGAGCCGGGTTATTACACCATCTCCACATTTTATGAAAACACGCTGATTGTGGATGGCAATGGCCAGAACGGGCAGACCACCAATCAGGGATGGAGTTTTCTACCGTTGACCACGAACGTCCCGTGTTTGACCTATGCCAGTTCGACGCCGACGCTCGACACCCTCATCGGCGATGCCACCGCCGCCTATGCCTCCGCCGTGGGATTGCAGTCCTTCCAGCGGCATTTGCTGTTCGTCAAACCCAACATTGTGGTGGTGGGCGACAATATCCAGATGAATTCCACGAACCACACACTGATTCTTTATTTTCACCTGACCAACACCAACTCCGTCTCGGTCTTGAACCCCAACTCCCTGCTGGCAACCGATCCCTTGACGACCACCCGGATTGACCTCCTCACCCCGGCGGTTTCCGCCATGACCAACACGCTCCAAGGCATTTTGGGCCGGGATTCATCCGCCGTCGCAAAGTACGAAACCCTGGTGACCGTCCAAGCCAGCGGGCGCTCGAACTGGCAAAATGTCTTGATCTTTAATATTTCAACCAATGGTATCACGCCGACACCGCCCACGCTCCTGTCCAGTAATGGCTCAAATTGGATCTATCAAATTGGCACGCACGTCGTGAATCTCAATTGGCAGGCGGTCCCACCAACCCCGCCCATCACCCTGACCACGAATGACGTGAAAAATTACGGCGTCGCTTCCACCATCACCGCCACGGTGGCGGGTGGCACCGGCACGGTGCAGTTTTATGTGGATGGCACGGTCTATGGAAGTCCCGTGTCGCTGACGGGTGGCAGTGCAACGATTCCTTCAACCGCCGCCTTGGGTGCGGGCACGCACACAGTCATGGGCATTTACTCCGGAGACGCCAACCATCCTGCCGGTGCCGCCGCCAGTGAGTCCTTGCTGAATATTTTGCCACTGATGGCCTCGGTGTCCGGCACGCGCGTGTATGATGGAACCACCAATGTGGCCACCGGGATTCTTTCCGTCGTCAACAATCTGGACGGGGCCAATTTGGGTCTGAAGGGCATTTGCTTTGTGACCAATAAGAATGTGGGCACGCAGCCGCTTTTTGTCAGTCAGATTTGCCCCGCCCGCGTTAACGTCGCCACCGGTTATTTGCCGGAGGGAGGATCCCAGCCCTGGTCCATGACCGTGCCTGCGCCAGCGAATGGAAATACCTTGGTGGCAGTTCTTTCGGGTCACGCCTCTTCAGCCACTGCCCTGGCCACCGGCATTACGCAGAGCGGGGCGACTTGGACGCGGGCTGCGTATTCGCCAAATCCCGGCGGAACCGCCACGGAAATCTGGTATGCAACGAATGTTTATAACGCGGGCACCAATGTTTCAATCGCCCTCAGTTGGCGATCCGCCGCCGTGATTGCCGAATACCGGGGGCTGGCACCGGTCAACCCGGTGGATGTCACCGCAAGCAACACCAACTTCAGCAATCTGGCGAACACCGGCGCCACGCCGACCACCTCGCAGAATAATGAATTATGGTTTGGGGGGATTGGCGTGGCGGACAGTAGTGTCACTTTGGCCGCTCCGAGCAATGGTTTCTCGACCATCGGTAAAAGCCAATCCGCTTCCACTTCATCAAGCGCCAATGCCAAGGTGTATGGGCTGGAAAAGTTGGTCACCGCGACTGGTTCCGCCAATGCCAGTGCAACCCTGAGCGGACCGATCGCCTGGTCGGGAGTGATCGTTGCCTTCAAAGTTGCGCAAGTTACTACCCCGTTGTCATTGACGGGTTCGGCGTCGGGCAACTACACGTTGAACAGCCCGGCGGGTTTTGTGACGATCACCAACGCGTTGCTGACGGTCAATGGCATCACCGCCAGCAATAAAGTTTATGATGGAACCGCGCTGGCCAAGCTTAATACCAACAACGTGACTTGGACTGGCAATCTGGACGGAACCAATGTGGTGCTGAATCTTGCCGGTGCCCTTGGCACCTTCCTGCCTGATGGCAGCGTCGGCACCAACAAGACCGTGCAGATTTCCGGGCTGACGGTCAGCGGTTCGGCCACCAATAATTACTTGCTCATTCAGCCAACCACCTCGGCCAGCATCGCTGCCTTCAAAGTGGCGTTGAATTTCACCGGTAACCCGACCACGCTGTCGGCCACCGGTATGCCGGGCAACAGCTACATCACGCAGCGCTCGACGAATTTGCTGAACTGGGTCAACGTCGCTACGAATATCGCGGCCACGCCCAGCGGGGTGATCACCATCACGGACGCCTATGGGGACTTGGACGGACACCAACCACCAACGGCATTTTACCGGTTGAAATGACCTTTCAAATACTTTTTTTGCGAGTTAAAGACCATGACATATCATGCCAACAGAATTTTGAGTCTTGCTTGGTTGGCAAAATTTGCAGTTCACCATTATGAAAAGTGCACATTTATTGTTACTCGCATTAAGCGCCGCGGTCTTGGCGGCGCAAAACACCTTGTCTGCGGCTCCCGGCGCGGATTCCATACCCACGAATACAGCGGTTCTTCCGGTAATTAAATTGGTCCCCATTGTCCCCAACTCCGCCGAAACCAATCGCTAACCATGAAAATTCGATTATTCATAGCCCTGTGCTGTGGTTTCTTCACGCTCCCTGCTTTGCAAGCCGTGGAATATTATGTGGCGACAAACGGATTGGATAGCGGCCTCGGGTCCGGTACAGAACCTTTCAAAACCATTCAAAAGGCGGCGAATGTGATGCAACCGGGCGATACCTGCCATGTCCGCGCCGGCACTTATCGCGAATGGATCAAGCCGCCGCGCGGCGGCGAATCCGAATCCAGCAGAATCACTTACCTGGCGGAGCCGGGCGCGGAAGTCGTCATCAAAGGATCTGAACAGATTACTTCCTGGGTCAGGCAAACCAATGGAGTTTGGAAGGTCGAGTTGCCGGACCGTTTCTTTGGCTCGTATAATCCATTCAAAATCAACTTGAGCGGCAAGTTTTTGAATCATGGCCAGGAACACCATCTAGGCATGGTGTACCTCAATGGTGAAGCCTTTCGCGAATGTCTGGCGCTGGATGAGGTGTCCCGGACGGTGCAAGCATTTTGCATCGCGAGCGGAACCTCCACCACGATCATTCACGCCAATTTCGGGAGCGCCAACCCGAACGACCAATTGGCGGAGATCAATGTGCGGGAATGCCTTTTTTTCCCGACGGTCAAGGGGTTGCAGTTCATCACCATTGACGGCTTTTCGATGAAGCATGCGGCTGCGAATTGGGCCTATTTTCGGGCCTTCCAGCATGCCGCAGTGGGCACTTACTGGGGCAAAAACTGGATTATTCAGAATTGTCGCATTTCTGACATTCGCTGCGTTGGCATCGTCTGCGGCAACGATCCCTCCACCGAAAACACCGGGTTTGATGCGGAATCCACCGGCCACCATATCGTGCGCAACAATCTGATTCAACGCTGCGGGCAGGCCGGCCTTCACGGTTTTAAAGGCTGGACGGGCAGCCTCATAGAAAACAACCTGATTGAAGACATTAATGTCGGGGACGAAATGGGTGGTTATGAAACCGGTGGGATCAAACTTCACGACGCCGTGGACGTCACCATCCGTAACAACGTCATTCGCCGGATCTATGCCGGTTTCCGTGGGGGGAAGGGCGAGTACGCCGGCATTTGGATTGATTGGGGCGCCCAAGGCACGCGCGTCACCGGCAACGTTGTTTATGATATGACCGCCTGGCCTTTGTTTTTACAAAATGAGCATGGTCCGGTGCTAGTGGACAATAATATTTTTTCCGGCACGCTCAATTCCAGTGCTGGCAGCAGTGTTTTTGTCCACAATCTGTTCGCCAATTGTCCGTGGCGTCGCGGCCTCTGGACAGGAGCCCAAACCGCGTATTGGAAACCACATACGGGCGACCTGGTCGAGGTCGCTCAGGTCAGCTTCCTGAACGATCGCTACCTCAACAATATTTTTGTGGAGCGCGGAACCGACACGATTGCCAATGCGCCCGGATATCAAGTAGATTGGAACATTTATTATCAAGGAGCGGTCAAGAGCGCGTGGGGGGACGGGCGGAGCATCGTGGATGCCGCTTGCGCAGCGGAGGTGAAATTCAACTCCTTGGCCAACGGCGTGGAGGTTTCTTTCCGGGCGGACGACTCGCCGATGACAATGAAGTGCCCTGAAATCACCAGCGATTTGCTTGGCATCTTCCCGCCGACTGGTGCGCGGCTCGAAAATCCAGACGGCAGTCCAATGACGATTGATCGGGACATTCTGGGGAATCCCCGGGATGCGGCTAATCCCATCCCCGGTCCGCTGGAGAAACTCCAAAACGGTATCAACACCGTGCAGGTGATCGTCGGCCCCAGAAACACAACAAACGCCACACGAAAGTGATAAATTTACAGTTGCGTCAAAGTCGGGCATACCTCGTTTGTGGTATATGCAATTCCGGAACGCCATGTAAATTTTGTCCCGTGCACACGAATCGCAAAGAAAGACGTGATCTTTTCGGCTTTATGCTGATTGAATTGCTCGTTGTGATCGGCATCATCGCCATTCTGGCGGCGCTGCTGCTGCCGGCGCTGGCCAGCGCCAAGCCCAAGACCCATCAGGCTGGCTGCGCAAGCAATATAAGGAAAACTTTCTTGAGCGTACAGATGCGGGTGGATGACAATAATAGCTGCCGGCCGCCTGGGCAAATCGGCTACGGTTTGAGTGGTGGCAATTGGGCCAGCCACTATGAAGATTCCACCGCGCCCGCCCAGTACAGCGCGCAGCGCCGGAACCTGCCGTATTGGATTTCCACATAACCAAAATATAATGAAAACCATGAAAAACAATGCCCTGATCCACAGCGATTCAACCAAAACGATGCTCCTGCTCGCGGTGCTGTCCCTGCTGGCGCTGCCGCTGACCGGGTTGGCGCAATACACGTTCACCAACCCCGCCACCGGCTCGGACAATTGGGCCGATCCGACCCGAGTCTTTTGGGACGTCAACGGCGCTCCGGTCAGCTTCACCAATGCGACCGTCACCTTCTTCAGGGACGTGGTCACTCCTTTGGGCGGAAGCACCACCGTGACCAATGATCCTGCCACCCTTACCTTGAACGCCCTCACGCTCAACGGTTTGGCCAGTCCCACCACCAACACCACCGTGACCATCGGCACCGCTGGCAACACTTGGATTTTTGATGGCGTCACGCCCAACCTCAATCTGAACGGCCAGAAGAACGGCGCCACCAATCTGACGATAGCGGTCAACCCCAACCTTGCGCTGAACCAAGATTTGACCATTGCCGGCAGCGGCACGGCCACCTTCAATGTCAACGGCGTCATCAGCGGCACAAATAATCTGGTCAAGACTGGCCCCAGCATGGTAACCGTGCGAGGCAACAACACCTACACCGGCAATACCACCATTAGCGGAGGCGAATTGTTGCTGGTGGGACCTTCTGCCGGAGGCGGTGCTCACGGGGCAATCAGTTCCTCCAATGCGACGGTCAATGTTTTGAATGGGACTTTGGGATTGAATTCCAGTGCCACGCTTACGGCTAACACCTTGCTGGTCACCAACAACACTGCCACGACGACCAATTCCGTGTTGACTCTGAACACCTCCACGTTGAACACCTCCAACACCAGCGTGGTAATGCCGAATGGCGCCGGTTGGACGATCAATAGTTGGAACATGAATGGAGGCGCCCCGAACAGCGGCACTCACCAGTTCCAGTCCCTCATCGGAACCACTACGCTTACCGTTAGCGGCCAGGTTAATGTCAACCCCGGTGCCAGCCTGAGTTTTGGGACCAGCCCGACGCTCGTGAACACCTACAACTTCCGGACGGTGGTCAACGGGAGCATGGCGGTGAACAACAGCAGTGTGACGGGTGCGATGGGCTACTTCACCGTGGGCGGCAACACCGGTTCCCACAATGCCCAACTGTTTGTGACCAACGGCGCCCAGGTATTCTTAACGGCAACGAATGGCTTGGGCAGCGACCTCCTTGGCATCGGCAACGTCACGGGCGCTTCCAGCAATTCCGTGATGGTGGCCGGGACCAATGCTTTGGGACAAAGGTCAGTGATGGATTTGGGGGGCTTTCGCACCTACATTGGGAGCTCAACATCCACCAACAACTGGCTGCTGGTGGGGTCTGGCGGGACCGTTACCAACACTTATCTCTACCTTTGGGGAAGTACGCCGGGAGCCAGCAGCTTCATATTTATCACCAATGGCGGATGTGTTTACACCACTGCTGGCGGGGCGAATATCGGACGCAGTGGTTACAACTGCGAGGTGATGGTGGCCGGAACGGATGGCGGAGGAAACCAGGCAAGTTTCAACCTCGGGGCCGGCAAATTGATCATCGCCGGCACCAGCAACGCCGGCACGAATTGCGGGCTCTGGGTGGACAACGGTGGCGTGGTCACCAATGCCAACCAGGTCTTTGTGGGCGGTGCGAGCACCGCCAACGACATTGGAGCGGTTCTGAACTATCTGGTCGTTACCAATGGCGGGAAGGTGTTCAGCACCGGCGAGAGTTCCATTGGCTATGCGCGGGCCTGCCTCAGCAATTCCATTGTCATTTCTGGCGCCGGCTCCCTCTGGAACTTGGGGGATTCCGACTTCGCATTCTGCAAAGTTTACAATTCCGTAAGCAACACCCTGACCCTCGCCAACGGCGGAACCATGACCAATGTCACCTATCTAAACATGTATGGCAACGCTTCCGAGATCATTTTCAACAATGGCACCTTGGCCTTTGGCGCCAACGGAACCGGGATCATCACGAATGCCACCGCCGGCCAGAGCACGCTGTTCCCTCAGATTGATGTTCAGAGCGGCGGGGCGATCATTGACACCTTCACCAACGTGATTCCTTGCACGGTGCCCTTCACGGCGGATGCCACCAGCTCTGGCGGCGGTCTGACCAAGCTCGGTTCCGGCACCCTCATCCTGGCCGATGGCAACACCTATGCCGGCAAGACGGTTGTCAGTAATGGTGTGATCCAGCTACCGACCCCGACCACACTCAATACCAACACCGTGGTTTATCTCAGTGGTGGCAGTCTGAATCTTGCGTTCACGGGCACCAACGTGGTGCAAGACCTTTACCTCAGTGGCGTTCGCCAGCCTCAAGGTGTTTATGGCTTTGGCAACGGCACCCCGTCCTTCATCGGCACGGGATACCTGCAGGTAAGCGTTGGCGCCACGAACACCACGCCGCCCACTTTGAACCACACCATCTCGGGGATTCCCGGCAGCCAGAGTCTTAACCTAAATTGGACCGGCAGCTTCAAGTTGCAGTCGCAGACCAACAACTTGAGCGTGGGCTTGGACACCAATTGGGGCGATTATCCTGATGGTGGCAGCAGTCCCATAATCGTGCCGATAAACGTCACCAATGGGGCGGTCTTTTTCCGCCTGGCACCCTTGCCTTGATGGCTCTCGCAATATGCCAAATATCTGGAATTAATGTCATCACCGGAGGCGGTTGTATCACGCCCTCCGGTGCTGTATATTGCCGGTATGCAAACCGTATTTGGCTCAAAATGCACTTCGTTATCCAAAACCATCGTGTTATAGGGCTTTCGGCGCAGCCGTTGTGGGCAAAGGTATTGGCTAAAGGAAGGCCTGCCGGATCATTCCGTGCGAAATTTTCGGCTTGGTGCTTTGGTTTTGCCATTTGCCTATTTTGCCTCATCGGTGGCAATGCGCAGGCTGCGGTTGTCCGGGTCCAAACCGCCAGTGGCAGCACCGGCACTTCTGGAAAATCGTCGTGGTCCATGAATATGAATGCTCCGGGTGCTGGCAATTCGCTAATCTGTGTCGTCACGGTCGGAGCTTCCACCACGACCAATGCCGTCACCAGCATCACTCAAAGTGGCGTGGCGTGGCAACGGATCGCGATGGCCCCCAATTCCGGCGGGGTGGACACCGAAATCTGGTTTGCCACCAATGTCCCCAGCAGCGCGGGAACCAGCCTGACCCTCAACACCTCCAGCGCCTGGCAATCTGCGGCGGTCGTTGCCGAATATACCGGACTCACTCCGGCCCAAGTGCTTATCCCGGTGGATTGGATGGCGGCCAACAGCGGGGTCAACGGCAGGGATGCCGATACCGGCACCACCCCCATCACCACGCAACCCTACGAGCTTTGGTTTGGCGGGATTGGCCTGAATAATAGCACCAACACCGTCATCGCCACCAATAATTCCTTTGGCATCATCGCTCATTCGGCATCCAGCGGCACGGCCCCCAACCCTGCCGTATATGCCTTGGAACAAATCGTCAGCACCAGTGGCCACGCCAATTCGGGACTCGGTTTGGGCAATGGAAATGCGAATTGGAACGGTCTTATGGTGGCCTTTAAGCCGCCTTTAATTGTTCCCACCAACCAGATTGCCACTGTGCTCGCTCCGGTCATCGGTGTGCATCCGCGCCTGTTTTTAAATGCGTCCAATGTTGCCGTCCTGCGGGGAAAACTGAACAGTGGAAAATATGCTTTTTATTGGAACACGCTGACCAATTATGCCATGACGTGGGCGAACAATAATAATCCCCCAACTCCGCCCAACGCCTCCAGCTATGGAAACACCTTGGGCAACCTGGCTTTTGCATATTTGCTTTCCACCAATGCGCAATTCAAGGCAACTATGCTTGCAGGAGGCGAAAGATGGGCCACGAATCTGTCCAACTGGATTGTGACCAACTCCTCTCCCGACATCGGGAACTATGATCCCGGCATTGGACTTTTAGGGCTGTCCCTTTTTTATGACTACACCTACACCAATCTGGATGCCACGAGCAGACAAATAATCTATAACGGTATTACTACCTACGCGGCTCAGGAAGATCAGTATGTAAATAGCGGCCAGCAAAATCCCACCTACGTTTCGAACTGGCTGCTGATTCCGGATGCGGGTGTATTATATGCGGGGCTGGCCACCTTCGACCAGCCCAATAATTCCGCGGCGCTGAATTGGATTTCGCTGATGCTGCAAAATATGGACTATGGCAGCCAAATGCTCTCGCCGGATGGATTTGGTTACGAAGGAGTGGGATATACAGAATTCGCCCACACTCATTTTTTGCTGGCGATGCAGTTGTGCCAGAACCTCCTGAATATTGATTTTGTCCACAATTATGGCAACGCCGCTGGCTGGAGTGCCAATGTAGGCGGATATTATAGCGACATGCTAATCCCGCGTAATTCGTGGGTTTGGTATGGCTCCAATGATCATGCCAACCGGGCGGTTGTCCCATTTGAAGATTGTTTCACTTATAATTTGCCTGACGCATCTTTATTGCGAGGTCTGGCCCATTGCTATAATGACCCGTGCGCGCAATATCGAGCGGATCAGGTTGATCAAATGCCCTCCATGGAGACGGACAGTCTGTCAAGCAGTTTTGCTGGAAGTCCATACTGGGTGTTTTTGTACTGGTATGATGATGGCGTGGCCAGCATATCACCGGCCAATCAACCGACCCTGCAGGTTTTCACCAACCTGGCGGTCGTTTCCTCGCGCAGCGACTGGTCCGGCAACGAATCGCTCGTGACCTTCAAGTGCGGCGGACCGGGGGGCATTTATCTGCCCGCCAATTTCGCAAACTACTACAATGTCAGCGGCAAGCAGTCGGGTTTATATCATGAGCATCCGGATGCGGGGAGTTTTTGCTTCTATGGCGGGGGCGACTGTTTGGTACAGGAAATGGGTTACGAGCTCCGGACTACGATCAACGAAAACACGCTTTTGCTGGATGGCGCCGGCCAGTATGGCGAACCGGTGATTAACCGGGTGTCTCCGGGACATGGGAATCAAACGTCGGATGCAAACTACAATCCCCTGACCACCAATGTGTCCAGTTTGGTTTATACCAGTTCAACTCCGGCCCAAGACGTCATCGTGGGTGACGCGGCCAATGCTTATGCCTATAGTGGTCAAGGGGTGCAAACGGCCACGCCGGTTATAACGTCATTTCAACGACATCTGTTGTTTGTCAAACCCAACATGCTCATCGTCGGTGACAAAATTCAGATGAGTTCAGCCAATCATGCGCTGGAGCTGCTTTTTCACCTGCCGAATACAAATAGTTTAGGCGCCGTTTTGAG
>Ga0316217_10007464_pt1 | contig 10433 bp, 13 predicted proteins | sample 1anoAmetaG_FD_203633 | JGI IMG/M metagenome (GOLD analysis project Ga0316217, IMG submission 203633) | Freshwater microbial communities from Trout Bog Lake, Wisconsin, USA - 1anoA | ecosystem: Environmental > Aquatic > Freshwater > Lake > Hypolimnion/Profundal zone | place: USA: Wisconsin... | reverse complement strand
CAAGATGGGTATCGCCAACAAACGCCTTTCCTGCGGTTGGGATAATGACTATTTGCTAAAGGTCATCACGGGTTGAAGTTACGCCAAATGCAATTCCCCTGACCCCTCCCCCGAGTCCTGTCCCGCTGGCGCGTGAAAAACCCGCCCCCATTTCCGAGGGCGGGCGGTGTCCTGATTTAGTATTCACTGGGCATCAATGCGATCTTCTTATCCCCCTCCCCTCCGATCCAGATGTGAATTTCCGGCAGCGGGAAATCCGTCCACTCAATCGCCTGGGTGACGACCGGCGGCTCGCCGGAGTCGGCAACGCAGGTTAGCACCGCGGACTTGTCGGGGTTCACGGTCAAGCGCCAAGCCTGCATGTCGCGCAACCGTTCGTCAGGGTGCTTGGCCAGTTCCGGCTGATAGGAGCCAATGGCATCAAGAAGCCAGTAACAACTGGCGGCGTCCGCCAGGTACTTTACGCCATCGGTCAGCAGGGAAATCCCCAGGGCGTAACGATAGTATCCTTCCGTTCCTGTGAATTGAGCGAGGGCTGCGGTCAGCTCCTCGGGGGTTTGGGGCTTGCGTTCTGGTTGGGAGCGCTCGCCGGTTGGATTGTTGATGTTATTTTGCATATTGATTTGCGTCTCGGCTCAGGATGGGCTGTGGAAAACCACAGTTTTCCCGCCCTTGGCCTCAACAAGCGGAGCGGGGGCCGTCAGCGGCTGAAGCGCACGGCAGTCAAGGTGGATCCCCCTCGGAGAGGAGGGGCCCGCGAAGCGGGAGGTGACCTTGACGGCCGGCGAAGCCGCTATAATCGAGGCCTTGAGGCCAAGGGCGGGAAACGTGGTGCATGCCACTCGCGAAAGCGATGGCGCGGGTTGCCGCCAAAAGCGGCGGTGATGGCATATTGGCATACCCGGCGCGGGGAAACGCAGCCGGCACAGCGTTGCTTCCTGGCGTACCAAAGGTGTGGAAGTCGGCGCGCAGACGATTTCCACACCATCGCCGACGGCGGACGGGGCACCGCAACAAATCTCTCCTGTCGCGGCCGACATCCCATGGATCTTTCGGGCTTGCGCCGGCGCCGAAAGGCGAGCAAACTTGAAGCATGAGAATGAACAAATCACCCCAGACGGTGGTCAAGGCCTGCGGTTGGGTGGAAGAGGACCGTATCGGGTTGTGGCTGTCAAAGCCGCCCGAAGAAAGGGTCCGGGCGGTTGGCATCATCAATCTGACCATCGAAGGCGAACGTTATGCTGCACAGAGACTTCAAAGAGTTCTTAAAAGAATTGGACACGCACGGCGCTAAATACCTGTTGGTCGGGGGGTATGCGGTCGGGCATCATGGCTACCCTCGTTACACGAGCGATGTGGATGTCCTCGTGGAACCTGGCGAGCAGAATGCCGACAAACTGGTTGCCGCGTTTGCCGATTTCGGATTCCCCAACACAACTTCGCGAGAAGACTTTCTGGAGCCTGACCGATACTTGGCGATTGGCCAGGAGCCCCTGCGGATCCACGTGCTGCCCAGCCTGACGTGCAACGAGTATTACATTACGGAGCGGGCAAAAGGGGAGACGCTATCGCGGTTCCATTTTGCGAAAAATGATTTGGTGCTGGCGGATCGGTGCTATTGTTGCGCCGGGGCGTTGGCACGCATCCTACGGGGCGGGGCCGAGTTCCTGATGAGGTATCGTCTCAAATCAATGACTTTAAGAGAAGGGGCTGGAGGAGAACTTGATTTACGACAGAAGTTGCGTAGCTTGCGTGGGAAGGCCGTTGGCGAGTGGCCGGTGGCGGTGCAACGAACGAACGACCTACTTCTTGAGATTATGCGCCCTCAAAAAGACCGCCGCGGCCACGCAGCGGGAATTGAAAAGAATGATGAAGGATGCCCGTGACGACGGCTATATCCCCGGCGCTCAAACGGTTGAGGCGGCAGGGTATGTTTTGCTCGTCACGTCGCTGCCTCGCGAAAAATTTTCAAAAGAAGACGTCATGGAAATTTATCGTGCCAGGTGGCAGGTGGAGCTCGTGTTTAAGCGGCTTAAGAGCCTGCTGGAGCTGGGGGCTGTCCCGAAGACGACGGACGATTCGGCTCTGGCGTGGATGCAGGGAAAACTGCTCATCGCGCTGTTGCTGGAAAAACTCCTGGCTCAAGCCCAATACCGTTCAACGGAGAATCTCGATGGAATCGCGGAAGGGTCGTGTAGGCTGAGGCGGGCGGGCACTTGGTGCGCAAGCCGCTCGCGGGCGATTTGATGATTGCCGGCGTCCTGCTCGATAGGCAGGTAATGCCGGTTGCAATGCCGCGCGGCCACCCCCGTGGAGCCGGAACCGGCGAAGGGGTCTTATGTGAGGGATGGCGTTATGTTGTCCTCACATCTCGAAGAGGGTAATAAACAGCTTCTTCCACCAGACAAGGCCACATACATGGTTATGTGGTCAGCGGCTTCCTAAAAACGAATCGACCTTGCGTATTTTTCGCTTTTGGGTTATATTTGGCAGATGAACCAGCCATTTCAAAGCGAGGGATATTCAATCGCTCGCCAGGCCCTTGAGGCCGCACGCCGTATAGAAGATCCGCTTGGGCAGATGAGTGTATTCGAGGCAGCCCTGGAACAAGAACTGGGAGAATGGAGGTTGGCTCTTAAATCTCTTTTGGGCACGCTGGCAGGAAGGAATATTGAAAGCAAAGACCAAAACCCTCCCCTCGGCCGGCAACGGGACTTTGCCGAGCGACTGAACTGGGTGATGGCTCGGACCGGAGTTTCTTTGGGCGTTGCCGATGAACCGGGAATTTCCTTCAGGCTCACGGTCACTCCGCACAAATCCGGGATCGGTAGTTTCCAGTTTTTGGGGCCATCAGGACAGAAAAGGCTCGGCTCGGTGTCGATCCCCATCAAAAGTCGGCTCAAGCTTCAAATCGTGCGAGACCTACGACGGCCAAGACGGCATTAACTTGTTTTTGACTTTCACGACAGTACCAAAATCTGGTATCCTGATGTGGCACCCACGGGTTCCGAGAGCGAGGTAAACGTGGACGTGAAGCACTATTTTTGGCTTTTGATAATCGCAGCCAGCCTACTGACTGGGTGTACTGCTGAAGATATTGATATGCGATCACTAATAGGCAAACCAACGACATCAGGAAAGATCGGTCTGTCAAATGCCCAGTCTGAAAACTCTGATCGGAGGCCCGCTCTGCAATCAGCGCAGACAGTAGCGATATATTCGAAAGGGCCCACAACCATCCTCGTCGATCCCGCGTCCTCAGTCGCTAAGGGCGGTGTTACCGTATATGTGGCCGGCGAAAATACCCCTCAAAGGCAAGTTATAACTATTATTCCATTGAACAGTCAAAGTCAGCCAGGACCGCCATTTGTCTGTCCTCCAGTGGCACTTATATCGCCCGTTAGCATCGCCAAGACCATGTCCGACTCGGCAAGAATATCGGCGTCTCAACCGGCAGCACCGGCTGTGCCGGCAGTAAATGCGGACTCCCCACCGACCCCAGCGGCAGCGAAAGATGGCGGGAGTCATCCGATCAATAGCCTGTTAAAATGCATCTTAAATTGGTTAAGAGAAGGCATAACAACAGATAAGCCCGCAAATATTGCAGTTGCTGCATGCGGGGTTGGCACACTCATTGTGGCAATTTTGGCTTGGCAATTCCCGCAAAGAGCCCGAGATGTTGCATTCCGTGCGTTTCAGGTGGTTACCAAATGATTCTTTAGAGTGTTTGAAGAAATGCCATCACCCCGACATGCTCACATCCACGCCTTCCAGTCCCTCCCCGGAACACACCCGACCGCGGTCACTTTCCCTTCTCATTGTTCTTTGCACTCTCGTCTGCCCCTCGGACTGCGGCGGCGCCTGTTTTCACCAACTCGGGAGTTATCTTGACGACTTCTTCGAGTACAGCGCCCCACGGTGCCTTAGTATCCGTTGGCATATGCGTGAATGCGTTGGATTGTGAGTGGTTCCAGTTAAAAGCTCGCTCCATTTCATCAATGGTAACGTGTCCACCCGCAAGATGCAGATAAAGTCGCCCTTGGCGTAGAGAGTGTCGCTTCGCCAGGAGACGCTCCCTCTGATCGAGGCACGCCCTAGCACCCCTAGCTGAGGCGACGCCCGTGAGGACTAAAAAACCATAACCGGTGAACGCCAAGACAAAGCGCGAAAGAAGATCGACATAAAGAATTTTATCAGCATCCTGCGGCTTCGGAGGATCGTAAAAGAGCATTTTATAAGAAGCTAGGACAGCGCCAATAATGAAAAGAAACAGAGCCCCACTGTACATTGCGTAACCCAGTAGTTCGTATACACGCGCCCGATGCTCAAGATAGTATTGTGCCTTCTCGACAAACAGATCAGTTATACTGAGGCGGTAACGGACCGCATCCGCAATATTTTTTTCTGTCGCGTATCCATTGGATGCATCGTCAATCGTTCTTTCATCCTTATCTTGCTTGGATGCGTCATTCTTTTTCTTCTGTGTGGACACCTCTGTGCGGGATTGCAGTGCATAAAGGGCCCCATCGCTTGGCTCACGCTTGTCGAGTGCCTCGGCCATGAGCTTTTTGCGGTCACCTAACCGACGTAGAACTTCAATTGTGTCGTGCGCCTGAATGTAAATGCCTTCAGCCCAATTTTTCTCCTCCGCCAATTCCGTTAGGGTCTTAATGCGTTTGCTCATGCCCTTGATTGTCCAAATCACGAATACAGTAAGGCCAACTACGATAAATAAGTACACGTAGGAAGCAAGTACCGTGATATTGGCCATGCTGTCCTCGCTTTCAATTCCGCCAAATAGACACCCAAACCGGTTGCGATTTCTTCTTACATCCGGCGGGCTAGCACGCTTCTATGTACGCAATGAGTCGCAAAATCCTGCGCAGAAGGCATCCATAACTTCATAGAAACCCGACATCCAATGCACATGTCGGCGGTGGAAAGTCGATGCAACATGCCGTGCCGTAGAGACTTATAAGATTATGCAGCTCAAACGTATCAACGTAGCGGGGCGCTGTTTAGGTGGCGCTGCCAAGGATATTTCGAGTGCTTTCAAACATCCATGTTACGGCAAAGGACTGGGCAACGCGGGGAAATTCCGGTGCCGTACAAAGTGGGACCAATTTGGCAATTGCCGGCGATAATTCCTGCGTCCGAACCTATCAAGGAGACGCCGGAACTGGAAGAGGAATATCTGTGGCCACCCATAGATGATTTGGATGAGACAAGGTGGGGATGCTGTTGAGCAGTTCCAGAAAGGTCTTGCGCCACCCGACTTTGGCCTGGGCACACTCCACAAATTCGACCCAATCGTTGGCTCCGCACAGCACCGCTAACAGCGCGATGGTCAGAACATCCGTGAGTCGGTGACGGACATTAGGCCGCCGCAAATGGGGAAGGCCTTGAAAAATCTGCAGGCCTGGCCTAGCAAGCGATATCGCTCCGCTTTGCTGGAAATTTACGTTTGGACTGTATAGACTGAACAGTGGACGTGGAAGACGTGAACCTTCAGATAGATTGTGGCTGGCAAGAACGGTTTAAGATACTGCTTGGAGAGTTGTTTTGTCGAGTGGATTGGCGCTACTTTACCCTGCTCCAAGTCCGAGAATTGATGTTGACTTTAGCGGTTTCACAAAGCACACTTAAGTATGATGAAAAAGCCGGAAAACCTGGACCCATTGGCGGAAGTCATCTTGGAGCGGCTGCGCCAGAATCCCGCTTCTTCTGAGATTATCTTAGGTGGGTATTTTGGGTTGCAGCATTATCTTAACTACCGTCGAACCCACGATATCGACGCTTGGTGGCGTCATCGAGCTTCTGTGGAAACAGAGCGGGCTATCCGCCAGGTGATGCAGGATGTTGCGACTGAGCGAGGGGCCCGCTACCAGGAACGACGTTTCGGGGAAACAATATCCTTCGAGATGGCGGAAGCTGACGGTCGACGGATGTCTTTTCAAATCGCGGTGCGGGATCTGGCGCTAGATGCACCACAGGACAGCCCGTGGGCGCCGATTCTAATTGAGACCTTACGCGACAACTTGGCATCGAAGATGAATGCCCTGGTGAATCGTGGTGCGCCTCGGGATTTCCTAGACGTTCGGACAACGGTGGAGTCGGGCCTGATCAGTCCAGAAGATTGCTGGCAACTCTGGTCACTCAAGAATCCAGGGCAGCGCGTGGCCGATGCCAAAGGCAAGACCCTCTTAAATCTGGAGAACTTGGAGCAGCGGCGACCGTTGGACCAGATTGAGGATCCCACCGCGCGAGCCGACGCCCAGATGGTCCGTGATTGGTTTCGGCGGGAGTTTCTTCAGGTCAAGACCCTGGAGCAGGATTTGCCTGACCGGGAGCCATCGCAGGAGTGATGTTCTATGGACCTTGACGCCAGCCTATATCCCGATTTGGAGGTACCGCCTACCCGCTTGGCCGACCTTGGCGAGAAGGCCGACTATCTCCACCGGGTTTGCTCCGCAATGGATTTCCAAATCTTTCCAGAACAGGCCACACTCAAAGAGCTAGCGGGGTGGAAAGATATTTTCGACCAATATCCGCTGCCGGCATCTCCGGCGTACCGTGCTTTGCGTGGGTGGTTTGGTTGGGAGCCGGTGAAAGTTCCCCGGGGATTGCCGGCCTCTCGCCCGCGGTATCTGGCTTTAGATGCAGCAGAAGACCGGGGAGCGGATCCTTGCGAGTCCGCAATTTAAGGCCTTCGTTGTCCGTCAAGCTGTGCCGACACTTTGGTCTTGATCGTTGCTGGCGGCGGTGGTGTCAAGTGTGCGGCTGACGGCAAACCGCTAATCCTTAACGGAAGAGAAGACGCGGGTATGGCACCATATTGATACCACCGGTGGTGTTGGAAGAACTCCGCGACGCGGGTATGCCGGAACGCATGCGGCGTTTGGCAGCAGCGATTCCTGAATGGCTGCGCCAGGAAACACCGCAGATGTCAAGTGCTCCAGCTTCTGTCGATCTCGTGCATAAGGGGGAAGCGCACGCGATTGTATTCGGACGCTGTGCTGGCTGAAAACTGTAGCTTTCTTTCTAACTGCCGCACTGGCAAGCGCTTCCTGATAAGTTATAGAGTTGACGGCTGCTGACCGTTGTTTGTTAATTTAGATTTTCAATGATATATTCATGCTCATTTGTATCGGGTCTGGACATGCTCGACGAGGTGATAATCTTCCAGTAGCCAAGGGCGGATATCCATCCTGGGTCGCCACCGCGCTTTCCGCTTTCGATCCCGCTTCAGATTGCCCATCGCAGAATTCCCGTGCCACGCGAACAGATCGCACGCTCTCACTCGATCGCCTCACCCAGCTCGTTCTTCGAAATCAATTGTCCGCGGATCTAAGAGAAATCTGGAGCACCGTCGCGGTTACAGTGTTGAATGCGGTCTTCATATTCGACAAGGACGATGTCAACACATGGTTACCATACGAAAGGCTTTTGCTGCACACCCAATCTGCGATGAGTTACTCATCGGGGACCTCTAGGTATCGAGCCGAATTTGGAGCGCGGCCGCCGCGTGCGGGTCGAGGGCGTTTGCGGAAATCAGGATATTTCAGATATTTTCCGCCAAGCGCCGCGGCACGGTGGCCAGCGAGCCAAACAGGCGTTTGGCGTTCTGGGGAGCAGACTGCCGCGTTCCATGAGTTGCAGAATCATATGGGCGCTCCCCATAAATGTAAGCCGTGGTCTGGCTGGACATGACGGCGGTCATCGACCGGTATATGATCCAGGGCACGCGCAGCCAAAAGGGATGGGATCATTGCCAGCGGGCCTGGGTCGCCGTTTCCACCTGCGCCCAGCAGGCCCGCTCGGTCTACGACTTCTTCGGTGCCGCCATCGCAGCTGCTTTCAACGGCAGCCCGCCCCCCCCATGGCTCCCAAAGGCCCCTGAGCGATGACGCCTAACAGATCTGCAATTAAACATGGTGTATAGTTGTGGTGAACGCCTACTATTTTGGGAACAGTTCGCTTGCCGGTACCGAGGCCGGCGGTATACTGCGCTCGGAATGTTCGGGGACGGGCCCCGGGCATCTGTGAAACGGCAAAACGAGCCACCAGAAGGAGACTCACCGAATGAACGATACCGACTTGAAAAACATGGAGCGGGCCATTACGGAGGCGGATCGTTGCGCTCCGCTTGAAGCACGGATCCCAAAAGTAGGAGCGGTGATCGCGATCGGTGGAACAGTCATCGGCAGCGGACATCGAGGTACTGGCGGCCCCGATGATGATGACCACGCCGAAAAGAATGCCTTGAAAACTGTTCCGGATCGTAGCCAACTTCCACAAGCGACCATTTATACAACCCTCGAACCCTGCACGCCAGGAGTCCGATCCGACCCTCTGACCTGCTGCACGGAATTGATCAGACAAGCCGAGATCAAGAAGGTCTTCATTGGGATTCTCGATCCTAACCAAGACGTCCGTGGTAAGGGATTATGGGAACTACAGGAACGCGGGATTGACGTCGAACTCTTCCCGCCAGACCTCGCCAAACGAATCCGGGTGATGAACGAGACCTTTATTCGTACACAGAGGCGCCTGGGGATTCGGTTCGATCTTCCACCCGGGTCGACAATCCGAACGTATGACAAAGGGGGAGTGTTTGAGTTCACCGGAAAGTACCTAAACCAGCCAGACGACGACGTCATGGCGATTACGAGAGTCGGGAACAGATGGTGGCCACAACCGCATCCTTTCCTAATCGCGGACGAGGGAAAGAAGTGGAGCACCAAGGTTCATTTTGGTACGTATGGTCCGATTGCTGTCTATGTTGTCCGCGCGAATGAGTTGGGATTGGTCCTCGCAGAATATTACCGCAAGGTCGCTCAGACCAATGAAGAGCGCATCGCGAAACTTAAAGGTAAGCTTAAGGCCGAGGGAGCGGAAGAGAAGAAACTTATTAATTCGCTTCCAGGGAGCTGGCAGTCGATCGAGATGGATAAACTGCCGAAGGGCTTGGAACTGCAAGCGAAAATCGAGGTTGATGTGGAACGCCCACCGTCTGCCCCCAACGGATGATCCAACAGAGAAATTAAGCTCGTCAAGGCATCGGTGTTTCACATTGTCGACAACCGCGTCGCGTATGCAAAGCTCTCGATCAAACTCGCAACGACACTCAAGGTTAGTAAATTGTTGTAATATCGTGCTCCGAGGAGCGACAATCTATGATAAAATGTGCAATCTCAACTTGCAAGGAAACCGTATGGGCGAGCACGCCATTTTGCTTTGCACACTCAATGCGCCACATCGAACGTTCACTAAGAGCCCCAGAACGTGAAGCGTTGGCGGAGCGGATCGATCAAATCTTGAAAATCCTAACCTACCGCGAACGTGAAATTATCAAGCTGCGATTTGGCATTGGTGACGGCTACACCTACACGCTCGAAGAAATCGGCCGGATCTTCAAGGTCTCTCGCGAACGTGTACGCCTAGTGGAAATCAAGGCTCTCCACAAGCTACGACACCCGGTGCGGGCTCAAAAGCTTGCAGACCTCCTTGGGCTCGACGTTGTGGGAATTGACGCACCAGAATCAGGGATCATCGAGGTCGTACATAAGTGTGACGCTGAACTAATGCGACATTTAGCGAAACACCCGGATGATATTTGGAAAGTGACCTCCGATAGGTTTGAACGCATTATCGCGGAGATCATGCACGGATTCGGATATGAGGTGGAGTTGACACAGAAGACGCGTGACGGTGGAAAGGATATTATCGCCGTTAAGAAAGATAACCTAGGCGTGCCAACGCGGTATATCGTCGAATGCAAGAGGTACTCGCCGTCAAGGCCAATTCGTGTGGAGATGGTTCGTGCGCTCTACGGTGTTAAACAAGAGCAGCGGGCGGATCATGCAATCCTCGCGACTACGTCGTACTTCACTCAAGATGCAGTGAAATTCTGCCGTTCACCCGCTGTATGGAATCTCCACCCGCGAGACTTTGACGCGATAAAAGAATGGATGAAGCTATACGTCGAAACTGCTCCCCGTTCACCCGCACTTCTGTGAAACCTATCCCCCTGCCCCCGGCCAGTGGATGCCGTGGAACTATCTCCACGCGTTCGCATCAGGCCAGAGCCGCCGGTAAACGGCAGAAACATGCGGCGCGGCGGGGCCGAGGTGCAGGACAAATTCCGCCGCGATTGTGGTGCCTCATCATCAACGATCTGTTTACGCCTCGACAACGTTCTGGAGGGTTATTTGGACTTGCCTTGGCGCATGCCAGCTTCACGCCGCTTGTCATCCGCGGTATCCGCCGCAATTTGCTTTATTGCGAAATTTAGAATTGACCACTTTCCCTGCCCTCTCTATAAAACTGGGGTGGTTGTCAGCGCCGGTCTGAAAATGCGGTAAATCCGCCGGTTTGAAAATGGGGTGAATTGGCCGGTGCGAACGTGCTGGTGCAGAGGATGGTTGCAGGGT
>Ga0316217_10007463_pt1 | contig 10433 bp, 6 predicted proteins | sample 1anoAmetaG_FD_203633 | JGI IMG/M metagenome (GOLD analysis project Ga0316217, IMG submission 203633) | Freshwater microbial communities from Trout Bog Lake, Wisconsin, USA - 1anoA | ecosystem: Environmental > Aquatic > Freshwater > Lake > Hypolimnion/Profundal zone | place: USA: Wisconsin... | reverse complement strand
CATAGCTATGGAGATCTTAAAAGAGCTTTTCTAAAAGAAGGGTTATATCGCTCTGCTTCATGAAAAACCTTTCTTGGAGCTAAATGGTAGCGGAAAACACGCTAACTGGTCTATCAACTACGTAGATGAAGATAATAAAATGAGAAATCTATTCTCAGTACCCAAAGAGAAAGAAGATATCCCCCTTTTCAGACTCTTCGTTCTTCTTACTCTCTCAGCAATTAGAAAAAATAATCCTCTTTACTTTGCTGCGATTGCTAAGCCCGGTAACTAAGTTAGATTGGGCGGCCACTAAGCCCCTCCTAGAATCATCTCTGCCTATTTAGGTCAAACAGTAAGTGCAGTCGTTGATGGAAAGCCAGCCCCCGTCAAAAAGAATCTCAAAAGTGAGCTCTTTTTCCTCTAAGAAGACGTCTTTCAGGAGGATACTGACAGAAACAGAACATCACCTTTTGCTTACACCGGCCACAAATTTGAATTCAGAGCTTTGGGTGCCTCTCAAAATGCAGCTTGGCCCATGTCTGTGATCTGTGCAACCCTCGCAAAGGAATTCATTGAAGCTGAGAAAAAAATCCAATAAGGATACACCATCGATAAACTCATCGAATAGCTTTTGGTTTCTACTCAAAGTGTACGATTCTAAGATAATGGATACAGTCACTAATGGGGATAATAAGCCAAGAAAAGAGGACTTTATGTCAATGAGTCATTCAAATAATTGTTCGATAGACTCCCCCAATAAGTAGGCGTTTTCACCGAAATTGGCGCATGCTCCAAATAAGAAATTCAAGCTAAGTGCTAAATTATGAGAGAAGACTACAGAAAAACGATTGAGACCTAAGCAAGGGCCTTGGTTAACTTAGCATATCAAAAGATTATTCCTCGTGGAGTGAGGTATCTCTAAATTTTGAAATCAAACCTAAGCACTGAAAAAGCAAATATCAAAACTTACTATGAAAGGTTTGCCAACGCAGTTGATTCTGCTATTGCTTCAATCCAAGATTTGGAAAGCTCTTTGGAACATTGCAATGACTACGCCGAGGCATCAGATGTCCGCAAAAAAGTGATCAAAATCGGAGAGTCTTTGGGAGAATTATGCAACCATCTGCAAAAAGACGACAATTTCCCAGATATTGAAGACTTCCTTCTTAAATGATCCTGCAGTAAATCTTATTATCTAAATAAATTTTCCCAATAACATCTAAATATGAGATAGACAAAAACAAAAATGGCATGTTTTATTGACATAGAACTCAAAGTTTAACTAGATGATTCCCTATGAATCTCTAGCAAAGAATGCAAGAATGGCTATATATTTGGATTGCAGTGCATGCTAAGCTGTTACATTATTATGTTTTGTTGTGTAAGAAAGGAAAGCCATAAAGGATAAATCGTAACAGGCATATGCTTGTAAAGCTAATGCAGCAGGAACAAAAACCAGCTCTCCTGCCTGCTTTGCCTACAATAAGAACACCAAGGCCATAGTACCACATCCATGAGGAAACTGGTACCAGAGCTATTGAACGCCCATTCCTAAAAATAGACCTACGAAGGTGAATTGTAGCGATTGTCTTAGTTCGTCATCCAAGAGTTTGGGGGTGAGTTCGGATCTGGCGAACAAGTGACTCGTACCAATGTAGTGCAGAGAGCAATATAGCTTCTGCAAGAACTCAAGCGAGAAGTGGAACTAAACAACGAATAGATGAACAAAATGAAGAGCATATTCAAGACTCTAAACAAAAATAGCAGCAACATTGTACCTAAATCATCCCCCAACAAATATACCTAGCAGTCTTATGAAGATTATTTACAGAATCAACGGAATAATCCTTCGGGCCTGTCTTCCTCACCCAATAAAAGCAATAATTTTGGGTCTACATCCAAAATTAAAGGTTTTACCAATGTCAATAATAATGGTTTGCCTGATTTCGACACCTTTTCCTTAACATCAAAGCATCCCTACCTGAATCTTTCCAATGATTTCCATTCAGTTACCAAAGTATCACACTCTGGCCATAGATTCGCAGCGATTGGAGCTAAATCTTATTCATTTGCATAGCGCTAGCTAAGAGTAAGAATCGATAAATCAATCTCAGGCAATATAATGTTAGGAATTTGCCATGAAAACATAGTCAGGGAAAAAGAATTCGCAAACTGCTACGGAATAAACAACGGGACCTACTTGATCGGGCAAAACGGAAACAACCCTCTGACAGCAATCAGCTTCCATCATTGTCTGACCGTACTGAACAGGAAAGAGGTAGTGGGTTGGAACTTCGAGTAAGGAGATGAAGTTTTAGTGGGAATCAACTTTTAGTAGGAGTTGGTGTACTTCAGGAGAGAAGGCAAGCGGGCTCAAGTGGACTTCTCAATGAAGCTAAGAGGCTAACATAAAGAGCCTACGCGTGTGGCTGAACTTGGACTGAAGCTAATAGTCCTGCTGCAATCTTAAGGAGACCAGGTCACCATCCTCTAACTGTGATTTATTTTATAATCTGATAATCAAAGCGCAATCACCAAATTAGTCACCTTTGACCATAATGAAAAAACTGCCTAATTGAATAAATTGCCTTATTATTCTCTTTACGAAGTAGGTTCTTTATGAAAAATGAGATTAAATATCAGGTTCATCCTTATGTCCGCCTTTTCTTTACATTCTGTTGTAGTTTAACCATCTGGTAATGCAACTCCTCTAAGCCTATCTCCTCATCAAAGTTGAGACCAGTCACATTTGCCAGATTTTCCTACTTGGCCACTGTCTTTCTGTTGCCCTGCTGGTTTTAGTCGTAGTTTACATAGTCCTTGATGAAATCTTTCCTGAACTTACCCATACTTTCCGCATATTTGTTGTTAGAACTATTACGGAAAACACTTGCACCTCTTCTCGGTTTTATGATTTGAGGCTGTGAGTATATTTATGAGGAGTTCAATGCGTTTGAGGGTTTGGTCGATGAGAAATTGCGACTCTTTGTCATAATCAACGTACATCTCTGTCTTTATTTGTGCGAGATTTGAGCTCTTTTGAAATGAATTCAAACAGTTGGCTGCCCCTTTCTGCGCTATATCGATCGTACATTTCTCAATCGTAAATATTATTTTATCGCGATATAATTCAGCTTTAACCCCAATCCATATAAATCATTTTCGAGCAAGAATCCCAGAAGAGAGATAAAAATAGAATCACTGCTAAGTCAAAGCTTTTGAATGGCTGCGTAGAGCTTGCCTAATTTTCTAAGCCAACTGGTCTTTTTTATATTGGGCCTCATTCCTCGATTTGTGAACTGACTGAAATTCCTAAAACCATTTCTTTTTGAACCTAAATCTAGCCTAGTTTCTTCTTTGCTCATTTATTCTCGCCACATCTTGCTTATGTTTAAGTTCGTGGGCCTTCTCTTTCATAAAGAGCATTTGCTTCTATTCCTTTTAGATAGTACTCTGCTCTTGGTGAAACTCGGATAGTTACAAGGAACGCATTCGACATGTATTGCCTAATTCCCGTTTTTATTCGATTGTCTTTTAGATTATGTAGTCTTTCTGTAGACGGTGGTTCAGGACCTGAGATTTCAAGAGTTGGTTACGCCTGCGATGAGATTCTTAGTGCTAAAGTTTGGCCTATCTAAGATCAATCTTACTTCATTTATCTCTCTCTGGCTTTGTCTCTTTTGCTATATGAGTCTCTGATATTTTTGAATTTACCTGGCTCTTTTCTGCTCAATTCGCTTCATCTTATCAATCTTGGTTAGAGTATAGCTCTAGTAGGTTTAGATTTTGTTGATTTGGTCTTCAAGCTGATGTCTTTTTTCTCTCAGGCTATGGATAGTTATGGCTTCAAATATGCTTTTCTTTTGGCCGTTGCATAGAGCTGACTATTCCAGATCAGTATTGAATAATTTTTTTAGGCTTTAATTGTTTTTAATGGTCTTTTTGTTGGATTTGGTCCATTGGTGGTCGTCACAACTTTTGTGATTTTGCCCATTTTTGCAGCTATTCTAAGCTCTCTACGTATAATTTCGGGTATTCATGTCACTGCAATACTAATTGTGAAGCTGGCTATTGGTTCTGGTCGAACTTTTATTTCTCAGATGGTGTTTAACCTGTTCAGCCTGCTCGAATATCCTCTCATTCAAGATACTCAAAGCAACATCCTGCCTAGTCTCAGGGTTAAAAGCATCAGTTGAAGAGCCTTTGAACCAGGCAGCCTATTTTGGCTTCATTGTTAATTATTATTGTTTTAATATGACAAAATAAAAACTTAATTACTACTGTTACATCAGAAAAATTATTCCCCCAAGATTCATCTGTAATTATTTGGCATACTTATGTATCACCATACTCCAATTAAATACTGACTAATTATCTAATAATTTTGATGAGTTTTCCCATCTATAAGGTCATCGTCCTTGGTATGGGTACTTATGCTAATACGTAGAAAGGATAGGTAAAACTTCAATGGCAGTGAAGTACGTTAAAAACGAGTTCGACGAAAACCAAAAATCAACAATCAATGCGAGCTATCTATAAAAAAAAGTACAACTCGATGGCGATTAGACTGTAAAACTCACTATATGGGTAAAGACTACACTTATTCAGGATACTGCTGGCCAATAGGAATTCAATTCGGTGGCGCCCATTTATTACAGAGAGGCGGTGGGAGCAATCGTGGCCTACGAAATTACTTCTATTGAGAGCTTTCAAAAAGTGAAGAAATGGATCACTGAGCTCGAGGAAAACGCTCCAAAGGGGATCGTTCTAACAATAGTCGGAAACAAGGCAGATTTGTAGTCATCTAGAAAAGTACCAAAAGATGAAGCTGAAAAGTACGCGAAATCAGTGGGCGCCAATCACTTCATAGTGTCCGCCAAGAATGGACTAAACATCAAAGAAATGTTTAAGGACTTAGCCTAGCGTGTCCATGCGAAAAAGAGTTTAGCCAAGAGTGCCAGTGGAAAAAGAGGAGGACCCAAACTAACTGTATAAAGAGATAACAAGTTAGAAAAGCCTGCCAAAGAGAAGTGTTGTTGAGTGCGTGTTTTATAAAAAAACTCCATATGCTATTGTTGAGTCCAATATAAACTTTTGGGGCAAAAATCAAATCAATAAACACAAATACTTTGGCTTTTTGGGGATAATTTTCAAAGAATACAATCATTTTTTTTGTTTTGCTTGGTTTTGTTTGGTTGGCTACCCCTAAAATGTTATTTATGTTAAACTACTACCTTTTTAGGCATTATTGTCACTGAAACTCAATTTGATGGGCTAAATTGAATCCAAAAGAGTCACTTCTAAAGAAAATGATGCTTCTGAATGAAATGACATATCTACTTACCACTTTTTATTTCTCACTTGGAGAATATTGATCCAAAGTTTGGAACTCAATCTCATATGATCATAAACTCAAAGTTTGCTTAAAGTATGATTAACAAGATTAAACTATCAACTTCACTCAAATTCGTTGACTATGAACTAGATCCTTTAGATTTCACCTTTGGCCAATTCACTAACTTTCTTCCTCAACTATTACACCTGGTCTTTTGCATTCTGGCCTGTCCTCAATTGAGATAGCTCACTTTCCATTCTTTGCATCAATCCTGCAATCTACGCGACTTGCTCCTCTGCCTACCCTCTCAGCCTAATTGCCTACTAAAGTTGCTATTCAAGAGAAGAGATAGTGTCAGACAATTCTTCATTTCTTTTGCTGGATTCTTCATATTGCTCATTCTGGAGTTGGAGTGCTTTGTGCTGGCGAGTTACTAACTACTTAAGTTCCTAATTTTCCTGCTCTAAGTTTTTCTTGTCTGAGAGGATGGAGTTGACTTTTTCCTCACAATCAATGAGTATCTTTTTACGCTCTTGCAGTAATTGGTCCTTAAACTGCTTAGTTTTGCGCTAGACCTCATCTTCCATTTCGAAAAGAGCAAAATCTTTGGCCTTATTTTCTTATTTCAACCTCTAAACTTAGACAATCAGTTAATTAATCTTGTGTTTTTGCTTTTATCTTTAATTGTCTATGGTTTTCACCAAGTTGTTTTCCAAAAGATTCCGCTTTTGCTATGATTGTTAGAGCCGATCTTCAAGCATTTGTATAGTTTTATGCTGTTCCTAGATTAGTTGCTTGTGCTCAGCAAGCTGCATATAGCATTCTTTGATTTAAGCCTCTGCATGGTCATGCTTTGCTTTGAGTTCTTCAATCTAAATAAAAGCAAAGTTACTTTTGTTCGCTGAAAACGGAGCTTTTAGAGGTAGGCGTGCTATTGCTTAAGCTGACGGAGCTCAGGAATAGCAACGTTGTCGATTTATAGTTTTTTTAAAAGCTTGGCGAAGTTGCCGAATTAGTTTTCCTTTCCCTCTTGCATTTAAATAATTTAGAATAGAAAAATTATTGCGAAGAGTTAAACTTTAGACTCTTACAATAAAATATCACTTTGGCTTTTAATGCCTTATAAATTCTTGCTGTAAATTTTAGAACTATAAAATATCGTATCTTAGGTCATGAGTAGAGAAGTCCAGGATGATCCATCTGTAGTTCAGCCTATTTTCGAACAACTGAAGAAAAACTTCTTAGCAGGCGGAACTAGACCTCTTTAGGCTCGCAAAGCTGCACTGCGCAGCTTGCTTGATGGTTACAATGCCCTGAAGGAGGAAATTGAAATTGCCTATGAGAAAGATTTGGGAACTAATAAATTTTTTTGTTAGTTCGCTGTGCATGGTGCCACTCTTGATGACGTAAAAGATTCACATGACAATTTGGCATCCTGGTCAAAACCTGTATCAGTGCCCACACCTTTAGGTACAGTATAAGTTACTTAGTGACTGGTATGGGAAGCTGTCAAGTTCAGTATGAGCCTTTAGGAGTTGCTTTGGTCATCTCAGCTTGGAACTATCCTATCTATACAGCTATTCCTCAGGTTGGTGCAGCCATCGCCGCAGGAAACTGTGTCATATTAAAACCAAGTGAAGTCGCCTCTCATACTTCAGGTGTCATCAAAAAGCTTTTTGACAAGTATTTGAATCCTGATTTCTATCAATGCATTGAAGGAAAGATTGAAGTGGCCAAAGCTGTGACAAAACTTCCAGTAGATGTCATATGTTTTACAGGTTCAACAGCAACCGGCAGATTAGTAGCAATGTAAGCAGCCAAAAATCTAGTCCCTTGCATCCTGGAGTTGGGAGGGAAATGTCCAGTCATTGTGGATGAAACTGCAGGCTTGGATGCAGCAATAAATCGTATTTTGACAGGAAAGTTTATCAACTGTGGACAAACATGTATTGGAGTTGACCATCTCTATGTGCACTAATCTCGAAAAAAATAATTTAAAGAGGTGCTGACGGCGAAACTGGCAGCTTTCTATGAGGCAGGACAAAATCTAGAGGAGGAAGGAAATTATGGAAAAATTATCAATAAATTCCACATTTAGAGACTTTAAAGGCTGTTAAAAGACAACCATGGAGGAAACATCATTTATGGAGGCACCATCAAAAAATAAAGTAGATACATCAGCCCAACAGTGATTGAGTAGCCCAAGAAGAACTGTGCTCTTATGAACTAAGAGATTTTTGGTCCCATTTTACCTATTTTCTACTATAACAATTTGAACGAACTAGTTGCTGAAATAACCTCAAGAGCAAAACCTTTAGTCGTCTACCATTTCACTGAATCAAAGAAAAATATTAGCTTTGTGAAGGAAAATACCTCCTCTGGAGCATATGTAACTAATGATTGCATCATGCAAATTGCGAACAAGTTTTTACCTTTTGGAGGAGTAGGAGGAAGCGGATATGGCAGAATGCACGGAATTTAAGGCTTTAAAGCCTTTAGTAATCCTAAAAGTGTTGCCCTACTTTCTTCTCTTGACACCTTCCCCTCAAACAAAAGATACATGCCATGGACTGAAGATAAAAAGGACTTCATGAGAAAATTGCTTAAGGTTGCATTCTACACTCCAGGACAGATTGGCAAAGTATTGGGGTTAATTTTGCTTATTGTAGTTGGAGTGATTCTTTGCGGGGTTCTGATTCCCCAAAATTGATACGCTTTATCGCTCATAATCTTCATTTATGCTTATTCACATATCAAACATAATATTCTTTTGCTTTGCTTCCTTCAATACAGGTGTTGATAAGTAAAACCATACAATATGCAGATATAAAATCAGTCTTTATCTTCGGGACCAAAAAGGAAAGGCTTGCTGATTTATTACTGAACAATAACGCCTTTCTTACTCTGCAGAATCTCAATATCTTTCTTCAGCTTAGTATTCTCATCAAGTAGTTGTTGCAGTTTCTGGTTCATGATTGTATTATTACTGGATTTCAAAATCGACAGGTCATTTACTCTCTTTTTGAGGCTGCTTATTTGATCTTCCAGTTAACGGGTTACATCTCCCCTTTTGTTGAGTTACTTCTGGAGTTATTGATTCTTATCTGTTAACTTTTTTCTAATTCCTTATTCTTCTTTTAGCTTGTCATTCAAATTTTGAATTTGAGCCTGGAACTGGGTTATTTTCATCCCTTTTTTCTCTATGTGGTCCTTAGTATTGCTTTCCAACTCTTGCCTAAGTCTATCCCATTATCTTTTTCTTTCCTCGAAGTTTTATCTTACGTAGTCATACTGCCTAGTCTTTTCTTCCAATTCCTCCTCTATCTCTTCTTTCTCTTCAGTCACTTGTTTTAGGTTAACCTGAAGTACATTATTCCTGCTTGCGTACTCTTCAATCTAAGCTTTAAGACTTCTGATCTAAGCACTGGATGCCATTTACTGATAATCTTTTTGTTACTGGAGCTTCATAATCTGCACGTTTAACTTTCTTAGTTCTTCCTTCAACTGTCCTTTTTACATCTGGTTATAGTCATTGTTTTTGGTTAGACTTTCTTTGTCTTTGAATATATCCTCAAGTTTCTTGCTGAGGTATTCGATGTTTTTACGCATTTAACCAATTTAAAAGCGTAACTTTTCATTCTCAGCTCTTTACTTTTCAACTTCCACTCCAAGTTTACTGCATTAGGACTAAAGCATAGCTATCATTTCGTTTTAAACTTTGATTTCAGTGCTTTTCATTTTTTTATTGGCTGTTTTCAAGGCCTATCTCTTGATTTTTGCTTGTTCCTCTTCGCTGAGGTTTTAAGCCCTGACAAACTCTTTTTGAAGTTCGAAGTTGTTATCTAACTTAGTCTGCGTTGTTCTCTTGGAATCTTGATTAAGAGGGGCAATAGGTTTAAGTTTTGCGCTTTATTACCTACTGCTTTTTTTTGAGTTTTAGCGGATAATTAGATTGCCTACTTTTCTAGCCTATTTCATCCAAGCCGACTTATTTCTATTATAACTGATTATAAACCACATTGCGATTAATATATCTTCGAATGATATTGAAGGTAAAAGATGAAGGTAAAGTGCTGGCAGTACCAAAATAAGAGTTTTCATTTGATTTAAATTGTAAAACAGCGATTAGAGTACAGTCATAGCAGGGTGGCGTAGTGGTATCGCGTTGGGCTCATAACTCAAAGGTCGGAGGATCGAAACCTCTCTCTGCTATATTTTTATAATCCGCAGAACATAAATACAACTCAGACTTCACTATCGATTGTCACTTATATTGAAAACTAATCATTTTTCCTTGAATTTGGGTTCTGACGATAGCAAGAGACCAAGAGTAAGATTCTGTTCAATTTTGGACTGTATCCAATTTAGCCGATTAATGAGTGCGAACTAATAATTTTAACTAGTCCTAGCGTCAATTTAAAATAGTCCTGATGTCTTCACAATAAATCTAAGAGGTCTAATCCTGTGAAGTTGCTGGTTTCATCTCCAAAATCTTCGAAATCTTCCATGTAAGCTGAGTTTTAGCTAGAACTAGTAGTTTGCCAAAATTGCATTTTGGGCCCCATCTGGCCAGGAATTCATCATCAAGGATACCAACAAATTCCAACAAATCGTGCTCCCTAAATACTTCCGCCATAACAAAATGAACTCCTTTATACGCCAGCTCAACATGTACGGTTTTCACAAAAATCGAGCCGACCATAGCAAAAGTGTATTTAGCCACCCATCGTTTCTAAAGGGAAGACCGTAACTATAAACCTATGTAGAGATCTTCTGAACACCATCAAGCGTAAAATCAAAAATAAAAAGTAGGAAAAGTTAGACTAAGCCCTTGAGGAGACTCCAGTCAAAAAGTAAGCCAAAGTTGACACTAACTCTCCCAATTCTAAGGTTGCTGTTTCAACTGGAAACTAATTGACAAGTATACAACATTTTGGTGAAGGGCTTGAGAATACCTCTTTTAATTTTATGGGAACAAAAGAAAACCTCAACCCAATAATGAATCTAAACTGCTCACTGAATGTCTTACCTAGACCGAACTTAGGCTAGATAGATCTTGAAGATCTCCATATTGAAGAGAGCTAGATTCCAAGCATTGCTGATAATATGGAATTGA
>Ga0316217_10007462_pt1 | contig 10433 bp, 6 predicted proteins | sample 1anoAmetaG_FD_203633 | JGI IMG/M metagenome (GOLD analysis project Ga0316217, IMG submission 203633) | Freshwater microbial communities from Trout Bog Lake, Wisconsin, USA - 1anoA | ecosystem: Environmental > Aquatic > Freshwater > Lake > Hypolimnion/Profundal zone | place: USA: Wisconsin... | reverse complement strand
GTGGCCAGCTACGAGAAGACGGTACAAGGCGCCTTCCGCGAGGTGGCCAATGCCCTCTCCGCGCGCCGATGGATGGCCGAACAGGTGGCCACCGCCACCGCCGCCCTGGCCGTGCAGCATGAGCGGGCCCGGCTGGCCAGGCTGCGCTACGACAACGGAGCTGCCGCCTTCCTGGAGGTGCTCGACGCCCAGCGGGAGCTGCTCTCGGCCGAGCAGCAGCTGGTCCAGCTGCGCCGGGGCCTGGTATCGAGCCGGGTCACCCTCTACGCGGCTCTGGGCGGCGGCCCGAGCGATCAACCCGCCCCGGCGCCCTCCCGCGGCACACCCTGAACCCCCATTCCAACCAGGCGGAAGCAACCCCATGCCCCTCCCACAGACCCCCAACCCACCCGTGGAACTAAAGCCAGCCGCCAGCCCGGCTGCCGGACCGGGGGACCAGCCACCGAAACGATTCTCAGGGCGATCCAAGCTCATCGTCCTGGCGGTGCTGGCAGCGGCGGCGGGCGGCGGCTGGTGCGCCTGGACGGCCCTGCGCCCCAAGGGACCGGGGCCCGGTTTCGTCAGCGGCAACGGCCGCCTCGAAGCCACCGAAATCGATGTGGCCGCCAAGCTCGGCGGGCGGGTGCAGGACATCCTGGTCGAGGAAGGTGACCCGGTCGCGGCGGGCCAGACCCTCGCCCACATGCAGGTGGCCACCCTGGCGGCGCAGAGCGAGGAGGCCCGCGCGCGGCATGAGCAAGCCATCACCGGAGTGGACAGCGCCGAGGCCCAGGTGGCCGTGCGCGAAAGCGACCAGCAGGCCGCGCTGGCGCTGATGACCCAGCGGGAAAGCGAGCTGGAGGCCGGCGAGCTCCGCCTGGGCCGCTCGGAAACCCTGACCCGGGACGGCGCCTCCTCCGAACAGGAACTGGACGACGACCGGGCCCGGGTGCGCAGCGCCCGGGCCGCGGTGGGCGCGGCCAGGGCCCAGGTGGCGGCCGCCGGGGCGGCCATCCTGGCCGCCCGCACCCAGGTGGTGGGTGCCCGCTCCGCGGTGAAGGCCGTGGGCGCCACGGTGACCCGCATCCAGGCCGACATCGACGACAGCGCGCTCAGCTCGCCCCTGGCCGGCCGGGTGCAGTACCGCATCGCCCAGCCCGGGGAGGTCCTCGCCGCCGGGGGCAAGGTCCTGAACCTGATCGATCTCGGCGACGTCTACATGACCTTCTTCGTGCCCGAGGCCACGGCCGGCCAGCTGGCCCTGGGCAGCGAAGTGCACATCGTGCTGGACGCCGCGCCCCAGTATGTGATCCCCACCCGGGTGTCGTTCGTGGCCAGCACCGCCCAGTTCACCCCCAAGACCGTGGAAACCGCCAGCGAGCGGCAGAAGCTGATGTTCCGGGTCAAGGCGCAGCTCGACGGCGCCCTGCTGCAGGAACACCTGCAGCTGGTCAAGAGCGGGCTTCCGGGGGTGGCCTGGATCAAGCTCGACCCCCGGGCGCCCTGGCCCGCCGAACTGACGGTCAAGGTGCCGTGGTGACCCCCGGCAGCGCCGCTCCGGTCGCCCGCCTGACGGCCATCCGCCTGAGCTATGGCAAGACCCTGGCCCTCGCTGACCTCACCCTGGAGCTTCCGGCCGGCCAGATGGTCGGCTTGATCGGACCGGATGGGGTGGGCAAGTCCAGCCTGCTGTCGCTGCTGGCGGGCGCCCGGGCCGTGCAGCAGGGCCGGCTGGAGGTCCTGGGCGGCGACATGGCCAGCGCCCGCCACCGGGCCGCGGTGTGCCCGCGCATCGCCTACATGCCCCAGGGTCTGGGCCGGAACCTCTACCCGACCCTGTCGGTGGAGGAGAACCTGCAATTCTTCGGCCGGCTGTTCGGCCACGACGCGGCCCAGCGCCGCGGCCGCATCGACGAACTTACCGGCAGCACCGGATTGCAGCCTTTCCTGGCCCGCCCGGCGGGGATGCTCTCGGGCGGCATGAAACAGAAGCTGGGCTTGTGCTGCGCGCTGATCCACGACCCCGACCTGCTGATCCTGGACGAGCCGACCACCGGGGTGGACCCGCTCTCGCGCCGCCAGTTCTGGGACCTGATCGACCGTATCCGCAAGGAACGGCAGGACATGAGTGTCGTGATCGCCACCGCCTACATGGAGGAGGCCGACCGCTTCCACTGGCTGGTGGCCATGGCCGCGGGCAAGGTGCTCGCCACCGGCACCCCGGCCGGACTGCACACCCGCACCGGCACCGGCACCCTGGAAGAGGCCTTCATCGCCTTGCTGCCCGAGGCCGCCAGGCACGGCCACCACAAGGTGGTGGTCCCGCCGCTGGTGCCGGCGGCCGGGAATGCCGTCGCCATCGAGGCCAAGGGCCTGACCATGCGCTTCGGCGATTTCGTGGCGGTCGACAACGTCGCCTTCCGGATCCGGCGCGGCGAGATTTTCGGCTTCCTGGGCTCCAACGGCTGCGGCAAGTCCACCACGATGAAGCTGCTCACCGGGCTGCTGCCGGCCAGCGAAGGGACAGCCTGGTTGTTCGGCAAGCCGGTCGATCCCAGGGATATCGACACCCGCCGCCGGGTGGGCTACATGTCCCAGTCGTTCTCGCTCTACGGCGAACTCACGGTGCGCCAGAACCTGGTGCTGCATGCGCGCCTGTTCCAGGTGCCCGAGGCGGATATCCCGGCGCGGGTGGACGCGATGGCGGCGCGCTTCAGCCTGGGCGAGGCGCTCCACAGCCTGCCCGGGAACCTGCCGCTGGGCCTCCGCCAGCGCCTGTCCCTGGCGGTGGCAATGGTGCACAAGCCCGAGCTGCTGATCCTCGACGAACCGACCTCGGGGGTCGATCCGACCGCCCGGGACGAATTCTGGCAGCTGATGATCGACCTGGCCCGCCAGGACCAGGTGACCATCTTCATCTCGACCCACTTCATGAACGAGGCCGAGCGCTGCGACCGGCTTTCGCTGATGCATGCCGGAAGGGTGCTGGTGAGCGACAGCCCCGCGGCCCTGATCCGCCTGCGCGGCACCCGGACCCTGGAGGAGGCCTTCATCTCCTTCCTGGAGGAGGCTTCGGCCGGCAGCGCCCAGGCCGCCGGGACCCGGCCCGCCAGCCCGCCGCCGGCCCCGGCCCGGCCGCGCCGGTCCGGCTTCAGCCTGGCCCGCGCCTACAGCTATACCCTGCGGGAGACCCTGGAACTCAGGCGCGACCCCCTGCGCGCGACCCTGGCCCTGCTCGGCACGGCGTTCCTGATGTTCATCATCGGCTACGGCATCAACCTGGACGTGGAGAACCTGGCCTACGCCGTGCTGGACCAGGACCAGACCGGCCTGAGCCGGAACTATGCGCTGAACCTGTCCGGTTCGCGCTACTTCAAGGAGCGGCCGGCCATCGCCGACCACGCCGACCTGGACCGGCGCATGCGGGACGGCGAACTGGCGCTGGCGGTGGAGCTTCCGCCCGGTTTCGGCCGGGACCTGGAACGCGGCACGCCGGTGCAGGTGGGCGCCTGGATCGACGGCGCCATGCCGGCCCGGGCGGAAACCGTGAGCGGCTACGTGCAGGCCATGCACCAGGGCTGGCTGGCCGACCTGGCCGAACACCGGGAGGGCCGGAGACCGGTGCCGGCCAGCACGATGGCCGCGCGGTTCCGCTACAACCCGGACGTGCGCAGCCTTCCGGCCATGGTGCCGGCGGTCATCCCGATGCTGCTGATGATGATCCCGGCCATGCTGACGGCCCTGTCGGTGGTCCGGGAGAAGGAGCTGGGCTCGATCATCAACCTCTATGTCACCCCGGTCACCCGCAGCGAGTTCCTGCTGGGCAAGCAGCTGCCCTACGTGGTGCTCGGAATGGCGAACTTCCTGCTGATGACCGTGCTGGCGGTCACGGTGTTCGGGGTGCCGGTCAGGGGCAGTTTCCCCACCCTGGCCCTGGGGGCGCTGATCTTCGTGACCTGTTCCACCGGCTTCGGCCTGCTGGTCTCGACCTTCACCCGGAGCCAGATCGCCGCCATGTTCGTGACCATGATCGGCACCATCATCCCCTGCGTCCAGTTCTCCGGCCTGCTGAACCCGGTGTCGTCCCTCGAAGGGCCGGGCGCCTGGATCGGCCGGATCTACCCGGCCACCCACTTCCTGACCATCTGCCGGGGCGTCTTCAACAAGGCGCTGGACCTCGGCAGCCTGGGCGCCTCGTTCTGGCCGATGCTGGTCGCCGTCCCGGCGATCCTCGGGCTCGCCGTCGCGTTGCTGAACAAGCAGGAGGCCTGAATGGTCCGGAGCGCGAACGTCTTCCGCCTGGGCGTCAAGGAGCTGTGGAGCCTGCTGCGCGAGCCCCTCATGCTGGTCCTGATCCTGTACACCTTCACCCTGTCGATCTACATCGCCGCCACGGCGATGCCCGACACCCTGCACAACGCGCCCATCGCCGTGGTCGACGAGGACGCCTCGCCGCTGTCGGCGCGCATCGCCGCCAGCTTCTACCCGCCGCACTTCAAGCTGCCGGCCATGATCTCCCTGGCGGAGGAGGATCCGGGCCTGGACCACGGCCGCTTCAGCTTCGTGCTGGACATCCCGCCCGGTTTCCAGCGCGACGTGCTGGCCGGGCGCAGCCCGGCGGTGCAGCTCAACGTGGACGCCACCCTCATGAGCCAGTCCTTCGCCGGCAGCGGCTACATCCAGCAGATCGTCGCCGGCGAAGTGGACGCCTTCGCCCATCGCGCCCGCCCGGCCGCGGCTCCGGCCGTGGACCTGGTGCAGCGGCTGCGCTTCAACCCGAACCTGGACCAGGCCTGGTTCGGCTCCCTGATGGAGATCATCAACAACGTGACCATGCTCTCCATCATCCTGACCGGAGCGGCGCTGATCCGCGAACGCGAGCACGGCACCATCGAACACCTGCTGGTCATGCCGGTGACCCCGGCCGAGATCATGCTGGCCAAGGTCCTGTCCATGGGCCTGGTGGTCCTGCTCGCAGTGCTGATGGCCCTGGTGTTCGTGGTCCAGGGCGCCCTCCGGGTGCCGCTCCAGGGCTCCATCGCCCTGTTCATGGCGGCGGCGGCGCTGCACCTGTTCGCCACCACCTCCATGGGCATCTTCCTGGCCACCCTGGCCCGCTCCATGCCCCAGTTCGGCATGCTGCTGGTGCTGGTGCTGCTGCCGCTGCAGCTGCTCTCGGGCGGCTCCACGCCGCGCGAAAGCATGCCCCGGCTGGTCCAGGAGGTCATGCAGACCATGCCCACCACCCACTTCGTGGCGGCCGGGCAGGCCATCCTCGAGCGCGGCGCCGGCCTGGGCGTGGTGTGGCCGCAGTTCCTTGCCATCGCCGGCATCGGCGCGGTATTTTTCACCGCCGCCCTGCTGCGCTTCCGCCGGACCATCAGCCTGATGGCCTGAACCGCCCCCGAAAGGCAGCCATGTTCCTGCTGTTCCCCATCCCGGACGTCTGGAGGACCCTCCTGGCCTCCGGCATCGCCCTGCTGACCCTGGCCGGGATCATGGTCCGGCCCTTCCGCTGGAACGAGGCCAGGATCGCCATGGGCGGCGCGGCCGCCCTGGTGCTGCTGGGCCTGATCACCCCCGCGGACGCCGGCCGGACCCTGGTCCGGGACTGGAACACCTTCCTGTTCTTCCTGGGCATGATGGGGTTGTCGGCCCTGGCGGAAACGGCCGGCCTGTTCGATTGGCTGGCGGTGCAGGCGGCGCGCCTGGCCGGCGGCAGCGCCGCCCGGCTGTTCCTGAACGTGTTCCTCCTGGGCACCCTGATCACCATGATCTTCTCCAACGACGCCACCGCGCTGATCCTGACCCCGGTGGTCTACGTCCTGGTCACCCGGCTGCGGCTGCCGGTGCTGCCGTTCCTGTTCGCCTGCACCTTCATCGCCGACACCGCCTCGTTCCTGCTGCCCATCAGCAACCCGGTCAACATCATCGTCCTGTCCCGCTGGCCGCTGCCGCTGCCCACCTTCGCCCGGCTGCTGCTGCTGCCCAGCCTGGTGGTGCTGGCGGTCAACCTGGGGGTCTTCTACCTGCTCTACCGCAGGCAGCTGAAGGGGACCTTCGAGCTCGCCCGGCTGGCCACGGCCGCCGAGGCGGTGCCGCACCGCCCCTACTTCCGCTACACCCTGGGGGTGCTGGCCCTGGTCGCCCCGGCCTACGTGCTGGCCGCCGCCCGCCAGTGGCCGGTGTCCCTGGTGGCCACGGCGGGGGCGGCGCTGCTGCTCCTGGGCGCCCTGGCCTGGAAGCGGACCACCCTGCCGGCGGCCGGCGGCCGCATCGCCTGGTCGATCTTCGGCTTCATCGGCGGCATGGTGGTGGTGGTCCGGGCCATCGAGAACACCGGGCTCACGGCCAGGCTGGGCGGCCTGCTGCTGCACGCCTCCGGCGGCAGCAGCCTGGGGGCGGTGCTGGCCGGCACCGCGGCGGCCTCCCTGGGCACCAACCTGATCAACAACGTGCCCATGGCGGTGGTCATGAACTCGGCGCTGGGGGTGGTCCAGCACGCGGCTCCGGCGGTGCGCGACGGCTTCGTGGCGGCCACCATCTTCGGCTGCGACCTGGGGCCGAACCTCACCACCGTCGGCTCCCTGGCCACCATCCTCTGGCTGCTCATCCTCCGGGAACGGGAGGTGGACGTCTCCGGGCTGGACTACTTCAAGGTCGGCGTGATCGTCACCCCGCTGATGCTGCTGGCGGGCGCCTGCACCATCTGGCTGTGCTTGTAGGAGGAGGACGCGATGCGAATGCTCTGCTGCCTGGATGGCACCAACGCCCCGCAGGTGTGCCGCGCCGCGCGGCTGCTGGCCGGGGCCGAACCGCCGGCCCTGGCCCTGCTGACGGTCATCGACATCGGCCCGCGCCGGGGCCTGGAGCGCACCCGGGAACGCTTCTGGCGGCCGGCCCCGCTGCGCGAGCCGCTCACCGGGGCCATGGCGGCGGCGGAGACCCTGGCCGCCGAAGCGATCCTGGGCGCCGGGCGGGAGCTCCTGCCGGAGGCCGAGCCGCTGCTGCGCCGGGGCCACCCGGAACTGGAGATCGTCAAAGCCGCCGCGGAGTGGCATGCGGACCTGATCCTCATCTGCCCGCGGGCCGAGTTCGGCGCGCCGCTCCCCCCGGGCCCCCGCTCAGTCGGCCACGTGGCCCGCTTCGTGCTCGACCACGCCCCCTGCCCGGTGGCGCTCCTGCGGCCGCGGAGCGACCAGCCTTGAGCGCGCGGCCGGTCGTTTCGACCGGCAGGTCCTTTCATCCTGATCGACCCGGCCCAGGCCGGGGCGGCCCCCTCGCCCCTCAAGCTATTGATTATAAATATAGTTGAACGATGGCACGCAAGCTGCCCTCTTGGATCCACAGGCACCCCGTCTGTCCAGGGAGGCTTTCATTGGAAAGCGCTGCGGTCGAGCCTTCACGGCTCCAGAAGCTTCTGCGCCGGCGCGGGCTCTGGCTGGCCGGGGCCCTGGTCCTGGCCGGGGCCGGGGCCTGGGGCTGGCGCTGGCATTCCGCCAGGGCCAAGGCCCCCCTGGCCACCGTCAGCGTCACCCGGGGTGACCTGGAGAGCACGGTGGTGGCCGCGGGCATCCTGCAGCCCATCCAGTACGTCGACGTGGGCGCCCAGACCTCCGGCAAGCTCAAGCTGCTCAAGGTGGTCCGGGGCGACCACGTGGAAAAGGACGCCCTGCTCGGGGAGATCGACCCCGACCTGGCCACCACCGCGCTGACCTCGGCCAATGCCGCCCTGACCAACATGACCGCCCTGCGCGCCCTGAAGCAGGCCAACCTCCAGCTGGCCACGGCCCAGCGCGACCGCAACGAGCGCCTGGCCACCGAGGGGATCGTCTCGGCCAGCGACCGCGACCTCACCCGGGCCGGCTTCCAGGTGGCCCAGGCCGACGTCGCCGCCCTGGCCGCCCAGATGAAGGAGGCCGCCGCCGCGGTGTCGACCGCCAAGTCCAACCTGGGCTTCACCAGGATCACCGCCCCCATGGCCGGCGAGATCGTCTCCATCAGCCTGCTGGAGGGGCAGACCCTCAATGCCAACCAGTCGGCCCCGAACATCCTGCGCATCGCCGACCTGAACACCGTGACGGTCTGGGCCCAGGTGTCCGAGGCGGACATCGCCCACGTTCAGGTCGGCCAGGCGGTCTACTTCACCGTGCTCGGCCAGACCCGCCGGTGGGACGGCAGGATCCGCCAGATCCTGCCCACCCCCGAACTCATCAGCAACGTGGTGTTCTTCGACGTCCTGTTCGACATCCCCAACGCCGACCAGGCGCTGAAGATCCAGATGACCGCGCAGGTCTTCATCGTGCTGGCCCAGGCCAAGGGGGTCCTGCTGGTCCCGGTCACCGCCATCGGCAATGCCGCCGAAGGCGCCCAGACCACGGTCCAGGTCCTGGACGCCAAGGGCGTGCCCCGGCCGCGGCTGATCACGGTCGGCATCAAGAGCGAGATCTTCGCCGAGGTCAAGGCCGGGCTGCGCGAGCAGGAACAGGTCGTGGTCGGCGGCTTCAAGCCCCCGGCGGCCGCCAGGAGCCCCCTGACCAGCCGGAAGGGCCCCTGATGCCCGCGCCGCTGCTGGAACTCAAGGGCGTCGGCCGCACCTACCTCACGGGCGGCGAGCCGCTGACCGTGCTCCGGGAGGTGGACCTGGTGATCGAGAGCGGCGAATTCGTCGCCATCATGGGCGCCTCCGGTTCCGGCAAATCCACGCTCATGAACATCATCGGCTGCCTGGACCAGCCCTCCACCGGTTCCTACCGCATCCGGGGAGTGGATGTCGCCAGCATCGGCGGCGACGGCCTGGCCGCCCTGCGCCGGGACACCTTCGGCTTCATCTTCCAGCGCTACAACCTGATGTCCGACCTGAACGCGGTGGAGAACGCCGAGGTCCCGGCGGTCTACTGCGGCCTGGCCAAGTCCGCCCGGGCCGCCCACGCCGTGGAACTGCTCAAGGGCCTGGGGCTGGACGACCGGATGGAGCACTTTCCCGGCCAGCTTTCCGGCGGCCAGCAGCAGCGCGTCAGCATCGCCCGGGCCCTGATGAACGGCGGACCGGTGATCCTGGCCGACGAGCCCACCGGCGCCCTGGACAGCGAAGGCGGCAAGGAGGTCATGGCCATCCTGGAGAAGCTGCACGGCCAGGGCCACACCATCATCCTGGTGACCCACGACAGCGCCATCGCCGCCTATGCCGACCGGCTCGTGAGGATCGCCGACGGCCGCATCACCGCGGACGAGCGGGTGAAGCCGGCCGGCAGCCAGGCCACCCTGCCGGCGGCGCCGCCGCGGGCCGCCAACGCCGGGGTCGCGGTCCTCGGCGAATCCCTGCGGATGGCCCTGCGCTCCCTGGTGCGCAACCGCCTGCGCACCGCCCTGACCATGCTGGGCATCATCATCGGGGTCGCCTCGGTGGTGGCGCTGATGGCCATCGGCAACGGGGCCAGGCAGGACGTGCTGGAGCGCATCCAGGCCATGGGCACCGACCTGCTGACGATCGAACGGGGGGCGCGCAACGTGCGGGCCTCGGCCAACGCGGTGATCAGCTTCCTCCCCGAGGACCTGCCCTCCCTGGCCCTGGTGCCCGGCGTGGCCATGGTGGTGCCGGAAACCGAAAGCTCCACCCTGCTGCGCTATGGCGACCAGGACCTGACGGTCACGGTGGTGGGCACCGGCGAGGATTTTCCGAAGGTGCACGACTGGCCGCCCCAGGCCGGGGTGTTCTTCTCGGCCGAGCACGTCCTGCGCTATGCCCAGGTGGTCGTGCTGGGCCAGACCGTCGCCCAGAACCTGTTCCCCGGCGGCGCCAACCCCCTGGGCCAGTACATCCTGATCGGCAGCGCGCCCTTCCTGGTCATCGGCGAACTGAGCCCGAAGGGCTCCAGCCCCCGGGGCGACGACCTCGACAACTCGGTCTGGCTGCCCTACACCACCGGCTCGGCACGGATCTTCGGCCGGCGCTACTTCAACCACATCATCGCCCGGGTGGCCCCGGGGGCCGACATGACCCAGGTCCAGGCCGGGCTGCAGGCGCTGCTGATCCACCGCCACCGGACCGAGGATTTCAACATCCGCAACATGGCCGACACCATCGCCACCGCCAGCGCCACCCAGAACACGCTCACCTACCTGCTGGCGGCCATCGCGGTCATCTCGCTGGTGGTCGGCGGCATCGGCGTCATGAACATCATGCTGGTGTCGGTCACCGAGCGCACCCGCGAGATCGGCATCCGCATGGCCATCGGCGCCCGGGGCTTCGACGTGCTGTTCCAGTTCCTCACCGAGGCGGTGATGGTCTGCTTCATCGGCGGCCTGGCCGGGGTCCTGGTGGGCGTCGGCAGCGGCCTGGCCACCACCGCCCTGGCCGGCTGGCGGGTCATCTTCACCGTCGCTCCGATCGCCCTCGCCTTCGCCTGCGCCTTCCTGACCGGGATCATCTTCGGCTACCTGCCGGCCAGGAA
>Ga0316217_10007461_pt1 | contig 10435 bp, 10 predicted proteins | sample 1anoAmetaG_FD_203633 | JGI IMG/M metagenome (GOLD analysis project Ga0316217, IMG submission 203633) | Freshwater microbial communities from Trout Bog Lake, Wisconsin, USA - 1anoA | ecosystem: Environmental > Aquatic > Freshwater > Lake > Hypolimnion/Profundal zone | place: USA: Wisconsin... | reverse complement strand
TCCCTGCGCATAGTTCAGGTGTTCATTTCCTATCTTTTCGCCAATGGTAACCACAATCCGTTTCCAGCCAATCATGGTGCCCACACCCAGCGAAAGCGAAATGGTGGCAATAACCCATACCGGTGCAAAATCTGTGGTTTTTTCAAGTTGTCCAGCGGCTTGCCTTAATACAGTTTTATCGGGTTCGGCAATGGCCATATTTTTATTGGCTACAAAACCTTTTATAGCTTTGGTAACGCCTTGTATTTCTTTGCGCAGCTTAAAAGTAAGCGCTGCATTGCCACTGTTTTTTTGTGCTAAATCTGCTTTAGTGCTGGTAATGAGCGCGGTTAACGATTGTATATCGGCGCTACTGCCGGGGTTGGCTGAAAGCGTTGCCGGTATAACCTGTTCGGTGGCGGCTAAGGCGCCCAGTATTTTATCATCGGGCACTGAATGATCCAGCGCAAATTTGGCTGGTAAAAAAGCAATCAGTATTAGCATTAACAGGCCAACACCTTTTTGTCCATCATTACTGCCGTGAAAGAAGCTGACCAGGGTGCAGGTTGTGATTAGAAGGAGCCTGATGAGCAGGGGAGGGGTATCATTTTCGCCTTGCGGAATATGAAATAATTCTTTAGACCTGATTACATATTTTAGAAAAAGCATAAGCAACACTGCGGCTCCAAAACCGAACAGGGGCGACATAATAAGCGACATACCAATTTCGCCGGCCTTGCCCCAGTTAACACCGGCACCATGGTAATAGTAGCTAAAGCCCAAACCTCCGCCAATCATAGCCCCAATAAGGGTGTGCGAGCTGGAGCAGGGAATACCCAAATACCAGGTACCCAGGTTCCAGATAATAGAGGCCAGCAGAATAGAGATAACCAGGCAGGCGCCAACCTGCACTGGAAGGGCCATCATTTCGTTCAATGGTACTAATTTGAGAATGCCCATGGCCACGGCCACTCCGCCTAAAAACACACCCAAAAAATTAAAGAAACCGCTCCAGGGTACTGCTATACCCGGCTTAAGCGCTTTGGTATAAATAACGGTTGCAACCGCATTTGCCGTATCGTGAAAACCATTAACAAACTCAAAGGCCACCACGGCCAGCAGGCACAGAAAAAAGATAAATAAAACACCACCACTTAAATTAACCTCGCCCATAAAAGGGAGCATAATTGCATTGAGTGCCAGGTGAACCATACTGAAAAATTTAGTTTATGATAAACAGAAATATATGTTGGCAAAAACACTAAAAAGAATTGTGGTAAATCGCTTTTCAGTGTTATCAAATTGTTATATAATTTTAAGGTGGTGGCTGCAAGTATTTTGAAATGGCGAGAGCTTATTGCATTTTAGGATAGCAATAAGCCAGCTAAAGCGCGATTAATGAATGTCATTGCGCTTGGTTGGCGCAAATAAGAGTATCAACCGCATACGGTAGATATGAAAACAAAAAGGTATCGTATTTACCGATATACGATATTAATACTGAGTATATGTTTAAGTTATAAACACTTATTTCTGAACCACAAACTTCGAGCTGTACCACTGCCTGCCACCGGCTACTTTTAGATAATAAACTCCGGCTGCCAGAGCCCCGGCATTGTAGGTGTACCACTTACCGGGTATTACTTCACTGCTTTCAATTACTTCTCCAAGCTGGTTGTAAATGGTACCGGTAAATTTTTGATAAATATTGGCGGTTATCATCCGGAAATTTAACTGGTCGGAGGTTGGATTAGGGAAAACGGATAGTGAAAGCCCTGTAGTTGTTTCAGATATCCCCGCGTTAAGGGGAACATAGGTAGTAACTGAATCGGGAACAGAAGGGTGGCCCGAGTTGGGGCCGAGGTCACCGGCATTGGGACGAATAATGCCGTAAAAAGTGGTGCCTATGGTGTAAGGAAAAACGGGAACCAGGTTGCTGTCAAGCGTTGCAAAGTAGGCATAGGTACCCTGTGGATATTCTGGGGTTACACAAGTACGGCCATTATGCTCATCCAGGTCGCCTAGTCCGGGTACGTATTCAAAATCCTGTACATAGGCCCCCAGCGGAATGCTGTCTAACCGGGGTCCGTAATATACAGGTGCAAGCACTGTGCCGTTAGGAAGGGTATCGCGGGTAGCCATGTTTCTTACCCTGTAACTGCTTTTCATGCGTTTTACGAGCCCGGGTGAAGTAGCGCTTATGTAACCATAGGCGCCATATATGGGGTATCCGTCGAACGCATAACCTAATAGCGGAGCGTGGGCGGTGCTATCGCTTTCGTTATACAGGCAAGCGGGTGTGGTATGCGTGTGATATTCGTGGTGGTCGTTGGGATGTCCCAGGCATTCGTCCATGGTTTGCAACTGGATATGTTCAAAGAAAAAGGCATTCTGCATCCAAACGTTTGAGTCATTAAAGCTTTTGGTGTCTTCGGTATTGTAAATTGAAACCCCATTCTTCCATATTCCGATATGACCGAAAGGTGTTGCCAGCGGGGTATCTGTATTTGGCTGAGGATTGCGGGGCAGCGTAAAAATAAAACCCTGGTTTTGCGGCAGCCAGGGATTATTTGGCCAGTTATAGCTAACCGGTATCCATGAGGCGATATCGGTGGTGCTGATGTAAACGTTTGCCGCATCGTACTGCACAGCCTGGGCATTGGTAAGTATTCCGGCAAAGCCGGTACTGTCGGTATTGATTGTCCAGCAGGTAACTACCGCAGGCAATTGTGCAACAATATGGGTGGTATAGCTAATTAGAAAAAAGAGTAGTAGCTTTTTCATGGTGAAGCTGTTTTTGCGAACCGGGTTTTAGGGCCACCAGGAGCGCTGCAAAATATATTTGATTAAGATAAATTTAAGCGTTAAAATATGCGAATATGCATGATGGACGGCGAAACAGGCCTGAGGTTTAATTTTGACGCTTTAAGGAAGCAATAATTAAAAATAGCTATTTGATTGAACCTGCGATAGCTTGCCCGAGGCGAAAAGACATGCGGGATAACACGCAAAATGCCAGCGGGATGTTACGTATGTGTGCAATTATTTTATAATAAATTACTTTTCTGAAAATGAACGAAATACACATTCAAAAACAAGGGGGGGTATACCTTTTTTCCGAAATTGCCACTTAATTAATTGATTATCAAGGGGAATTCTTTTAAAAGGTATACCCCCCCCCTGTTGGGGCCATACCTTGCCCTATCCCAAGGAAAGGGTTTAAGATGAGTTTCGTTATTAAGAATAGTTCTTAATAGAAGTTGGCGTTTTGGTAAACAAGCAGCAACTTCGCCCTGTTAATATAAAAAGCAAAAAAATGAGTTTTAGCAATGAAGATGTGTTGAATGCCTTAAAGCATGTGGATGACCCCGATATTCATAAAGACCTGGTTACCCTGAATATGATAAGCAATATTGAGGTGCAGGGAAATAAGGTGAGTTTTAAGGTTACGCTTACTACCCCGGCTTGTCCGCTGAAAGAAAGGATAAAGAACGATTGCATTGCGGCGGTTCATCAATATGTAAGCAAGGATGCCGAGGTGCATGTTGAGATGGATGCCGACGTGACCTCATTGCGCAATACCAATGTTAACGTGCTGCCCAGTGTAAAGAATATTATATGTGTGGCATCGGGTAAGGGTGGTGTTGGCAAATCGACCGTGGCGGTAAACCTGGCACTTAGTCTGGCAAAGCAGGGAGCGGCAGTAGGAATTATTGATGCTGACATCTATGGGCCTTCTATACCGGTAATGCTGGGGATAAAAGGAAAAAGACCTGAGACAAGATTGATAAAGGAGAAGCATTTTATTTTACCGGTTGAAGCTGAAGGCTTAAAAGTTTTAAGTATAGGTTTACTGGTAGACGACCGGCAGGCCATAGTTTGGCGCGGACCGATGGTGACTTCGGCGCTGCGCCAGTTTGTTACCGATTGTATTTGGGGCAAGCTCGATTATCTGATAGTAGACATGCCTCCGGGAACCGGTGACGTGCACATAACGGTTGCGCAAACTTTAAATGTTACCGGTGCCGTTATTGTAACCACACCACAGGAAGTTGCCCTGGCTGATGCGCGTAAGGCACTTTCGATGTTCAGGCTGGAGGGTATTAATGTGCCGGTAATAGGTGTAGTTGAAAACATGGCCTATTTTACGCCTGAAGAACTGCCGGAAAACAAGTACTACATCTTTGGTAAAGATGGTGGACGCAAACTGGCCGACGATTATGAAGTACCGTTTTTGGGCCAAATACCTTTGGTGCAAGGCATCCGCGAGGGAGGCGATATGGGCAAACCGGCCAGTGTGTATGGCAGGGAGAATCCGATAGTAGCCGCTGCTTTTGACCAGATAGCCATAAACGTAGCGCAGCAGGTTGCCATTAAAAATGCTAATTTAGGGCCCAGGTTAGCCGAGGCTGCAACGACATGATAGAAACCGAATCGAAAGAATTACTGGAAAGAGTTGAGAAATCGCTCGACACGATGCGTCCTTATCTGAACGATGACGGGGGCAATGTGGAGGTGGTTGAAATAACGGATGATATGGTTGTGCGTTTACGGTTGGTGGGAGCATGTAGTACTTGTCCGCAAAGTTTTATGACCATGAAAGCCGGGATAGAAGAAGCTGTGCGTCGTGCGGTACCTGAAATTAAATCGGTAATAGCTATTAACCTTACTAAATACATTGATGAACAAGAAGGAACTGCTTAATCTTATCATTAAAAAGAAGTCTTTTCTCTGCGTTGGTTTAGACACCGACATTCAACTCATCCCCCAGCATCTCCTAAAGTTCTCTGACCCGGTTTTTGAGTTTAACAAGGCCATTATTGATGCTACTATGGATGTGGCCGTTGCTTATAAACCTAACCTTGCATTTTACGAAAGCATGGGTTTAAAGGGGTGGGAGAGCCTGGAAAAAACAATGCGGTACCTGGCAAAATTTAAAGGTGAGGTGTTTACCATTGCCGATGCTAAGCGGGGCGATATTGGCAACACCTCTAAAATGTATGCCAGGGCTTTTTTCGAGCACATGGATTTTGATTCAGTAACCGTAGCACCGTATATGGGTGAGGACTCGGTGAAACCGTTTTTGGAATATAAGGATAAGTGGGTTATTGTTTTGGGGTTGACTTCGAATAAAGGAAGCAACGACTTTCAGCTTTTGGAAACCGGTGAAGGAAAGTTGTATGAGCAGGTGATAAGAAAGGCCCAGCATTGGGGAACGCCCGACCAGATGATGTTTGTGGTAGGGGCTACGCACCCCGGGGCGTTTAAACACATCCGGCAACTGGCACCCGATTACTTTTACCTGGTGCCCGGTGTAGGCGCCCAGGGTGGTGATGTTCAAAAGATTTGTGAAAACGGACTTAGCAACGAATGTGGCCTTATTATCAACTCGGCACGCAATATTATTTATGCATCGAAAGAAGAAGATTTTGCAGAAGCGGCCCGGCAGAGTGCCTTAAAAAGTGTGAACGAAATGCGTAATTATCTTTCGATATTTTCAAAAGGATAGAAATATTTTACATTTACCGCTTCAAAAAAAATTAACCCCATGACTAAATTTACTATCGGACTTTTGTTTTTACTTACAACTGGTGCAAGCCAGGTTTTTGGGCAAAGTGCAAGTTCTGACCCATTTGATGTGCAAATGCGTTTTTATAAGTCAGCTTTGAAAAACTATGACTTGCAGGCTGCAACGGTGGCCTTGTACACTATGCAGGCTTTAAAACCTGAAAGAGCCGACCTGAATGATTCATTAGCGCTATTGTATTTCGCGGGCGAGCGCTATGCGCAGGCTTATTTAGTGGGGCAGGCTATTGTTAACGCAGATCCTAAAAGAAACGATATGCTTGAAATGGTGGCTGTTTCGAAACAGAACCTGGGTATGATTAAAGAAAGTTTAGCCGACTATGAAAAGCTTTATGGTGCAGAAAAATCGGTTTACTTCCTGTATCAGATGGCCACCTTGCAGTATCAGCTAAAGCGTTACGGTGAGTGCGTAGCATCTCTCGATCAGATACTTGCAAATGCTGACGCCGACAAGCAAAAAGTTAATATTCGTGTACAAGGAGGTTCACAAGAAGTGCCAATGAAAGCGGCTACTTATAATGTAAAAGGTATTTGTGCCATGGAATTAAACCAACCTGATGCCGCCAAAGAAAACTTTAATAAAGCGATTGCAGCTTTCCCTGATTTTGTTTTGGCTAAAGCTAATCTTGAAACACTGGAAAAAAAGAAAGCTGGTGGAGCAACTACGGGTGCAACTAAGCCCGCTGCTACTTCTGGTGGAGCTAAACCCGCACCCAAGACTAAATAATTATTTAAATATTTATGTATGGGCAAAATACAGCAGTGTTTTGCCCATATGTTTTGATAGCCGGGCAGAATGAATGCCTGATTCTCATTTTTAGCTTGTGTTTGAAGGATGAATCACTTAGGTTTGCCCGAATAGAGCAATGAAATACGGATATGAATAAAGGCATGAAGTTTTCGGAATTTTTGCAGGAGACCACGAATGTTAAGTTGGGCAAGTTGTTGTTATCGCTGGCTGATGGATGTAAAGTTATATCGCACATGGTGAGTAACGCTGGCCTTTTGGACGTGCTGGGTTCGCAGGATTTTACGAATGTGCAGGGAGAGGAAGTGCAGAAGCTGGACGACCTTTCGAATAAAATACTGATGGATTACCTGCAGGCGAGCGAAACCTGCGCAGGCTATATTTCCGAGGAAAACGAGGACCTGGTAACATTGAACCCTGCGGGAGTTTACACAGTAGCAGCTGACCCTCTGGATGGTTCATCAAACATAGAAGTGGCTGCACCGATTGGTACTATTTTCTCCATTAATGAACGGTTAAGTCTGAATGGAAGTGAAGTGGTAGAAGCAGATTTTTTACAGAAAGGGCGAAATACCAAAGCGGCAGGATACTTTATTTATGGAAGCTCCACCATCCTGGTGATATCCATTGGTTCAGGTGTGCATGGCTTTACTTTAAATACGCAGGACAATGAGTTTTATCTCTCTCATCCGGTAATTCAAATACCTGTAAAAGGGAAAACATATTCTATCAACCAGGGTAACATTGAAAAGTTTGACGATGGGGTCAAAGGATTTTTAGCTCATTGTTCAATAATTGACAAAGAGAGTTCGAGACCCTATTCACTGCGCTACATTGGTTCCATGATTGGTGATATACATCGGAACTTACTGAAGGGCGGTATTTTTATGTATCCGGCTAACAAGGGAGAAACCAAAGGCAAGCTACGTTTGTTGTACGAGTGTATCCCCATGTCTTATATTACCGAAAAGGCAGGCGGAGAGGCTACAGATGGTAAAGAGCGAATCCTGGATTTACAGCCAACAGGATTTCACGAGCGTTCTGCTATCTTTATAGGGTCGAAAAATATGGTTCAGACGGCCGGCGAATTTCTGAACAAGTAATGCTAAAACAATGAGGCACTTTTTTGTTTGCTTAATCCTTTTGCTCAGCGGGTTTCTTTTGCGCGCCGCAGGCCCGGTTGCAAATAATGACAGTGCTACGGTGCTTGAAGGTTTTCAGGTATATATATCCGTTAACGCAAATGATTTAGACAACAATGGGCCATTGCGGGATAGTATCGTTTTTCCGCCTACTAATGGGTCGGCTACAGTTCACGGAAATTTGGTTCTTTATAAACCTCAACAAGGGTTTTTCGGAAGAGATTCGTTTGAATACCAGGTTTGTGACACTTTAAACTTATGTGCTACCGCCGAGGTATATGTTTTAGTGAAAGGAACCAATCAACTGCCGGTCATCATTCAGCACACCTATACTTTTGCCGACACTGTAGTATCAGTAGTTTTGGATGTGCTTTCCGGTGACTCTGATCCAGCCAGCGATACACTGTATGTAGGCGTTGTAATAAACGTTGATACAACCAGCAACCTCGGGATTTTGAGTATCGACTCGGTTACCGGGCAAGTTGTTTTCGGCCATACGCCATTGACCTGCGGAAGTGAGGTATTTCTATATTCCGTTTGTAATACCGCCGGCTGCGACACGGCACTGATAACCGTTAATGTTACATGCCCTGATAGTATTTTTTTACCCCAGGGTTTTTCACCTAACGGTGATGGAATAAACGATTTATTGGTTTTTACCGGGCTGCAATATTTTAGTCCGGTAACTTTGAATGTGTTTAACCGGTATGGAACTTCGGTTTATCTTAATAACAATTATTTAAACGATTGGGATGGAACAGATATGGATAGCCATCATCCTTTGCCCGACGGGACCTATTTTTATATTCTGACTTTACCGGGTGGAAAGACTTATAACAACTATGTTATTATTAACCGGGGGCAGCATTGAAACAGATGCAATTGATTTTCTTCTGAGTCATTAAACGAATGATTTCTATCTCTGTAGAAATCGGGAAATCCCATCAATTATTTGTAAGGCATCATCCAATACAAGGTACAACTTTTGAGGAATTGCTCGCCTGCATGAACCGAAATTGGAAAGCTTGCGTATATAACAAAGCCGAATGGATTAAAAGCCAAATCTCCCTGACTTTGGTGCGGTATTGATAAATTAATGTAGCGTATGAATCATTTTACTCAGGGCATTCTGAATTATTTTAAAGGTTTTTGGACCTGTCTGGTTAACGTTGGGGTAACCGACCAGATAAGCAAGGACGAGGTTCGGTATATCCGGTTTGCAAACGTTGTTTCAACACTTACCGCGCTTGCTATTGTAGCTTACATTCCGAGTTCAATTATTGAAAAAAATTATGTATTGGCGGGTGTGCAGTTGGTTGATTTGCTTTCTGTTTTGTCGGTTTTGCTGCTAAACTATTTGGGATATCATCGTATTGCCCGCCAGGTGTACCTGGTGGTGGTTAATGTTTTCGTTTTGATAAACGCATGCGTAATTGGATTTGAAAGCAGGGTTCACGATTTTTTTTATTTTACATATGTACTTCCGTTTTTGCTGTTCCCCGTAAAAGATTATAAAAACATAGCTGCAGGAATAATATTGGCCGTGCTTGCATTTAATTCCTATCAGCACATACATCCGTATTTTACTTCCTATAATTTAAGTATTGCCGACCAAATGGCAATTTGCAACATCAATGTATGGATGAAATTTGTGTTGTTTGGAATTGCAATTTACATCCTTGCTTTTTACAATCATACAGCAAGTCTGGAGTTGGAAGTAAGCAATCAGAAACTGGAAGACCAGGCTGTAGAGTTGAAACGTTCAAACCAGGACCTTGAACAATTTGCTTACATCGTATCGCACGATTTAAAAGCGCCTGTAAGAAACATTGGTAGTTTTATGAAATTGCTCTCCACCAAATATAGTTCCATTTTGCCCCCTGATGCGCGGAAATTTGTGGAGATGTCGAAAACCAGTTCCGAGCGGCTGGCCCGGCAGATAGACGATTTGCTTTCATATTGCAGGGTCGGCAGAAACCTCCCCCCTACATCAGTTGTTGACTTGAATGAAATGGTCAAAACCATTAACATGGAGTTGGGCGAAAAGATTCGCAGCGCAAATGCTGAAATTATTATTGAAACTTCCCTTCCTTCATTAAAAGAAGTTCACTCCAGCATGATTCATCACGTATTTCAAAACCTGGTGGCAAACGGTATAAAATTTAATACTAATGCTTGCCCCGAAATCAGGATTGTCTGGAAAGAAGAACAAGAGTTTGTAAAATTTAGTGTTGCAGACAATGGTATCGGTATTGAGAAAGGATTCGCGAGTAAGTTATTTCAAATGTTCAAACGCCTGCACACACAGGATAAGTTTGAAGGCACGGGTATAGGCCTAGCGATTTGCAAAAAGATAGTGAACTTTTACAACGGTGAAATTTGGTATGAAAGCGTCACCGGACAGGGAACCACCTTCCACTTTACCTTGCCTAAAATTATAGTTGGACCTGCTATCTCCAAAGCACCTGAATTATCTACGCGCCCGGCGCTTATGTTTGAAGCCGCATAAACCTTGGCCTCCTAACTTTATCTGCTTATAAAGCCTTTGACAGAAACTTATTCAGTTCAAACCGGCTGTCCGAAAAATCGTTCGATAGATTTTTCATCCTTCCGTAAATTTCACTGTTTAACGTCTGTGTATGCTCCGAAATGTGTCCCGGATTTTTCGCAGCAAGTCTTTCTATGTTCGACTCTATTCCTTTAATATCATGTCCCAGGGTATCAATTACATCCCTTAACACAATAAACTTATTTTGAAAGTGTTCAACCTGGCTGGTTACCTCGGTATGCGTGTTGGCTACAATAACCTCTTCAAGCCGTTTGCTTAAAATAGCTATTTCTCCTTTGTAAAAATCCAGTTCGCGTAACCAGTCTATATCCTGGTGGTGCATCGAGTTGACAGAGGTTTTAGTTTGCATAGTGTGTGGTTTTAAAGTTTTACATGAAGCCCGTTCTATCAAGGGGGTGTAGAGGATATCTT
>Ga0316217_10007460_pt1 | contig 10436 bp, 4 predicted proteins | sample 1anoAmetaG_FD_203633 | JGI IMG/M metagenome (GOLD analysis project Ga0316217, IMG submission 203633) | Freshwater microbial communities from Trout Bog Lake, Wisconsin, USA - 1anoA | ecosystem: Environmental > Aquatic > Freshwater > Lake > Hypolimnion/Profundal zone | place: USA: Wisconsin... | reverse complement strand
ATGATGATCGGCACCTCAAATTGCATCGCCAGCAAACCAATCGATTTGTAGGTGCTGGCCTTGCGGCCAAAAAAATCGACGAACATCCCTTTGCTGCCGGCGTTCTGATCGGCCACGAAAGCCACCACACCGCCCTGGCCCAGCACATCGGCCACTTCGGTGGTGGCGCCTTTCTTATTGATGATGCGCTGGCCGTGGCCGGCACGCACCGCGAACATCCAATCGTTCAAATATGGATTGTCCAGCACGCGGGCCACACTGATGGTTTCAAATCCCAGCACGCCCAGGATGTAGCCGAGTATTTCCCAGTTGCCGTAATGCCCGGTCAGCATAATCAGCCCGCTCTTGCGATTGAGCAGTAAATTCAACGTCCGGCCAATATCGTCAAATTGGATATATTGCCGCCAGGTCTCCAGGTGAACCATTCGCGTGGTAAAAAGTATTTCCACGCCCAGCATGAAAAGGTGTTGCATACTGGCCAGCCCCAGGGCGTCGGCCTGTTCGGGCGTAAGATCGGGAAAGCTGCGGGTGAGATTGGTCAAAGCACGCTGGCGGTGCTTGTGATCCAGGCGATACCAGACGGATGCAAATATCCGCGCGGTTTGCAGGTTCAGATTGACCGGGAACCAGTGGAAGATCGAGGCGGCGGTGCGGATCACCAAATACTGCAACAGGTCAATAAAGGCGTTTCTCTTTTTGGCCATGACTATTGCCGCTATGGCCCAATCTAAAACCCGTTGGCCGCCAGCGCCGCTTTGAGCATGGGTGCTTCGGCGTCACGTTTGGACAGCGTCGGCGTTGGCCCGCCATGCCATTCCGCGCCAAGCCCCAGCGCTGGATCGTCCCAGCGCACGCCGTATTCGTCCTTGCCGGTGTATTCCACATCCACCAGATACATCACCGTGGCATCCTCGATGATCTTGTATCCATGCAAAACCCCCGGCGGGATGTACAGCCCGCGCGGCAGGGCGGCATCCAACGTGACGCACTTTGCCACGCCGCGCGTCGGCGAATTTGGCCGCAGATCCACCAACCCGGCAATCACCTTGCCACTTGGCACCACCCAATAATCGGTTTGCAATTTATGAAAGTGCAGCCCGCGCACCACGTTGCCGGCCGAGCGTGAAACATTCCATTGCACCCAGCGTTGCCGCTCGCCAAACCAACTGGCGCGAAACGCTTCAAAGAAAGCGCCGCGGTCATCGCCCCATACTTTGGGCTGGTAAACCTTCACTCCGTCAATTCCGATATCGATGGCCGTACTCATTAACGGGAAGTTTCGCTATTGCGAAGATAAAGTAAACCCCGAAGCATTGCCAATTGCCGATTGCCAATTTGGAAATGCCAAATGTCGCCACCAGATGGATTGTCTTGTTTTCAATCGGCATTTAGCACCAGGCATTCGGCATTGCCGCATGCACCGCTGCCGTGGCTTTGGCTGGGCATACCCGTCAACCTGGCACGCAGCGCCGTGCTACATCCTGCTACTTTTTCCGCTATCGAAAACGCGGTGTTGGCATTATATTGCTTGAATGTGGCCGTGACGGTAGCTATGCCCAGCCCACTGGTGTTGGCCGGCGAATCGGAGTACTAAACGTCAACGCCAACAGCCCGTCGCGCTTTGCTTGCAGGACGGGATTGGCTAAACTTAGCATTCATGGCCACTCATCAATCGCTGGATGATTTGATCGCCCGCAAAGCCTCGGAGTTCGCCGACCAAATCAGGGGCGTCGCCGCTACGGCGGATAAGGAAGAAGAAATCCGCATCGCCACCGAAAGACAGCTTGCTTTCATCGAGAAAGAGGCAGGTATAAAGCTGGAGCCTAAGCACGAATTCACCTTGGCCAGCGGGCGGGTGGATTCCGTTTACTCTTGCGTCATCATCGAATACAAAAATCCATCCAGCCCCGGCGCGTGCATCGGCCCCAACGCCAATTCTCCCGGCGCGAAAAAGGTTGTCGAACAAATCAAAAAGCGGTTCTACGACATGCGCACCGAGCATGGCCAGGCCCTCAACACCCTTTTCGGCGTGGGTCTGGATGGCAACCATTTCATCTTCGTCCGCTACCGCGAGGACAAATGGCAGGTGCAGGACCCGGTAGAGGTCAACAAGGTTTCCGCTGAACGGTTCCTGTGGGCGCTATTTAACATGGGCACCAAGGGCAAGCCCTTCTCGCCCGAATATCTTGCTGGTGATTTCGGCTCCGATGCCAAACCCGCCCAGGACGGCATCCGCGCCCTGTACAACGCCATCGCCGCCACAACCCACCCCAAGGCCCAGACCTTTTTCAGCCAGTGGAAAATCCTTTTCGGTGAAGTCTGCGGCTACGACGTGGACAACCCCTCGGATAAAATCAAAAAGCTGGCCGATTTTTACGGCGTGCCCGGCAAAAATCTCAAAACCGCCGAACTGCTCTTTGCCGTCCACACTTATTACGCCATCTTCATGAAACTGCTGGCATCGGAAATCGTCGCCTTCTTCCACAAACTGCCCACGCCGCTGGAAAAGATGATGCGGGCCGGCACCAGCAACAAACTCAAGGCCGAAATGGAAGACCTGGAAACCGGCTCCATCTTCCGCCATCTGAATATCACCAATTTTCTTGAAGGCGATCTTTTTGCCTGGTACGTGCCCGCCTGGTCGGATGAAATTGAAAAACTGGTGCGATATATGGTGACGCGGCTGGACAACTACAACCCCGGCACCCTGTCGGAAGACCCCGCCGGTAGCCGCGACTTGCTTAAGAAACTTTATCAGCAACTCTTCCCCAAATCGGTGCGTCACGACTTGGGCGAATATTACACGCCCGATTGGCTGGCCGAGCACGTGCTGAATGAATTGGGTTACGTTGGCGATCCCGATAAGCGCCTGCTTGATCCCGCCTGTGGTTCTGGAACTTTTCTAGTCATGGCCATCAACCGCATTCGCCAGTGGTATGACACCAACCGCGAGAAATGCCCCTTCGACGAAGGCGATTTGTGCCGGAAAATCCTGGCGAATATCGTTGGTTTCGACCTAAACCCGCTGGCTGTCATGGCGGCTCGCACTAACTACCTTATTGCCATACGCGACCTCATCGGTCGCGTGGACAAAGTAGAAATCCCCATATATCTGTGCGATTCGATACTCACGCCGTCAGCCCATGGCGGGCTTTTCGCAGGTACTTCGGATGCGGCCAAGGAACTTAAGACGTCAGTTGCCCGTTTCGTCGTGCCTACCGAAATCGCCACGAATCGAGCGGATGTGGCAAAATATGCTGAACAACTCGAATTATGCGTCAAGAATGGCTACAGCCCCGCCGAGTTCATCGCGCGATGTCAGGATGAAGGGTTGCCTGTTAAAGCAGAATCATTGCACACGGATCTTTACGAGCAACTGGTTGTTTTAGACAAGGCTAACAAGAATGGCGTATGGGCAAGAATTATCAAGAACGCCTTCGCGCCGCTATTTATCGGGCAGGTTAATTACGTTGTAGGCAACCCGCCGTGGGTCAACTGGGAGAGCCTACCAACTCATTACCGACAGTCTACGGCAGCCTTGTGGCGTCACTACGATCTATTCCAGCACAAAGGCCTTAAAGCAAAGTTGGGTGGAAGCAAGGATGATATTTCGATTCTGCTTACGTATGTGGCACATGATTGTTACCTTGTTAACGGCGGGCGGTTAGGATTTGTTATTACGCAGTCCGTGTTCAAGACGAAAGGTGGAGGTGAGGGATTCAGGAGATTTCGGTATTCATCGGGCGAAAAAATGTGTTTCCTTGCGCCGGTGCAAGTCCATGACCTCAGTTCACTTCAGCCATTTGAAGGTGCAGTCAACAAGACGGCCGTAATTATTGCGGGCAAATCTGTCGTCGCAACCAAGTATCCACTTCAATACACCGTATGGCAACCGGACAATGGCGGCGAATTTGCACAAGAGACGTGCTTGGAAACTGTACTGACCCGCATCCGGCGCCGACACTTATTGGCCGAACCAGTTGATAGCCGCGATCCCACATCCCCTTGGCTCACTTCCACCAAGGAGGCAATTGCAGCAATTGCCAAGTTACGCGGATCAAGTTCCTTTAAAGCCCGCAAAGGCGTTTATTGTCCAACAAACTGTATTTATTGGCTAACGAACGTTCAGCCGGTGGATCAAAAGACCGTCTTGGTGACGAACTTAGCCGACTCTGGCAAGAAAAGCGTACCGAAGGTCACACAGGCTGTCGAGAAAGATTTTGTGGGCGCGCTCGTCCGTGGCAAGGATGTATCTCGTTGGAAATGGTCAAGCGAGTTGCACATCATTCTACCACAAAACCCTGATAATCCTGCCAAAGCGGTTTTGGAATCCCGCCTTAAGACCAAATACCCCAAGACCTTCGCATATTTTCGGCAGTTCGAGAAGGATATCCGTGGATGCGCACTCCTAAAGCAGTTTTTCGATCCTGCATCCGACCCGTTTTACTCATCGTATAATGTGGGCGATTACACCTTCAAACCATTCAAGGTCGTATGGAAAGAAATCTGCCCAGAGATCGAAGCCGCTGTAATTCAAACGAACGATAGAGTGATTGTGCCGGATCATAAGCTGGTTATCGTGGGCTTCGACGACCCCAAACCGGCATTTTTCCTTTGTGGACTCCTCAATAGTTCACCAGTTAGTTTGCTTGTCCGAACCTACGCAACTCATACCTCGATTTCAGGACACATTTCTGAGTTTGCACGCCTGCCCATCTACTCGCCAAGAAATGAGGGGCACAATCGGGTGGTTGCGCTATCCAAATTGTGTCATCGCGCAGTTGCTGCGGGAAAGCTTGAGCAATTGGCTGCCAGAGAACGTGATTTGGATGAGCAGGTTTCGGCACTCCTCGGAATAACCGCACAGCAAACAAAAGTGGTCCAACAGGAGTTACAAGAATTACGCACCGGTGTCGCGAAAGAGGCGGACGCCGAAGAATAAGGCGTCGTGTTACGAGGCTAGAGTGCTACGGGTTGACTACATCGACAATTTCGAAACCAAAGCCTTGGACACGCTTTGCGACCTGGCCGAGCAGGCAGAGCGCCTCGATATCGCCGTCGCCTTTCTATCGTATCGCGGATGGATGGAACTCAAATCGAGCCTGATGGCAATTGTGGAACGAGGCGGGCAAGTACGGGTAATCGTGCGCCGGGACATCCACCAGACCAGCCCGGAGGCGCTGGAAGAAATATTCAAGCTGGAGCGCACCCAAGTCGCCTTCGGCCTGACGGACACGACCTTTCACCCCAAGGATTACTTGTTCCATTTGACGGGTGGTAAAACGCTGGTGGTGGTTACGTCATCTGCCAACGCCACCTATCCCGGCTTGAACCACAATGACGAGGGTGGGGCAATTATTAAGCACAGCGATTTTGCCGACGATGAGGCGGCACAGAAAGCCATTGGCATCTTCGAACGGCGGTGGGCCAACGCCCTGTTGGTGGATGAAAAGGAACTGGCGGCGTTCAAAGCGGCGGCTGACCATCCCGATTTTGCCGAAGGTGATTTGGTGCGCAGCACCAGGGAGATGTACCGGCATTACGGTGTCGGTTTCATACAAAAGGTGCGCGGGCCAAACGCCAAGGTGGAATATAACCCGTCGGTTTTTATGGAACCGCCGTATTGTTCGGAGAACAAGATTCTCCAAGTGGCGGAGATCGAGCGGATTGATTCGCCGCTGGACCGGGCCAAGCGCGGGCAATGGGATGAGCCGTGGCGCTTTGAATTGAAGATGCTGGCGGCGCGGTTTTTGACTGGCAATGTCGGCGGGCAGCTTTCCAACGCCCGCACAGAGATTCTGCCCCACCAGATTTTCGCGGCGCACCGAGTAGTAACGGCGGTGCGGCGGCGGTTCTTGATGGCCGATGAAGTGGGTTTGGGCAAAACCATTGAAGCGGGGATGATCTGGCAGGCATTGGAACAGCGCGGGCAGGCCAAGCGCACGCTGATTATCACCCCGGCGGGTTTGACAACCCAATGGCAGGAGGAAATGCAGGACAAGTTTGGAAAGTTGTTTGAAATATACGGACGTGATTTTTTGGCCGTGAATCCGCGCGTCTGGGAATATAAGGCCACGGCCATTGCGTCCATCGACACGCTTAAGCGGGATATCCACAAGCGCACGCTGCTGGAAAACCGCCGCTGGGATTTAATCATTTTTGATGAAGCGCACCGGCTTAGCGCGATGGACTATGGTTCGGGCAAGACTGACAAGACGCACAACTACCGGTTGGCCGAGGAGATGCGGCACAGGAATTACAGCGATGCGTTTTTGCTGCTGACCGCCACACCGCACCAAGGCGAAGAAAACCATAGCCGCTTTAAGAATCTGCTGCGGCTGTTGGATGAAGATGTTAATTTTGACGGGTTGGAAGAACCGGGCCTTTACAGCGGCGTTGGCCGGAAGTTTACGGAGATGGTGATCCGCACGCCCAAGAAGGATGTTACCGATGCTAAAGGGCATAAGGTTTTCAAGGGGCGGCAGACACACCGGATGCCGTTCAAGATGTACGATGATGAAGCCAAGTTTTACAAGGCGGTGGCGGCGTACATCCGTGACGGCTACAACATGCTGGAGCGACTGAACGACCCGATGCGCCGGCGGGCGGCGGGGTTTTTGCTGACGACATTCCAAAAACTTAACGCCAGTTCGACGGAAGCCATAAGGTCGGCGCTGGACAAGCGATTGGGGCGGTTGCGGGGAGAAATAGATGACTTGCCGGACTGCGAAGACGAGGAAGAAGCACAACTGAAATTGGACGAGCGTTATGAGGGCGAGCAGGAAGAAAATGTTGTCTTGAAGGACAATCGGGAGATTGTCCAGAATGAGATCGACACGCTGGATCGCCTGCTGGCATTGAAAGTGAAGCGGGACCGCAAGTTGGATGAATTGATGCGATTGGTGGAGCGCATCGGCCAGGAATCGCCACGCCGGGAAGCGGAAAAGGTGCTGATCTTTACCGAGTATCGCCAAACGCAGCAATATCTGGTGACCGAACTGGAAAAAGCCTATGGCAAGGGATCGGTGGTGGTGATTCACGGTGGCATGAAACTGGATCGAAAAGAGGAGGCGGGGCAGAGCATCGACGCCATTTGGGCACCATTTGCCAAAGATGGTGCAATGGCAGCGCCCACGACCAAACGCACCAGCCGGCGATTGTTCCAGGACCATGAGAAGGTGCGATTTTTGGTTTCCACCGAAGCGGGCGGCGAAGGCATCAACTTGCAATTTTGCCATATTTGTGTCAACTATGATTTGCCGTGGAATCCGATGCGCGTTGAGCAGCGCGTGGGGCGGGTGTATCGCTTTGGGCAAACGAAAGTGGTGCAGGTTTACAATTTTTTCAACAAGGGAACCATTGAAGATTTGGTGCAAGGTTATTTTGAACTGCGTCTTGCGCACGCCGCCGAAGCTATTGGCAAGGTCACTGGTGAAGACCCGGAAGACGTTAAGGGGACGCTGAACGGCCAATTGGAAAGCGAGATTGACCCGGCGAAGATATATCAGCGGGCGATGGTGGATGGAGACTTGAACCGTCAAACCGAAAAGGAAATCGCCGAAGCGGTTGAACGTGCCCGGCGTGCTTATGAAATCGCCACGCAGGGCTTGTTTAAGGATGTTTCCAGTTATTCGTTTGACAATTACAAACGGGAATTAGCCACCGATTTGACGCTGGATGATTTGCGACGCTTTACCGAACAATTTCTGGTCATGCACCGCCGGCAAGTGCAACGCAAAGACGATTTAATGGAGTTTTTGGTTCCCGATGTTCTTAAGGGGCACGATTTGCCGCCGCGATATTACGGGGCGACGTTTGACCGGGAACTGGCGATCAAGCGGAACGACGCGGAATTTTTGGCGCTTGGCCATCCGTTTGTTGACGCGATGCTGGCCTATGTTGGGTCATATGACTTTGGCGGATTGACGGCGTGCCGGTGCATCGAAGCGCCGACGCTGAAAGGGCAGAGTGGCTTTTTATTCTTGTTTATCGTCCGGCAGCGAATCACGCGCGAAGATGGCGACGAGTGCTTGTTCCGTTTTGAGCCGGTGTTTGTGGATAAGGATGGCAAAGTGGATGAAACGGCCGCTTCGCTGGCGGTTACTGGCGCGGCAACTGACAGCGTCACTAAACCGGCTGGCGATGCGGATGCTGCATTTAATAGTGCCAAGCAGCATCTTGAAGGGAAGTTGACGTTGTGGGATTGGCGGGATGATGTGGAGTTTCTTGGGGTTAGTTGGGTAAAGTTTGTGTGAGTGAAGTATCGTCAAAAACCTACATCGCCGGTATTTTATGCCGACAAAGCAAGATTATGTTAGATTTGCATTTCGGTATCTTTTCCGCTCCCAAAGAGCGGCAAAATGGCCATAAAGACCGTATTGATGAACCAAATGAGGCACAAAATCGCCCAAATGTGGCTCAAGATTAACCAAACGTGCCAGAAAACCGGCAAATCGTGCCCAATTTTCCCGCCCCATTGCGATAGCAAGAAACATTAACAAGGTATGCGTTTTCATCAAAAAGCGCATACTTTTGTATACTCTTCGGGGGTCTTGCACACCGACTTGGGGCTACAGCGCCTTATCCACCACCGCCCGCACCTTGGCGATGATCTCATCGGCCTGCTGCCGGGTGGAGGCTTCGGCGATGATCCGCATGATCGGCTCGGTATTGCTGGGCCGGGCGTGAACCCAGCCGGCAGGCCAGTCGATGCGGATGCCATCCTGGGTGTCGATCTTCTCGGTGCGGAAGGCTTGCTTCAGCGCCTCCACGGCACGGTTGGCGTCTTCACGCCGGCAGGGGAACTTGGTCTTGACGATCTCATAGCGGGGAATCTCGGCCACAAGCTGGCTGACAGTCTTGCCGGTGTCGGCCATCAACTGGAGCACATAAGCCATGCCCACCATGCTGTCGCGGCCGGGGACGATGCGCAGGTCGATGACACCGCCGTTGCCTTCGCCGCCGATGACCGCGCTGTTGGCAACCATGGCCTGCACGACATTGGCTTCGCCAACCGGGGTGCGCAGCACGCGCCCGCCGAATTTGGCGGCGATGTCGTCCAGCATTCGGCTGGAGGACAGATTGGTCACCGCCGTACCGCTGCGCCGGCTTAAGATCCATCGGGCGCACAGGGCTTGGGAATATTCCTCGCCGATATACCGCCCGGTTTCATCCACGATGGCCAGGCGATCGGCATCGGGATCCTGGGCAAAACCCACTGCCGCATGTTGGCGGCGAACTTCTTCCGCCAAGCCGGTGAGGTTCTTTTCCGTCGGTTCCGGTTCGTGGGCAAATTGCCCATCCGGCTTGCCGTGCAGATGCACCACCTGGCAACCCAGTTTGCTGAGCATCATGAATGTGGCCACGCAGCCGGCGCCGTTAACGCTATCCAGCACCACCTTGAATCGCTTGGTGGATATGCCCAGCACATCCACATGATCCAGCACACGCTTGTTATGCAAGGCGTGGGTTTCGCTGTTGCGTTGCGGCGGAACGAGATCTTGCACCCGCGCCCAGGAGGTGGCTTGTGCGTGATACAGCTCGCCAATTTTGGCCGCATCCGCCGGCGGGGGGGCGATGCAATTGCCATTCAGACATTTAAGTCCGTTCCATTCGATGGGGTTGTGTGAAGCCGTGGCAATCATGCCGGCGTCGGCGTTGAGATGCTTGACCATCATCGCCACCCCTGGCGTGCTGACCACGTCCAGATCGATCACTTCCAGCCCGCTGGCGCACAGGGCCGCCACGGCAGCGTCACGCACCCACGGCCCGCTTGGCCGGCTATCACGGCCAAAAACAACGCGATGCCGTGAACCTGATTTCGGTGGTGGCCCTTGTTTTAGCCATGTGGCGAACGCCGCGGCCATTTGACTGACCACGGCAGGTGTAAGCGTTCCACCCACCGTGCCACGCATACCCGACACGCCAATCATCAATGCTTCCATAGTGGTGGCGGATTTTATGAGTTTGCCGCCATAGTCCGCAAGGGATATGCTGTACGGCTTAGATTATGGATCGTAAGGAGTTAAATAATCGCCTGCCGGGTGTTGTCGCCGCCATGGTTGACAGCATCGAACGTGAGCCGGGCATTCAGCATCTTAATCGCGTGATGCTTCCCAGCCGGGATGCCATCATCGAGGCGTTGGAACTGTTGCGCCAATTAGTCTACCCCGGTTATTACGGCAAGCAGAGCTTGACCAGCCAGAACGTGCAGTTTCGCGTGGGCGAATTGGTCAGCGAATTATCCGATGTGCTGTACCAGCAGGTTCGCTTCTGCATGCGTTACCGTAAGCAGCTTGCCGGCGAGAACGGTGCCAACAGCGAATGTGCCGAATGCGATACCGACGCCGCCGATGCCGTGGCGACGTTTTTTGATCGTCTTCCCGCCGTGCGGCAACTGCTGGCCAAGGATGTCCAAGCGGCGTTTGATGGTGATC
>Ga0316217_10007459_pt1 | contig 10438 bp, 7 predicted proteins | sample 1anoAmetaG_FD_203633 | JGI IMG/M metagenome (GOLD analysis project Ga0316217, IMG submission 203633) | Freshwater microbial communities from Trout Bog Lake, Wisconsin, USA - 1anoA | ecosystem: Environmental > Aquatic > Freshwater > Lake > Hypolimnion/Profundal zone | place: USA: Wisconsin... | reverse complement strand
GAGCCGCCGCACATCGAGCCGTCCCGTGTTGAGCCGCCGCATGTCGAGCCACCTCATCCGTCCGCACCCGCGCCCGCCGCGCAGAACGAAAACAACTCTTCCCGGCGTTGAAGCAAAAGCCAGAACATAAAGCGCGCCCCATTCGACTTCGAACGCCCCAGGGCCTCCCTGCGGGCGTTCTCGTTGGCAGCGCCTTTGACTGCGAAATGGGACCTTGAGCGCGGAGATCTCCGCCCAAGGGGAACTGGAAACGGACGCCATGACGTGACTGCGGCCCCGGGCGTGTGAGCCAAAAATCTTCTACCCGGTCCAAGCCTTGAATGAGCGAACCGTCTGGCGGAGCGCGACTGTGTCGGAGACCAGTCGCAGCCGCGTGGTCAGCCAGAAGATCGGTCGAGCGGATCAAGCGCATTGAACCCGTGAACCATCCGGCGCGTGATTTTGCCAAGACGCTGCGTGCGCTTCTCCCCCTCCGCGTCGGCGGAGTCGGCGGAGCCGATGCGGAGGGCCGGGGTGAGATGTCCGTTCCACCCTTCGCGCATCGGGGCTGGGCCGACTTGCCGGCCCCATCAGCGCAGATCAGCGCAAATTAGCGGTTCATTTTTTGCGTTCTCTGTGCCTTTTTGCGGCAAACAGCTTTTGAATCGGCCTCCGCCTGCCGGGCATAGCTTCGGAGCGAAGCCCGGTGGTTCACGTGGTCCGCAGATTTGGAATCTGTGTAAATCTGTGTAAATCTGTGGTTAAAGAAGTTGCCGGATTTTATCCGCAGATTGGCGCAGATTTACACAGATTTTTTTCGGCGTGAAGAGCAAGCTTTTGAATCAGCCTCTGTGCCTCTGTGGTTCAACTCGGAATCGACGCCCACCACCCGGGGCTTCATGGCCCGTAATTCAACATGATCTTTTTGTTTGACAGCTCGCTTCACTTGAAGTCAACAAGTCAAGTTTTGCCGGGCCCCAGCCCCTGAGCTAGTCGAAGAGATTCACAAAGCGGTTTTGATCCGTGTTCATCCGTGCCATTCGTGGTTGAATTAATTTTTGTCTGAGGCTCCGCCTCGCTAGCATTGTGACATGCCAGTTTCACTACCTTGGCGGCGTGCGACGAATCGCGGTGCCCGGCTTCGGGGTTGATTCCCATCTGGCGCATCCCCCGATGCTGCATTAACATACATTGATATGTACATTATCGGACTTGGTACGGCCACGCCGCCGCGCCGTTACCGTCAAAAGGAGTGTTGGACCAGCCTGACCGCTTCCCCGCATTTTGGGGAGCTCTCGCCACGCTCCCAAGCCATCTTGAAAAAAGTGCTGACCGGCGATAATGGCATCGTCACCCGGCACCTGGCCCTGGATACCTTGGAGGAGGTGTTTGCCATGACGCCGGATGTGCTGCACGCGCGGTTTGTGGCGCATGCCCCCCGGCTGGCCACGCAGGCGGCCGAGCGCGCGCTGGCGGCCGCCCGGACCCCGCCGGAGGACATTGACGCCATCCTGGTGAGCACCTGCACCGGTTACCTCTGCCCGGGCCTGACCAGCTATGTCGGCGAGCGATTGGGCCTGCGGCCCGACGTGCTGGCGCTGGACCTGGTCGGCCAGGGTTGCGGCGCGGCCCTGCCGAATTTGCAAACGGCCAGTTCGCTGCTGGCCGCCGGCCAGGGCCAGCGCGTGCTCGCCATCTGCGTGGAAGTGTGCAGCGCGGCCTTTTATCTGGACGATGACGCGGGCGTGTTGATCAGTGCCTGTCTGTTTGGCGATGGCGCCGGCGCGGCGGTGCTGGCGCCGGCCGCCCATGGCGGACGGCGCGTACGCTGGACAGCGAGCGGCTCGCTCCACAAGCCCGACGACCGCGACCGGCTCCGCTTCGAGCAAAAGAACGGTATGCTCCGCAATATTCTGACCCCCGAGGTGCCGGACCTGGCTGCGGAATATGTCAGCACGGTGTTGGACACCACCCTGGCTCGCAGCCGCGTGACGCGCGACCAAATTGCCGCGTGGATCCTGCACCCGGGCGGGCGCGATGTGTTGCAGGCCCTGCGGAACCGGTTGTCACTGCCCCCCGCGGCGGTGCGCTGGAGCGAGGACATCTTGCGGGAGCACGGCAACATGAGCAGTCCGTCGGTGTTATTCGTGTTGCAGGCGGCCTTGGCCGCCGGCGCGCCGGGCGGCCTGTGGTGGATGAGTTCCTTCGGCGCGGGTTTTAGCTGCCACGGCGCGTTGTTGGAAGTGGACTAGGCCTGGCCGCGCCATGAAGCGAGTTGTTTTGCCTGAATTGCTGGATGTGCTGCCGCCGCAGGATGCGTCCGCACAGCGTTCGCGCCGCGACCTGCGGCGGGTCAACGGCTGGATGGGCCATGCGCACATCATGGCCCGCGCCCTGCGGGAAAACTGGCCGGGCGGCGGCGCTCAGGAATTGGTTGAGTTGGGCGCGGGTGACGGACATTTTCTCCTGAGCGTCGCCAGGCGCTTAAAGCCGCCGCCGTTCCCGGCGACGGCCACCTTGGTGGACCGGCTCGAAGTGCTGGATCCGCGGGTCCCGGCCCAGTTTGGCCGCTGCGGCTGGCAGGTGCGGGCGGCAACGGCGGAGGCCACGCAGTGGTTGCGTCACGCCCCCCCGGGAAACTCGCGGATGATCCTCGGGAATCTGTTTTTTCATCAGTTCCACCCGGCGCCGTTGGCCGAAATGCTCCAACTCGCGGCGGCGGCCTCGCGCGTGTTCATCGCCGTCGAACCGCGCCGGTCGTGGCTGCCGCGGTTGACGGAAAAGATGCTCTGGGCCATTGGCTGTGGCCCGGTCACCCGCCACGACGCCCGGATCAGCATCCACGCCGGATTCGCCGGCCGCGAACTTTCGGAGCTATGGCCGGACCCGACCGGTTGGCAACTGACCGAACGGCCCGCGGGTTTGTTCAGTCACTTGTTCATCGCCCGGCGCCGGGATTGAAGCCATGCCGTCGCACAAACCCATTACGATCATCGGTGGCGGCCTCGCGGGGCTGACTTTGGGCATTGCCCTGCGCCAACGGGAGGTGCCTGTCACGATTTGGGAGGCCGGACGCTATCCCCGGCACCGCGTGTGCGGCGAGTTCATCAGTGGGCAGGGACTCGCGGTGCTGGAGCGGCTGGGTTTGCTCGGATCGCTGCGCGCTGCCGGGGCCATTGAGGCGAATACGGCCTTGTTTGTCCTGGGCCGCCGGCGGTCGTCCGTTCATCGTCTGGCGGCGCCCGCGCTGTGTCTGTCGCGGTATGTCCTGGACGCGCTGCTGGCGGAGACCTTTCAACGGCTCGGCGGCGAACTGCGCCTCAATTCGCGCTGGACCGCGCCGGTTGCGGCCGGGGGCCTGGTGTGCGCGACCGGCCGGCGCTTGCAACCCGCTGAAAACCTGCCGCGCTGGTTTGGCGTCAAGGCGCATGTGGCACGCGGTCAGGCGCTGCCGTTGGAGGCGGATTTGGAAATGCACCTTTCGCGGCACGGCTATGTTGGCGTGAACCGGATCGGCGGCGGCGAAGTGAATGTCTGCGGGCTGCTGCGTCGGGACGGCGCCGGCCGGCGGCCGGAATCCAAGGCCGACTGGCTGCGCGGCGATCCCGGCTCCCGCTTGCGCGAGCGGCTGGCCGGCGCGGAATTCGATCCGGAGTCGTTTTGTTCCGTGGCCGGTTTTTCCCTGAAACCCCAGGCGGCGGCCCGGCGGGAGGAGTGCTGCCTGGGCGACGCCTTGACCCTGACGCCACCCGTCACCGGCAATGGCATGTCCATGGCAATGGAATCGGCGGCCATCGCCGCGGAACCGCTGGCGGCCTACAGCGCCGGCCGGAGCGACTGGGCGGGCGCGCGGCTCGCCATCGCGCGCGATTGCGACACGGCTTTTGGCCGGCGGCTGGCGTGGGCGCGCTGGTTGCAATGGCTGATGATGTCACCCCTCCTGCACGGCCAGGCGGGCCTCCTGCTGTTGCGCTCGGAGCGGCTGTGGGAATTCCTGTATGGGCGGACGCGCTAACCGCCTGTTGCACTATTCGCCCGGCGCGCCCGGTGGGGACACCGGGCCCGCAACCTCGGCGTTTTGCATGGAAATCTTGCAGGCCGCGTGTCCGCACGCGGCGTTTTCCCGGTTAATCAACCGGCTGCCAAGGCGGGATCCGAAACCGGCCGCACGGCGTGGGCCGCTCCCGCCCTTGGCAATTTCGCGCGGATTACGCTTGCAACCGAATGAAAGCATGGCTTATTAGACAGGTAACAGATGCTATACGAACGCTGGCAGCAGGTTGTTGAGGAAAGAAAGAACGACGTGGCGTTGCGCGACTTGGCCTCCGGACAGTGCTGGACGTTTTCGCAATTAAACGCGGCCGCCGAGGCCCCCGCAACCGTGCCGCCGGTCATGATTCATCCGCAAGGGAACTCGGCCACGTTTATTCTGGACGTCTTGCGCGGATGGCGCGCGGGCATCACCGTGTGTCCGCTCGACAGCCATCACCAGCCGCTGACGCTCTCCGCGTCGCTGCCGGCCCTTCCGCGTTATTGTCATCTTAAGACCACCCCGGCCAGCATGGGGGCGCCGCGCGCGGTGGCCTTTACCGAACAACAACTGGCCGCAGATGCGGACAACATTGTGGCGACGATGGGCTTGCGGGCCGACTGGCCGAACTTGGGGGTGATTTCCATGGCCTATTCATATGGCTTTTCCAGCCTGGTGCTGCCCTTGCTGCTGCATGGCGTGCCCTTGCTGCTGGTGCCGTCCCCCTTGCCGGCGGCGCTGCGCTGCGCCGAGCAGGGCCGCTGGAACCTCACCGTGGCGGCCGTGCCCGCGTTGTGGCATGCCTGGCACAAGGCCGGCGCGATTTTAGGCAACGTGCGCCTGGCCATCTCCGCCGGCGCGCCCCTGCCACTCTCCCTGGAGCGGGCCGTCTATGAGGAGCATGGCGTCAAAATCCATAATTTTTACGGCTGCACCCAATCCGGCGGCATCGCCTACGACGCCACCGAAACCCCGCGCGCCGATGAATCCTATGTCGGCCGGCCGCTGCATCAGGTGCAGGTGGACCTGGGCGCGGGCGGCGCTTTGCGGGTGCGCAGCCGGGCGGTCGGGGAAACCTATTGGCCCGTGCCCGAACCGGCCTTGGGTGGCGGCGTTTTTCAAACCTGTGATCTGGCCGAGCTCCAGGAAGGCGGGATTTTTCTGCGGGGGCGCACGGATGACCACATCAATGTGGCGGGCCGCAAGGTTTCGCCCACGACCATCGAGCAGGCTTTGCGCGAGCATCAAGCTGTGGCGGAATGCGTGGTGTTCGGCGTGCCCAGCGGCACGGCGGACCGGATGGATATGATTGTGGCCTGCGTGGCGACGGACCGGGCGGGCACCAAGGAAGAACTGAAACAATTCCTGTTGCAGAAGCTGCCCGGCTGGCAGGTGCCGCGCGAATGGTGGTTTGTGGACAGCATCAGCAGCAACGGGGCCGGCAAACCGTCCCGCGCCCAGTGGCGGCAGACCTTTCTGGAATCTCGCGCCCAACCGCTGGTCAAGGCGGCTTAAGCTCCCAGATCCAGTCCGAGAAATTCGGTCGAAAGCGGGTCCAGCCGCGGTTGGGCGTCCGATTCGGCGCGGATGACCAGCCCCAGCAGCCAGCCGTCGGTCCGCGGCACGAACCGGATTTGGCCCTGATCAAACGCCCACGTACACCAGCGCGGCGCCAGGGGGTCGGCGAAGATCGTCGCGCGCATGCCGTCAAACTGCCCGAGCAATTTTTGCATGGTGGGTTCCGGGCAAATTTCCTCGATGCTGCGGCAAAAAACTTCCCCGTCCGGGCTGCGCAAACCGCAGGCCAGCGTCCCGGGCGGACTGGCGCGCTCGGTGAGCCAGTTTTTGGCCGTGGTATTCATGCGCCGGGGGAACGGGTGCTGGTTACCGCCACGAACACCAGACGGTCGGGCCGCGCTTGGGCAATGGCCCGGCCTTCGGCGGCTTGCAATTCCAAGCGGTCAAAGTTTCCCAGCAACGCGATGGCTCCAAGCTGGGTGGCTTGGCGGGCAATGTTTTTCAGCAGCATCACCCGATTTTGGACGTCGGCGCAACCGCTCTCGTAGAGCGTGTGCCCCATGCCGGTGCAAATGAGGGTCTCGGTCACCTGGACGGTTGGAACGGTGGGCGCGGCGAGGGTCTTGGGATCCACCTCGGGTTGGCCGGTGGCGGCCTGCGCGGCGTTTTCGTCCCGCACCCGGGCAGCTTCCATGAGCAGGAATTCCCACGGGCCGACGATGGTTCGCTCCGGCGGCGGCTCAAAGGGAACCAGTTCGAAGGAGCCGCCCGGCAGTGCCAACAGCCGCTGCAAGGCGCGCTCGCCGACCAGGTCGCCGCCGGCGGCATGGATGATACTGCCCTCCTCGATATAAATTCGCCCCAGCACGTGCTCGTTATAAACCTCCAGCACCGACGAATTGCGCCCCAGACATTCCATCTGAATGACATCCTGCAAACCGACGCGCCGCAGCATGCCCTGAAACCCCTGCTGGGGCACCCAGCTCATCAGGTCGTCGAGCATGGCAAAAACCGCCCTGAACTCTTCCGTGGACCGGGGCTTTTCGATGAACAATTCCGCGCCGGCGGCCAGACAGGCCGAGCGTTGGTCCTCGCTGACAAAGCCCGTGAGCGACACCTTTTTCAATTCGGGATAACGCTTGCCCAGCAAGTTGAGCAACTGCAGGCCGTCGAGCACCGGCATGTTGGTGTCCACCACCGCGAGGTCCATCCGCTGGCGTTTGAGTTGCTCCAAAGCGGCGTCGGCGGAGCCGGCGCAATGGAGTTGCCAATGCCCCGCGCACAATGGTCCCAAGACATCCTGAACCATGCGCAAGAAATCCGGCTCGTCGTCCACGAACAGGATATGACGCAGGTTTTGGTTGTTTCTATGGCTGACCACGGTTCAAGCGGCGGCTGGTTTTTCGCCGCCCCCTTAAAATGCCGGTATCCGCGCGCAAAATCAATTTACTTTGCCATGCCGTGCTCGCGCCGGCCAAAATTCTTCTGCCCGGTCCAAAGCTTGAATGAGTGCCCCCGCCGGCGGAGCGCGACTGTGTCGGAGACCAGTCGCAGCCGCGTGGCCAGCCGGAAGCTCTGTCGAACAGATCAGCCCATTCTCTCAACTCCCACCAAGTGCCATCGCAAAACAGATGATTCCGGCCTTCTCCGCCTTGCCGGGTCGCGGTCATTTTAACGCCACCGGTGTCAGGGTCACCGGCCCCAGCAGGCCGCACTCGGTGAGCGGCCAGTCGGCGGCATTGAAGGGATGATAATTGATATCCACAATGTTGATGTCCTTGAAAATCTTCCAATTGACGCCGCGGCGGTCCAAGTCGCGAATGCGGTTGGCGGCCACGCTGGTCACCTCGACCTCCAGCACGTTGCCGGTGGGCTTAAGGTGGTCCACCACCACGCGGAAGGGCGGTGCAATGAGCGTGCCGAAATCCTTGCCGTTCACGCGCACGCGCGCGCTCTGGCGCACATCGCCCAGGTCCAGCTCCAAGGCCTTCCCCGCGGAGCGGGGCGCGGCGAACGAGGTTTTATATTGCGCCGTGCCGGCGAACGCCTGGACGCCGGGGACGGGGAAGGTGGACCAGGAAGCGAGCTTGGCGGTCTGATAATCGCCGGGCAAAGTCGGACCGCCGGCGGTGAAGCTCACCTTCCAGGGGCCGGTGATTTCCACCGGCTGGCCGTTGGTGTGCCAGTAGGTCCAGGCCGGGAGGGACAATTTTCCATTGGTGAAGGCGCGCACAATCACGGATTGGCCGGCTTGAAGTTGCAAATGAATTTCCCTGGAGTTGGGTCCGCTCTTGCGGGTGGCCGCCGCGCCGGCGGCGCCGGTCATGGGATCCAGGAGGGCAAAGGACCGGGCCGGGCGCGCCAGCGTCACCCAGCCGTCGAAATTGGTCCCGGTGCGATTGGCGATAAAATAATTCCAGCCGCCGGCGTCGGAGCGGCGGACAAATGAGAGACCGCGTGCGGCCAGCATTTCATTGGTGACGCCGACGAACGGCAGCGCGAATCGGCAGAGCGCATCCGGCCCCTCCGGCAAAATGATTTCGCCGGCGCCGTTGGTATTGCAGGCCACGCCAAGAGCATTCTTGTCTGTCAACGTCCCGCCGCCCGCTGGCAACTTGTTCCACGCCAGGTCGGTCTGCCAATGACGCACCATTTCGGCGGTTTGAGCTTGGAAATTGCCCCAGCCGGAGGCATTGCAGGTGGTGTTGCGAAAGATGATTTTCGCGCCGGCTTTTTCGAGCGCAACCAAATTGGTGAAGGTCTCGAACGGCATGTATTTGCATTGCGGCACAACGATCACTTGGTAACCGCCGCCGGGCATTCGGATTTTGCCGTCCGCCACCTTCGCCTGCAGCAATTGCGCGTCGGACACATAGTCGAAGCCATAGCCGTGGTTCCATAATTCATGCGCCGTCCGGCCGATGGGCTGGTCTTCGAACCATTCGGTTTTGCCCACGGCCATCGGCTGCACGCGGCCCGCGGGATCGCTCCAGAAATCCGCCACCGGCCAGTAGAGCAGCACGTCATTGTCCGGCTGGCCGGCTTGCAGAATGGACTGGCAGCGCGTGATGTATTCATTGACCGTACCGACGTCGTGCCAGATGGGGTTGCGCGGGTTCATCTCGGTGGACGCGTAGAAGAGCCAGCCCGGCCAGGCGGCATCATCCGGCGAGTAGCAGGCGCCATGATAGTAAATGTGATTCACCCCGGCCAGGAACATGTCGTCGGCGAGATATTTCACGTCCGCGAGCGTCTCGGTGAAATGCTCCTTGAGCCAGGTGCCAGTTTCCGCGCCGGTGAGCGCATGGCCCTGGGTGTGGGCGGCGGAAGAGGCGAATTTTGAAACCAGGATGCTGCGGTCATTGTGAAACATCTCGGTTTCGGGCATGTCCGCATCGCCGTAGAGGTCCAGCCAGTTGGCGGGCGTGCCGTGGGCTTGATAAATGGTGCTGAAGCCGTTCCGGTGCGCCCAGTTAATCCACGCCGGCTCGGACTGCCGGGCCATGATGTCCGACAGGGTGCGGCGATAATCATATTTCACCCGGGCCGTATGCTCATCCTGCGCGTCGCCGAACAGGGTCGGCAATTCATTCTGCAACCGGTAGCCGCGTAAATCCTCGAACTGATCAAAGAAATCCGGCGCCCAGTCCGTGCGATATTCGTAGGAGTCTTGAAACACCGCCTCCGGTTTGGCGCCGGAGTAATTGGTGAGGGCATGATCGAACCACGGCAGCCAGTCGTACACGGCTTGGGCGTAGGCCGGATTCAACATCCAGCCCTCGCCGCCGGGGGCGGGCCGCTTCACCTTCTGGCCGGAGGGTTTCTGCCAGACGGCATAGACAGTCCAGGGATTGGTGGAGATGGCCGGGGCGATCCAATCCACCTCGCCGGTGGCGGAGATGGTTCCGGTCAGGTCCAGTTTGGTCGTGCCGTCGCCCGCATACGCCATCAACGCCTGCAGGGTGGCCGGGTCCACTCTTTCCTCGATTTTGGAGCCGGCCTGGAGCCGATAGGTCTTGACCACCACGCTGGCGTTGGCGTCCCGGTCCTTGACGGTGGGGCCGCCGAAACACCAGCCGGAACCGAGGCTCATATCCACTCCCATGCCGAGCTGGCGCGCCTGGTCCACCGTGCTGCCCATCATGGCCAGCCAGCGGGGCGTGAGATAGGGAATATCGCGCGCCTCGGCGCCCTTGGTGCCGTAGATCGAGGTGATTTGTACGCCGCCCAGGCCGGCGTCGTGAAAGCGCTGCAGTTCATGGGCGATGTTGGTTTCATCCACGGCGCTGCCGTGCCACCACCACCACGCCCACGGGCGGGTTTGGGCGGTCACCGGCGGCCAGACGGCTGGGTCCGCCGCCGCCGACACGATGGCCAGCGCGAGCCACATCAAGGAGAGCGCGCCTGCGGCGAACCGGGGCGCGAGAGCTGTGCCGGGAGAATGCATAATGCGATTAGACACCAATTCCAATTTTCCCGGCAAGCGGAGAGTGTAACAATTTCTGGCGATGGCGGCGGTTCCTTTCCGCGTCGCGGCGAACCGGGGTTCGCCGCTAGCCGAAAGCACGACTGGAGACAACCGCCGCGACTGGATTCATAAAATGGCAGTTCGGTTTGGGGTTTTTCTTTTATATGGCGGCAAACGCCAGTTTGCCGCTACGGGGACAGTGTCCGATGCCCGGCCTGCCGGCAGGCATTCCAAACCCGCAGACTGGGCGGACCCCAGAGGCACGGAGACACAGAGTCCAATTCAAAAGCTGAAAGGCTGAGAAGCCGTTTCCCGCTCTGGGCCGCCGTGCCTCCGTGGTGAATAACACCTGACCGATTTGAAAATCGCCGCTACGGCCGGTTGGAAACCTGCCCCTTTCACCCCCGCGCCCCTTTGCCCTCCGCATTTTCGTGCGGGTTGGC
>Ga0316217_10007457_pt1 | contig 10439 bp, 10 predicted proteins | sample 1anoAmetaG_FD_203633 | JGI IMG/M metagenome (GOLD analysis project Ga0316217, IMG submission 203633) | Freshwater microbial communities from Trout Bog Lake, Wisconsin, USA - 1anoA | ecosystem: Environmental > Aquatic > Freshwater > Lake > Hypolimnion/Profundal zone | place: USA: Wisconsin... | reverse complement strand
TAATTGATATCTGTTTTGGATTATGGCATTTATAAATGAAAAAGGTAAAGACAATAACTGCACCTTTTTAGGCAAAATACTACTACACAGTAAGGTTTGGTCTCTTTCCTTTGGGAACTAAGGTATTGAGCTGAAAAATTTCACTTTTTTTTACTCCATCTTTGCTTGATTATGGAAAGATTTTCAATAACTCATAGAAATTATACCAAATAAGTGATTGTTAGCAGATTATCATTCTTCTTGAGGTTGAAAATTAAAAGGTTTTTTTGCTTAAATTGAAGATCTTTTCTTTTGAGAAGTGGAAACACTCAAATGAGAGTTCTTTTTGTTCTATTAGGGTTCTACTTCTAAAAGGCTCTTTTCTTCCTACGAAGATTCCTCACTTTATTCTTAGTTCCTTATTTGTATCTCCTATTTTTCTTCAGGGACAGTCCTCTGAGATTTGAACTTTTCATCAAAGAACAATAAGATCTACCTTATCTTTTTGCACTGATTCCTGAAGTAGTAATAAATGAAGATGAAAGCAAAAATGTAGCCCAAATCAATAGCGATTATGCAACCATTGAAAAGATTCACTAAGCCAGCTATCTGCCTAATCATGTCTAAACTCTGTGCTTTGTAACTTTAGGTTAAATTGGTGAGGACTGACACAAAAGGACCTGAATAGACCCCAGTGTGCGCAAAGTCTTAGGTTAGGTTATTGAAAAAGTAGTAGTTTTGACGATTGATGTAAATGCCCAAGCCTATTTAGAAAGGGTTGACTACCGTAAAACCTGGAGTAGTATTGGAACATTGGCTGGCAGACAAATTATAAGTTGTGGTGAGTACTGAGCACGAATTGGCGAAATAGAGCAAAGATATAAAGGCGTTCAATTCTGGAGTGAACAAAAAGTTATTGAGGTTGTATTCAAGATAGGTCAAATTGCCTCTGATTATGTTGAGCATGCCACTATCTACAATCCCCATATGGTCGATATAGTTCGATAGCTACGCAGAGGTGTGGTAGATAGTAGTTGTACTGATGGTTTGGTCTTTCATGGTCTGGAAATTGTTGAGTTGGGTCGTAAACTGTGTTTAGAATATGAAGAGGCAGCTCAAATGAATGGCTAGACCCAATGTGGCCATCACTGCAATAGAGTACACGATTTCTTTACTTTGAATAGCCTACTTCGGATTCTTCCTTCTTTTAAAATCAGTCTCGCTTATCAACAGATTTTGAGAATCTATTTCAAAGTTCTTTCTGATCATCTCTACAGCATATTTCATCTTCTCTGCATTCTCCTGATGCATGTGTGCTTCATTGTCAGAGATGTAAAGCAAACTGGACAGTGACTTTTTGAGCTGAGTGTTAGATTGGAAGCAATAGAATACCATCAAGAAGTAGAGAATCGCAACGATGCCCAGTGAACTGTAGAGTACAATATTGGAGATGAAGGAGACTGAGTTTATTTGGGACACAACTTGACCATAGATATTGGCTTGAGACAGTTTAATCAAATCATTCAGTTGCTCTACACAAGTGGAGTGAATGTCTTCAATTACGCTCAAATCTCCGTTACTGAGTACTTATGTGACATGGGCCAGTATTACGTCTATTAGTTCGATTATGGTCCCAGTCATAGCCAAAGACTGGAACTGGATCGTATACTCATCGTTTGTGAACATCATTTGGTTCTTTAGGTTTTGAATGCGGCCATAACTTATTCCGACTTCGTTTTTCAGTGAGAAATCAGGGAATTGCAGAATGAATCCTGAAGCGTAGTCTCTTAGAATGCACAAAATGCGTTTAAAGTCGATTATGAGGCTCTCAATATTAATGAACTGAGAATATTGAGTACTAATTGAATCGGATGAGCTTTGGTACTTCAGGATCAGAAGTACAGAGAGAGCCATAAGGGCTATCCCGAGCACTACAACGGCAACAAAGATATAACACTAGAGGGAAGAGTTGTCTGGAACCTAAATACGTTTGCTTTGCGAGATGTGCTCCTAAAACAGGTTATTGTAAGCCTACCTATCCTACAAATCGACGTTATACAACTATCCTTAAAAAAGACGATAGGTCTTTATGTCCTTATCGTATTCACGGTCGTTTTGTTAGATTATTGAGGAGACCAGCTCGTTTTGTAACTGTTTGTACTCAGGGGCGAGGTTACAACGGCGGTCCAGGGAGAATTAGCCAGTGATACTTCCTTTGAGGCCGTAAAACGTGAGCTTTTAGTTCTAGTCGTTGCGTCCCACTTGGAATTGAAACTAAAAGTTAGACTTTTTGAGTTCCAAACTTTTTCTAAACGTTATAATGGAGCTCCTGTTTTTTCTGATAAGTTCACTCGTAACAAAGACTTGGGCTTAGAGGATCAAAAAGTCTTCAATGAGGCATCTTAGCCTTTTAACGACAATGATGCATTATTTGAGGACGGTGGGAATTTTGACCATTTTGCTGTTTACGATTTTCTATTAATTTGTCACAATGTATTTATTGTAGAGATCTTGCCAGTTCAACAGCAAGGGATGGGTTCTGAATCCTCCATTTTTGACCTTAACTACCTTTCGCATCATTAGCTTGAGCTCAAAGTCGGCGGTTACCAAAAAATAGTTTTTTTGGTCAGAAAACTTTAGTCGATCCATTTGCATCACCATCAACTTTTTCTGTCTTAAGACTCTCTATTAGAACACAATGCTTGTGAAGCCATATTATTTATCTGATTGGCGGAAGAACGAGTAAATTGGGTCATCTTTAGCATCAACGATTTCCTTTCCTGCTACTTGTTTCAATTTATCGATAGATAGGGCAGGGTAGGTCACATCAGCTATATTCTTGTACTTTAGTTCAAAACGAGTCGAGTGTAATAGTTTCTGTGCCTATGAGTTTGCGTTTTCTATGCTGCCAGTCTCCAGATAAAGGGAGACGGTAGGTAGATAGTTTTATGAGATATCTTCAAAGTAGATGTTTTGCTGAGCTTTCATCAACCTTTCAATATCATCTTTGTCGAGAGCGTTTTATCCGACAAAATTAGTTAAAAATTCCATGTATAGCTCAATCATTTTGAAGTTTATGAGCTTGGATTTGAGCAAATCGGAGTAGGCTGACTTCAGTTTCTCTATTTTACTGCGGATCATAGTGCCGTGATCCACGATTAAGTCGATTTTGGGGTGAGTCCTTGCCAACTCCTAGTAAAATTGAGAGTAAAGAGACGATATCTCATAAATAAGGTCGTAGAAGACTTTGGATATTATACTTTTGTTTGACTAGCTGTTTTTAATAGTCACCTAGCTATCCTTGGTGAGTTTCTAGATAGAATAGACCATGAACTCCTGCTTGATGTTGATGCGTTTATCAACTAATGCGTCAACTGTACATTTCCTTCCCAGCTCCAAATTCCACAGCTAGTAAACCACTCGGTTATTCATCGAATCGTTCTTCTTGCTCTATATCACCCGGCTAATCAGCTACTCCATTTCAGTGTGGCTGGAACTCTGCACAAATGCGCTCAGGTAGCAACTTTTGGACTTGCAGGCCACCTTGTGTAGGTAGTATATCTTTTAGTATTGCTACTTCGTGCTGGCGTTTAGATGTCCTTCTTCGCCCTTGAAAGACTACTTGTAGCAGTAGTAGAAGTGGTAGAACTACTCAGGGCCGTGGTCGCAATCAGGCAAGTGCAACTTGTCTATCCTCTAGCGATAGAGAGTAAGAACGCAGTGGACTAACGAACAAGTCACCAGCACCACCCACAAGCCGAAAGCCCACCTGGAATCCCCAAAAAAGAAGCACACGAGGACTGAGACATCTGCGGCTGCTACACAGTTGAAGTAGTTGTACTAAATGATCCTTTACTGCTTTCCCACGCAGCCTGCGTTGAATCGCCGATGGTAGAACCATACGCCCAGACTGAGCAGACACAAGGAAACTGAGACATCAGTGAGGGTGATGATCATGGTTTTGAAGACGAGATACAGAACCCCGTAAAAGTGCACATCGTTGTCCAAATTCCAGAACACGTTTTTTTTCCGCATCATTCTTAGATCGAATTTGACAGCAAGAAAGGAAACTATAATGGAGATGATTGAAGTGAAAAAGAAAATTCCTGCGAAAATGTTTACCCCGATAGTAGCATTAGGGTCAAGCATGTTCTGATAGCCATTAAAGGCCAAGTCGACGAAAGGGACAATCAGGTATGCCAGTAGCTTCAGGCTCACACACAGGAACTTGGTGAAAATGGAGAAGACGGAGCCGAAGACGAAGTGGGCTGCCACTATTCCCAGCATGAGGAGGTGTAAGGCGATTCCAGCTGCGTAGAAGATGAGAATGTTGAAATGAAAAGTGTTGGGGAGGCTGCTGATGAGGAAGGTCCTGAAAACTAACTAGGAGGAGTGGTACTTTGGGAGATGGGGTGGGGGAAGTAGTCAGTTCTTTTGAAGAGAACGGAGGAGAAGGGGAGAATGATGAGGATCTGCATAAGGAAGAGATGGAGGAGAGTGAAGTTGGAGTAATCAAAGCTCCCGTTGACTTGCCTGGTGAATCGGTAGACGGCATACTTGAACTCCTTGAACTGATCGACCACTTCTATGTTCTTTATCAGCATTTAAAAATTAGAATTGTGTTATACTTCATATTCGAAGGCAGACGCCCAACCACCGCCTCACCACATGCTCTAGACTGTTGAATGCAGATTGCTAATAATGGGCACTTTGAAGTATATCATGTAGGAAGAAGAACACACTCAATCCATTGAGAATTTCTACTGCACCTTCTTTTAACGCAGGGTTTCGTAACCGCGTTATACTCTGCCTCCCAGTGAGGATTTGTTGGCGATGGTGCTGCCTCCGTTGGACTGTGGGCCCACCTTGCTTCCGTTTCCCATGGTGAGGGACCCACCCATGAAGGCACTTTCTTCTTGGTATTTCCCAGGTCCTTCTCTCTTGACTCCTGTTACTCCAGTGCTGATGAGCTTGATGCCAGTGTTGCCCCCTGAGAAGATCTTGCTCCTGTTTTGGATGTCAGTGGGGTTGTTGTTGGATTTTATCTGGTAGAGGGGAGGGGTTATAGAGCTTTGTATGGTTTTGGGGTAATGCTGGGGAGTGGAGTCTTGGTATACAGTTGTGTTCATAGCTCGCAGCCCTGAGGTGGTGGTTTTGGGGACATTGCCGAATTCTCGGTCTGTGGAGTAGCCTGGAGTCATGTTCAAACTTTGGTTGAGATTCAATGGAGGTGTTTGTCTGATTGCCTCAGGTTTATACACTAAGTTTACTGATGATTACCTCCGGGCCGAAAGTAGTTATTGACCATCTTAACCGAAGTACTGGGGTCATACTAGCTCTTGCGCCTAGGTTCCACCACTGGATTCTGGGCAAGTGTCTCCTGTTTTTTGGCAGGAAAGCGGTCGTTGAGCACAAAACCAACCATACTATCAATGGGATCCATTATCTAGTTAACCTGAATCGTCTGACCGGGGGTGGGCGTGACGTACTCCAGCTGCAGGTAGTTGGTGTTTTTGTTCTAGAAGTTGATGTACCAAAATAGACTCTGCTTTTCGTCTAGCTAGGGCAGTGGTTACTATCTGAGATGGGCTGTTTGATGAGTGCGAACACTTCTTTGATGTTTTTGGACATGTCCACGGTGACTGTGTTTTTGGCTTTGCTGCTGGCTGCGCACAGCTTGGTGTTGAGGGAAATCTGAGTGGGGCTGGGGGTACGCGTCCAGGGACTAGAGGGATGTTCATGATGTTGCAGAATTTGTCTTTGAGTAGGGGGTTGTTATGTAGTAATTGAGATATTAGTGCTAGTGATATTTTGCGCAGTCCTGCATGTTATAAGGGGTACTTTGGTTGTCGTCCTCTAGGTTGGAGATGATCTTTTTGAAATCATTTTTGCTAAGAGAGGCGAAGATCTCTTACTGGTTCTTTTTGCTTACGACGATGTGGCTAACTCAGCATATTCTTACTTTATCAACTTCTACATCGAGTTTATCAGCAGTGCTTTTTCTTACATCTTTGAATTATTATAACTAACTATACGAACCATCCACATATACATACTGTACTCGTCCAGCATCACGACCTCTCAACATCACAACCTTTCAGCATCACATCATCACCCCAATCATTCACTCACCTGTTTAGGAAGTTGGGATTGGTTTCTTGTGGATTTTGGCTTTTGCTTAGTCAAAACAAGGGAGTTTTAGTGGTTTGTCTCTTATCCGAGCTCCTCAACCTCCTTTTTTCTGAATGACTGTATTTGTCCGCTTCTTTTTTTGCAAACAAAGGCTCTTCATATTTACAATCAAAAGAAGATTGCTAAGTATCAGCCAACTTCGTCTTTTATGAACCAGATTTACTCTCAGCTTGCCTTATAGCTTTTTATGGATTGATCGCGGACTCTCCAAAGTTATGATTTATACCTCCAGAGCACTGAGGTTTTTAATATATTTTTAACTCATGTGTCTGCGTTTCTTCGATATTCCTCAGTCATCTCTAAACAAGTAAGCAAGCTATCTTTTCCAGCTAACCCATAGACCTAAAAATCGTAACTACAACATCTTACTAAAAATGGTAAGCCTCCTGCTGCGATTCGGGAAATAAACTAAAGCAATAAGTTTGAGACTGTCTAAATCTGCGTTTTCAATTTTCGGCATCCGAAAGATGTTATAATGGCATGGCTTCTTGAACTAAAAGCCAAAAAACGAGTATAAGCCAGCAAACAGCAAACATCTTCAAAAGCTGTGGGATTCAGGGGGCAGCAAAAAGGTTAAATTTTGGCAGTCGCAAATTAATCAGCTTTGCTCTGAGTTAAAACTATTATTTATAACAAGCATATGTTCGACTAGGAGTTTCAATATCAAGACAACAGCCTCGACCATTTACTCAGGTTCACTGACCACCAAGATTGCTTCTATTCCAACCAAGACACTCCTCTTTTGACTACCTTGAAAGACCCTGCCCCCACCCACATCCTTTTCCCCCTTTAGCAGGATTTGTTCCTAGTTGATCTGGATTTGGGCAAGCAGGATGAGACATAGTTCTAGAAGATGAAGTTGGCTTGCGACAAGCAGGTGGAGAGGATGGAAGAAATCAGACAGAAAATGGCGAAGACCTTTCTCAAGAGGCTGCCGAGGAATAAAAGGAAAGAGTCTTCCTGCTCTGAAACTGAAGGCAGTTCAGGCAGGAAGTCCAAACTTATCAACAAAAGATGAGTTTGATAATCATTTTCTTGTTTTATCATTTACCTCTTTCCGACTTTTAAATGTTGATACTTCCCCAAGAAATCTTCGTGCGAACTTCCGCATTCATACCCAAATCTCTGGTAAAAGTCTAAGTAAATGGGACGCTTTAGTCCCTTCATTCAAAATAAGAACCATTTTTTTTTGTTGATTATGGCCTGTATCCATGCTATTGTCATAAAGTCTTTTCAACGGCTGAGTCAAACAAACACCAAAAATTCAGGTATTTCTCAAGAAGCTTCAAAAACAAACAAAATCTCTGTTTGTTAAGTTATAACAACCCAAAATAATTGAAATTAATAGATTAATCACAATATAATCCAACCTTAGTCAAACAGCATCAAATCCGACTGTTATGGCCATAGGTAGGAAAAAAGGTCATCCTGTCACCAAACTTAATGCCAAGACTAAATCACTTAGACCTGTCCAACGCTAAGGTAGGCTGGGGAAAGTATTAAAATTTATCAGACCAGTAAAAGGAAAAGTAGCAGGAGCCTCCTCATACGAAAAGCGTGATATTGAGTTTCTGAAGGCTGGTTCTCTAAAGAATACCTAGAAAGCATTGCGAACTCATAGCCACTCAAAGCGAAAAAGAGAAGCTTTGATGAACCTACTAGCTACACAGCAAAAAACCTAAGAAACTATTGGCATAAACTACTTTTAATCTTTCTCCCAAATATATACTAATTTGATTCATGAATTATTATCTATTTTAAACCTTCAGATCTTCTCTTTGCCTTAGACTATGATTTCGGCTTCTGAAAATCAAAGACAAAGGGCTATTTCTTATCCTAAAAATCAATCATGTTTCTCCATGTTTTGCGCCATGAATCTTAATTAAAATTATATGCAAATCATCGCAAATAGTATAAGTAGGAGATTGTTGTCAAGAAATTGCTTTGCCTTGGCATAAGCCCTCTATCGCAATAGCTCTCACAGTAGCAGAATTAAAGCTTTCACACAAAACCAACACCGCTTTCGGCTGTTTTCCTTGAACTCTCTTCATTCGTCAGTTCCAAAGTTTTACTTCGCTGAGGCAATCTAGCTCCCAAAATCAAAACCCCTCAAACCTAAAATTCCTGTTCACTAGTTCTTAAATGCTCATCTACTCGATTATGCCTAAGGTCCCAATGTTTACAAAATTAAGTACTGTCCTTTTTGTCCCAAACCTCATAATGAGGATAGAAGTAACCTTTATGTCCTTAATCTCCACAAAGAATACGGATATTATAACTGTTTCAGGTGCTCTGCGAAGGGAAACTGGCTTTAGTTTCGCTAAAAGTTGCTGGGGAATGAGGCTGGCACTACTGCCTAATCTCTCTTGAATGGGGACGAGACTTCCAGAAGCCAAAACAGAGGAGCTCAGCCAGGCAACAGCATATCAGAGGTGGAATACTACTTCTATAAGCAAAATTTGTGGAGTCCATAGTATTCAGAAGCACTGTAATACGTAAAATCAAGAGGTTTTAAGGAATAAACGATAAAGGCTTTCAACCTAGGTGCAGGGAGTTAGGAGTTTTACGACGATGAAGGCAATCGCCACAAAGTCAAGCTCATTTATTTCCCAATCTACAAAAAGAAGGAGTTCAAAAACTCAAAGGAATAGCTCATAGAGGAATTTCAGAAAACGAGGAATCGTAACTTTACTTACAAAAACAACTGGACTGAGCTGGCTAAGGTCAAGATGAGAGGAGCAAGTCGAGAAACCAAAAAGTACATGAGGCAATATCCCTTAGGAGGCACGAAAGGTCTCTTTGGATACCATCTGATCAAAGATACTGATAATGTGCTGGTTGTTACTGAGGGAGAATTTGACGCTATGGCCGTTTACCAGTAAGCTGGCTATCCTGCTGTTTCCTTACCTCAAGGGGCATCCAATTTGCCTGACATACTTCTACCATACTTCGACCGTTTTGATCGTATAATCCTCTGGATGGACAATGACTAAGCCGGAATTCTCAACACTTCCAAAATAGCAGAGAAACTGGGGTTGAGAAAGACACATATAGTCAAACACACAATTGCAAAACTCAAGGACGCCAATGACTTTTTGATGAAAAGTCCCAGCTTGATAAGTTAGCTGCTGAACAAGGCAAGAACCATCCCAGATACGAACATCATAAAATTTGACCGACTGCGAGAGAGCATTAAATAGAAGCTGATGAATGAAGAAGTCTACAGAGGGTCCAAGGTGAGTTGGCTACCCTATTTCAACCAAAAGGTGAAAGGAATAAGGACAGGTGAGCTCACAGTGGTTTCTGGACCCACTGGCAGTGGAAAAACCACCTTTTTGTCTCAACTTTTTCTGGACATTTGCAAGAGGTAGATAGGGGTTCTATGGGGAAGTTTTGAGATCAGAAATGAGATTTTGGTGACCCATATGCTAAACCAATTCAGCGACATAAACTTGTCAAAGAACATTGAAAAGTTCGAATACTACGCAGACAGGTTCTAGAAGCTGCCTCTGCACTTGATGAACTTCTTCGGCTCCACAAGCATAGAAAAGATAATCTCAACCATTGTCTATTCCATTGAGAAGTACAACATCCACATGGTTGTTATTGACACTCTGCAGTTCCTGCTTTCTTAGCAAGCTGAAGGCTTCAAAAAGTTTGAGCTCCAGGACAGCCTGATGGCCAAACTTAGAGAAATAAGCATCAAGTTCAACGTGCATATAGCCATTGTTATCCATCCCAGGAAAACCGAAGATGGAGAGGATATTGGAATTCACTCGATTTATGGCACAAGTAAGGCAACACAGGAGGCAGACAACATCTGGATTATTCAGAACAGGGATGGTTATAAGTTATTTGATATCAAAAAGAACAGGTATGATGGAGAACTTGGGAGGATTCCTCTGGGCTTCAACCGAGAAACCAAGAAGTTTTTTCAGCTCAAAAAGGCTGAGTTCTAAGCTTTGAGGCTAAAAGAAAAAACCATGGGAGACATAATAGTCTAAAGGTAAAGTAGCGAAATGGGTCGAAAGACTATGAGCTCAGAGTAGCTACTGCTCTTTGAAGAATAGATCCTAGATCACTAGCTAGCAAAGAAGCCCAAAACAAACGGATCCTATTTCAAAAAAGACAATTGATGAATGCAAAATTTTATTTAAAATCGTTATTCAATTGGCAGGTTTGAGGGTTGAGTTGGATCAGAGTATAAACAATCAACAGAATCTATCAAATTCCAAAAACTAGTCAGATTCTTCCTCATATTTGAAGTA
>Ga0316217_10007456_pt1 | contig 10440 bp, 9 predicted proteins | sample 1anoAmetaG_FD_203633 | JGI IMG/M metagenome (GOLD analysis project Ga0316217, IMG submission 203633) | Freshwater microbial communities from Trout Bog Lake, Wisconsin, USA - 1anoA | ecosystem: Environmental > Aquatic > Freshwater > Lake > Hypolimnion/Profundal zone | place: USA: Wisconsin... | reverse complement strand
CGGCGGCGGCGGTGGGCGTCGGCGCCCGGCGGGCGGCGGCGAAGTCGATCAAGGTGGTGTCGGTCTCGTGGCCCACGGCCGAGATCAGCGGAATGCGGCTGGCGGCGGCGGTCCTCGTCAGGGTCTCGTCGTTGAAAGGCCAAAGGTCCTCCACCGATCCGCCGCCCCGGGCGACGATCAGCACATCGGGACGCGGAACCGGACTATCGGGGCCAAGGGCGTTGAAGCCGCGGATCGCGGCGGCCACCTGGGCTGCGGCCTGATCCCCCTGCACCACCACCGGCCACACGATCACCCGCACGGGCCAGCGGTCGGTGATCCTGTGCAATATGTCGCGGATCACTGCGCCGGTGGGGCTGGTGATGACGCCGATGACGGCGGGGGTCTTGGGCAGGGCGGGTTTGCGGCCCGCGTCGAACAGCCCCTCCCCTGCAAGCCTGGTCTTCAGCCGTTCCAGCTGGGCCAGAAGGGCGCCGACGCCCGCCGGCTCAAGGCTCTCGATCACGATCTGATAGCCGGACCTTGCCGGATAGGTGGTGATGCGCCCGGTGACGATGACCTCCAGCCCCTGCTCCGGCTGGGCTTTGAGCCCCCGCACCTGGCCCTTCCAGATGACCCCGTCGATGGCGGCCTTGTCGTCTTTCAGGGTGAGATAGATGTGGCCGGAGGCGTGGCGGGTGACCTTGGAGATCTCCCCGCGCAGGCGCACATGGCCAAAGGCGTCCTCCAGCGTGCGCTTCAGCGCGAAGGCGAGCTCGGTGACGGAAAAGGCCGGCGCGTTGCCGGGGGGTGTTTGGCTTAACTCGCCCGTATCGGTGTCTGGCGTCATACGCCTACCTTAGCGCGGTTCGCGCGTCTGTGCAGGGGCCGCTTGCGTCAAGGGGTCGGGGCGGCGTAGGAGCGCGCTTCGACTTGAAAACCGGCGAACGGGGGAAAAAGCGATGAACGTGCTTTTGGTGGGCGCCGGCGGCCGCGAACACGCGCTCGCCTGGAAGATCGCCCAGTCCCCGCTGCTCACCAGACTGGTGGCGGCGCCGGGCAATCCGGGGATCGCGACCGTCGCCGAGATCGCGCCGGTCAAGGCCGACGACGTCCAAGGCCTGGTGCGTCTGGCCAAGGAGATCGCCGCCGATCTCGTGGTCGTGGGGCCAGAGGCGGCCCTGGCCCAGGGCCTCGCCGACGCCCTGGCTGAGCTTGGCGTCCCCTGTTTTGGCCCGACCCGCGCCGCGGCGCAGCTGGAGACCTCCAAGGGCTTCACCAAGGCCTTCTGCGCGCGCCACAAGATCCCCACCGCCGACTATGCCGACTGCGACAGCGCCGCTGACGCCATCGCCGCCCTCGACCGCTTTACCGCGCCATACGTCATCAAGGCCGACGGGATCGCGGCGGGCAAGGGCGTGGTGATCGCCGCCTCCCGCGCCGAAGCCGAAGCCGCCGTCGCCGACATGTTTGACGGACGCTTTGGCGCGGCGGGGGCCAAGGTGGTGATCGAGGCCTTCATGACCGGCGAGGAGGCCTCCGTCTTCGCCCTGTGCGATGGCCGCACCGCCATCCTGTTCGGAGACGCGCAGGACCATAAGCGGGTCGGCGACGGAGATGTCGGCCCCAACACCGGCGGCATGGGCGCCTACGCCCCCGCCCCGGTGATGACGAAGGAGCGCCTCGCCTTTGTGATGGACCAAATGATCGCGCCGACCCTTGCGGGCATGGCGGCGGAGGGGGCGCCCTATCACGGCGTGCTCTATGCCGGGATCATGGTCACGCCGGAGGGGCCAAAGCTCGTCGAATACAACGCCCGTTTCGGCGATCCGGAGTGCCAGACCCTGATGCTGCGCCTCAAAAGCGACCTTCTGCCCCTGCTCAAAGCGGCGGCGGAAGGACAGCTGGACACCGCGCCGGCGCCGGTCTGGCGGGACGAGACCGCCATCTGCGTGGTCATGGCCGCCGACGGCTATCCGGATACGCCAAGGACGGGCTCGGTCATCGCCGGAACGGAAACGGCGTGGGACGAGGGCGCGATGCTTTTCCACGCGGGCACGGCCCGTCGCGAGGACGGGGCCCTGGTCGCTGCCGGCGGGCGGGTGCTGAACGCCTGCGGCATAGGGCAAAACGTCGCCGAAGCCCGGCGCCGCGCCTATGCCCTGGTGGACCGGATCGACTGGCCGGGGGGGTTTTGCCGAAGAGACATCGGCTGGCGGGCGCTAAAACCCTGACGAGCGCCCCCCTCCGGTAGCGAATACGCAAGAACTCCTGGCGTAGAGTGCCGGTTGGAAGTCAACTGCAAGGTCCCGGCGCCCGTGGGATACGCCAAGATCATCTCTGGAACGAGCCGCAACGCGGCGACCTGCGGGGGCGCGGCGCTGTGAGCGAACCGAAGTCGGGCCCAAAGCCGCGGTACAACCTGGAAACCGCCAAGATCCTGCTGGTCGAGCCGGCCGCTCACGGGCTTGAAATCCTGTCGCAGATCTTCACCGGCTTTGGCGCCAAGGCGCCGTTCCGCGCCACCAACGCCGAAGACGCCAAGACTGTCGTCAAAAAGACCGATCTTGATCTGATCGTCTGCGAGTCCCAGCTGGAAGGCGACATGGACGGCTACGACTTCGTCAACTGGCTGCGCCACTGCAAGATCGAGCCGAACAATTTCACCACCGTCATGATTATCAGCGGTCACACGCAGAAGTCCAAGGTGGAGAAGGCCCGCGACTGCGGCGCGAATTTCATCGTCGCCAAACCCCTGACGCCTAAGGTGATGATCGACCGAGTGATCTGGGTGGCGCGGGAGAACCGTTCCTTCATCGAGTGCCCCAACTATCTTGGGCCGGATCGAAGGTTCCACTCCATCGGGCCGCCGCCCAATACCGAAGGCCGCCGCAGCGACGACCTTCCGCTGGAGGTGGGCGAAGCGGTCGAGCCGAACCTCTCGCAGGACGATATCGACGCCATGCTTCAACCAAAGCGAGTTACACGATGAGCGCCGTAAAAAAAATTCGTGTGAAAAATCGGCTGGCCGCCGCCGTGCGCGCGCCAGGGGGCAAGACCATCGCCGAAGCGGTCGCGGGCGCTGAAGCCAAGCTGGAGGACATTCGGGGCGACTGCCTTGCGTCCCTCGATCAGATCCTCGCCAGCATGGCCGAGCTGATCGAAAATCCCGACCAGGCCCCCCGTGAAGAAGTGGCGGCGGGGCTTTACGAGCTCTCCAACGACGTGGTCGGCATCGCCGGCGTCGCCGGGCTCGGCGATATGGGAAAGGCCGCCTTCAGCTTCTGCGACCTCCTGGACGCGTTCATCGAACAGGGAAGCTGGAACGCCGCCGCGGTCGAAGTGCACATGAACGGGCTCAAGCTCCTGCGCAGCATGAGCGACAAGATCGGCGAGGCCGGCCGCGCCCAGATCCTCGAAGGCCTGTTCGCCGTGGTCAGGCGCATCAAGGCGGGGGCGGCCCCGCCTTCGGCGTAGTCGGATCTACATGCCTTTGCGAAGCGGCGAGAGGTCCGGATAGACCGGCTCGCGCTTCTCGGCCTTGGCCTTGAACGCTTCCATCATGTGCGACGGCGCGAACATGCCCGTCTGCCAGACGGCGATATAGTCGAGAGCGTCCTTGATCGAGTGGTCGCGGGCGTAATTAATCATCACCTTTGACCCCGCAATCGCCACCGGCGGCTTGGCCGCGATCTCGCGGGCGGTGGCCATGACGTGATCGATCAGCGCCTCGTGCGTGTCGAAAACCTCGTTCACCAGACCGATGTCCCTGGCCCTGGCCGCAGGGATCCGGCGGCCCGTATAGGCCATTTCCCGCACCCAGCCCTCAGGGATCAGCTTGCACAGACGCGGGAAGGTGCCCACGTCCGCCGTCATGCCGATATTGATCTCCTGGATCACAAAGAAGGCGTCGGCCGTGCAGTAGCGGATGTCGCAGGCGGAGATCATGTCCACCCCCGCCCCGACGCAGCCGCCCTGCACGGCGACCAGCACCGGCATTCGCGCCTCATCAAGGCATGAGAACGTGTCCTGGAGATTGTGCACGTGGCGGCGGAACGCCTCCATGGACGTTGCGCGATCCTCGTCGGCGGGGCGCGTTGTGACCCCGGCCTCGGGGTCCGTGAAGACGCTCAGCTCCATCCCCGCCGTGAAATGCTTGCCGGTGGAGGAGATCACGATCACCCGGGCGCGGGCGTTATCGTTGATGTCGGCGATGATGGCGGGCAGCTCGTTCCAGAAGGGCCGGTTCAGGGCGTTCATCGCCTCAGGCCGGTTCAGCTTCACATGGGCCACATGATCGGCGATCTCGACGGAAAAGCAGGTCCAGGCGGGGGCGGCGGGGGCGTTCACGGTTCAGGATCTCCCTTGTCTTCTGGTGTTGGGTCCGAGCATAAACCGGATCTGAGCGACGTCCAGTTATCGGCGCCGCGGACGTCTGACCAAAGGAAGAGGCATGGCGATCGCGACCTCGGCACAACCCCACCGACGCGTGTTTCAGCTGAAGGACGGCGCCATGTCGGCGCTGGCGTTCGGCGACCCGTCCCGGCCCGTCGATATCGTCTTCGCCCACGCCAACGGTTTTAATGCGCAGACCTACCTGAGCGTGCTGGAGCCGCTGGGCGAGCGGTTTCACATCCTCGCCATCGACCAGCGCGGCCACGGCTTCAGCACCCTGCCCGCTGATCCCAAGGGGCGCAGGTCCTGGCGGGACCTGCAGGCCGACCTCGCGGCCCTGATCGACCAGCTGCCGGGGACGAGGTTGATCCTCTCGGGCCACTCGATGGGGGGCGCGGCCTCCATCATGGCCGCGGCGATCCGGCCCGACCGCGTCAAGGCCCTCGTCCTCTTCGATCCGGTCGTGTTGTCCCTGCCCCTGTCGCTCCAGGCGCTCCTGCCGGGGGCGAGCCCCGGGCTTTACCAGAAGGCGCCCATCGCCACGCGGGCGCTGGCGCGCAGGGACGTCTTTCCTGATCGCGAGGCGGTGATCGCCGCCTATCGCGGGCGCGGCGCCTTCAAGAGCTGGCCCGACGAAACCTTGCGCGACTATGTGGCCGGCGGGGTGCGCGACCGGGCGGACGGTCAGGTGGAGCTCTCCTGCTCGCCGGCCTGGGAGGCGTCGAACTTCAGCGCCATGGCCAACAATATCTGGAGCCTTGCCGGCCGCGTCCGCGCGCCGATGACGATCCTGCGCGCCGAGCACGGCTCCACCTGCCGCATCGGCGACGGCCGCCTGTTCCTGCGAAGGAACGCCGGCTCGTCCGTCACCACCGTGGCGGGGGCCAGCCACTTCCTGCCGATGGAGCGCCCAGAGCGCGTCCGTGAGGCGCTGACCAGGGCGGCCTCTGCGACTTAATCCTTGAACACCACCGTGCGGTGACCGTTCAGCAGCACCCGGTCCTCGAGCAGCAGGCGCACCGCGCGGGCCAGCACCAAGCGCTCGATGTCGCGGCCCTTGCGCACCAGGTCGTTCGGCCGATCCTTGTGGCTGATCCGCTCCACGTCCTGTTCGATGATCGGGCCTTCGTCGAGGTCGCCGGTGACGAAGTGAGCGGTGGCGCCGATGATCTTCACCCCCCGCTCGTGCGCCTGGTGGTAGGGCTTGGCCCCCTTGAAGCCCGGCAGGAACGAGTGATGGATGTTCACGCACCGCCCGGACAGCTTGGCCGTCAGCCCGTCGGACAACACCTGCATATAGCGGGCAAGGACGACAAGCTCGGCGTTCGTCTCCTGGATCAGCGACCAGAGGGCGGTCTCCTGCTCCAGCTTGGTGTCCTTGGCGACGGGCAGATAGTGGAAGGGGAGCCCGGCGAAATCGAGGTTCCTGTAGGTCTCCCGCGGGTGGTTGGAGACAATGGCCACAATGTCCATGACGAGCTCTCCCCCCCGCCAGCGGTACAGAAGATCCGCAAGACAGTGATCGGCGGCGGACGCCATAATCAGAACCTTGCGCCGCTCTTCCCGCCGCCGCAGCGACCATTTGAGGCCAAGCTCGCCGGCGATCCCCTCAAGGTCCGTGCGAAGGGCCGCTTCGTCCACCTGGGAAGGGTCGACCACCACCCGCATGAAGAAGCGACCCGTGTCGAGGTCGTCATACTGCTGCGCGTCGAGGATATTGGCCCCATTGCGGAACAGGGCGGTGGTGATGGCGGCGACGATGCCGGGGCGGTCTTGGCACGAGAGGGTCAGGATCATGGGCACAGAGCCTTCGGGCCTGAAGACGGCTTCGTCAAGCGGCCCAACGCAAACGTCGCGCAGCTTCAGACGAGGGGTCGCGTGCATTCACTTGCGCCTTGTCGATGGCCCCGTGTTTGCAACGGGCCCTCCGCGTTGTAAGCCCTCTTTTCAATGCGCGCTCTATCGACGGAAGGTGTCAGGAAGCCATGCGGATCGCAATGATTGGGTCGGGCTATGTGGGTCTCGTATCCGGCGCCTGCTTCTCGGACTTCGGCCACGTCGTCACCTGCGTGGACACGGACGAAGGCAAGATCGACCGGCTGAACCAGGGGGAGATCCCCATCTTCGAGCCGGGTCTTGATCTGCTTGTGAAGGCCAATATCGAGCAGCGGCGCCTGTTCTTCACCACCGAAACCGAGACCGCCGTGCGCGAAGCCGACGCGGTCTTCATCGCCGTGGGCACGCCCTCGCGGCGCGGCGACGGCTATGCGGACCTGTCCTATGTCTACGCCGCCGCCGAGGCGATCGCCAAAGTGATCGAGGGCTTCACCGTCGTCGTGACCAAGTCCACCGTGCCCGTCGGCACCGGCGACGAGATCGAGGCGATCATCCGAAGGGTCAATCCGAACGCCGACTTCGCCGTCGTCTCCAACCCCGAATTCCTGCGCGAGGGCGCGGCCATCTCCGACTTCAAGCGCCCGGACCGGGTGGTGATCGGCACGTCCGACCCCAGGGCCCAGGACGTGATGCGCGAGATCTATCGCCCGCTGTCGCTGAACGAGGCGCCGCTGATGTTCACCAGCCGGCGCACGTCGGAGCTCATCAAGTATGCGGCCAACGCCTATCTCGCCATGAAGATCACCTTCATCAACGAGATCGCCGATGTGTGCGAACGGGTGGGCGCCGATGTGCAGCAGGTCGCCCGCGGCATCGGCCTCGACAACCGAATCGGCCAGAAATTCCTGAACGCAGGCCCGGGCTATGGCGGATCCTGCTTTCCCAAGGATACGCTGGCGCTGGTGAAGACCGCCGCCGCCGCCGGCGCGCCGCTGCGCCTGATCGAGACGACCGTGGCGGTGAACGACGCCCGCAAGCGCGCCATGGCGTCCCGCGTTTCCGAGGCCCTGGGCAAGGACGGCTCCCAAGGCTCCATGACGGGCGTGACGGTGGGCGTGCTGGGCCTTGCCTTCAAGCCGAATACCGACGACATGCGCGACGCGCCCGCCCTCGACATCGTGCCGGCCCTGCAGGCCATGGGCGCCGTCGTGCAGGCCTTTGACCCCGAAGCCCACGAAGCGCGCCAGCTTCTGCCGGGGGTGGTGTTCAAGTCCGACCCCTATGAGGCGGTGGAGGCGGCGGACGTGGTGGTCATCGTCACCGAGTGGGACCAGTTCCGCGCGCTGGACCTTGTCCGCGTCAAGGGGCTGATGCGCGCGCCCAACCTTGTGGACCTGCGCAACATCTACAAGCCCGACGCCATGGCGAAGCTCGGCTTTCGCTATCACAGCATCGGTCGCGCGTCGGTGTGACAAGAGACTTGACCGCAGTAATTAACGACTTTCATTAATGTTGCTGCGAAATTAAGGAAATATTCAGGTGGCGAATATTGGATTCGGCAACAAAGCATTAAGTGTGGCGCTCTAGGATCAGCTGATCGATTGGAGAACACGCCATGGCTCAGCCCCTGCGCCGCCTTCGGGAATCCGCCCAGGTTTCCGCCCGCCCGGTGATTGCTCGCGTTGCGGACGCAGAGCGCGACCCCGCGGTGGACTCGCCGGCACGGCTGATGCAGCAGGCCCTGAGCGTCGATGTGGCGGACATGGACGATCGCAGCGATCGCTGGCCCCCCTCGGCGACGCTGGCGTTCATCCTGGTGACCTGCGGCGGCTTCTGGATCACCGCCATCTACCTGACGATGCACTTCATCCAGGCGCGCTGACGACCGTTACGCGGCGCCAAAGTTCCTCTTGCCTAGACACGCTCCTGACGGATAACTCCCCTCGACCTTGAGGGACCCGTCATGACCAACTCCGCCCGACCGCTGACCTTACGCATGGCCGACGCCGTGCGCGTGCTGGCGATGGACGCCGTCGAGAAGGCCGCATCGGGCCACGCCGGCGCGCCGATGGGCCTTGCCGATGTCGCGACGGTCCTTTGGACCCGGTTCCTCAAATACGACGCCAAGGCCCCCGCCTGGGCCGACCGTGACCGCTTCGTGCTGTCGGCGGGCCACGGCTCGATGCTGCTCTACGCGCTGTTGCACCTGACGGGCGTCAAGGGCGTGTCGATGGACGAGATCCGCAACTTCCGCCAGCTCGGCTCCAAGACCCCGGGGCATCCTGAATTTGGCCATACGCCGGGGGTGGAGACCACCACCGGTCCGCTGGGCCAGGGCCTCGCCACCGCCGTCGGCATGGCCATGGCCGAGCGTAGTCTCAACGCCCGCTATGGCGATGATCTCGTCGACCACCGCACCTATGTGCTGGCGGGCGACGGCTGCCTGATGGAGGGGGTGAGCCACGAGAGCATCAGCCTCGCCGCCCGGCTGAAGCTGAACCGGCTCACGGTCATCTGGGACGACAACAACGCCACCATCGACGGCAAGGTCAGTCTGTCCGAAAGCGGCGACCAGATCGCCCGCTTCAAGGCCGCCGGCTGGGCGGTGAAGGCCATTGACGGCCACGACCACGCGCAGATCCGCAAGGCCCTCGCCTGGGCCGCGCGGCAGGACCGTCCAAGCCTGATCGCCGCGAAAACCGAGATCGGCCGCGGCGCGGGCGAGATGTCCGGCAACTACAAGTCCCACGGCGTGCTTTCCGCCGAGCACACCGCCGCGGCGCGCAAAACCCTCAACTGGAGCTGCGCGCCGTTCGAGCTGCCCGACGACGTCGCCCGCGCCTGGCGCGCGGCGGGGCGGCGCGGCGCCAAGGCGCACAAGGCCTGGACGGCGCGCCTTGAGGCTTCGGACAGGGGCGCGGACTTCCGCCGCGCGGTGATCGCAGGCGAATTGCCCAAGGATGGCCTTGCCGCCCTCGATGCGCACATCGCCAAGATGGTCGAGGAAAAGCCCTCCGGCGCCACGCGGGTGTTCTCCGGCGCAGCGCTGGCCGCCCTCGCCCCGTCCGTGCCGGAGATGATCGGCGGCTCGGCGGATCTGACCGGATCGGTGAACACGCTGACCCCCGGCATGAAGGCCTTTGACGCGCCGGACTATGCGGGCCGCTATGTCTATTACGGGGTGCGCGAGCATGCGATGGCCGCCGCGCTGAACGGCATGGCCCTGCACGGGGGCGTGATCCCCTATGCGGGCACGTTCCTCGTCTTCTCCGACTATAGCCGTCCCGCCATCCGCCTGTCGGCGCTGATGGGCGTGCGGGTGGTGCATGTGATGACGCACGATTCCATCGGCGTCGGCGAAGACGGCCCCACCCACCAGCCGGTGGAGCATGTGGCCAGCCTTCGGGCCATGCCGGGCCTGACCGTCTATCGTCCCGCCGACGCGGTGGAGACGGCGGAGTGCTGGAAACTCGCCGTCTCGCGAAAGGAACCCTCGGTCATGGTCCTGTCGCGTCAGAAGACCTCCGCCGCGCGGATCTCGCCCTCTGCCGATACTTTAAGCGCCCGCGGCGCCTACGAGATCGCGGCGGCCTCCGCGGCGCCCAAGGCCACGCTGTTCGCCACGGGGACGGAACTCGCCCTCGCCCTCAATGCGCGGGCCCAGCTTGAGGCCGCAGGCGCGCCGACGCGGGTGGTGTCGGTCCCGTCGTTCGAGCTGTTCGCCGCTCAGCCCGAGAGCTACCGCCGCCAGGTCATCGGCGACGCCCCTGTCCGCGCCGCCATCGAAGCCGGCGTCCGCCAGGGCTGGGACGCCCTGATCGGCGAGGACGGCGTCTTTATCGGCATGAGCGGCTTTGGCGCCAGCGCGCCGGCCGAAAAGCTCTACCCCCACTTCGGCATCACGGCCGAGGCGCTGGCCGCAGCGGTGAAGGCGAAGTTCTAACCCCCGATCAGCGCAGCGCGCTGTCCCATCTGGGGCAGGAGCGAGACGGCCTGTTTGTCGAAGGAGACGAAGGTCTCGCCGCCGAGCCAGGCGCCCTCAAAAGCGATCACGCCGTCTGCAAAGTCGCCGCCGGCTTTGAGAACGGCGAGCCCGGCTTCCACGGCCGGTCGATTGACCGCAACGTTCTGCGCATCCGCCAGCGCCGCCACGGCCGCAGCGACGTCTGTCACGTCAAACCTATAGAGGCGCCGAAGCACCCAAACGAATTCGCAAAGGCAGGTCAAAGA
>Ga0316217_10007455_pt1 | contig 10441 bp, 10 predicted proteins | sample 1anoAmetaG_FD_203633 | JGI IMG/M metagenome (GOLD analysis project Ga0316217, IMG submission 203633) | Freshwater microbial communities from Trout Bog Lake, Wisconsin, USA - 1anoA | ecosystem: Environmental > Aquatic > Freshwater > Lake > Hypolimnion/Profundal zone | place: USA: Wisconsin... | reverse complement strand
CGCCAACACCGACGTGCAGGCGCTCAAGCTGTCGAAGGCCCCAGTCAAGCTGCAACTCGGAGTCCGGCTTACCTCCGGGCTGGGCGCGGGCGCCAATCCCGACGTGGGCCGCATGGCCGCGCTGGAGGACTCGGAGAAGATCATCGAGGCGCTGGAAGGCGCGGACATGGTCTTTGTGACCGCTGGCCTGGGCGGCGGAACGGGCACCGGCGCTGCGCCGGTGATTGCTTCGCTGGCCAGCGAGATGGGCATCCTGACCGTGGCCGTGATTACCCGCCCCTTCGGCTTTGAAGGCAAGCGCCGCCTGCAACAGGCGGAGCGCGGCCTGAAGGAACTGCTGGAGAGCGTGGACACGATGATCGTGATTCCCAACGAGAAGCTGCTGGCGGTGGCCAAGGACGCCGGCTTCTTCGAGAGTTTCCGCATCGCCGACGACGTGCTGCGCCAGGGCGTGCAGGGCATCTCGGACATCATCACCATCCCCGGCATCATCAACCGCGACTTTGCCGACGTGAAGACCACCATGGCCGGGATGGGCCACGCGGTGATGGGCACGGCGGTACGCTCGGGCGACAATCGCGCTATTGAAGCGGCACAGGCAGCCATGGCTTCTCCGCTGCTGGAGGCCGGGGCCATCGACGGGGCGCGCGGCATCCTCATCAACATCACCGGCTCCAGCTCGCTCAAGCTCTCCGAAGTCAACGCGGCCTCGTCGCTGATCCAGTCTTCCGCCCACGAGGACGCCAACATCATCTTTGGCGCGGTGCTGGACGAGAAGATGGGCGAAGAGGTCAAGATCACCGTCATTGCGACCGGATTCCGAGACCAGATGCCGGAGCGGCGGGCGCGCATGTTGAGCGTGGAAGAAGCGCCGGTTGTCTCGGTGCCGGTGATGGCGCCGGAGACCTGGCTCAAAGAGGCAGAGCCCGTTCCCGAGCCTGGGCCGGCACGCTTCCTGAGCCAGGACGAAGATCCCGAAGAGGAGACGGTGGAGGAGGACGAGCCGGTCTTCTTCTCGTCTTCGGCAGCTGTCGAAGAGCCATTTCCCGAGCCGGAACCCGAACTGGTGGGCGTGGCGGCCCGGTCGCATCACAGCGAACTCTCCGAGGACGCGGTCTATACCCCCCTGCCCAGGGACTACGCTTCGGATTTCGGCAGCGGGTTGCGCGGGCCTTCGATGCGGGCACCGGAGCCGCTGGGCGCGCAGGCAGGCGTCTCGCTGTTTCCCGAGGCCGACGAGCAGGCGCAGCGGGATTTGGATGTGCCGGCCTTCATGCGCCGGTCGCAGTTCTAGAATCCCGGTCGCGCGGCCGGGGTTTGCTTTGGGCTTTCAGGGCTGTATAGTTCAATACAGCCCCTGAAAACCGGCGGTATCCTGCCATTTCGCATACGTCCAGGTTATCGTTCCGATTATTGTGTAAGGAATCAACGTCTGCTCTTGAGTGGTGACTGAAATCACAATGTGGGCGGAACGATTGAATTAAAGTTACGCCAATCCGCGGCAAAAGCAGGAATCTTTCCGCGGATCGGCCGATATGTGCGATAGGCAATGAGTGCGCGCCTCTGGGCGGATGCACGGCACGAGATTCATAGTTGAGAGGAATGGGCTGGATGAAGAATTCTCGCGTTTGGGCATTTGGGTTGGTCCTGGTGGGTTTTGGGGGCGTGTTGGGCGCGGCAGCTTTGGATGCGCCGCACTCGCTGCATCGTGCGAAAGCAACCGAACGCCATCTCACCGAGCCCCATCGCGCCGGCGGCCACCACGCCGCGGCGGCATCCAAGCCGGTCACGACCCATTCCAAAGCGAAGGCAGCGTCTTCGCACAGTGAACCCAAGTTGACGGCACGAGGCAAGGCAAGGGCCAGCGCGCGCCGCGTGGCCCTCACCGGCCGCCATCATCGCTATTCCGAGCGCTTTACCGCCAGTTCCTTTGCCCAGGGAGACATCTTCGCCGGGGATGTGACGGCTGGCGAGGATCCAGTGGTCCGCCAGGCGGCCATTGACGCCCTGGGCGATATGAACGGCACCGCCGTGGTCATCGATCCTTCGAACGGGCGCATTCTGGCGATGGTCAACCAGAAGCTGGCGCTGTCGCCGGGCGCAGAACCCTGCTCCACCATCAAGATCACCGTGGCCATGGCCGCGCTTTCCGAGGGGCTGGTCACTCGCGATACGCCGGTGCAACTGGCCGGCTTCCGCATGAATATGACCGATGCCCTGGCCAAGAGCAACAATCTCTACTTCGAGGAACTGGGCAGGGAACTGGGCTTCGAGCGGGTTCGCCATTACGCCAACCAGTTCGGACTGGGCGAGCTGGCCGGCTACCATATCGAAGGCGAGCAGTTGGGCGTGTATCCGGACAAGGAACTGCCTGCCTCCGAGGGCGGTGTGGGCCGCATGTGCAGCTTCGGGCAGGGGGTGTCGATGACTCCGCTGCAACTGGGCGCATACGTGGCTGCAATCGCCAACGGCGGAACACTCTACTATTTGCAGCACCCCACCAACCAGGACGAGGCCGCCAAACTGGAGCCCAAGGTAAAGCGGACCCTGGACATCGCCAAGTTTGTTCCCGATCTACAGGACGGGATGGCCGGTGCGGTGGAGTATGGAACGGCCCGCAGCCTGCGCGCCACCTTCCACGATCTGCCGGTCTTCGGCAAGACGGGAACCTGCTCGGACAAGGGAACCCGCTTTGGCTGGTTCGCGTCGTATTCCGATTCGCCGCAGGGAAGCCTGGTGACGGTGTTCTTCCTCGAAGGCGGCCGGCCGACGTTCGGTCCCCGCGCGGCGGAGTTGACCGGCGAGTTCTACAAGAATCTCTGGGATCGCAACTACTTTGCGGCCAAGGGGCAACAGGAAGCGGCTGTTGTTCCTCCGACGCCCGCTGCCGAGCCGGCAACCCAGAAGGCGGAGTAGTCACTGAGCCGCCCCATCGGCGCATAGCTTCGAGTCATGCAATCTACGGCGGGCCTTTCCTCGGGAAGGCCCGCTGTTTGTTTCCCGCTTTCCAGAGATGAATTTTCGGCTAAGCTTCCGCCGTTTCCCGCGCGGAGTCACAGGGCAATCGCATTTGGATTTTCTTCGGGAAAGGCATTGCAGGTTGAGAAAGGACGCCGGGGGCAATGCGCCTTGTAACAGGGCACGACTTCAGTCGTGCCGTAACTGGCTGATAATAAAGATGGGCTTTAGCCCCTGCTGAATCCCTTTCAGGCTATGCTCGTTCTTCTAGGCTCTTTCGCAACCGGTTCAGCCCCGAAAGAACATCCCGCAGGGCCTAAAGGCCACGGTCTCCGCCGGCATTGCCGGCACGACTGAAGTCGTGCCCTGTTACAAGGCGCCCTCCATCTGGCCTTTTTATGGCCTCTTTCGCTTATCCGTGGGAACAATTCCAAATGCGATTGCCCCGCGCGGAGTCATTATCCAGGTTGACTTTCCCATTGCGGATTTGCTACAAGAAGACAGGTTTTCCCCTTTCCCGCCGCGGGCGCGCACATTTTGAGTGCCTTTCGTTGTCTGCATTCCCGTTGACACATATCACACGGAGGTCCGATGAAGAAGCTCTGTCTGGTTCTCGTCGCGCTCATTCTGAGCGCGGCCAGCGCCCGTGCGGTCGATACTGTGGTCCTGACCACCAACAACCAGATCAGCTGCCCAGCGCCCAAGGGCGGCTCGAGCACCACCAAGATCGCTCTGACCGAGTGGAACTGGGGCAGTTCTTTCCCGGTTGCGGGCTCCGGCGTTGGAGTTCTCAACATCACTCAGGTCTCGATCGGCAAGGAATTCGATCAGTGCACCACGCCGATGCTGAGCGCGTATCTCGCCGGAACAAGGCTGGGCACCGTCCTCATCGAGCAGGAACGGACCGTTAGCTCAACCACGGCGCCCCTTGCCGAGGTTACGCTGACCAATGCCTACTTCGCTTCCTACGGCTTGGGAGGGTCCACTTCGGGGCCTCCTTCGGAACAGTGGACCTTGGCCTTTGACAAGATCTGCGTCACCTTCTACAAGCTGAATGCGAATGGCACAACGACTGCGGGCACGCCTGTCTGCTACGGAAACTGATGCCCGCCAGGGCGACAAACCGGAACCATCCGAAGGAGATCGTATGAGAAGATTCGCACTGGCTTTCGCGGCGTTGCTGAGCGTCTTTGGCGCTGTCGGCGCTCACGCACAGCGGCAACTTATCCTCATCGCTAGCGGCATCAACTGCACCGACACAACCCTGTCGGGGGTTAACGAGGGCGTCGGCGTGAACACCTTTACCTGGGGCGCGGCGACCGCCTTCAGCGGCAACAATGGGTCGAGATTGCTGGCGCCCGGCAAACTGAGCCTTTCTGTTTTCAGCGTAACCAGACCGTCAGATGCGTGCAGCTCCTCGTATCTGGCTCAGAACCTGAAAGCGGCGGTTCTGCCCACCGTCACCCTCACCGAATATGTGACGAACGCGGCAGGAAAACCGACCGCGGAACTGACCATCACCCTCACCCATGCGGTGCTGTCTTCCTACACGCTGGGCGGGGATACGGCGGATCCCCCCAGAGAGACGCTTTCCTTTGCGTTCGAATCCATCACCGTGACCAACAATGAAACCGGCACAACGTCAACCTACAGGGGGACTGTTCTCTAGTTTGTCGAACGTCTCCCCGCCCGTGCAATTGGATTGATCCGTGAGGCCGCCGCCCGGCGGCCAACCGGGGGCCCGAGCCTCCGTCCGGGGTGGGGGAAGACAGAGATCCAAGGGGGCTGTTTCTTTGGACAACCGAAGGGCTTCCGGAGCTGTGGGGGCGTTGAGATTTGTCCTCGCCTGCTGTTGGAAGCGCTTTCCCCAGGACCATTGGGTGGTCTGCTGGGTTACCGGCACCCGCATGGACTTTTAACAGGCGCGGTACCGCTACGAATAGAAACCAAGGACATCTCGGAATTCAGGCTTGCAAGAGATAGCTCAGGCGCAAATGATTGAAGTTGAGCGCCTCAAGCCCCGATTCGTTCATCTTCTTTACGAGTCGCGCATCGTCGGTAACAATCAGGTACTGTTGGGAAACATGCGCGAGGGCGCTGTCGGTCAGGCCTAGAAACGGAAATTCAGGCCTTTGAGCCGCTTCCATGCTTGGGATGGTTAGTTCATCTATTTCGACGAAAGTCGCATAAAACTGCTTCAAGCATTCGGCTTTTGTCTGTTCGGGCAGGTCGTTTGCCAGATTGCTGACTTCAGTCAGGACGTGAGGTGTGGTGACAGCCTTCTTGAAGCCTTTCTTGAGTCGGACAAGGATTTTGTAGTCTTCGACAACATATTTTGACAGTTTGTTGTATTTTCCATCGCCGATTAGCGGAAGATCGTGGGAGCCGACCAAGTAAAGGAGCGCGAGATTCGAGTCAATCAGGAGGCCTTTTGTCAAGAACCTGCCAATTAGAAGGTCGACGTAAGTGCTCATTACTTCCAGACTTTCAGAGACTGTGCCCTTCCGCTCTTAGAGTCGATGGCGATCTTCTTGTAGACACGAGATTCTTCCTCGCTCCTCATGATGGCAAATGTTGAGGATTGGTTCGGCGCATAGGAGATGACCACCGACCATCCGGCCGGAGTCGGTTCCACTTCTTCAAGCCTAATATCCTTAGCTCCAGGGAGCATCTCCTGCGCAAAAGCCATGGCAGCTTGTACTGCGCCCTTCATGTCGATCAAGGCTGGTTTCACGCTGGGCGGCGGCGTGAGCGCACCCGCCCCTACCTTTCGCGCAGTTTTGATTCCGTTCATGCCATTCTCCTTGAAATCAACACAATAATAACGCATTCTCCGGGGCATCACGGGCCGTTCTTTACATCCCGCCTATGGCCCTGCCACACTTGATACGTGGCCACTCAAACAATCGTTATCCTCGACTTTGGTTCGCAGTACACGCAGCTCATTGCGCGGCGCATCCGCGAACAGAACGTTTTCTCCGTCGTGCTGCCCTGCACGGCCCCTCTCGGCGAGATTCAGGCGCACCAGCCGCTGGGCGTGATTCTCTCCGGCGGACCCTCGTCGGTCTACGACGCGGACGCCCCCAACGCCGATCCCCGGATTCTGGAACTGGGCGTGCCGGTGCTGGGCATCTGCTACGGATTGCATTTCATCGTTCATCACCTGGGCGGCAAGGTGAAGCCGGGTACACTGCGCGAATACGGCCATGCCGAGGTGCGCATCGAGGACTCGTCGAGCGCCTTGTTTGCCGGGCTGCCCGCGACCCTGGCGGTGTGGATGAGCCACGGCGACGAGGCCGAGACGCTGCCCGCGGGCTTCCATCGCACGGCCGTCACTTCCAACGCCCTGGCCGGTATTGCCAACGAGCAGCGCCGCATCTGGGCGGTGCAGTTCCATCCCGAGGTGCATCACACGCCGCTCGGCGCGCAGCTTATCAAGAACTTCGTCTTCCATATCTGCGGCGCGGCGGGCGACTGGACCCCGGCGCACTTTATCGAGAGCACGGTGGCCGCGATCCGCGAGAAGGTGGGCAAGGGGCACGTGATCTGCGGGCTCTCGGGCGGCGTGGATTCGTCCGTGGCCGCGGTGCTGGTGCATAAGGCCATCGGCAGCCAGTTGACCTGCATCTTCGTCAACAACGGCGTGCTGCGCAAGAACGAGTTCCTGAGCGTGCAGAAGAACCTGCGCGAGAAACTGGGCCTGCACATCGTCGCCGTGGACGCCAGCGAGCGATTTCTGAGCAAACTGGCGGGCGTTACCGACCCGGAGACCAAGAGAAAGATCATCGGCGCGGAGTTCATCGCCGTCTTCGACGACGAGGCCAACCGCATCGCCAAGGAATCGGGCGGCGTGGACTGGCTGGTGCAGGGCACGCTCTACCCGGACGTGATCGAGTCCAGCAGCGTGAAAGGCCCCAGCCAGACCATCAAGAGCCACCACAACGTGGGCGGGCTGCCGCTGGGCATGAAGCTCAAGCTGATCGAACCGCTGCGCGATCTCTTCAAGGATGAAGTCCGGCGCATCGGCCGCGATATGCAGATGCCCGAAGACGTGCTCGGCCGTCAGCCGTTTCCGGGGCCCGGCTTGGCGGTGCGCATTCTGGGCGAAGTGACGCCGGAGCGCGTGGCGCTGCTGCAAGAGGCCGACGAGATTGTGGTGGCGGAGATCAAGGCCGCCGGGCTCTACACCAAGATCTGGCAGAGCTTTGCCGTGCTGCTGCCGGTGATGAGCGTGGGGGTGATGGGCGACCAGCGCACGTATGCCTACACCTGCGCGGTGCGCGCCGTGCATTCGGAAGACGGCATGACCGCCGACTGGACCCCTCTGCCCTACGAGGTGCTCAAGCGCATTTCGAGCCGCATCGTGAACGAGGTGCGGGGCATCAACCGCGTCGTCTACGACATCACCAGCAAACCGCCGGGCACGATTGAGTGGGAATAGGTGCCCGGTAGAGGTATCATGCGAAGTCGGAAACCAAGAAAGGAGAGATGATGAATGAAGACAGACAGACTACCGCAATGGATATCAAAGTAAAACTGTCAACATTGTGGATATTTGTGCTGTTTAACATGATTTATGCGGACATTATTTCTTTGATGGACCCTGCGTCGCCAATCCGTGAAGCAATGAGGGGCGCTCCCCTGCCTCCCGGAGGTTTGTTGGCAGGCGCAGTATTAATGGAGACACCGATTGCTCTGGTCCTTCTGTCCCGGATATTGAAGCGTAAGGCAAATCGCTGGGCAAACATCATCGTAGGTGTAATAAACGTCGTGGCCGTCATAACAGGCGGACCGCCGCGTCCATACTACATAGTCTTCGCAACCATCGAAGTTGCGTGTTTGTCATTTATTGTCTGGTATGCATGGAAGTGGCCTAACCCTGATGTTCGGGACCAAGTGTAGTGAGGAGTACCCGTTCGTTAGGCGGATGGCCCCGGTTCCGGTAAGCCTTTCAAACCAAGATGAGAGTGTCCAGGTCCATCGCTTTTGGGGACCGCGGAATGTTCGCCGTGGCGGAAAATCCTTGGCCAGAAGTTATGACCCCAAAACCAGAACCTGTTGGGCGTGCTCTCCGGCAAGATGGCCGATGTGTTTGTCGAATGTGGCGAGGATCAGATCGTCTGCAATCGCCATGCCGAGCAGGTACGCGTCTGTGACTTGCTTGTGCCCGTGCAGACGCCGGAAAAAGGGCTTGGTCAACGTACGCCAGTTATGGGCGCAGGTGTGGTAGTGGTAGCCCGGATGGAGTTCCATCTGCTCCAACAGTCCCGTGGCTTCGCTCATGCTGAGCCTCTCGGGCCGCGCTGCAAAACGCAGAAATGCAGCTTCCACCCACGGGCAAAGCGCCCATTGCAGGCCGGAAGTCTCAAACCACTCCGTGGCCAGATCGTGATGCTCGTGGCCCTCGAAGAGGCGGGCGATCAGCAGATTGACATCGACCAGGTAAAGGGCTTTAGCCAAGATCGTCCTCGGACTCTTCCCGCACCGTTTCAGAAGTGATGACCGGGCCGGCAGCCTTCACGACAAGGACGCCGTGCCGATCCCGCTTGAGTTTCGGCGATGCTTCGAGGGGTAACTCCGGGGCTTGATCGCTGCGGCGAATCAGTTCGCTGATGGCCGCGCCCAGGGCGATGCCCCGTGCGTCGGCAAACGCGGTTGCGACGCGGTATGCGTCGTTGTCGAGGTTTACGTTTGCCCTGGTTCTCATGTGCCCATTATGCACCGCGTCAAATAGCTGTGCAAGAAGTTCCAGGCGGTGCATGGAATGGGAGGCCGGTGCGCAAAGAACATTCAGGACGAAAAGCAGCCGTGCTCTTCCAAATTGGGCGGTCCTGAGTTGCCCGCAGCGCGGCGACCCCGCGCACGAGCGCCAATGCGGGCCGCAACCTGGTGTGGGCTGCATTGGCCCGGTGGCCGGAAGACAAGGGAAGCTCCGATCAAGTCGTAATTTCCGATCGAACCCATCCCTCAGGGGCTAAAGCCCATCCTTTATTATCAGCATCTTGCGGCACGACTAAAGTCGTGCCCTTTCAAAAAATGGGCCATACCAGAGTTTTTCCGCAGCATGTAAAGCCGTGCCCTTTCAAAACATCCACTTATTCATCGACTTATTCAGAGGTTCCCTCGGCTCAAGGCGCCCTTGGGCGCGCGGGCGCGGAGACGCTGGCCCTAATGACACGCAGTAATGGCGCGGCGGAAGGCGTCGGCCAGTTTTTGCGTTTCTTCGTGGTTGGCCCCGCCTTGCAGCGGCAAGACGTTGACCGAACTCATGGTGGAGCCGCCGAGCTGCATCAAGATCGACTCATTCCCGTCCGCAGTCTTGAGCATGACCCACTCCCTGGTGTCGGGGAGGGAGTTGCCATTCAGGTCCTTGGGACTGGCGGTAACCTCGGGGTCCAGATCCTTGAGGTTGAAGAGAATATCGAAGGTGAAGGACTCTCGCTTGGGCGGCTCCAAGGTCTGAACCGTGACCGCGTGCACCGTGACCTTGCAGCCTTTGAAGGCGATGCGATCCCGTTCGCTCTGGAACTGACCGTTGGGGCCGCTGGTTTGATAGAACCCGTTTTGTTCAAAGAAGCCGTGGATGAAATCCTGGCTGGCCTTCAGATCCTGCCCGTGTGCCATGGCTGAGCCGCCCACAATCCCTACTCCCAGGAAAAACAGGCCGACGAAGTGCAAACCGCTACCCTTGATAGACATAACCATCCCGTTCCTCGCGCTGGAGAGAATATACCAGCAGTTGCCACCGCTCTCGCGGAAAATGGTGCAGCTTTTGAAAATGCGCGCAGGACGGTGGTTTCGGTTCCCGGCATTTCCCAAAACGCCACGGCTCCCAGCCTGCCTAAGCTGCGGCTTTCTCTGGGAACCAGACGAGCCGGCCCTTCGACGTGCTTCCCGGCGGACAAGCTCCGGGGGCCGGTTGTTCAGGACGACAGCTCTGTCTTAAATCGTACATGGAGACACCGCGTTCCTCTTCAGCGCCGATTGCTCAGGCCTGGGGTCCGGCTTCGCCAGCGACCGTGGAAGTACGCATCTGTGAGATTTCCAGGCTGAGAGCGTCGATCCGGGCCAGCAGCTCGGCGTGGCGCTTGTCGGCGGCAGAGGGATCGAAGGCTTCCACATAAAAGGTGCCGTTGGGCTCCAGTTCGCAGCGGTGCACCTGGTGGAAGTTCTGAAAGCCCTGGCGATGGATCACGTCGAGCAGCTCCTCGCGGGTGAGCGACTCGCGCTCCAGGGCCCGCGGGTCGAGCTGGCCGTTGCGGATCAGGACGGAGGCGCGGCCCTCGATGGCGCGGGTGAGCCGCTTGGAGCGGAAGAGCACGCGCACCACCAGCCAGTTGATGGCCAGCAGTCCGAAGGCGCCGATGACGCCGCCGGAGACCGAGTTGTCGTCGCCGATGATGGCGTTCTGCACGGTGTTCGAGAGCGAGAGCAGCACCACCAGGTCGAAAGGGTTGAGCTGCGCCAGTTCGCGCTTGCCGAA
>Ga0316217_10007453_pt1 | contig 10445 bp, 9 predicted proteins | sample 1anoAmetaG_FD_203633 | JGI IMG/M metagenome (GOLD analysis project Ga0316217, IMG submission 203633) | Freshwater microbial communities from Trout Bog Lake, Wisconsin, USA - 1anoA | ecosystem: Environmental > Aquatic > Freshwater > Lake > Hypolimnion/Profundal zone | place: USA: Wisconsin... | reverse complement strand
CACTACCGAACGCTATGTGAGACAGGCAGGCTGTATCAGTATCTGATGGATCGGATGGGATGGACAACCGGCAAGCAAGCATTCAAGGATCAGGAACTGTTCCGATGTCTTTACGGCACCAATGGATCACGGGATACTGACGGTAACCACAACCCCAGCCGCCTCCAGCCTGTGCTGGAAGCCGACTTCCCAACGGTCTGGGGCTTCATTACTGACTGGAAGCGCCGGCACGGCTACCGTGACCTCGCCTGCCAGATGCAACGGGCGGAGTCCAAATTGATGATCGAGGGTGTGTGTGGGCGGCTGATGCGCGAGCATCCCGATTGTCCATTGGTGACGATCCACGATTCGATAATGACGCCACAGGAGTGGGTGGAGATCGTGCGCGCCACGATCAGCGATGAGTTCAGCAGGATCGAGATCAGGCCCACACTGCATATTGAGCGATCCGCCCAACTCCATTCAGTGGGCGCAGCCGCCACGGCCGCCGCGGCATAGGAGTCAGCGCCCGATCGTCCGTGGACACCCCCGATTCCCCAATTCCCCCAGCCCCCAGTGGTGGGCGCGGTCGCTAGGATGCCCACTTCATCGCCAGTTTCTTCTGGTGCAAGGCACAATCGCGTAAATAGAGATTGATCAGATTCTGGTAGGGCATCCCGAGTTCCGTGGCCAAGGACTTGAAGTACGCCACTGTTGCCTTGTCGACGCGCATTGTGATCGGCTGTTTCATCGCCTTGGTGTACGGGTTCCGCTCCCCCTTCATCTTGCTGAAATCATAATGTTCTCTCATTGTGTCACCTCCAGCTCTGGTAATCTGCCGCTTCTTTTTTGTTCGCCTTGCGGGCGGAAATTATCCTGATGACGGCGTCGTCGGCGCGGAAGCAGTGGCAGACCACCAGCGTCCGCAACCGCAGGCTGATGCCCAGCATCAGAAACCGATCCTCATCAACTGAATGATCTGGATCGAAGAACCGAATGGCGTTCTCATCCAGGAACACCGTCTGCGCCTCCTCGAACGACACGCCGTGTTTGCGCCGATTCTCCCGGCTCTTGGTGGCGTCCCACTCGAAGCGTAGCTCGCTCATATGTACACTGTACGGATATCTGGCTGGCGCGCAAGTCATTTGTTGCTCCGCGCCCCACGCTGATCAGTAGGATTCAGTTGGCGCATAGGAGTGGGAAGCTATTAGCCGCTGATTCCGGGCTTACCACAGGCCGCAGTCAGACAGTTTGGGCGCAATTGTTGAAATTACTGTGGCAATTTGCCGCGCACGCCGCCGGCGTTTAGTGCTGACAGCCGTCATAAATCGACAGCCAAGCCCAGTAGCCGGATGATATGGCGCAGGATTCAGTGATCAAATCGCCGTATGAAGCCCTGTGTCAAAGTCGTCAAATGTCCTGAAATTCAGGCGCTGGCACCGCTGGCCGCGGGGCTGGCGGCATGATCCACAGATCGAGGATCTAGCCAGTCGGCAGGTCATTGGCCAGGTGCTGGCCGAGTTACGACCGATGGTCACGCCGCAGCCGCCGGATCCTGTGGACCTGGCTCTGGCGGCCGCGCTGGTGCATGGCGACGATGTGCGGCAGTTGGCGTCGAGCCACGGTTGGCCGATCCGTCGGATCCGGAACCGCCAAGCTGCCGCCAAGCGCGCGCTGAGGATCGTGAGGCTGCACACCTGCGGCTGGGCAACTGGCGGTTTTTGGCACGGGCTGCGGATAGCTGGGGCAATCCGTGCGCACCACGGCGGCTGGCGGTTGAGCCCAGGGCGACCGTGGCTGATGGAGGCGCTGGCGAATGCACCAGTGGCGATATCTGTTGGCGCAACAGACAGCAAAGGGCGGCTGTATTTTAGTTGTCCCGCGGCGCACATGTCAGCGACGGATCCATACGCGGTTGATGTGCTGGCTGGCTTGCTGGCGGGCGGGTTACGGCGACAGTATTCTGATGGCTGGTGGATCGTGTTGCCGCGGACTGCTGAGGTGCTTCGATTGCTGGACACTTGGGGATTGTCGATCCGATCAGTCGATTGGCGGGACGGCGGTGCTTGGAGGCCCATGGGGCCTCCGAGCAGACATCCGTCGGGGCTACCCTCCGTCAAATTGACGGAGGGTAATCACACGGCGCCGATGAAAACCGCAACGGATGGCGTTCGAGTGTCGGTATTCTACGCCGCACTGTTGCGCGATTATCTGCCGCCGGCGGTGGCGGACGGTTTGTCGGCGGAGCGATTGGATCGGGCGGGCGACTGCCCCGCGTTGCCAGTGATTTACGCCGGTCTGATGTGGGATCCGTCGCCACCGCACTACAACTGGCCCGTGTCGGCGAAAGTATTACCGTGGTGCATTTGCAGTCAGTCGCGGATCCGGCGGGGGTGGGGCCGCGAGTTTGTCACACGGGCGTCCGAGCGGATGGGGATTGCGCATGTGCCACTACAGCTGCGCGCACTGCTGGAGGAGTATCGGGCTAGGGTTGTGAAGGCTGCTGAATAACAGGGCAAGTGTCATTCAGTGCGCATCGCCGCCAGTCCAGCCGCCTTGATGGCGTGCGCGACATCCGTGACATCAAGGCTGATTTTGCCAACGCGCTCGTCGAAGACGATGTCTTCCACCAACCGTGCGACAATGCTTTTTACCCCGCGGGCGAAGGTGCCCGTCGCCAGCGCCGTCTCCGCCATCAAACGGATCGCTTCCGCGCTGACTTGGAGGTCGGCTCCGTTGGCTGCCAACAGGGTACGATACGACGGGATCACGGCGCGCATGGCGATCTGCTCCAACTGCTCAACCGTCGGTGCAGGGAAGGTCAAGACACCGCTCAATCGGTTGACGAACTCTGGGATGAGACCAAAATCTACGAGCCCGTCGTAGAGGTACTGCTGGGTAGATCCGCTCATTTGGCCGCCAAATCCGATTCCGTGGGCACTGTGTTTGCCGAGTAGTTTGTCCAGCCCAACGAAAGCGCCGGCGAAGATGAAGAACATCCCCTTGGTGTTGATTGAGCATTGCAATTCAAAGCCACCGCGCCGACCGCCGATTGCGTATTCAGTGCCCTCAATTAGGCGCAAAACCGCCTGTTGCACCGATGCTCCGGCGACATCGCGGCTTCCATATTCTGCGCCACTGGCGCGCTTTTTATCCCACTCATCCATGAAGCAAATACCAAAGCGTGCGTGCTCGAGATTATGGTGGGCTGCATCGAAAACCTGCTTGACTGCGTCATCCACGTTGAGCCCTTGGTAACCATCGCAGGTCAAATCTGTCGAAGAAATTGCCCCGAACGGCAATCCGCAAACTCGCCCAGCGGTCTCCGCCAGCCAGGTCTTGCCGCAGCCGGATGATCCCAGAAATAATAGCACTTCATTCGGCGTGCCTGGATCCTGACCAGCTCGCAACATTGCCGCCCGGCGCTGGTGCAACGCTAAGCGGCAGGCAAATGTTTTAACCTCAGCGTCTAATCCAATGACATGCGCAGCGATTTTCGCTGTCAGTTGGCGCGCTGTCGGCAGTGTCACGACGGACTCTTTCGCCTGGCGTTTGGCCGCCTGTTCCTCATTGCGCCGCCATTGACGATGCAGTTCGCACTGGTTGATCATCAGCGGCAATTTCGTGCTGCCACCCGACAGCAAATTCAACATCGTTTGACCGAGTTCGAGCAGTTCGTCGCTGTTGACCTGCAGAATGAGCCGTTTGCAATACAGCAACTGCGAAATTGTTTGCCGCGCTTCCAAGATCTGGCCAGGCTCGTCGTCGCCGACAGCAATCGCTACATCACTGATCGCGACACGAAACGTGGTGCATAATTGCAGGTAAGAGACGAGCGCAAGAATCCGCAACTGGACTGGATCAATTGGTTTTGACACATGGAACAATAACGCCTGCTTCAAATGGCAATTGTTATCCGCAACCAACTGCGTGATGAGCCGCTGCGCAGCCTCTTCAACTCGCGCCGGGTGGCGCTCGTTTGCCACGCGTTTGGCTTCAGTGTGAATCAGTTTTCCGAATTCGAGAATCAAATTGGCAGCGATGGATGGCACAGTGTCACCTGTAACGTGTGTTTGGAAAAGGCCAAGAGGAAAGTTAAAATAAATGCACACCAGGAGTGCCAACTTTTCCCTGGCGGCATTCCGTGCGCGGCATCAGGGCGGGGCGATGGCGGTGGATTCCACGCTTTCCACGGTTCCACGCAGGGGTGTCGCCAGACTGCCGGCTCAACTGCGATTCCGCAATCAGCGCCGGCGTTCATGGGATTCTGCTGGCGACTCCGAATTTGTGAAGGATACCGCACCGGCTGGTCAAATTGAGCACAGTCCTACGCATGGATAGGACTTAGTCCGGTCCCTCCAAGATTTATCTTGACATCCATGTGCATCGAGTGTATTGGCGGTTGCGCGATGTCAGGTGATACATCGCAAGCAGTACGGTTCTACGACTCCTGAGGTAACTTCGACGCGACCTGCTGGTTGGTATCCTGTTTGCTTTCATTGCCCACCTGATCGCGAAAACAAAAGCTAATAGTTAAGAAGTAAGGAAAGAAGTACCTGATGTACCACTCGTTCCGTCCTCTCGTAGGGACGTTGTCGCAGAGCACTCGTTTGTCGTTGTCGAACCCAACCCCACCCGTCGTGTCGCACGCTGTTCGGCGTTGTCGAATTCCAATCGGCCGGATCGCCGTATTCCTGCTCGCCACGCTGCTGGTGGCGCACGCGACCGAGTTCCAAGTCACGCCGACCGGCAGTTCCACAGGCGATGGCAGCGCCGCCAAGCCGTGGGATTTGCAGACGGCCTTGAACCAGCCCAGTACCGTCCAACCCGGCGATACGATCTGGATCCGCGCCGGCGTCCATCGGTTTCGACAAACGCATTGTCGCCCGAGGCAAGGATGCGATTGATGCGAAACTTGCGAGGCTCCGTCCGGTGATCGAAGAAGGGGGATATATCCTTGGGATCGATCATTCCGTGTCGGCAGACATATCGTGGGACAACTATCGCCATTTTCTTGATGCGGCACAAAAAGCTGTGGTTCTTTAAGCCGTGAATCCAGATGCGCATGACGAACCAATCACTGGATCGAACGTGGTCATGACAGCGGGATTATCTCACCGAGGTTGGCACGTTGCTGGAGGCGTCGTGGCCGAAGAACCGGACGGTGAACATCGTTTGCCACGGGCACAGCGTGCCGGCCGGGTATTTCAAGACGCCGCGTGTGGACTCGTTCAACGGTTAGCCGTGGATGAGCCGTGGATTGGGGTGGTACCGCGTCAGTGACGACGGGAACGTTCCCCGTAGCCCCGATCCGGATCGGGGTGGATCCTGCCGTTCGCCACGCTCTGACCAGCGCAGCTACGTTCCGATATCCAGCCGTCATTGACGCATTACTTGGTGTGTCTCTTTGATTCTTGACAGCAGCGTTTATTTATATACACTGCGTGTATAATTGGTATTAATCATATGATGAACACGATTCTGCCTCAATCTGAATCGACCGAGACCATTGGCCGCCAGATCCAAAAACATGTGCGGCGACTGATTGCCAGCGGAGAACTGGCTTCTGGCGAACGGTTGCCCTCGACCCAGGAATTGGCCGAGGCTTGGACAACCCATGTGACCACGGTCCACCGGGCACTGACTCCGTTGGTGCGCCAGGGGCTGCTGACTCGCACGCGGCGGGTGGGCACGTTCGTGAGAAAGGGCGTTCCCACATTAGCCTGCGTCGGTGTTTACTATCCTACTGATTTTTGGCTAAAGAAGACGTTTGCGTTCTACGGCTCGCTGCATACTGAACTGCGAAAACTCTTGCAGCAATCGCGGGCGACGATGACCACTTGGGTCGATCCGCGGCCGATGGCGCAGCAACACGCTCCTTTGGAGGCACTGGTAAATGCCGCCAAGCACCGCGAGTTTCAGGCGTTGATCGTTCCATTCATCCATGATCGCGAGCATTATGCCTGGCTGCGCAAGATGCCGGTTCCCTGGTCGTGCTGTTGGGAGAATCGTGTGCCGACTGCGGTTTCGAGTGACCTACTGCAATTCGCCGATGTGGCCTTGGAATGTGTTTGCGCCCAGGGCGGACGGTCGGTCGGGATGATTGCCGACATATCCTGGGCGCTGCGGACGAAGATGTCCGCTGCCATTCTCGTGCGGTTTTACGATCATTTCCGAGCACGGGCCGTAGCGCTCGGCCTGACGGTTAAGCCGGCGTGGATGGGGGGGCCGCCATGCGAACTCTCGGGAGAGCAGCATGCCCAGTTTGGTTACGATCAATTCCACGTCCTGTGGGGGCGGCCGGATCGTCCCGACACGTTGATCACCTGGCCCGATTCGGTTGCGCCCGGGGTGCTGATGGCCATTGCCAAACAGGGCGTGCGCGTGCCGCAGGATCTCAAGCTGGTCATCCACAAGAATGACAAGGTGGATTTGTTCTGTCCGGTGCCGGCGTCGTTAGTGATAACCCGCGTGGAGGAAATGGCAAAGGCGCTTCTGGAGCAAGTGCGCAAGCAGGTACGAGGCGAGCGCTGTCGGCAGATTCTGGTGCCGTATCACATCCAGCTGGAATCCTCTCCGGAGACCGTGGCTGGCACCGGTAGCCGCTGAGATCCCACGGAACCAATGGTGAAGCCCGGGTTCGTGCTTGACTAAATTGTTCACTTAATGCACACAATGTAGTTGGTTGTTAATCGACCCGGGCCGCGTTGCGTTCAATGCGCGCGGCACGTGGAACGGTCGGCTGAAATTTGCACGAGGGAAGTCTTTTGAGGAAAATCCAATGACTGAAAATTTTGGGCATTTTGATGAGGCGCGCCGGGAATATGTCATCACCAATCCGCTGACGCCGGAGCCGTAGATCAACTACCTGGGGGGGGGGCTGGCAAGCTGAATGCCTTTATCTCCAATGGTGCCGGTGGCACTGCCTGGTATGACCAGCCGCACACGGGCCGGTTGACGCGGTACCGCCTGAATGGAATGCCGATGGATAAATTCACGGTCACGCGTCAGTTTCGCGGTGCCACGTATCAAATCACCGTTCTGGATCCGGCGGGGATCGGCTGCGGCCGGGTGCGGCTTACGGTGGATGGCCAGTCGCAGGCGGGCCGCGTTGTCCCGTATGCGGCGGCCGGCAAGACCGTGACGATTCACGCCGGCCTGGAAAAACTGTGATCGACCGCGGAGTCATTTTATGAATGGATTGGAACGTACATTAGCGTTTATCAAGGGTGAACCGGTCGATCGGCTGCCATTTCACCCGATCATCATGCGCTGGGCGGCGAAATATGCACAAGTAAAGTATCGTGATTTCTGTCTTGATCCCAAGTCCAAATGCGACGCGATGATCCGTTGCGCGGATGATTTCTGTATCGACTGGGTCACGGTTCTGTCCGATCCCTATGCCGAAGCGTCAGCCTTTGGACTTCAAGTGGAGTATCCCGAGGATAATCTACCGTTGGATCGAGGTGGGCATTTGAACGATCTGGCGGCGGTCCGCCGACTGCAACCCTACCGGGTGGGCGACCATCGGCGAACCCGCAACCGGGTAGAGGAAATCCGCGAGTTTCAACGGCGCTGCGGCGACAAGTATTTCATCGTCGGTTGGGTTGAGGGACCCGTGGCGGAGTATGCCGACCTCCGGGGGGTCGCGGTGGCGGCGCTCGATCTGTTGGACGATCCGGCGGTGGTGAGCCGGGCGATGGATGTTATTACGGATTCGGCCTTGGAATTCATTTCCGCCCAGATTGGGGCGGGCGCTCATTGCGTCGGGATTGGGGACGCGTTCTGTTCGCAGATCGGTCCGACCCTCTATCGCCAATTTGCTTTCGAACGCGAGCAGCGGATGGTGGATCACATTCACCGCTTGGGGGCGTTGGCCAAACTCCACATTTGCGGCAATACCGCCGCGATTCTACCCGACATGATTGCCACCGGCGCCGATATCATTGATGTTGATCATCTGGTTCCGAGCATGGCCAATTTTGCGGATCGGCTCGGGGCGCACCAGGTGTTCGCAGGCAAGACCGATCCCGTGAGCATCATTCAAGATGGCACGCCGGCTCAAATCGGTGCCGGGGTCCACGCCTGCCGCGTGCAGGCGAATGGCCGGTGCATTGTTTCGGCGGGTTGTGAGATTACACCGGGCACCACGCTGGAGAACCTGCGCGCCTTTCAGGCGGCCGCCGCGAAAGAAACCTGATGAAACCAGAAACCAATCGCGCGTGGTCTTTCCGGGGGGGGCAACTGGACCTGGCCCGGCAGATGGAGACGGTGGAATACATCTGCGCGTTCACGGATTTCATTGCGCGGCAGCACTGCAATGTACTGGTGCTCTATCTCGAAGCGCGCATCCGCACGGCGTCGTTCCCCTGGCCGGCGGACGGAGACTGTTACACGCCGGTCCAGATGCGGGAGATCGTCGCCCATGCGGCGCGGCGCGGTGTGGAAGTTGTGCCGGTGGTTTCCAACCTGGGCCACGCCGAGGGGTTTCTCCGGTTCCCGCAGCTCCGGCCGCTGGCGGAACTGCGGGATGGCGGGCCGGGCCGCTTTCAGCAACAGGGCAGCCGGCGCGGACCGTTTTCGATGTTTTGCACGTCCCTGCCCGGCACCTGGGAATTTTTCGAGAACTATTACCGCGAAGTCGCGGAATTGTTCCCCGGCCGTTGGTTTCATGCCGGCTGTGATGAGGATTGGGACTTTTGTTGTTGCCCCCTCTGCCGCCGGTTCGCCCGGGGGGAAGCGCGCCAAGCCGCGCTGTTTGCCCGGCATCTACTGAAGACCCACGCGATTATCACCGGCAAACTCGGCAAGCGGTTGATCATCTGGGATGACATGCTGGAGCATTACCCCTCCGCCGTGAACCAGTTACCCCGGGACGTGGTCCTGGCCACCTGGCTCTACGATGACGTGGTGGATCTGCCGCAGGGGCACTTTGGCAATCGTCCTCGCGCCGACAAATTTGCGCTGTACCAGGCGCGCGGGCTGGACTATCTGATTGTGCCAGGCGCCGGGATTTCGAGCCTGACCAACGTGACCACCCTGACGGCATACGCCGCGCGCCATCGACCGTTGGGGGGCTTCGTTTCAATTTGGGAAAAATCGCGCAGCTTCATGTTTGAAACGTATCCGGCCCTGGCGTATGCCGGCGAACTCTGGCGGCCGGGTGGGGTGGGGAAATCGGCTGGAGCTCTCAGCCGGTCGCTGGCCAGAGTGTTCCCGTCCTTGGACGCGCGCCAACGCGCGACGGCGGTGCTGCCACTCAGCCGGTCGGCGGGACAACAACCGGCCACATTGATGCAACAGTGCCTGACCGGGCCGCTGTCGGCGCTGGAATACGAGCGGCGGGCAGTGAACCGGCGGTTGGCGCTGGATCTTGCCGCGCTGCGCCGCGGCAAACATGCGCCGGAGGAATCTTTGGTGCTGGAGGATCTGGCGCTGCGGGTGGACAGTGAGACCTTGGCGATCCGAATGCGGGCGCTGGCAACGGAAATTTTCCAGCGGCAAAATGGGCTGGCTGCGGGTCGCCTGCGGGACCTCAGGCCGGAGATCCGGAAGTGTCGAAACGAAGTTCGGCGACTGGCGCAGGCGCGTTGCCGGCAATGGAAGGCCGCCCGGCCGGGCTTACCGGCGCCGCACCTTGACGCGTATTGGCACGCGGTGGCCGCTGTCGTGAACCAGTGTGAGCGGATCGCGACGGGTCGCGAGCGGACACAGACGGGCATCTTCCGCATCGAGTGTGTTCTGCTCAATTTCCACGGCGCCCAGCGGCTGGCGGTTGCCATCCGCTACCGCGGAAGCCGGCGGTGGATTCAGGTTGGGTCCGGCGTCTACAAGGCGCTTCCCCTGAACGACGGCGCCTTTTATGAGGTGTGGCTGCCCATCGCCGCCAACCGGGCCGTGGCCGGTTGCCGTCTGGAAAGTTGGGGTTACGGCGGCTTGGGACTGACCTATGTCGAGGCCATCAATCAGTGCGGACGGTATGTGCCCGGGAAGGTGGTCGCCAGCGCCGGCAAGGTTTGGGACGCCGGCAACCTGCTGACTGATGATCTGCAATGGTGTTGGTTGGGCGAGCCGGATGCGGACGTGCCCTTTTTCGACATGGCCCGCGGTCGGACGAAACATACCGTGGAATTGTTGCTGACGCCGACGCGAAAGGACGCAGCCAATTCATGAATGAAACCACGCGCGGAATGATCATTAGACCAATCGTCGGCGGATTTCGAATCGTGGCCGCGATCGATGGCGGCCCTGGCCGACGCCACGGCAGTGGAATCGCGACAGGCGTGGCGCACCGCACCGGAATCCGAGTTCCGCCCCACGCGCGTGAAGGTCGGCTGGACGACGGAGGCGCTGGTGGTTTATGCCGAGCTTGAGGATGCGGACATCTTCAATCCAGAGACTCGATTCAATGCGCCGTCGTTCCAAGTGGGCGATGTGTTCGAGATGTTCCAGCGTCCGTGTGATCA
>Ga0316217_10007452_pt1 | contig 10445 bp, 10 predicted proteins | sample 1anoAmetaG_FD_203633 | JGI IMG/M metagenome (GOLD analysis project Ga0316217, IMG submission 203633) | Freshwater microbial communities from Trout Bog Lake, Wisconsin, USA - 1anoA | ecosystem: Environmental > Aquatic > Freshwater > Lake > Hypolimnion/Profundal zone | place: USA: Wisconsin... | reverse complement strand
CCTCTTACTATAAATGCCATACCAAGACTTATCTATCCATTGCACGGCCTCTCCATAGACCATGCAAGAGAATGGTAAATAATAGCACCCATTCATCATGCACCACAACCCACTGACCCATCGCATCACGCTTTTTACCGCACAACCGCATCTGCTAGCTATGGGAATCTGTTGGGATTATCACACATATGATGACAATCCTTGGTATTATAGAGGAGTGGAACTGCTTCAGTAAGAGGTGAGCTGGGCTAAATTAGCTACATTGGATCTATTGATGATCAGGTTTTGAGTTCATCCGAGGGCTTCGCTATCCCTCTTGCTTCCGATCTCGTGGCTGGTATAGTCCTTCCTGGATACCTCCTTTTCCTAGACCAGCTCGTCAGGAGGGTTGGCCGCACGCTGCTTTTTACATCGTTTGCACAGGCACACGATAATAAACATCAGGAATAGAATTATCGTCCCCTCTATCTATTCGCCACGAGTCAAATTCACTGTTATTGTGTCGCCCTACTTCACCTACTTGACCTACTCTGACTTCACCTCAACCACTTCTACCTATTTCGGTTTCAGTTATTCATCTTTGCTAGTCGTCTTGCCATCCGTGCCACTTGGAGTCTACTTCTCTCTATAAATGATCACACTCTACTTCATACCCGAAGCCCTTTATGCATCGCTTAGTTTAGATTAGACGTCGAAAGAGTAGCTGATGTGTTCCCCGGAGAGCCCATCTGAGAATTTGGTGCAGATGTTGGGCATGTCGCATTTCACACATCCATCAACTTTGCAGCTAATGCAGTTCTTTGTAATTTCGCTGATGTTCTTGTACGATGGACACAGACATACGCCTTCGATTAGGCTGTAGCCGTTGCCGCACTCCTCACACTGGTCTTTTTTGCGGCAGAGTAAGCAGTGGCTGATGAGACAATCTACGCATTGGCTATCAACCATGATTTTGTGGGGTTCGCAGACGCATTGGTTGCCTTTGGGAACCAGTTCGCCTTTGCATACCGTGCAGGTATTGTTCTGGAGGCTGCAGAGTTCGCAGTCCTGGATGGGGCACTCAACAAAGAAGATAAGCTGAGCAGCTATTTCATAATTATTAGATATCCAGATCGAAGAGGCACCGACGATAAGGTTGCCATCTTCACTGAGGGTGACTCCCTCTAGGAAGCTGCTGACGGTGTACCTGCGTCGCAGTTGGTATCTATTGGTCAGCTCGGAGTATCTGAACACCAGTATTTCTTTGGAGTAGTAGGAAAAGGTGAGGGCCAGGAACTTGCTGTTCTGGGTCATATACAGTCGGTGGACTTGGCTGCCGTAGAACTAGTATATAGTGTGGATGTAGGTCAGGGTTGAGCCGTTGAGTGTACAGAACAGGAGCTGAGAATAATAGGCGTAGGTAAATACTCCCACGGCTGCACTTCCTTTTTCCTTCCTATAGTCAGTGGCTACGAGGATGACGTTTCTGAGGCCGTCTTGGAGGGGGTTGCTGACCAGCTATATCGTGCTGTTGGGAAAACTAACCTGGCCAACCAATTCGCCAAAGCTGTTCTTGTAGGTCACCCCATCGTAGGTGAACAAACTGAGCTTCCTATCGCTAGTAGTACTCAGTAGCACCTTGAAGTCAGGACTAGGTGCGATATCCATCGGGATATATATTTTCTAAAGCAGTACACCGTACTGCTGGGTGAGAGGATCCCACCTGTAGAAAGTGGCCTGGCGAGTGGCCTCCATGATGAAGACGATATTGCCGTCCTCGCTGATGAATGACTGGGTGAGTCTGGTCTTCTCGATTTTCTGGATCTCCTGCATCAACTACTACCTGATGGCGTAGATTCTCACGTAGGAGTCGTTCCAAGAGACGACGAATCTGCCGGTGGTTTTGGAGAGGGAGATTGGGGTCTCCGGGATGGTCAAGTCGCGTTTGCTGCCGTACATCCGGTCCACGACCTCGTAGCCCTGTCGCCCTCGCTTGAGCATGAGCATGGGGAGGCAGGAGAGATAGTTGATGCCGAGAGTAGGGGCAGTGCTATCATAGTTGTTCCTCTGGGTGGCGATTAGGTACTCCTCATTCTGGGTGAAGGCCAAAGAGGTGGGGCGCATCTGATCGACGATAGAGTAGCTCTGGTAGGAGAAGACAGTGGCGAGCAGACTCAGCGCGATGACCACATCCCCGAGACGCATGCGATGGCTCATTTCAAATTATAATACATGCGAGGCATTATCCTTGACTACGGGTACAGATGGCGCCATCTGGGCTCATATATGCTCATCATTGTAAATTTATGGTAGCTGCATAATGTATCAATCGGACTGTTTGGAATGGTCAATATTATTGCTTATACCTTGTTATTTAATATTGGTGCAGAGGATCACTCTAAGTGTACAAAATGGCCAACCTATCCACTTGCATCAACTGCCCACCCGTCGATGGATGGAGTGCGCAGAGGGGCGAACCCCTGGACGGTTTGATGAGTGGTTGTGGCAAGTGGATGCTGGCTGGTATATCAATCCAACCCCAATTTACAACTCAATTGTTTCGTAAGAGTTCGCAAACTCATGTAAACCAATACTACTCGGCTACTGGCTGTGTTTTGTGAGAGTGCTGGCTCAATATCCTAGATTATGTGGCACCCCACCCGCTCATGGATTCACCCCTGCACTCTCAAATAGTCTCAATTAGACGGTGCACTGTTCCCAGGGATCAGTAATACGTGCGAGCTTTAAACTGAGAAGGATTGGCAGTAAAAGAGAGACATACGTCGAGGGAGGATAACTAACTATTAACCCTGCTGGCACACTTACTACAAATACAACCAAATAGACAGGGGTTGGGAATGTGCCAGCTAACGATATAGTTTGCAGAGATGAGATTAGGGTGAAATGTACGAGGGCAGCAGCCATATGGCAATTATGAATATGCCTATGATCGTAAACACTCAAGACATGAGTTTATAGGCAGATCGATTAAAGGTACTCCCATAATTAAATTGCTCCCAACAGCTAAGATAGGACACTACATCCAGATTAGTCATCTTACAACCAGCTTAATTCAGAATTGACATCCAGAACTAGCCCTTAAGCTCGAATTTTTTTCGGCTACACTCAGCTGCATATGAGCAACATAAACAAGCTGACCCAGAACAGAGCCAGCAAAGCAGCACTAAACTAGCCAAGCTAGATGCGGGATGTGCTATTGGTTGCAGTGGCAGCAGTGATGATTTGAGCAGATGATTATTTGGGATATAATAGTTGAGGAATGCAGTTGGCGGTGATCAGCAAAGAGGTCAAGGAGGTGCAGAGGGAAGGCTACTTGCAGAAGTAGTCCAGGTTCTTCAAGACCTGGCGCATGTAACCCCCCCTCTACCTAGGCGATGGGTGGTCCTCACCAAGAACTTCATCTACACCTTCAAGCAGGAGAAGACCTACGAGAGTCCCACCGAGGCCATCCTCCTCCGAGACATCGTCGCCATCAAGAGCAGCGAGGAGGAACTCGGCCAGCAGAACACTTTCGTAACGCACGCATAACGCAGAAGGTAGAGACCAACGAGACCACCTTCTTCTTCGCCTGTGACTCTGCCCCCGACAAGGAGGCATGGATTGGAGCCATCGGTACCTTTGAAGCGATTCAGGCAAGGCCATGGTCCGCAGCAACAACATGCAGATCGAAGACTGATGCTTTGCCCTTATTTCACCACTACACCCACTCACACCCACTCCACTCCACTCCACTGCCCTCTGCATGCAGTGTGGCCTTCAGCCAGCAAGTTTGAAGGGTTGATCTTTGGCTTGCATATTGAATAGCAGGGCTGGATAACTCAGCAATTCCAAATTCGTCTGTTGGCTGCTCATCCAGGTGACCAGGGACAGGGGAAGCTAACTCAATAGCAATTTTTATGGTTTGCATTAATCAATGCTTTTTAAACCATATATATGTTAATTGGATGAGAATTAGTGATCGCTGGTGATACCGGCCCAACAATCTGGAGCCGGTGGCAAGCTCCCCAAAGCAAGTTCCTTGATGCTACTACCCAGCACACGATGCGATTACTCTCCAGATTGCATATTGAGGGCCATCTTCGGCTACATTTTTGTGAACCATCACGAAAGCACACTTCGCCAGCATAGATATTGAAAAAGATAACAGAATGGTGCAAAGCAGATGGTAGGGGGACTGTTGTTGGCTGGCAATTTATGGAAACCAAAATTTAACCACTACCTGCCAGGTCCACGATTGGCCCTATAAGATAACTCTGTCAGTATCATCCAATATTGTATATCATATAATTAACGTGGCCTAGCTACATCCAACGCCTACCAACGTGACCTTGTTGGGGAAGACTTACTTCCGTCAATCACACGTCTAATGCGTCAGGGTATTGGATGTGAGGTGATTATTGAAACACTCGCATCACAGTTTGTTTTGACAGCAATTTGGGTTACAGGCCGACCACTCAGCACTCCATAATCGGTGCTTACATTTTGTTATAAATTTAGTTAATTTATTACTATTGAAAATTATAATGCTCTACTTTTTCTTGGTTCTCTAGGCCTCTCAGCTCTCTACTTCATCTTCCCGCCCCTCCAAGCGGTCCAATACCCGCAGAAATTGAGAATATTGGGCTGTAGATTTTATCTGAGATAAATCATAGGTTTATTATGAAAAAATAAAACTTCATCTCCTGCGAAGAGCTCGATCAAAAATAAACTACAACATAGTTTTTCAGTGGATGTCCAGGGTTTATTGAATAGGGAGTGAGTATTATAGAGGGAGTCACGAATCAACAGAAAGGCGGGTACAGCAGGGGGAGGCCGTAGAACTGGTAGGGTTGGTAGCTGATACAGGGAATCCATGCTTGAGGCTGGTCGTAGCCCTCTTTATTTAAATTTTGGAACCCCGGAGACTCTTTAATTAATCTTTCTTAATTATCTTGATTGATAATATTGGTATTTCCATTCCTTTGTTCGAATTGGGCGGCTTTCCGCTCGGACTTTCTCATGAAAACGTGCCCATTGAGTCGGTACTGCCTCACGATCACTTTTGCGGTCGAGTTTTTGATTCCCAGGTCGTTTGCGGCCTTGAAGATGGAGAGGCCGTGGTTCTAAACCAAATCAATGAGTTTGAGCCTTTCCTGCATTATAAATCACGGACCTAGTAACGGGTTAGCGCATATTTCTTGAAAACCGGGACCTGCACCTGATTCGGGGTTTAAGCATTATTTTCCTGCAAGCAATCGCTTCGAATCATGGATAGAATAAGAATATAATAACCTTTAAATTAGTTGTATTAAAGCAGGGAATTGTTAAATCGGAAGTGTGATTTGTTTTGATAAGAAAACAACTCAAATTTACTGGGGCTGTGTTTATTGCCATTATAATCAATTAATGCGAATTTACGCTATTTACTTTTAACCACCTTTCCCAGCAATTAATAACTAGCAGACCAAAACACACACAATATTTCGTTATTGATGGTTTTAGTCTTTGCCTATTCACAGTTCTTGGTTTTTATAAGTTAGGTCTGCTTAGTTATTTTTTCTAGCCACAGACAAACATCTAAACCCTGGCCTTCGCATAGCTTGGAGCGGGCGTGGAGCGAAGGCCAAAAATGTCATCAGTGAATTTGAAAAAAATTCTATTCCCGATTTATTCCCCTAACTTAATAATTTAATATGATTTATATTATAAATAAGAATATTGATGTTATATATCTAACAGCCAAGTACTAAGATTTGGAAGCATCAGGCTATCTCTGCACGCCCTTCCTAGCTTCCCAGGCACATCCTGAACACGGCTAAAAACAATAGGCTGAGAATAGTCGTGACTAGTTCAAATTATTGGAATATCCAGCGATAGCTTGAACATTGGTAAGTCAGATATGCGTTGCAGTTTGGGACGTTAAGCAACTAGCCCGAAACCACTGCAAATTTCAACAGCAGCATTAGCAACAATCAAACAGTCGAGCAGCCAAAGATAATTGTGAAGTTGTTTCCCAACGAAATATTTCACCCTATGTAGTAAAGATACAACTTGGGGAATATAAACAGATTGTTTGTTTGAAAATTAGATTCCTCTTTTGGCACTCACCTTCGTAATTACCTCTAGAAACTAAATGTAGCCATTTGTCGGCGAGGTTGGCAAAAGGTGGTTGGAGATGCAGTGTTTTCAGATGGTAGGCCTCTAATCAACTTAGTTCATGGATGCACTCAGACGATAGCAGACTGAAATAGATAGTTGAAAACATTCAACCTATCTAAAACAGTGCAACTTTACTCTCTAAATGCTGTCTGCAGTAACTCGCCCTAACATCCAAACTCTCATATAAGCGAACTTGGAATATTTACCCTAGATCCAGCTTGAGGCAAACCCTACCAATACAATACAACATTAGGTGAGTTGAGGGCTAACTGAAGAGGCCGACCCTGGTTGTGGAGTGTATTTCTATAAGTAAATGAGCAATTAAGCAGCTGAATTGCTCATTTATATCGCGATATCCGATTATATGTAAATTACTCATCCTTTGGGCAAACTTATATCCAAAAAGGTCACTTACACCATTGAGTAGTCTTCTCGCTCCGAGGAACTCTACCCCAGCAGTGACCACATAATCACTACTGAGACCCAAACAGAGGAGCATTAGCTTTCCTAGCCTCAAAAGACTGAAGCATCTCACAGCGAAGGTGAGATCTAGTAAGCTTCTTGCTCAACAAGTTAGTTTGAGTTTACTTTCGACGACTTAGCAGACTTCGATCTGAAGGATGTCTAGATCTAGGAGCTTGAGGACAAGGAGATTGACCAGAGGAGACAGTACCGAGATTTACCATAGGACCTCTAGAAAACGAAGAAGAAAGAGAGGAAGAATAACAGGAAAGTCAGAACCACTATCACCAAGTAGAAACTTGCAGAGATGAACGGGATTTTCGCTGAGTATACTAGGAACAAGGAAGAGGGCAAGGCTCCCAAGCTAAACCTCAAGGAAATAGGTAACAAGCTGGCACTTGGTTACTCCACCATTTTGCACAAATACAGGTAATATCGGTCCAACAAGACGGTTAAGGGAGGAGCTCTGATCGCCTCCCTCCAGAAGAAGAGAAAGTACAAGAAGAGCAAGCAAATCGAGGCTATCATCGAAAGAGCGCTTTGCTCAGCCCCCTTCTATACTGCTGTCCAGCTCTCGGACTACATCTTTAAGATCGAAGGCAAGAGATACTCAAGATCGATTATCTCACGACATTTGGGAGAGATGGGTTACTCCTACAAAAACCTCAAGCATGCCCCCATTGAGAAGAACAAACCTGGCTTCAAAAAAAACAGGCTTACTTACTGCCTCATAATTGCCAAAGTGCTTTACGACCCCAACATAGTTTTAATGTATCTTGATGAGCTTGCGATTAGTGCAGTCATTTGTCGTAGGAAAGTCAACATGTCGCCAAAAGACATCTTTAACGATAATCCTTTGGACTATGTTTCTATTTTTCTGGCTGCCACTTCATAGGGCGTGGTGGGATGTAGCATCAAGAGAGGTTTTTACACCAAGTAAGACTTCTTGGAGGAACTTTAAGAATGTTTGAAAACCCTCACTCAGAAACTTCAGCAAGAAAACCAGTCCAAAAAAATTTTGGTGCTTACGGACCTCAACAAAATTCACATGGACCCTTTTGGGCCTGAACATAAAGCTGTCAAAAGCTTGGTACAAAGGTACAACGCTACTAGATACTACCTACCCCCGGCAAGTCCTCATCTCAACCCCATCGAGTCCATGTTCGCATACCTCAAAGGCAAACTCTCCAAAAAAGAAATCCTCGGCACACACTAGCTCTAAAACCAGGTCAGAAGGTACGCCTAGGATATGAGGAAGGATTCAGTAGACGTCTATTTCTAAGATGTGGAGAAATCCGTGAAGGAGGTACTGAGAGAGGAAAACAGGGAAGAGTTATGGCAAGTGAGTTCCACTGAGCCCAGCTGCTCAGCTGAACAGCGAAGATGATGATTGACTCTTCTATTATTGATAGTTAATTAGTTATAAAAAATCAATGATCAATCGTTTTTGAAGTTGCTCTTGCCCAGGTTTTTGACCGACTTCTTTACCCTCTCATCAAGTTTGCTCCAGATCTTATTGCTGATGGAGTTGCCCTACTCTGCGTTGGCCTGCAGCTGCATCAGATAGAACTTGCGACTCATTTCTCGCCGATAACTGTTGCCCACCTTGTTCCCTCGGCCTGTGTGTTTGGAACTCTCGTCATCATCTTTTCCTTAAGCAACACTTTACATATCCATGATGACCACATCCTTATCCATATAATCCATCTGGAAGTGGCTCACCTTTTTCTAGAAAACCACTGTTTTCTCTGGACGATGTGCTTTCTCACCTGGGGACTTCTCTTTCAGTCCTATGAACTACCTGGAAATCATGTTGCTGCTGGTCTATGGAGACAAAGGTTCCATTGGCTCAATTAACTCAGGCCTGATCTTACTTTCGTCGATTATGCCCGGAATATCCTGGTCGGATAACTACAGCTATCTGTCAACAATCGACTCGCATTTCAAGCGGATCTATCTGATTTCTTTGGGCGTCTAAGGCTTCTTCATTTGCAGCGCATCGAGCTGGTAATCGTCGATGATGTAGGTCAGGCAGTGCTCTATGAAAATGATTCTTTTGAGCAGAAGTTTGATGTCAAGTTGCCTGAGTATCTCCTCCTTGCACTCGTTAGCATAGTTCATTTCAGGCCAGTCAAACACGCAGCCAATCTTTTCGCAAAACTTGTAGATGTAGTACCTAACGAAGTTGAGAAGGTTCATAGTCAGGTGGTCTTCCTGTTCCTTCTTCAACCTTACTATTTTCTCTGAGTGCGTCTCGTCAAGCAGCTATGGCTCATCTCTCTTCTTTTTGAAGATTTAGAAGGCAATAGAGAACTAAAAGGACAGGCTTGTGTATATTTTGATGATGAAGAGTACTGCGGAAACTGCCCCGATCATACCTCCCATGAAGGAGAACACTGCTGAGAGTTTCTGCACCTATCTCGTGTAAACGATGGAGTCTGAAGACTTTGCAATGCTAAAAGTGGCGTAAGTTGAGTTGATGTTAGTCTAGTAGGGATGGTTAACAGCCAAATTTTCTGCGAGACAGCCGCTAACGGCCTATGTTTTGGTAAAGGGCCAAATGCTCTCGTCAGTTTAGACGGAATAGTCCGAAAAGTAGAGATATGACTAGCTGCCAATGCTGTTGCCGAAAATGGTGTAGCTCTCATCTTCGATATACATCTGCAGATAGTCCTTTTTGTCAGGGTTGATCTGCGTGTTGGTAAAGTAGATGGTGAAGTAGAAGAAGTTTCCATTTTGGATGAAGTAGTCTTAAATTTCTTGGGGACTGGCACAGGGGCGAGGGTCTGATGTGTTCTTGCAAGCTGAGATGTCCACGGAGTATTGTGTGTATGTTTCTGAGGAGTACTTGCCTTCAAGGCTGAGAGTTGTGTTGAGTGTGGGGCATAGCCAATAACCGGAATGAAGTCTTTCGAAATTGTCGACTATTTCCGGATACTTCTTAAAGTAATTTTTAGTGCAGGTTTCCAAAGGCATGCCTGTATTGTTGACTCGGGTGCCATAATTGTCAACTCTTAGGGTGAAGGTTACATCGAAGTACCTTTTCGTATCTGAGAGGTTGTGTCCCCAGATCTAGATGGCCATCCTGAAAGAACTATCCTCGGTTATTTCCAAAGTTGAGGGGGGAGGCACTGCGTTTTTGAAGATCTGCGTTGAGATGGTAAAAGTGTTGAGATCTAGCGTATTGAGGATCATATTGGCAAAGCCTGCCACTATTGTTACAATTATCGCTAGAGAAATTAATCCTCCTGTCAAAGTTTTGTATTAGAGGTCGTCTTAGTAACGCAGCATCTCGGTGGAGTAGAAGAAGTCTATGGCTTTCACCATGTGCTTGAATCTTTAGCTCAGTTTCATTTTGAAATTAGAAAATTTCTATCGTTTATTATAGAAAATAGATCGAAAGTGCTTAAAATAGCCTTATTTTCGAATGATTCAAGTAAAAGTCTTATCTTTTTTGAGCGAAATAAACATAAAAGCTTCAAAGCCAACTTATTTCGTGCTAAGCTGGATATATTCTCTATGAAAGAAGTGGAAGTTATGATCTACATGAAAAGAGAATATCAGATAGGCTCAATCTTGATAATATTTATACAATAGCTACAAAGCAACATTCTTTGTCAACTATTGGAGGGACATGAAAAATTTAGTTGCAAATTTTCACTCTTCTCTAAGCTTAAAAGAAGTTTTATTCTTTTAGAAATTGCCTTTAATTGCTATTATCTATTCATTAATTTCTAGAAATATGGGACTTAATGAAATGTAGGCAATCATTGACATACTTTTTTATGACTAATCAAATGCGTAATTTCATTTCTAAAGAATTGGAGAAAAATTGACCAGAACTA
>Ga0316217_10007451_pt1 | contig 10446 bp, 9 predicted proteins | sample 1anoAmetaG_FD_203633 | JGI IMG/M metagenome (GOLD analysis project Ga0316217, IMG submission 203633) | Freshwater microbial communities from Trout Bog Lake, Wisconsin, USA - 1anoA | ecosystem: Environmental > Aquatic > Freshwater > Lake > Hypolimnion/Profundal zone | place: USA: Wisconsin... | reverse complement strand
TGGACTTGGCTTCTGCATCGAGCACAAGCTTGGCCCGTATGGGTATACGCCCCATAAATCCTCCGATGACCTACCTATAAGCGTAGGACATCGGAGACATTTAGCAATGTTATTTTGGAATCTTTCTGCTAGGGTTGTTGTGGAACCTGGGCGCCTCCCCACGGCACCTTGTTCGCTAACCCTGGTGTGATTCCCCAGGATCCATGTCCTTCGACCCATTCCGTGGGTCCGGCGTCAGCTTTAAAGCGGGGAGGCAGCGTTGAATGTCAATAACCACACCTGGTTCCCGGCTCTGGCCTTTCGCGGGGTCGGGCCCGGCGGCGAGGGCTTTCAAACCGTGGTGCTGCGCCAGACTTTTGCCATTGTCGAGGGTGGGCTTGCCTTCGCAAGGGAGCAGTCCCCCCTGTGCGAGAGGGACCTCTTCATGGGGGAACCCAACCGCAGCAGCGTCCGGGAGGAAAGCGATCTGTGCCCCTTCAAGCCGCGGTGCGATGTCCTGGCCACGGCCACGGCCCATGCCCCCGCTGGACAACCGGCCCGGTCCTTCCTGGTGAACCTCCGGGTATGGAGGCCCGCCCAGGATCCGAAACAGGCCCCGATCATCCTGGTGGACAAGTCCCTCCGGGTCTCGGGGCCCAGTCAGCTTCGCAGGCGCGCGCTCCCGTTCCGCATGGCCTGGTTCCTGGTCAAGATCGGATCCTTCGGCCTTTTTCGCCGAAATCCCTGGAAACGCACCCGCCCGGAACCGATCCTCGAGCTCCCCGTGCGCTACGAATACGCCTACGGCGGTGAGAACCGGATCATGGTCTCCCATCGCGCCGCCTCGCGTGTGAAGAAGCGGGATCGAAGGCCCGGGCCCGGGCTGGAGGAACTGAAGGAGGCCTACGAACAGAAGGGAGAGGACGCGCCGGTCGCGTGGACCTACCACAAGGCCAATGCCGTCGGCATGGGTTTCGCCCAGGCCTGGTTCGTGAGGGTCACCGGGACCCAGCGGATTCCGGCGCCCCAGATCGAGGCGCCCTCAGCCCCGGTGACCGCGGCCGCCTTCCTCCAGGCGCTCCGTGGCCAGGAGCCGGACCATCCCGCCTTTTCTCCACAGGGGCTGGGCCTTCTCGCCAAAGGCTGGGTTCCCCGCCGGTACCTGGTTGGCACGGTGGATGAGGCCTGGGTGAAAAGCGGGAAGCCCCTGCCCGATGATTTCGCTTTCGCCATCTGGAATGGGGCCCCGCTGGACCAGCAGGTGCCGCATCTCAGCGGTGATGAAAGCATCGAATGCACCAATCTCTGTCCGCCCGACCTGCCCGGAGCCCGCAGGGATGCCATGGGCAATACGGTGCTGCGGCTTGACCTGCCGGGGCATCTCCCTTACCTGCTGGCCCACCCCCAGGCCGGGCCCGGCATTCCGTTCCCCTTGGCTCTGGATACCGTGAACCTGGATCTGGAGCAGCGCACCCTGGTGCTCATATGGCGGCTGGTCCTGCCGGAGGATCCGCCCTGGCGACTTGGCGAGCTCCGGATGGTGCACCGGGACCAGAAGGCGGAATGGCTGCGCAGAGGGGGCCCGGAATGGACCCGGCCTTCCGAGGCAAAATCTTCTACCAAGGTCCTGGTGCAGAGGCGGGTGTTCCATGTCTGACCGCCTCCTGCTCCGGAAAGACCCGAACATCAAGGCCGTTTCCTCCGCGCCTTCCATCAACAAGACGCCCGTGGGCTCCGAGGAGGTTCCGCTGCCCTACCAGGTCATCGCGGACCTGTCCAATGCGGTGGGTTGTGCCGAGGATGTCCGCTTCAACGGCATGCCTGCCTTCGTTCTGGGGGAGAGCAGCCAGCCGGAATGCCATGGCGATGACGCCGGGACCGGCAAGGGCGTCAGGTCCGGAACCGTCAATGGCGAGTGCACCCCAACGGCTGGCAGCCCGACCGCGCTCACCCATGGCAAGCCCACGGTCCGTCAAGACGATACGAGCAGCATGCAAGGGGGAAACGCAGATGGAACCTACGTCACCGTTCCGAGGCCCGCCCCTCCGCCACCCGAGGGCTCCACCACCTTCGCTTTCGACCCGCCCTTGGAGGCGCCTTCAAAGCGGGAGGCAGCCAATGCGCCACAGGCGCGACAGGAGGCCGCACAGAAGCAGGCCAAGCTCAAGGAGCAACTCTCGAGGCCCGGGCGCAAGCCGCCCCAGGACCGCGCCCCGGAGGCCGTGAAAAGCCCCTTGTTCCAGGCAGGTGATCAAGCGAACCTGGAACCGAACAAGGTGCTGGCTGAAATGAAAGCCGATGCCGAACTCAGGCTCCTTGACAGCATGAAACGAGCGGACCACCGACAATGGGCTTTCCTGGAGGGATGCCAGCCGGTCGACAACACACCGCAGATGACTGACGGATCCAAGCCACGTCAGTTGTCGTGGAGAGAACGGGTGGAGGCCGATTACCGGGCGGCTTTCCAGGCAAAGCTGGACAGATATAACTATTACACCCATTCCGCCGAGCTAGTGACCCTGGGAGGTCTCAGCAGGGGCCATCCAAGTCGGCATACCCGGCGACAAAGGCGCTCAACTGAGAATGCGCAGAGGGTCAACCCCCCTCCAAGACCGGAATTTCGAAGATCTAAAGGGGGCGGCTACGTGCCTCCACGGGAAGTGGAGCCAAAGGGATCAGATGGGCCTAATCCAATGGATGGAATTGCAAAAAACATCCATCCTGGAGCACAAGGGAAACATATTGTCGGCGATAAAAATTATATTCCGGGGCGCAGTACGATTGATGCAGGTGTTGATCCACAAACTCTTTTGGATGGAGCCCATAGTGGTAAATATCCTGTTGTTGGCACGGGGGCACGAGGTCAGCCAATTGTAGATTTTGGAAAGCCAATTGGGGTTGACGCTGGATCTGGATTAAAAACTCAATATGGAACGATTCATTCCGGGAAACACGGTGCACACATTGTGCCCGCGAACCCCAAACGGAAAGCAGGTGGAAAATGAGCAACAAAATTGAAGATTGGCTTATTATTTGTGTGTGGCGCGCTCTGCTTGGCGAAATATATCCTTCGCTCAGGGCAATAGCCATTTCATTACATGCTGAAAAAACATTACTTATTAGGGCCTATCTTGACAGGGAGCCTATCGACGCGGATACCGAGAACCTTGAAATTATAGCAACCAATATCACGGCAAGCGTTGGGGCGGATCGTATTGCTAATATTGAGCTTGAATGTATATATAGTGATGAACCTGTTGGGAAATTGGATTCACTTGATGGAATAATTTATGCTCGTCGAGAATATAATATCTAATAATAACTTAACTTATGTCAAAGGGGCAACGACGAGGGCTGGGTTCCAGTTGAGCAGTTGCTTTCTGCCTTGAGGGCCGAAAAGTTGGAGTGGAAGGACCTGTGCTCTTCCGATTTGGAGCGGGCTATCGCCCATTCGGAGAAGAAGCGCCATGAACTGAGGGACGGCAGGATCCGCGCCCGGTACGGCCACTCGACACCTCACAAGATCTCGATGAAGCCTGCCGACCGCCCTTTGCTTCTCTACCACGGCACCTCGCCGGAGGCTGCGGGGTGGATCAGGGTCGGTGGCTTGAAGCCCATGGGCAGGCAGTATGTTCACCTTGCCGTGGATCGGGAGACCGCTGAACGCGTCGGCGGGAGGAAGGCCAAGGAGCCGGTGGTGCTGGTTGTCGAGGCGGCCAGGGCGCACGCCACCGGCCTTCGCTTCTAGGGTGGCGAAGACCGGATCTGGCTGGCCGACGTGATACCGCCTGAATTCCTGCGCTAGAACCGCAGGTTCAGGCCCACCTGGACGAGTCCGCCCATGGAGTAGGCCGCGTAGCTCTGGCCGATGGGGAGGGTCACGTCGTTGTCCTGGACGTCCCGCCAGAGGAGTTCCATGGAGAAATGGCGGCTGAACTGGTAGCCCAGGCCCAGCTGGGGGATGAGGGTGTTCTTGCGGGTGGTGTCGCGGGCGGAGTAGATCGCGGTGGTCCCGGTCATCTCCATGGAGATGGAGGTGAGGGCCAGGCCGGCGATGGCATAGAGGCCCTTCCCGGTCTCGCTGCTGAGGAAAAACCAGTCGTAGTCGACCCCCAGGGAGGGGATGCTGGTCTTGACCGAGGCCTGGACGGGGGCGCCCGTGCTGGTGAGGGTGACGGCGTCGCTGGTGTGGAAGTAGTCCAGCCGGGGGACGATCGCCATGCCGTTGCCCTGGTCCAGGACGGTCTGGAAACCCAGCCCATAGCCGCCGGCGAACAGGGAGGCCCCGGCCATGGCGGAACAGGCGAGTGCTTGGATGATTCTCATTCGATATCCCCTAGAGGTCGCCGTAGATCGCGTGGAGGGTCACGGGCGCAGGGCCCATGGGGAAGCTCTGGCCCTGGACGTAGGTGGTGCCGGTGCCGTCGGCCTTGGTGTTCCAGGCCTTGAACGGGGCGCCGTTGCGGACCAGGGCCCCGGTGTTGCCGAGCACCGTGACGCTCTGCCCCTCCAGGTAGGTGCCGGGATCGCTGGGCGCGCTGCCGCCCGTGTTGTCGTTGCCCACGTAGGTCACGGCGGGGACCGCATTGGCCACCCACAGGGCGTACAGGGCCATATTGACGCTGCCCATGACGAAGGTCTGGCCGGGCTGGTAGGTGGTTCCGCTGCCATCGGGCTGGGTGTTCCAGCCCGCGAAGGAGTAGCCGGCCTTCACGAGGTTGCCGGTGTTGCCCAGGATCGTGGTGGTCTCGCCCAGGGACGAGCTGGCCACCTGCGTGGGGACGGCGCCGCCGGTGTTACCGTTGCCGAAGTAGTAGATGAAGATCAGGGGTGCGGGGCTGGTGGACCAGTTGCTGCTGAGGACGGAGCCGCCGCCCCCGCCGATGGCGCCGTTGCAGCCAAGGAGCAGCAGAACTCCGCCAAGCAGAATCAAGAGGGAATGCGCCGGTCTTCTCACCAATCCAACCTCCGTGTGCGCCGCGCTCGCGCGGGCGATGGATCCGGCCCCGCGACAGCAGAAGCAGACCATCGTTGAAGATACCACCACCTTCCCCCAGCCCGGCAAGTTCGGGCGGGTCCGTGCGGGTCAGGGCGCGAAGAGAGCGAGGAAGGGCCCCGGCTCCCAGCCCTTCACCCTTCCCTCCTGGAGGATGGCGTGGCTTCCGCCGTACAGGGCGCTCCACAGGGCTCCTCGCATGCCCGGTTGGTCCAACTCGGCCAGGGGCAGGATGACTTCGGTGGACTGATCCCAGCCGAGGGCGCCGTTGAGGCGACGGAGCCGCCGCAGGAGTTCGGCATGGTCCAGGCGGCCCTGGAACAGGGTGTCGGGGCCGAGGCTGTGGTCGCGGTCGTGGTAGGCCTGGCGCCCCCTCTCGTCATTGAACCGGGGCCCGCCCAGGATGCCCGGCTCCACCTCGGCGCCGCCGGGATCCCAGGAGAGGCCGCAGCAGGCGCAGGCCACCTCCGCGGCCCAGGCCCAGGCGCCCGCCGTCCCCGGGGAGGGGGAGCACCGGAAAGGTGCGCCTGGCGGAGGTGAGCCGGCCATGAGGCCCAGGGCCACCCCCTCGACCCGGTTCCTCAGGGCGGGATAGCGCAGGGTGCCCCAGCCCGGGGCGGTGAGGGCGGGCCATTCCTGCAACCGGGCCGCGCGCTGGATCAGCAGGGCCCGGAGCGTGTCCACTACGCTTCCATCATCTCGCTGATGCTGCGGCCGCCGTGGATCCGGAGGATCGCGTCCCCGAACATGGAGGCGGTGGAGAGCACCTTGAGGTTGGGCATGGCCGAGGCGATGGCGGGGGGGATGGGCACGGTGTCGGTGACCACCAGCTCGTCCAGTTCCGCCTCGGTGAGGCGGGTGAGGGAGCTCCCGGAGAAGACCGCGTGGGTGGCGCCCACCCGGACCCGGCGCACGCCGAAGCCCCTGAGGATTCGTGCGGCCTCGCGGATGGAGCCGCCGGTGGCGATCTCGTCGTCGAAGATGATGCAGTCCTTGTCCGCCACTTCGCCGATGAGGGCGGTGGAACGGGCCGATTCGCTGTCGTCCACGCGCCGCTTGTCGATGATGGCCATGGGCAGGCCCAGGCGCTTGGCGAAGTGGCCGGCGATCTTGCCGGCGCCGGCGTCGGTGGCCACCACGACGGTATTGCTCAGGTCGGAATTGCGGAAGTGGTTCACCAGCACCGGCGTGCCCAGGAGCTGGTCGGCGGGGACCCGGAAGAAGCCCAGGATCTGCGGGGCGTGGAGGGTCATGGCCAGCACGCGGTCGGCGCCGGCGGTCTGGAGCAGGTCCGCCACCAGGCGGGCCGTGATGGAGATGCGGGCCTCGTCCTTCTTGTCGCTGCGGGCGTAAGGGTAGTAGGGCAGGACCGCCGTGATCCGCGCGGCGCTGGCGAATTTCAGGGCATCGATCATGATGAGCATTTCAACAAGGTTGTCGCTCACCGGGGAGACGCTGGTCTGGATCACGAAGACGTCCGATTCCCGCACGTTCTCGTCGATCTTCACCTTGATGTTCTCGTTGGAAAACCGGGTGATCCGGGCCTTCCCGAGCTGCATCCCGATGTGGCTGGCGATGCCTGCGGCGAGGGTTGGATGGCTCGAACCCGAAAAGACCTTCATTTCTCCGAACATGGATCCCCCAGGGACCAGTTTACCAACGCCGGGATCATGGAGACAGGCGAATGGCGATCGAAATCCTATACCTTGCCGCCGCCCACCCGCTCGATGCGCGCTCCGAGCCCCTTCAGCTTGAGCTCAAGCCCCGAATATCCCCGGTCCAGGTGGTAGATCCGGTCTACGGTGGTCTCTCCATCGGCCACCAGTCCGGCGATGACCAGGGTGGCCGAGGCCCTCAGGTCGGTGGCCATGACCGTGCAGCCCGTGAGCGCGCTGGGGCCGGCCACGATGGCGGTGCCCCCGTCGATCCTCAGGTTGGCGCCCAGGCGCTCCAGTTCCATCGCGTGCTGGAACCGGTTCTCGAAGATGGTCTCGCGGATGACGGAGATGCCGGTGGCCTGGGTCATGACGGCCATGACCTGGGCCTGGAGGTCGGTGGGGAAGCCGGGATAGGGCAGGGTGGTGACGTCCTTGGCCCTGAGCTTCTGGCCGGGTTCCCGCTGGATGCGGAGGTTCCTGCCGGCCTGCCCTTCCCGTTCCGTGAACACGCAGCCGCAGCGCTCCAGGAGGTCGATGATGCTCCGGATCTGCGAGGGCTCCACCCGCTCCAGCAGGACGTCGCCGCAGGCGGCTGCCACGGCGCAGAGGAAGGTGCCGGCCTCGATGCGGTCGGGGATCACGGCGTGGTCGCATCCGCCCAGGGACGAGGCGCCCTGGATGACCAGCACGGGCGTGCCGATGCCCTCGATGACCGCGCCCATCTCCACCAGCATGGCGGCCAGATCGCCGATCTCCGGCTCCATGGCGGCGTTGCGCAGGGTGGTGGTGCCTTCGGCGAGGGTCGCGGCCATGAGGATGTTCTCCGTGGCCCCGACGCTCACCTTGTCGAAGGTGTGGTCGATGGCCCGCAGCTTGCCGGCGGGAACATGGGCCTCCACGTAGCCCCGGTCGATGGTGATGACCGCGCCCATGCGCTCCAGGGCCTCGAGGTGGAGGTTCACGGGCCTGGCGCCGATGGCGCAGCCGCCGGGAAGGGATACCGAGGCCCTGCCGTACCGCGCCAGGAGCGGCCCGAGCACGAGGATGGAGGCCCGCATCGTCTTGACCAGGTCGTAGGGGGCCTTCAGGCCGCCCTCGCCCACGCCGGCGGCGTCCAGGACGGCCGTGAGCTCGAAGCCGTCCTCGTCCTTGGTGCTCTCCCCGGAACAGCCCAGGGCCTCGAGTACCCGGATCATCGTCCTTATGTCCGAGACGGCGGGCAGGTGGCGCAGGGTCACAGGTTCCGAAGCCAGGAGCGCCGCGGCGAGGCAGGGCAGGGCGGCGTTCTTCGCCCCGGAAATGGCCACGCGGCCCTGCAGGGGGACGCCTCCTTGAATGACTAGACGGTCCATCGACACTCCCCGATCAACTTCCATTCTAAACTCAGGTATCTCCCCGGAGCGAATCTTGCGCCTTTCCGTCGCCATGATCGTCAAGAACGAAGCGGCTGCCCTGGGCCACGGCCTGGCCTCCATCCGCGGGCTGTGGGATGAGCTGGTGGTCCTGGACACCGGGTCCACGGACGGAACCCCGGACCTGGCACGCTCCTTCGGGGCGCGGGTGGAAGCCTTCGCCTGGGTGGACGACTTCGCCGCGGCCCGCAATGCCGGCCTGGCGCTTTGCACGGGGGACTGGGTCCTGGTGCTGGATGCGGACGAGGCGGTCGACCCCGCGGACCATGCCCGGCTCCGCGCCGCCTGCGGGGAGGGCGGCCCCGCCGCCTACCGCCTGCCCATCCGCAACTACCTTCGCAGCGGGGCCTTCGTGGGCAAGGACGGAGCGGCCCGGCGCAACGACGCGCGCTACGCCGAGGGGTCCGGCTCCAGCCATTTCTACCTTCAGAAGGCCGTCCGGCTCTTCCGCAACCTGGGTGTCCCGGTGTACCGGGGGCGGGTGCATGAGCTGGTGGAACCCTATTTCGAGGAGCAGGGCCTGCCCATGGCCGACCTGGAGGCCACGATCCACCACTTCGGCAAGCTGGATATGGCGAGGGACCGGTCAAAGCAGGCAGCCTATTTCCGGCTGGCCCTGGCGGAGGCCGCGGCCCGGCCCGGGGACCTCCAGCTCCAGTACAACGTGATCCAGGAGGGCCTGCTGGTGGAAGCCTGGGCCGAGGTGCTGAGGGCGGCTGAATGCTTTCGGGACAGGGCCCCCCGGGCGCCCATGCTGGTGTGGCTGGGAGGCGGACTGGCCCTCCAGGGACTGGGCCGGTACGAGGAGTCCCTGCCCTGGTTCGCCTCGATCCTGGCGCAGAAACCGGGATCGGCCGCCGCCCTTGGCGCTCGGGCCGAATCCCTGTGGCGCCTGGGCCGGATCCCGGAGGCCCAGGAGGACTACCTCGCGGCCCTGGAGGCGGAACCGGGCTACACCTTGCCCTTCCTCAAGCTCGCATCCCTGCTGGAGGAGACCCCGGACCTCGCGGGCGCCCGGGGGGTGCTGGAGGCCGGCCTGGACCAGAATCCGCGGGATGCGACGCTGTGGGAGGCCCTGGTGGGCCTGGCGGCCAAGTACCGGGACCCGCGTGTGGCCAGGGACGCCCTGGACGCTCTGCGGGCCGTGCCGGACGGAGGAAAGACGGTCTGGCACCAGATCGTCGTCCACGCGCTCCGGGGGGCGGGGGACGAGGCGAATGCCGCCGCCATCCTGGAACAGGGCCTGAAGGCCTTTCCGGGCGATCCCGAGCTGCGGGCCCTGCTCAGGCCAGAGGCTGGGCCACCCTGAGCTCGGTGAGGATCCTGAGGGTCTCCCCGTCCTCGGGCCGATCCTCCGGGAGCTTTTCGCAGAGGCGCTGGATGAGCCTGACCAGGGCCGGGGGTGTGCCGGGCCGCAGGACCGCCAGGTCCGGCAGGGGGTTGAAGCGGTGGGCTTCGAAGACCTGGAAGGGGGAATCCCCCTGGAAGGGGGGATGGCCGACGAGCATCTCGAAGAGGATGATGCCCAGGGCGTAGCGGTCGGCGGGAGGCCCCACACTGGGGGTGGCCATGCCTTCGGGGGCGCTGTAGGTGGGGGTTCCGATGAACATGGAGGTCATCTTGGTGCTCTCCAGGAGCCGGGCGATGCCCAGGTCCATGACCACCGCGCCATCCTCGCCCAGCATGATGTTGGCGGGCTTGAGGTCGCGGTGGACGATGCCCTTGGTGTGGGCGTAGGCCATGGCCTCGGCCACATCCGCGGCGATGTGGACGGCCTGTGCGAAGCTGAGGGGGCCGGTCCGGTGCAGGTGGGCCTCCAGGGTGATGCCCCGTACGAAGGGCATGACCAGCCAGGGGGCCCCTTCCACAGGGCCCGGATCGAGGATGCGCACGATGCGTGGGTGATCCAGCAGGGCCCCCAGGATGGCCTCGCGCCGGAACCTGGCGAGGAACTCCGGATCCTGAAGCAGGTGGGAATGGGGCACCTTGATGGCCGCTTCCGCCCCCGTGCCGGTGTGGACGGCCTGGTAGGCGGTGGCGCAGCCGCCCCGGCCCAGGACATGGCGGACTTCCCAGGGGCCGAACCTGCGGCCCAGGTTGGCGTCGGTGTCCGGAGGCAGGGCCACCTCGCCCAGCTTCCGGGTGTCGGCCAGGTCCTTCCAGGGCGTGGGTGCGGGCTTGCGCTGCCGCCACCGCAGGACACGAAGGCCCCCGGCCAGGGCCAGGAGTCCCGCCGCCAGGGCCAGGAGGCCCTTCCCCGGGAGGCCCCAGGTTCCGCGCGGGACCGGGGCGGGTGCCGACGCTGCTACGTCTGCTGTCGTCGCGGACGGGTTCTCGGCTGGAGCGACGGGTTGTGGCCGGGTTGCAGGGGGTGGCTGGGGGCGGGCGTCACGAGGGGGCT
>Ga0316217_10007450_pt1 | contig 10449 bp, 9 predicted proteins | sample 1anoAmetaG_FD_203633 | JGI IMG/M metagenome (GOLD analysis project Ga0316217, IMG submission 203633) | Freshwater microbial communities from Trout Bog Lake, Wisconsin, USA - 1anoA | ecosystem: Environmental > Aquatic > Freshwater > Lake > Hypolimnion/Profundal zone | place: USA: Wisconsin... | reverse complement strand
TGGGGACCGAAGGCCGCGCACAGGCGCAGGTCGGGTAGCCGGGCGAGCGCGTCGAGGGCATGGGTCAGGTCGCCCGTCACCGAGGCCGGATGGGCCAGCAAGGCCACGCGCCGTCCGGCCAGCGGCCGGCGCAGGGCCGGGTCTGCGAGGAAACGGTCCAACCCCGTCTTCATGTCTGGGCTCCTGGGTGCAGTTCAAGGGCGAAAGCCGCCCGGAGGTGGAAATCCGGACGGCCCGGGCCATGCCGCAGGGCCCAATGGGAAAGGGGGCCGTCCAGGGGTTCGATCACCGCCGAGAGCCCGACCTGGAGTCCCTGGCCGGTGTCCAGGGCGTCCAGGGCCACCACCGCCTGCAAGTCCAGCCGGCCCTGGGTCCGGTGGACGGTGATGTCCGGCTCCAGATCCGGAGCCGGGCAACCGCCTTCCCGGTAGCGCCGGAACCGGTACGCGGCCCATTCGGTGCTTGGGGCCAGGTTGAGTTCCCAATAGGTGTCCTGTCCTGGCCTGGCCAGGAAGGCCTCGAAGCAGGTGTGTTCCCAGAGCCGGTCGGACCGCCGGGGCGCGCAGGAGGCCGGGAAACGCAGCCGGTCCAGGTCTCCCCGGAGGCTGAAGCCGATCGCCAGCTGGTGCCCGTCCAGCAGGCAGGCGGTGGCTTCCAGGGTCTGGACCGCCAGACAGGGAGCCGCCGGGTGGCAAGCCAGGACCGCGCTTCGGCGGCACCGCGGATCTGGGTTTTGGGGCATGACGGCCAATTCGGGTCCGGAAGAGATTTCCACTTTAACAGGCGCCGTGGATAGGGAATTTAAACGCCTCAAACGTTTCATGCCCCCCCCGCAAGTCCTGTCACTCCTCCGGCAGGGGGCAGTCCTTGGTCTCCGGAAGGAACGGCAGCGCCACGATGCCCAGGAGCAGCACGAAGCTCACGATGATGCCGCCGGTGCGGAAGCCTTCGATGTTGCCGCCGAGGTTCTTGGTGATCTGGCCGATGGTGAAGGGCGCCGTGGCCGCCAGCAGCCGCCCGAAGTTGTAGCAGAAGCTGGTCCCGGTGCTGCGCAGGCTGGTGGGGAACAGTTCCGGCAGGTAGATGGCGTAGACGCCGAACACCGAATACTGGCCGAAGCCCATGACGGGAACCATCCAGTAGATCTGGTCGATGCTCCGCATGTACTTGAACACCATGATCGTGGTCAGGAAGGACAGCAGCAGGGCGAGGCCGAAGGCGATGCGCCGGCCCTTGACCTGGGCGAGCTTGGATAGGGCCAGCATCCCGAAGAACCCTCCGGTGGTCTGCAGCAGCAGGCCGAAGGCGCCCCAGTAGGATTTCTGGCTCGCCACCGCTTCCGCGGACAGGCCCGAGGTGGCCAGGTGGGTATCGATGATGGTGCGCACGATCTTGGGCGTGAAGTTGCCGATCCCCCACAGGCCGATGATGCCGGCGCTGCAGGCCAGCATGCCGAGCCAGGCGTTCCGGCGCCAGCGGGGGTTCCGGAGCAGGTTGGTGAAGGAGCCGAACTTGATGCCCTTGATGGCGCCCTCGGCCCTGGCCTTGACCCACTTCTCGGGCTCCTTGAGTTGGCGCATGGCGGGCAGGATCACCAGGGCCGGAAAGGCGCCGACGATGAACAGCACCTGCCAGGACTGCAGGTGGAACGGCAGCAGGTGCATGATGGCGAAATAGCCGATCAGCATGCCGATCAGCCCCGCGCCGATGTTGCCGAACGCCGATAGGGACTGCAGCATGCCCAGCGCCGGCGCGCGGGAACTGTCGGGCACCGAGTCGGCCACCAGCGCCACCGCCAGGCCGAACACCCCGCCGACCCCGACGCCGGTGATGAACCGGTAGAAGCAGAAGTCCCAGAATCCGGTGGCCAGGGCGCTGAGGCCGGTGCACAGGGCATACATCAGGATGGCCCACTTGAGCATGCGCAGGCGGCCGTAGCGGTCCCCCATCGAGCCCAGGATCAGCCCGCCCACCGCCCACCCGATGAGGAATATGGAGGTCGTGTAGGGGGCATATTCGATGGAGAGCTGCTTGCCGACCAGGATCTCCATGGCCCCGTCCCGGGCCATGTTGAAGATCTGCTGGTCCATGCAGTCCACCAGCCAGGCCATGGACGCGACGAAGAACACCAGCCAGTGCAGGCGGTTGAAGGTGCGCCACCAGGGCAGGGGCGCCGGGACGCTGAAGGGTCGTGCGGTTTGCGCGAGTGTCATGTTCCTCTCCTCAGGGTGGAAGTGGTGGACTGGATCAAAGCGGCGCGGGCGAACCGCTGGCCGCGGACTGGTAGATGGCGCAGATCAGGGCGACGGCATTGCGGGCTTCGCGCCCGCTCACCGTCAGCGGCCGGTTCTCCCGCAGCGCATGGACGACCTCCTCGAGCTGCTGCTGGTGGCCCCGGTGGCTGATCTGGTCGGGCGCGCCTGCTCCGCCCCCGCCGGTTCCGCCGGCGGCCAGCAGGGCGGCGTCGCCCGGATCGGCGTCCCGGAACTCCCAGCGGACGACGCGGTCGTCCTCGATGGCCACCGAGCCCCGTTCTCCGCAGATCTCGATGCGCCGCTCCCAGCCCGGCCAGGCCGCGGTGGTGGCCTCCAGCACGCCGAGCGCGCCGTGCGGGAACCTGAACGCGCAGCAGGCGGTGTCCTCCGCCTCGATGCCGGTGTGGACGCGGCGGCCGGTCCAGGCGAACACTTCGGCGGGCATGCCCGCGAACCACTGCAGGAGGTCCACGGCGTGGATGGACTGGTTCATGACCGCCCCACCGCCGTCCAGCGCCAGGGTGCCCTTCCAGCCCGTGTAGTATTCCCGGCTGCGGTGCCACTTCACGTAGGCGCTGCAGAGCACGAGCCGGCCGAACCGGCCCGCGTCCAGGGCGGCCTTGACCGCGCGCGCTCCGGCGCTGAAGCGGGCCTGGAAGATGGCCGCGACCAGGACCTGCGCCCGGTCGGCGGCGGCAAGGATCCGGTCCAGGCGCGCCACGGTGATCTCCAGCGGTTTTTCGATGACCACGTGCTTGCCGGCCGCGACGGCCTGCAGGGCGGGTTCCAGGTGCGCGCCGCTGGGGGTGAGCACGCACACCACCTGGATGTCCGGCCGGGCCAGCAGGGCCGCCGGGTCCTGGGTGTGGAACGGCACCCCGTGGCGGCGGGCGAAGGCCTCCGCCGCGGCTCCGTCCAGGTCCGCCACCCCGGCCAGGCGCACGTTGTGCCCGGCGGCCAGCGCCTGGATGGCGGCCGCGTGGTAGTTGGCGATCATGCCCGTGCCGATCAGGCCGAAGCCGATGGTTTCTCGTGGGTTCACGGCTCCACCTCCCTGTGGATGAGTTCGGCCGCCGCCTGGGCCTTCAGGGCCAGCTCGCACACCTTGAAGCAGAGCGCCTGGGCGGCCCCGTCCGCGGGGCGCTCGAAGATGTCCCGGCGCAGGTCGGTGTAGTAGGGCAGGGGCTCCTGGGAGCAGTCGATGTAGCGGGCGCTCTGGCCGTCCACCAGGAACAGGTGGTCCTTGCCGGGGCGGCCGGCGATATCGATATACTTGCGCAGTTCGATGTAGCCATGGGTGCCGAGGATGGTGAGCCGGCCGTCGCCCCAGGTGTCGAGCCCATCGGGCGTGAACCAGTCCACCCGGATGTATCCGCTGGCCGGGCCATGGGCCAGGATGATCTCGCCGAAGTCCTGCAGGCCGGGGTCCTCGGGATGGCCAAGGTTGCCATAGCGGGACGCCACGATGCGCGCGTCGCCGGCATGGGCGAAATGGAGGAACTGGTCGATCTGGTGGGAGGCGACGTCCACCAGGATGCCGCCGTTGCGGGCCGGGTCGAAGAACCACGGCGGCCGCAGGTGCCGGTTGAGCCGGTGCGGGCCCAGCCCGACCGTCTGCAGGACCTGGCCGATGGCCCCGGCCCGCACCAGTGTTGTGGCCTTGGTGACGGCGCGCACTTCGAACCGTTCGGTGAAGTTGACCGAGTAGATGCGCCCGGTGGCCCGCTGCACGCGGCGGACCATCTCCAGCTGCTCGAAGGTGGTCACTCCGGGCTTGTCCACCATGAAGTCCTTGCCGTGGACCATGACCCCGACGCCGATCCTGGCCCGGTCGCAGGGGACGGCGGCGCAGACGATGAGCTGGATGGACCGGTCCTCCAGCAGCCGGTCCGGGTCGGCCACGCGGGGGATGGACGGAAAACGTTCCAGGAACCCCTTCAAGGTGTTGGGCTCGCCCTCGGTGCACCAGCCGGCGCACTCGGCCCCGATGTCCAGCAGGCTGGAGACCTGGTCGTAGATATGGCGGTGGTCGATGCCGATGACGCCGAAGCGGAGTCTGGGAAGGCTGGTCATGGCTGGGTTCTCCTGGGCTGGAAGGGGCCTACTATGTTCAGGAACGCATCCGGAGCCGAGCCATGCCCACCGTCACCATCCGCCACATCGCCGAGCGGGCCCGGGTGTCCGTCTCGACGGTGTCTCTGGTGCTGCGGGAGAGCCCGCTGGTCAAGGACGAGACCCGCCAGCGGGTGCAGAAGGCCGCGGCCGAGATCGGCTATGTCTACAACCGCAGCGCGGCTTCGCTGCGGTCCCGGCATACGGGCGTGATCGGCCTCTGCGTCAACGACCTGACCAACCCCTATTTCGCCGAGATGGTGGCCGGCATCGAGCGGGCGCTGTACGGCCTGGGGCGCACCGTGCTGATGAGCGATGCCCAGGAGGATCCGGTCCGCCAGATGGGCTTCCTGGAGAAGATGCGGGAGTACAGCGTCGACGGGCTGCTGATCAGCCCGGCCCATACCATCAAGGCCGCGCGGCTGGCGAGCCTGGTGCGGGTCGCGCGGATTCCGTGCGTGCTGGTGTCCCGGGACCTTCCGGGCAGCGGGCTGGACTATGCGGGCTACGACCACCGCCACGGCATGCTGCTGGCGGTGGAGCACCTGATCGCCATGGGCCACCGCCGCGTCGCCCTGCTGGGCGGCTCCGGCAGCACCTGGGTGGGCAGCGAACGGGTCAAGGGATACCGCCAGGCCCTCGCCGCGGCGGGCCTGCCCCATGACCCGGCCCTGGAGATCGGAGGCCCGCTCACCCGCCAGGACGGCATGCGGATCATCGACCTGGCGCTGGCCCTGGAGCATCCGCCCACCGCGGCGGCCTGCGCCAACGACGTGTTCGCGTTCGGGGTCATGCTGGGCCTGCGCCACCGCGGGCTCGAGCCCGGCCGGGATTTCGCCGTGACCGGCAACGACAACATCGCCGAGGCCGCGCTGTGGACGCCCTCCCTCACCACCGTCGACACCGACTTCCAGGTCATCGGCCACGAGGCGGTCCGGCTGCTGCTCCAGCGGATCAAGGACCCGGCCCTGCCGCCCCAGCGCCTGGTGCTTCCGGTCCACCTGGAAGTGCGGAATTCCAGCAGGCCCCCGGGCTGAACCCAAGGGGCCGGAACCGGCCAGCCGAGTGGCGGGTCCCCCGGAAAGGACAAAACGAATATCCACGTCTCCCCCGGAAACGATAGACATGCCATGGCAGATTTTATTTAGAACGTTCTAAATTTTCAGGTCAAATTCGGGATTGTCAATAGTCGTTTCGGACCGTGGGTTCATTTTTTTCTCGGACCAGGAAGGTTGCTGCAACCCCTGGACCCGGGTTGCCGGGAAACCATCGGACGCGAACGCCGGGTTGACAGCCCTGCCGAACCGGGCTACGCTCTTGCAACTCGAGGCACCATGCCCACCTTCACCTTTACCTATACCTACGCCTACCGCCTGTTTACCGGCGGTGGACTGGTCATGGGGAGGGCACTGAGCTAGACGACAGCCCGAAAGCATTCCCACCAACCCGTCCGCCGAATCCTGGGGACGGGTTTTCTGCATGGGGATTCCCGTTTCCAGGCGCCGGCGACCAGCAACCGGAGCCGCAATGACCTTCAATCACCCGTCCGACCCGCTCGATTCCATCCACGAAAAATTCGATACCGGTGACCGTCCCTGGGTCCGGATCCTGACCCGCCGCCCCGCCGCCGCGAAGCGGCCGGACCCCGTCAAGCGGGATTGGGACGCGCCCCTGCTCGATACCGAACGGGAGCACCGGGTCCGGGCCGAATGGGGCCTGGACGCCGAGGCCCTGAGCCAGTCCGTGCCCCTCATCCACCGGATGCTCAATGAAATTCTTATCAATTCCCGGCGCCTGCAGGTGGATCTCGGCAGCCGGAACTGCCCCGCACCCCTGTTCGACCTGCCCTCGATCACCGAGATCCTCACCATCCACCAGTTCGGTTTCCCCAGGAGCTACAACCTGAACGACGGGATGGGGACGGACATGGCGTCCTGAATCCGCAGAGACAAGCCGGCCGGATGGCAGAACCCGGTGGTGCTGGAGACCGGGGAATCCGCCGGGCCGAGGCGGCGGCCCGGGTGGTGGCCCGGCACATCGGCGGCTGAGGCGAGCTCGTCGTTGCCCTGCCGCCGTCCCCGCGCCTGGATTTCCTGGTCACGGCCTTTTGAGCTATACGAAGTGGATGCTGCCTGGGTATCCCTTCATTGCCTCGTCATGGGTGATGAGGTGAAGGGGTTCGACCAGGGCCTGGGCGATAAGCATCCGGTCGAAGGGATCGGTGTGGAGGGAGGGCAGCCCGGCGAGGGCCAGGCAGTGCTCGGGCATGATGGGCAGGAACTCGGCTCCGCTGTTGAGCAGATGGTCCCTCACCTCCTCGGCGCCCACCGGAAGTTTACCGAGGGAGTGCTTGATGGCCACCTCCCACAAGCTCGCAGAGGAAACGAACACTGTGCTGGCCTTTTCCACGAGACGCCGCGCCTGGGAGCTCAATTTCGGGTCGTCGAGGAGGCTCCAGAGGCAGATGTGGGTATCCAGGAGCACATTCACGAATCAACCCCGAACATCCTCTGGATTTCCGGGCAGGGGTCGTCGAAGTCCTCGGGAACCTTGAATCGACCTTTCGCAGCACCGAACACAAACCCCTTGGGAGGCTCGAAGGGGATGATCCTGACGACAGGCTTCCCATGGCGCGAAACGATGACTTCGGTCCCGGTGGCGGCGACATTCTCGCAGATGCGGCTGAATTGGGCCTTTGCGTCATAGATGCTGACCGGGTGCTTGAACGGCATGGAGCACCTCCAGATTCAAGTCTAGTCAGACTAGTTCGATTTTCAAGGCCCAAGCGGCGGGCGCCGGCCTACTGCTTTTTCGATTCGACCGCGGTGCCCACCTTCCCGGCCGGCCTTGCTCTGGACCCCACCTCCAGGACCTTGGAAGCCCCCGGCTTGCCCTCCAGCACCGCCCGGATCCAGGGCAGGCGCTCTTTGAGGGACACGAAATAGTCCAGGCAGCCGGGCACTTCGGCGCCGGATGCCGACCATAGTTTGCCCTGGCCCGTACCCTGGGCGATCGCGCCCAGCAGGACCCCCTCCTTGGTATAGAAGAACAGGGGCGCTCCGCTGTCGCCGGGGTTCAGGCAGCCCTGGGCCTTGGCCAACCCGGAGCGGATCACCGGGCCCTGCTCATCCAGGGCCAGGCTGGTTTCCGGATCGTCCGGGAGGAACCGGACCGGGGTCTCCCGGGGCGCCTTGCCGGCATCCTCCTTCAGCCCCTCCGGGCTGATCCGGGAGCCGTGCAGGAAGCCTGTCCAGCCCCCGTCGGTGATGTGCACGACCCGGGTGTTCCCCGCGTGCCGGTACAAACCGCTACGGGCCATAGCCTCACCCGAATGGGTGCCGAACCGGCCGAAGCCCACGACCCGCCCCTCGGCCAAGTGGCCATTATAGGCGGTTCCCGATGGGTAGAGGGGGGCCGGCTTGATGCCGTGCCGGTCCAGCCAGACCTTGGCGGCGGCCGCGGGAAATTCCACCACCGCCAGGTCGTCCCGCAACACCGCGTTCTGATCCAGGTCCCAGTCGCTCCGCACCTTCTCGGCCTTGGCCTCCATCCCGGAGCCCGCCTCCTCCCCCCCCGAGGCTCCGGTCTTGTCCGGTTCCGGGATGGGGTGGAGGATCACCCGGGTGGCCTCGACCATGAAGGAGGTCCCGTCCTTGAAGGCGGCCTCGCTGTTCTCGGCGCCGAACATGACGACGAGCGGGTACATGGCCTGCAGGGTGGGCCGCGCTTCATATCCGCCAGCATAGTAGGTATGGGCGCAGGTGAGGATGTATCCCGACTTGCCATTCGGGCTCCAGCCCACCAGAACCCCGGTGGCCCGCCTGACCTCCCCATCGGCGGCCAAGCCGGCCAACGCGGCCACATTGCCATGGCCCTTTGCGCGTTTGCGGGCGGATTCCAGCGCCTTGGCCTCGCCACCGGAAGGATCGCCCGGGAGGGTCAGCGCCAGAGCGGGAAGGGTGGCCGCCAGGAACGCGAGGGTCCAGGCAGTGAAGGTCGAACGGCCAATTGCAGACATCATGATTCGCTCCGGGAGGGCCCCAGCCAATTAACTATGAATGGTGTCTTCCAGACGGTTGTTCCCTGAACCGCTGCGGTCGACGGTCCAAGCCTTGGAATGGATCCAGTCGGGCCGCGAGGGATTGCTGTTGGCGCAGCTTGAAGCTTGGGTCCGGGAAGAAGAACGCCAAGTCCGGGCCCCTTCGCTTGCCTTTGGCCGCCTGGCCAGCCGGCATAGGCCACCCTTGGAGCGAGGACCTTGAATCCAGCGCGGCCCGGCAAACCATCGGCAGGATCAAAACCAAAGTCGGCGCCGACAGCAAGGGCGAGTCCAGGACCTCGGCAGCCCATCTGGGCGCCGATGCCGGGACCCCAGCAGCCGGCTCATCCGGCAAGCGATTCTCTTTGTTGCCGGCGGGGCCGGCTGGCGCGGGAGTCCTGGAAGACGACGCGATGCCGGAACTGGGTGACCCGGAAGAGAATCCCGCGTGACCCGGCATGGCGTCCCGATGGCCGGTGGCTGCCGCCAGGGTGGATTAAAAATAAAAAATTTATATAATTGATGGGTAGGCTTTCACAAGGAGTTACCGTCCCACCTGCGCCCCTGATGACCCATTCCCCTTTCCGGGGGAGCAGCCGTGAATTCGAGTGGGTGGTGACGCGCCAGGTGGCCGCGCCGGTTTTCGTGGAGAAGGGCTGGGAACCAATTAAATAAGTATTACATAATTAAGCGCCGACTTCAGGACTCCAGTCCTCCGGCCGAAGGGGGGGCAAGCCATGCATCCAACCGTTCCTGGGCGTTGCTGGAAGGTGGCGGTGGCCGTTCTGCTGGGGGTGCTTCAGGTCCCGGCCGGTGACCGCCCGGAGTCGCTCTCCCGGGTCCCCTCCGCCTGGCAGGTGCTTCCCGCCGAAGGCGTGCCGGGCACCTGGGTCAAGCTGCGGGGGGAGCACCTGGACCAGGTCCGGGCGGTGCTCCTGGGCAATCGCCGGGTGACCAGCTTCGCCGCTTCCAGGCCGGGCAACAGCCTGGCGTTCCTGGTGCCCCGGGAATGGGATCCGACCTTCAAGGTGGCGTTTCCGGTCGTGCTGCGCTACCTGGGGGGCAAGGCCGGAACCCTGGAACGGGTGGTGCTTGATGAGACTTTCACGGTGCTGCCCCGGCACGGGGAGGAACCGGAGCCCGGGAAGGCCAAGGAGGGGATGCCTGAGGAAAAAAAGGAAGTGAAGGAATCCAAGGCGGAAGGAAAGACGGAGAGCAAGGCCGCCGCCGGGGTGCCGGAACTCCTCTCGCTGACCCCCGGCCAGGCCGCCCCCGGCGACCCGGTGGTGCTGGAGGGGCGTCACCTGGAGGCGGTCACCGGGATCCGGATTCTGCGCAAGGTGGCGGTCCCATTGGCTGAGGGGCGGACTGCCACCCGCCTGGCCTTCCAGGTGCCCTTCTACAACTTCCCCGGGGAGGTTCAAAGCCAGGTGGTGGCGCTGACCGGGCCGGCGGCGGCCGCCAAGGAAGTTGCCAGCACCCTGCGCCTGCGGCTCCTGCCGCCCCGGCCGGGAGTGGCCCAGGTGCTGCCCGCCAGGGGCTGCCCGGGGTCCCTGGTGGTGATCCGGGGCGACAACCTCGACCGGGTCACCCAGGTGCGCTTCGGTTCCGGCGCCACATCGGAATTCCTCAAAACCAGGCCCGGGGAGGTGCGGATGCGGCTGCCGGCCGGGGCCAGCACCGGGGACGTGGTGGTCACCACGGTGGGGGGCACGGCCCGTGCCCTGGCGCCCTACACGGTGCTGGACCCGGGCGATCCCGTGGCGCTGAGCCTGGCCGGGCTGCAGGTCACCCAGGCCACCCAGCGCATGGATGGCTCGGTGCCCCTGGTGCAGGGGCGGGAGGCCTGCGTGCGGGTGTTCCTGGTGGCCGGTGCGGGCAACCTGGCCCAGCCGCGGGTGCGGGTGACGGTGCGCAATGACCAGGGCGAGGCCCTGCTGGAGCAGGAGGTGGCCGGCACCGGCTACGGGGTGCCGACCTTCCCGGATCCGGATGCGGCCAGCAGCACCTGGAACCTGATGCTGCCCGGGGAGCTGGTGCAGC
>Ga0316217_10007449_pt1 | contig 10449 bp, 9 predicted proteins | sample 1anoAmetaG_FD_203633 | JGI IMG/M metagenome (GOLD analysis project Ga0316217, IMG submission 203633) | Freshwater microbial communities from Trout Bog Lake, Wisconsin, USA - 1anoA | ecosystem: Environmental > Aquatic > Freshwater > Lake > Hypolimnion/Profundal zone | place: USA: Wisconsin... | reverse complement strand
CTTTAACATCTAACCAATCTTTTAAAAGCAATTCTCACAGCATTCAGCAAAATTTGGCAGTTCCGCATTCGCAGCAGCTAATTTTCAATGTAAGATTTGAGTAATAAAGTCGTCTTTTATACCACTCGAGCTATTTGTCAAAACTTCGCAAAACCTTAGATTTCAAGTTTTGGTTGCTAAGACTGGGATTTAACTCAAAAGTAAAGCTTATCGATAAAACCTTCCATTAGAATGTACTTCGAAACAGTGGATAAAAATTGATTTTGGCTAAACTATGAAAACTATTGAGATAAAGCCATTACAAAAATAGAACAAATCTTTCATCATTCCGACCTATTCTTCCGAACTTGCTTGGAGATCAGCTAAGCAAAGGATGAGCTAAACTTTGAAAGAGATAAGTCTCTTCAAATCAGTTTTCTACTTGAAAAAGGCAACACCTCTATAAAGCTAAGATAAATCTTTTTAAATCGCTATTAAGTAAGAAAAATCAGGAAAGACCATCCAAAATAGAAGTAATTCGATTGCGATTAGGCCTAAGCTACTTTCTTTAAGAGAGAAGTCAGTCAATTTAAGCGAAAGAAACACAAAAGTAAAAGAAGTAGTTTCTTGTTCACAAAAAAAGTAAAAATCAGTTTTCGATTAAGAGAAGAAAGGTTTTTTCCTGAAAAAAAGAACCTTAACCTCAAGTAACTCTACTGGTTTAGCAAACAGATAGTTACTAAATCCAAAGATTTAGTCCAAATAAAGGAAAAAAGTAAAACTCTAAGATTCAATTTAGTAAATTGTTTTTGGCAACCCTTCATTAAATAACAAGCTATTTGCGAAAAAGCCGAAGTTTTATTAAAGAGTCCCCTTTACTTATTAGGAAATATAACTAAAGAGGAGAAAATTTGATTCTCAATGCATTTCTCAGCAATCTAGGACCATTGAGATGAATTCTTGCAGCAAGCCTACCTAACCTTAAGACTCAGTGATTATCGAAGATATTTGCAAAGCAGAAGATAGCAAGCTTTCCTGCTTTTAGGACACACTTTAAAAAGGGATGCAAAGAAGTGGAAGGCAAGTGGTTAATTGTTCTGAGTCGGGTACCTTGTGTGAATCAGTCTTTGAGTGATCTGCGTTTTTAATAATCATTCTTTTTGGCGATAGTAAACTGGTTTTTTGGCTAACATCTCTGAGTATTTAGTGCATTTAAGAGTCAGGGGATTTTAGTCTTCAAAGTCATACTGTAAACATCTAGGAGGGTATCTTTTAATTTAGGTCTATTTTTGTAGAGCAGGCGCATTTTTTATCCTCCAAACGATTGGATCACTCCATTGTCTTTAGCCATACCGATGTTAGTGTTTTTCGTTGGAATCCAACTAATATTCTTTAAGCTTTGGAAATTATGCTTCGAAGATACGAGTATTGTCGTATAATGGGTTCTATTGAATTCCTGAATAGCAAAGCACTTACTAATAGTCTCCAGGTTGGGAAAAAAGGACTTTACTAAAGGCCTTGAAGAAATAATGAAATTATGGTCTAATTTTCAAAATCTTTTACTTAGATTAAGCTATTTAAGATAAGGAATGCTGAGTTGGGGCAGAATTTATATAGAATTGATGTGATTGGAGCCTTTATCATTCACTGCGTACTCAAATCAATAATTGTGAGCTGTGGGAAGCTTATATGTCTAATCTCTTGCAGTAAATTTAGGTATCGGTTGTTTCCTTTGTAAAGAGTATTCTACTTAAAGATAGTTTATTTGCTTTTATTTCTTTTATGCTTGAACTGCGGTTTTTCCAGCCTTGCCTCTCATAATCTCCCCAGTCTACTTTAAAACGAATGTACCGATAGTTAAGGTTTATTTATAGCCTTTGGCCATGATCTAAGGTACTTCCTATAGGACTATCGGTTTCTCAAAAACAATGTAGCCGTGCTTTTAACTAAGTTTTGATTATGTTTTTTCCATTATTGTCAATCCAGATTTAAGGAGATTATATCTTCAGCCTAGTATCATAGTATATGATCTTTTTACTGGAAACCTTTAAGTATTTGCAGCTATTAAAAAAGCAGTTTGTTTTGACCAGTTTTAGTTCTACTCTAAACGTAATAATATAACAAAGATTCATTTACGAAATAAAGATGCTCTTTCTTATCGCCAAGATGCTCATAAGTAGCCACTTATGTTACCTTGCCTATCATAACGTAGTTGATGAGATTGCAACAATAGGAGTACAAAACACCATCAGCACTAATGTACAAGCTCTCCATCTCCACCAAAAGAATGCTTAATTTCTTAACCTGTATCTTAACAAAATCATCGCTTTTTGCTTTTTCAGCTCAGCTATAATGATAGTAAGCAAAAATTTGTTGCCCAAGTTCATCGTAATGGCAGGGATTCTCCTATGGATGTACTTTGGATATCTAGAGCAAATGCCGCCTTCAATCAAAATAATGCATTACGCATAGCATACTGCAATATTGGGTGGAATACTGTATATGGGAGGGTGTGAGTACTTTATAAAAGCAATCACTTTGGCAGATTTCAAAACCTCACTTGATGAAGCTAAAAAGACAGAGTCGAATGAAGAGAAAAAAGATAAGGAGTAATGACTGTGGCCTAATTGTCTAAAAGATAGTTTGTGATCTTTGACTATCAAAATTGAACATTTATGTATCACAATAAAAATGAAGTTTTATTCAACGTTTTTGTAGCTTTTAGCGCACCATTTGAAGGTAGTTATTGAACTCTTCTTTTGAAAGTTATTTTACCTCTTGTTACTTGACATTCACTTATGATGACAAAGTTCCTAATCTGTACTTCCTCCTTTAAGGTTTGCTTTGCTGCTAAGAAGGCAGATTTTTAGCAGATTTTCTTTATTTGAAAGACTAACTGATTCTCTTTCGCCTTATCTACGGGTCAAAATAGCTGCTTAGATACTTGTCCTTTGAAGGGTCATATGAAGGCATTGGCTAGTTGGCAAAGCGCAGAGTAAACTATTTGTGACTGCTCGTTTTGACTATAGACTGTGAATGGCTTTGTACTATTTGGGGTAATCCTATCTTTTGTTAGCTTTGTCTGTTTTATTTTCGCATTTTATGCTCCACTATTAATTATTGCATTTATCTGCAATTACAAATTGAATTAGCATTGCAAAGGATTGCTTTAAGCTGCTTTTTTTTGAATCGTTATTTTAGCAAAAACTTACTTCTTTTGGTTTTGGCTAAGCTAGCAAAACCTTTGAGGTATATATGCTAAATGAAGTAAAAGTGAATTAGGCAAAAAAATAACATCAGAGATTGTGTTTTTCTCTAAGAAACTAACCAAATATGCTCTTTTCCCTTCTATTTCGTTCTTATAACTCTCTCAGAAGGCTCTAGAATTTATTGTTATACTCATGGATTTTATCGTTTGGCATCAAAGGCTAGGGAAAATCTTTAATCTTCACCTCCGCTTAGAGTACTTAGTCTTCATGTTTGGCCAAAAGCCGTTAAAGCGCCAACTCCCTAGCCTCATTGGCTAGGGCTTAGGCAGCGGAAAGAGTGGAATTGGCTATTTCTCTATTGTTGCTTTCAGTTTCTGCCAAAAATCTCTGAATTTAAAGGATTTCTTCAGGATCTCCCTAAATATTTTGTATTTAGTCGTCAAATTTGTCGAGTTGGTAGTGCAGCTAGGGCACTGCAAACTCTAAATACTGCTCAGTCAAAAATTAATCTCTGGCTTTTATGATTTTGGAGTTGAGGAGAGAATTTGGTATTTACTCAGTGATAATTCTGTAGATATTTTAGCTGAGATTATCCTCAAACTCTCTGCTAATACTTTCATAGAGAGGCTTGAGAATAAGCCCTTCGTAGCGATCGCTATTCCTGCCTTCTTTTTCCCTCCTTTCTGCGATTTTCCTTTTGAATTTATCCATGAATTTGAATCAAATAGCAATTCAGTTTATATAATTTAGTGAAAAGCGCAGATGTTGTCAGTTGAAATCATGTTAGTGCTTTTGGCAGTCGTGAGCTTGCCCAATCTCTTCTATCGGGCATAGTTCAACATCCCTATACTTCTTTACGCAGCTGCCGTCTGGCAGAGACGAGTCGCCACTTGCGCACATCTTATCGTGCTTTCGTGGGCTGTTGAACTCTATAGACTTATCTTCTTGGCAGTCACAGATGATAAAGATTTAGATGCTCAAAAGCAACCTTTTTTGTTAGTCAGCACCATTTTGGCATTCTTCCTCAAGGTACCAATCATGCAATTTAGTGTGTACTAATCGTATACTTGATTATAAACAACAATGACTTCAAGCAGGCCGTTTCGATTCCAGGGTGGCTCACTAGTATAGGCAAAGGCATTAAAGGTGAATAATGATTTTCTGTAGTTTATAGCTTATCTGAGTTCAGCTTTAAAAAAGTAAAGAATGCTTGCAAATCAGGCTGTAAAAAGTATTAGAATTAGCTGCAAGTTTATAAAGATCCTGATTAAATTTATTTATTTATTCGCGATGTGGACTAACAACAGACAGAGCAAGGTCACAGTCGCCACCATTGATGGCTACAGCAAAAGCAACAAATACACCTAGACCTTCTTCCACCACCCCACACGCAACCCTCACTGTGAGCTCCAGTACGAAAGGAAAAATGCCCAACAGCCTGCCAAAACCTTCAGACTCAAAGGAAAAACCGAATTCAAACAATACATGTATGAATCTTCCCTCAACCCCTTCAGGCATAACCAATCTCACCACTAAAAGGAGGCAAACATTACAGGAGATCGCAAAAAGACTGTCAACTTTCACTCTAATAAGGCAACAGATCCTGTCAACTTGAGCTTTGAACCTTTTTCAAGGCCGACCAAGCCAACAAGCCCCTATACGCCTAGTCATCTCTACAAGATGGAAGTTTAGCGCAGAGACTACCTGCCAGCCGAAAGGGAACTTTCTAAATCCAGAAAACTATATCACAGCCAGATAGGCTTTTCTCTTTCAGCAAGAGATTTAGTTCGTCCACGTCCAATCATCAACAACTCTTCCTCCATGAAAACCACAATCCAATACGAGAAAAGCAAAGAAATGAATCAATTCTCTTGTTTTGATGATTTCAAGTATAATAGCAGAAAATGATTCTTGTACTGATCTATCATCAATAATCTTATACTCATCATTCTTTTAGAGGAAGACTCTATATAACTAGCACATTCCGGAACAATTACAATGCTAGCTTCAAGGGTAGGCTCAGCCCACAAGGCTCAAACTTGAGTTCTTCAGCCGTTCCGTACACATAGTAAGGCTGCAACGCAAAGAACTAACTTTATCTATCTTCTATTATGATTCTTTTGTCTATTTCTCCCTAGGCCATGAGTAAAATGAAGTCTTATTGCTTCAAATGATTCTGAATCCTTTCAAATAACAATTCTCGTTCTTTTTAGGTATCTCCGCTGTATTTAATATTATTTCTTCCTGTTATCTCCATAAGCATTTGCTGTATTCCCACATTGGTTATACCTTTATAGCAATACCTAAGCTTGGCATATGCTTTCTAGGCCAAAGAATAGCGGCCTAAACTGCAAAAATTGGATCCTTAAACAAAGGGTAGCAAAGAGTCCACTAAAATCCATCTTTTTTCTTTTTAGTTTATGAAAAACCTGTAAACAAATGGTAAAGTCGACTCTAAGTTATTAGATAAGTACCTTAAGTCAAAGGTTGAATCTAAGGGGTGCTAATCTTATCTTTCCCTCTTTTATTGTGCAAATCAACGAGTTGGAGTAATGTCACAAAATGGCATTTTCTCAAAGGATAGTGCTTGTTCTGAACTTATTTGTCTATCGAGAGAAGTTGACCAGGTCTCAGCTCCTACCATTTCAAACTTTCTAATGAAGGCCATCCTTTGGGAACTACATTATCGTAATACAAGAGACTATACTGACCAGTTGTATCAGATTCATTCGACCCAAAATCAGGGTCAAACCATTTTTCTGTTTTCTTCAATTGCTTTTGGATGATATTCACTGTCCTAGCCAAACTTTCTTCAGTTTTGAAGATAGTCTTGCAAGACTTATACTTCAGAAAAGCAGTAGTTATCAATCCTTTGTTGTGCGAGATTTATTTCTCAATCTTTTTCTTCAATTCTTCTAATCTTTAGAGAAGGAGCGGAAGCAGTTCAGGAGCCAAGGTTTCTGCTCCTGAATAGTCCGCATATCCTCCATTGAAGATTACCTATTGCAGCTCTTATTCGTTCACCAGCTATATCTTTTCTTTTTTGCCTTTCTTCTTGCTATCTTTGCCCTTCGCTTCTGGCTTCTTGAAAAATATGCTATGGACTATCTTGTGCTTGAATTCAGCTGCCAACCTTTCTAGCCAATCATTTGAATAACAGAAATCATCAAACAAAAAATACTATTTGAGTCCACATTTTCCCTCCAGAAACTAATGCAAGTACTTCTCTCCGAAAGAGATTGGCAGCACATGAGAAAGTTCTAAAAAGCCTTCAGTTTTGAGGTAAGAGTTGACTTGAGCAGCTAGAGACTCCAGTTTTGACTCCTTAAAGTATACTTTATCTATTTTTGTGAAGTTGTCCCCTAAGTTTTTGCTTATCCACTCCTCAGGCCTAGCTACTAAAAGTTTCTTCTGCAACATCTCAAGATCAATGTACCCATTGCTCTAAAGCAGCTGGTTAATCACCTTTTTTTGGTTAACTGTAAAACGCTCAGGAATGTAGTATCCGTTCTGCAGTCTTCCCTTCAACTTTCCTTCTTATATCAGTTATAGTACCAGGTTTTCAGCATTCTTTGCTTAGCTGCCAATCACCTTGTAAAGGACTTCAATTTGGAGAGGGTTGTTGATTGCGCTGAGAAACCCCAATATCTTGGCCTTTTTGAGCAAAGTGTACTCCCGAGTGATCAGCTGATTGCCACTCAACTCTGCGTTAAGTTTATGAAGATTGGAAGCTATTATCTTCTCCACGAACTCAAACTTCATCTAGTTATCAACAGCTACCTGTTCGAGATCAACCCTGCCCTCCTACTCCAAACGTTGTGCCAATCCGCTTATCATGCCATCAAAGTAACGCTGGGAAAAGAGGTTAGAGCCATGCCGAGTCACTGGGTACTTTTGCAGCAGTGGGTTGAGCCTGGCCTCAAGGATGTCTGGACCCACATTCAGCAGCTGAGGCAGAATGGCTACTTAGTTTCAAATGTACTGAGTCCTATTTTTCCTCTCTCTTTGATGAGGTTGGCAACCTCTTCATCAAGACGGTCAGGAGTGACGTACTAGTTGCCATCAGTGGTGGGGATGAAGGAGAAGCCAGTGTGATACAACTTGACCATGATTTCTGCGACTGTCCTTTCTGAGAGAGGGTTGGTCTTCTGCTCCTGGACGGCCATGAGTTCTCGCTGCAGCATCTCCAACTCATCGTCTAGATCCAGATCCATATCACAACTATTATATCAATATGACACTTGCCCGCAGACCATCCCCCTATCAAACCATCCAAATAATCATATGGTTAAGGTCAACCTGCGTTTGAAGTAAGTAGCTGTCATAGAATTATAAGTTAGCAAATCACACAGCATCCATGAACTCGTTCTTTAGCATCATGACGATTCCGATCGCAATTAGCACCACTCCGATGTACTCCCGCTGCGATGCGTAGGGAGAAGTGCCCGCCATCAGCAGTCCTGAGGTCACTCCCACCACCACTGACACCCTTACCAGCTGCTGCAACTTCACCAGCACCACCAGACTCACCAGCATTAAACCCCCGCACACAATCATCAGTCCCCACTGCCACACCGAAGGCACCACCAGCTCACTAGCAGGGAAGAAGATCGGGAACCCAATGCTGCAAGCGAATAGGAACTGGTGCACAATCGTGTACTCATTCGACTCCTTGAGTTTGAATATCTCGGAGTTGACCCAGCCGAGCATGAGTCCGGGCAGGAACTACCAGAGTTTGGTGATGGAGTAGTTTTCCTCCATCAGGAGGGAGCCGAAGATGATGCATCCGAAGTAGAGCATGTACATGTTCATGGTCTGCCCCCGCGTGCTTTCCCAGAATATGGCGAATATGAGTCCTCCGGAACCGTTCCACCCCATGTACATGCTGACGACGATAGCCACGAAGGACACGATGCACAGCAACTTGAGTTTGTTGTCCAGGGCAGGGTTGGGCAGGTACGGATACAGCTAGTACCTGCGAATCACCCCCATATAGTTCAACAGGAAGGCTGTCAGGCAGGTCACGAATGCGTACTGCAGCACCGGGATGCCTGCCAGGTCGGCGATCCAGAAGTGCGCGATCACCAGAGTTGGCGCCAGCAACAGTATCGCAGGCTTGCTGAGTTGCAATTTCGGTTCATCTGCCTTTTCCCTGTACTAGAAGTCCTGCAGGTCGGGCTGCCCCCCGTTGGAGCCAGCAGCCGGCGGCACGTCCTTGGCGGGTTCGATGCGATCGGCCAGCAGCTTGTTCTCAAGCTCAGACTGTTGTTTGCTCATACTTTGATTATACACTATAAGCTACTGTTATTTACCACACTGACCTCACTCCTGCCATCTGCCCACCAGGCTTGATACTAATGGGGCAGCGGGTAGAAGCAGCCAAAGTAGGTGGTACTGAGATTGGATGCTGAGATGATAGGTGCGGTATGCAATACAACAAAGATCAAGCTTTCTGGGGGGCGGGGTCGGCGGGGAGGGCCACTGGTTTTTCGTCGTTGCCGAGGCAGTGGTAGAGGAGTATGAGGAAGATGATGAGGGTGCCCATGCCGGTGCAGTAGAAGTAGAGTTCGTACTCCATTAGGATAAATATAACCTACGTATCATGCCCACATCATTTATCCACCCATCTCATTAATCACCATCCTACCCAGCCATCATTCCTTCAACCTGCTATTTAGCTCACCAAGTGTAGCCACTCTGCATATTCAGTCTGATATGGTTGCCAGATAGTGGAGATGAATAGCACGAGGTGCCTACAAAATATGCGGGAATAGAGGTGTCTGATGTCGGATCTCAAGTATTGCTGTGGATGGTAGCCAGATGGCCGTGTCGTTGATGAATGGTATAGCTAGCAGGGTTGTTGTTGAGTGGTATAGGTATGGATGGTGGGTTGTGGTAAGATATGGGTGATAAAAGAAATGGTGGATCTATATTATTAAAGTGGTTTTATGCAGAAGTTGCTGAGCTACCTAATCCAGACGCACGTGACGCGCGACCAATCTCCCATCATCCACGCCCTCACTTCCACCCACCCCATCACCATCGCCGGCTCCACCAAAATCACCCAGCAAGATCTTCAGCTTATCCACTACCTCCTCGAAAAGAAAATCATCAACTACCACCCCTCCCTCCTGACCATCCAACTCAACACTCCCTCCGTACTGTTCTACCAGCGCATACACAAGCTCAAGAGGTTCTGCCGCAAGTTCACCACTCCCCACTTCACTGACCTCTTCGAACGCTTCTGCCAGAACGAACTCATGCCCCTCACAGTCGATCTCAACGAGCTCAAGAAAGTGGGAGTCAGAGGCAGAGGCGAGGCGGAGCCAAAGCTGTAGAGCAGCACTGCCAGGAAGAAGGAGCAGGGGGAAGGCAAGTAGGGCAAGGACAGCCAGCTGATAGATTACTAGAGGCTGGTGTACGAGTACAGATAGAAGTAGGAGTGGTTGAAGGAGGGGGAAGTGGAGATCATGATAAACGTGGAGTAGGTGACGTAGTTGTACAGCTATCACCTCATACTCAAGCACCTCACCAAGTAGCACCGCGAACAGCTCACCTAGTCCTTCCAACTCCGAGAAAACACCAAGCACGAAACCCTCTTCATTGAAATATTCAACTCAGCCAAGCACAATACCGCACACTCCTAGCTCTTCCGACTCTGCACGTAACCCTGCCCTTAGGTAGCACAACGCTGAAGTAGCGCAAGGCCGAGGACTACATGCTGCAAGTGTTCAGGAGGCAGGAGTAGAGTCCATAGCAGAAAGAGGAAGTGTCGCGGAACGTGGTGCTGCTGTACAACCTGGTTCGGAAGTACCCGCTGATCAGCGAGAAGGAACTGCTGAAGCTGTCGCTGCTGGAGATCATGGAGCAGCGGAAATGTCTGAATTTGCTGGTGAGCTAAGGCATACTACACTACTTCCCCGAAAGCATCAAATCAGTGCTCTACAAGGCCATACCCTTCGAATAGATCGAGACGATGGTGCGCAACGCCATTGCCACTGCCATTCTCAACCTGCAGGTGGTCATTGGCTAGCGCAGGCTCAGCAAGGACCAGATGCTCAAGATGGAGGCCATGCTGTAGGAACTAGATGACTCTCTCTTGCTGCTGGGCACTGCCTGATACCTCACATCTGCCTGACAACTGATATCTGACAACTGATATCTGACAACTGATATGCTGTGGTTTAAAATCATTTATAGCTCATAGTCTATCCTGCAGTGTTGTAAGTGAGAGTGATTATGCCAGTGCAGTTTGTTGTGG
>Ga0316217_10007448_pt1 | contig 10451 bp, 21 predicted proteins | sample 1anoAmetaG_FD_203633 | JGI IMG/M metagenome (GOLD analysis project Ga0316217, IMG submission 203633) | Freshwater microbial communities from Trout Bog Lake, Wisconsin, USA - 1anoA | ecosystem: Environmental > Aquatic > Freshwater > Lake > Hypolimnion/Profundal zone | place: USA: Wisconsin... | reverse complement strand
GTAGCAGGCGCGGCCTGTTCTGTGAACAAAGAAGGTTGCGCAGGATCAGCCGCCGGTGCTGCCGGTGCTGCCGTCGCAGCCATTGCCGCAGCCGCTATGCTCGCAGCCGTTGCATCCACTTGGGCGGTCTGAGCTGTAGCAGCAGGATCAACAGCCGGAGCCGCAGCAGGTTCAACCGGAGGGACAGGAGGAACAATCGGAGCCGCTGCCGCAGCCGGAGCGGGTGTAGCCGCAGGGCGGATCGCATTCTCTGCATTGATAAAGTGGTTGTCGCCGATCTGAGACAAGTCACGACGGATGCGATCAACCAATCCAAGAGCATTGCCGTCTTCAACCGCTGCCGTTTGGATGGCATCTTCTAGGAAGGACATGAGGGTGTTAACTGTATTGCGAAGGTTCATTTTATCCTCTGTTGGCCATGGCAGAGATATATCTGCGCCCATCACTTGTGGTACTATACCTGATATTCTGGTCGTTATCTACTGCCGAAGTGTTGAGAAGGGCAAACAGACTTTCGAGCCCCTCCATGAGTGTGCGGTACGAGTTGTCTTCCGCCATCTCGGCAAGCCGCCCATCAGGGTTGAGCTTGCGTGCGTAGCCCCCGGATAACGCCCTTAAAGTCCAGCTTGCCTCTGGTGAGACAGATACACCTGAGCGCCCCCGAAGTTGAAGCCGAAGCAGTTTACGCATCTCTTCGCGTCCTTGCAAGCTGTCCCCGCCCCGCCTGATCGTGACGGGTATCCTGCGCGCCGCGGCAAGCAACCCCACATTGTCGTACCCCGAATGATGCTGCGGGCCCGATATGATCTTGAGCCGATATGGCTCGACGCCCGCCTCCATCGCCGCCTCTTGGATTATCGGCATAAGGGAATGTCCGGGGTCGCCTTCGCGCAGCCAGTCTGCGCGGATCATGACCGCCCCTTCGACGATCTGGCAGAGGACCGCAGATGTCTCCCGCTGTGTCGCATTGAGCGCAAGCCACCACGGGGAGTTGAACCGTCCCATGCCCTCGACAATATGCCCTGATGTGAAATCATCGTGCATCGGCAGTCCGGGTCGCATCAGCAACGCATAGGCCAAGGCGTTCGGCGCGTCGATCCTGCCGGTCGGGTACGACAGGAATTGGTTTATCGCATCTTCGAATTGGGGCAGCGATCCGACGAACTCCACCTCACCGGCTCTGAAATACGGTTGCAACCCTTTGATGAAGTCGAGCTTGCCACGCGGTGCTTTCTGCGGCGAGAGGGGCAAAGGATGTCCGCGCTTGACCTGTTCTGAGCGAAGCGGCTGCAAGAGGAACTCGTTCAGCCCGTCCTCTTCGATCCCGATCCGAACCGGATTATACGTTCGATCTACGACGAACAGATCATCCAAAATCTCGTTTGGCATCCAAAGATGCGCCGAGAGCTCCCAAACGATCAGCTTGTTCTTGAACCAGCTCCACACGGCTTTGCCGGTTGTTGCCGACGATGCTTTGACCGTCCGCGCCGGATCATACATGGCATAGACCGCTTCCCACGACCGGCTGCGCATCTGGTTGGTCCGCATCATGTCGGATGTGAAGACCTTGGTCGAAGGATCGACCGCCTCGCACATATATTCCCGCTGGTAAACGTCCGACTTGCCCAGGCTGACATAGTTGCTTTTCATCTTGTCAATCTCGGAGAGCGGGAAGCGCGACGGCCACGTTGCCGTCCTCATCCCTGATTTCTGATCGATATACTCTATCGGAAACCGAAGTGTCTTCCACTCCCGCGATTTCGCCAAGCGAAGGGCGAACGCATCGGGGTCAAGCGGTGTCGCCGCCACGCGCATCCTGTAGCCGGGCTCCATCGCGGGAACCAGTGACGCGGTGTACCATGTCATTGTCGCATCGCGGTTGTCCTGCGTGCGCACACTTTCTTCATCTTCCAAGTCGTCGATGAAGCCGAAGTCCGGTCGCGCATCAAGGTGCTTGATACCGCGAAGCGACTGCCCTCGGCCTAGCGCTTGGATCACGACGCCGTTGGCAAGCACAAGTTTGGTTGCCTGCCATGTCTCGCCCTGCTGATTGCCGAACAGCTCAAGTATATACTCGTTGCTTTCAAGTTCGTATTTGATTGACCTGAGCCTGTCTATTGCTCGGGTCTCGCTTTCCGCCACGATGATGAGATGTCGGCGCTTGCGAAACAGCGCTTTGATGATGAGCGCTTCTTCGGCGATGGTTGATTTTGCGCCGCCACGGAATGCCATGGTCAAGACGTTCTGCTCATCCGAATGCCAAGCGTCGATCATCTCGCCGTGGAACTTTGGCGTCTCATCAGGATGACGATGTTTGAACAATGCTGCATGTGCAAGGCGCGGGCTGCGGCCAAGCATCATGATTGCTTCTTCTTTGTCTGACTGCGGGTTCATGGGACTGGTTTAGCATGAGAGCGGCGGGAAGGAAAGTATATGGGTATGAATTTGAAAAATGGTTGCGGATTTTGGAGGCAGGGTAAAAAATTTTTGAACCCCCGACGGTAGGCCGAATTTTTCCCAAGTTATGTTATAACATTGCATCCGTTTAGTATAGCGCTCTATATAGTGCTTCGTTGCAATATACTGACGCACTTCATATAAGTGATTTGGACATATACCTATAACATGCCGTTACTATATACATTGGCCTTATACCTTGTTAGTCCGACGTTGTGGCCAGCGATAAGAAAAAGTCCAGCGAAAACAACATGTTGCGCCAATAGGTAAGGGTATATTATACCAATATCACATTTATTATTTTGATATGTAAAAAATATATAAGCCATACTTTTGAGAGAAAAGAATATATGTAGAGTATCGTATGCCATACTTTTGAACCAAAGCACCAAAACCTAGACCCATATTTTCCGACAAAAATGTATTATTTTTATCTACCATGACGCCAAAACATACGGTATAACACGCCCTAAAAAGTATAATCTTTATATATTACCTTTTGAGTTATATACTTGTGCAACTATATGAAGCAAAATCCACCCTACAAATCAAAACTCACAAAAATCATTTTCCCTCTTGCATTCGCCGAACAAATCACATATATAACATTTTGCTACCTACGACGACGAAAGGCGAGACCATGAACTATCAACAGAAGCTTAACCGACTGCACCATTTGTTGCACTATTGGACAATTAACACGATGACCAAAAGCGAGATGCGCGCAGCTTTGGCCGAACTCGGCGCGCGCTGCAATTTAATTGCCAGGCATAACGCCTCGGGGCTTTCCTTCGACGTCGCCGTGAAGCACGACGGCAAAACACTGCGCATCGTCATCAACGTCTAATCAGGAGAGAGCACAATGAACGACGTGACAATCCACTACACCGATAAAAAAGGCTATCCGATCACTGCGCCATTTAAGGTCTACCGCGCGCCAAGCTCGGTCCGCTGGTTCCGTATTTATGGCCGAGTGCAAGGCACCAGCGCAATAGTCATTGCGCGCGCTGTATCGGTAGACTTCAAGCGCAAGCGTGACGCGGTGCAATTCATTAAGGATTTTATGCAATGACTGGCGCCGAGCTTTGGACTGATTTGCTTCTGATTTTTGTTTCCGTGGCCATTGTCGCCTTAGGCGTGGCCACTATGCCAAGAAAGGGCTGAACATGTATAACGGCGCAATCTACTTTTTGGGGCTTTACCGTCCAGCCTATTATGAGGCCGAGACATTGGAAGCGCTGCGCGACACAATGGAAAAGGCCATTGCAGCGCTTGATGCTGACACGCGCGCGAAACTGACGGCGTGGATACATTCCTGCAAAGTCCAGCTTGAGCGTGGCTATTCAAGCGCTTCCATCGACCATGGCCACTTAGGCGTTGCGATTAAAGCCGGACCACATGACCCGTGGCTTGGGCGCGTTGTTGCGACAATGGCGCCGTTCCCAGCGCTTACCTACTAGGTCGAAACTGGCCATGTGGCCAGTCTGTCGGTCATGCCGACACTGACGAGACCATAACAAGAGGAACAAATCATATGGACATTCACATTAACCTATTGCGCGCGGTCGCGCTTGCTGCGTCAAAAGATGAAACAAGATACTATCTGCGAGGCGTTCAGATTAAGACATTCCCGAAGGGCTTGCGCTTAGCTGCCACCGATGGCCACCGCATGATAGTCGCATTCCAGAAGTGGAACGACGCCGAGCCCTATCCTGCGCTTGATATAATCCTACCGATTGAGACAATCGACAAAATCAAAGCGACAAAAAAGTCGAGTGTGTTCGCTGATTTGTCTTTCGATGGACAGCGCGCGACAATCACGCACGACGAAACTGCAATCACGTCCGATGTCGTTGACGGAACCTTTCCAGCGATTGAACGCGTTGCGCCCGATCCGAAAGCGCTTGATGGCGTGGGCGCGCAATTCAATCCGAAATATCTCATGGACTTCGCCAAGGCCATGGGGATCGCGAACATAGGCGAAGTGCCTTGCGTCTTTCACAATGGCGACAATCCTGCGATTGTATCGCTTGGCATTGATGCTAAGGCGCGATTTGAATGGTTCGGCGTCATCATGCCATTCCGCAAAAGCGCTGTCCCAGAAGTCCCTAGCACGTGGTTTTGCAAACCATGATGACCGACAGCACAGAAAACACGGTCCGCGCGCTTATCGCGCGGACCCGACTGGCAGGTCTCAATCATGCCGTCCGCGCAATTCATGCGGACGCCGAGCGGGTCAAATCATCCGAAGAAGTGGCAGCGCTTATCCAGAAGCGCGCCGACATTCACCGCCAAGCCTTAGCGCTTGGTTTTCAACGCACCGCAGAAGGGTTCTACAAATGAGCGTATTTATGAAAACCGAACACGGTTCGGTCATCCGCACCGAAAATCCAGAATTTTGGCAGAAGGCCGAAGTCCTCACGCTGAAAGAGGGAAAGCGCTTATGGAAAGAGCAAGCGCGCGACGCGCTGCGCGAACAGGTCCAAGCTGGCCAGACGGTCTTCACCGTGCTGCGCTCGGTCTCGTCGTCAGGTATGAGCCGACAAATCGACGTCTACCTTATTCAGGATGACAAGCCGGTTTATATCACGGGGCTTGTCGCACGGCTTCTGGACTATCGCCAAGCGAAAAGCGGCGCGCTTTTTGTGCGAGGCTGCGGCACAGATATGGGGTTCGAAGTCGTTTACAGTCTCTCGCGCGCCCTCTTTCCCGATGGCAACCCAGAACGCACGGACCGCGACGCGGGCTATGCACTGAAACAAGCGTGGATATGAGGGGGCAGCAATGGCCGAGCTAAACACGCTGACCGATATGGAGCTAATCGACGAGCTCAACCGGCGCGGGGTGCATCCCTGCATTATAATCACGGCGCGCGACGTAATGCGCGCTTGTGAGGAGCCTGACATTACGATGACCGAAGAGGCCGCACGCTATGGCGTGCGGTGGGTCTGGAACCATTACGATATAGACCTTTATCGTGATGACATGATTGATTACGCCGTCGCGGTTGCGCAGGACTTTTTGAAAGGGGAAAAATAATGGGACAAGGCGCACGGCTTGAATTTTATAAAGACTAGTGGCAAAGCTATAAGGAGGCGCAAGAGGCAAACGCGGTCTATGGCATCCATCTGGACTATGCAGACGGCGACAAATTCGGCCCAACGGCCGTTTGGGACGCGCTCGAAATCATAAACGAAGTCAAAAAATGCTTTGGGCTTAGTGACGAGCGGCTCCGCTTTGCGCTTGTGCGGGACGATCAGATCATAGACTTCGGTTGAATTAAATAACGCGCGGGGTTATATATCCCGCGCAATTTCTCACTGAAAGGGTATAACATGCAAGCGAAAGACGTTTTAACCGGTGCCGACCTCCGCGCTTGGCGCGTGGAACGCGGCATAACACAGGCGCAGCTGGCTGCTGCGCTTGACAAGACGCAAAAGACGATCTCGACATGGGAGCAAAACGAGCACGAGGCCGTGCGCTTGGCAGTGCGCGAAGGCCTGATGGCTATCGAAAGTCCAGAGCGCTCGCAGAAGCTCGGGGCATGGTCCACGGTCATCGGGCAGGCCGTGAATTGGCTAATGGATAACGGTCATCTCGTGCGGATGCCGGAGCGCACGGTTGACAAATTCGTCAAGCGCTTCGTCACAGACTTGGCGCAGATCGAGCTGCACCACAACGCAAGGCCGAATGACCAAGCTTGACAGGCGCGTCAAAATAGACAAAACTCTCAAAGTTCCTCCCTCTCTAAGCCGAGCCTCCGCCAAGGCTCGGCCTTTTTCAACGAGGATGACATGAAGCACAGGGTCAAGAGCGCGCTCACGTTAAGCCGCTTTTACATAAATTATTTCCGCTCGTCGTGGCGCAGATGGGACGCGATACGGCAGAAGCCAAGCGTCATGACGACGATCATGTGGGGCGGGCAGCGCGTGCGCTTGTTTCCGCTGCATGAGCTCAAGGATCAATTCAATCACCTGCGCGACCCCGCGCTTGGCTCGGCGCTTGTGCATCTTGACGTGAAGGACGCAGAGATCAAGCGCTTGCGCGCCGAGAACCGCGCACTGATCGCAGACAATCACACGTTGATGGTCCAGATCGAGATGTTGCTCGGCGAGATACCGAACGACTGCGACTATATCGAGGACGAGCTCCTATGAAATGCGAAGCTTGCGGGGGAGACTCTTTCGTCCGTGATACGCGCCAATCAAAGACCTATCGCAACGCGATATTGCGTCGGCGTGTTTGCGTTTCATGTAGCTTCCGCTGGTCCACTCTTGAGATCGCCGGAGACTTTTTAGGCTATCTCGAAAAGGCTCGGCGCAAGGGCGCGAAGAATGACTGAGTGGCTTATGGCGCTTGGTTTTTATTTTATGATTTTATGGGGGACGTTGTGACACAACGCGACATTAACGCTGAGCTTGAAGCGGCCATTGCTGATTTGGAATTTCGCGAGAAAGAAGTCGAACACTATCGCAACGCAATCAAGGCATTGGCGAAACGGACGAACACCGAGCTAAGCCAGTTTTGGCTCGATTACCGCAACGAGGTCGAAGAAGAATTTAGAGAGTTCCGTGAGGGACTGAACAAATTCTGGAAGAAGATCGAGACAGCTCCGCGCGACGGAACTGTTGTTCTTCTTTATGACGGTCGTCCGAAACGACACGTCTGGTCGATGGTGACAGGCTACTGGCACGACGAGAAGCAGATGTGGGAAATCATAAGCAAACACCATCCATACGGCGAGCCAAGCCACTGGGCACCGCTCCCGCCTAAACCGGAGAAAGAATGATGAGCTCGCCTGTTTTTCCCTATAATCCCTTATGGTATGTATCGTCAGACACGCTACAGAACGCGTTAAAGGCATTCCGGGCGACGCAACGCAAATCGAAGTCAGGCGTGCCTATTGTGCCGCTGAAACCAGAGGTCAAATGATTATTCGTTACGAGATTGAAGGCGATGAATTGTGGGCGATTGTCGAGATTAACGGCGAGCGCAGCCGCGTGCTGATCCGCGATAAGAACGGCATGAAATTTTAGGGGGAAGTGATGACTAATGAGCAAATTGATCTTTTAATAGAATATATAAAAGCAAAAATACAAGAACATGCTGCTGAAAGTTCGTCTGATGGTGGACTTGTAGAACGTATCTATACAAACGCCGTAGAAAAGCAGTTGCGTGCCGCACTAAAGGAAGATGAGGGATGACTGATTGGTTTGATGAGTATCTTAAAGAGAAGCAAAAGAACGACGTGTTAAAAGCCGAGACCGAGCGGTTGCGGGAAGCGTTGAGTGATCTATTAGGGGTTCAAAATGGCCCACCGTTGGTGACATGGACGGAAGAATGGAATGCGGCAATTTTGAAAGCAGAAGCCGCACTAAAGGGAGATGAGTGATGTTTAGGATTGGGCCTTTTGCTTTGTATTGGGGACATAAAAAATCACCCGCTTTCATCACACTTTCAATAGGGTCATGGCCTGTAAAATTATACGGATTATCAGCGTGGGAAACATTTATCGGTTGTTTTGCCCGTGCCGCACTAAAGGACAATGAGTGATGGACATTATCACGCTCGACTTCGAAACATATTTTGCGGATGACTTCACGCTCAAGAAGCTCACGACCGAAGCTTATATCCGCGATCCGCGCTTTGCCGCAATCTTGCTCGGCGTGCGTGAAATGGATGGCGACAGCTATTATCTCACCGGCAACGAGATTGCTCATTGGCTTGAAGGCGTTGACTGGACGAAGACAGCGGTCGTCGCGCACCACGCGCAATTCGACGGCCTGATCCTGAGCCATCATTATGGCGTCAAGCCCGCATTTTGGTTCGACACGCTTTCGATGGCGCGCCAAGTCCACGGCAACCATGTGAGTGTCGCGCTCTCGTCGCTTGCAAAAATCTATGGGCTGCAAGAGAAAAACGTCCCTTATGACCTTTTCAAAAATCGTAGGCCGGAGAACATTCCCTCTGCGCTTCTCGATCAGCTCGGCGTCGGCTGCCTGAACGATTGCGACCTGACGTTTCAAATTTTCTCTGAGCTCATGAAGTCGTTCCCGCGACAAGAGCTCGGCATTGTCGATATGACGGTGCGGATGTTCACCGAGCCTACGCTCGTCGGCGATGTCGAGCTCTTGACAAAAATCCAGCACGAAGAATGGACGCGCAAGGCGATGGTCTTGCACGAGCTTGGCGTCTCGAAGGGCGAGCTTCAGTCGGCGGATAAATTCGTCGCGCTGCTTGAGGCCGAAGGCGTCGAAGTCGAGATGAAAACCACGGCGAAGGGCAGCGCCCCCGCCATCGCAAAAACAGATGACTTCATGAAAGGACTTCTCAATGACGACAACCCCCGAATTTCTGCTTTGGCCGAAGCCAGACTCGATGTCAGATCAACCATTGACGAGACAAGAGCAGGACGACTTGTTGGTATGGCTTCGCGCGGGCGGATGCCAGTCTATCTGCAATACTGTGGCGCTCACACGACCCGATGGTCTGGTGGAGATAAGATTAACTTTCAAAATCTCCCCCGAGGCTCCGAAATGCGAAGGGCGCTACAAGCCCCCGACGGATATTTGATCGGCGTTGCCGACCTTTCGCAGATCGAATGCCGTGTCGAAAACTGGTTCGCCAGGCAGACCGACACGCTCGATGCCTTCGCCACAGGGCGCGACCTTTACTCGGAAATGGCGAGCGCCATTTACTCGACACCGATCAACAAAAAAGAGCATCCGACCGAGCGCCATCTGGGCAAGGTTCTCGTCCTCGGCGCGGGCTACGGCATGGGTTGGGTCAAGCTCCAAGCCACATGCAAGGCCGGTGCTCTCGGCGGGCCTCCTATCCTGCTTTCTGACGAACAGGCACGCGATGCTATCGCGACCTACAGGATGCACAACCAAGGCATAACCGAGCTTTGGAAAGAGGCCGAATGGATGCTGCACCGCATCATCAAAGGCGATGAGCAAGAATGGGGCCCGCTGCTGCTTAAGGACAAGAAGATTTATCTGCCGAATGGCGGTTGGCTCAACTACACGACTATGGAGTTCGCGGACGGTGAGTTCCGGCTGAATACCCGCAAAGGCTGGTCCAAATATTACGGCGCGAAGCTGGTCGAGAATGTTGTTCAATCCATGGCAAGAGTGGTAATGTCAGAGGCGATGCTTCGCATTCGTCAGTTCGGCATGAAGGTAATCAACACCACGCATGACGAAGTGATGGTCCTGATCCCCGACGATAAAAACGCCGAGGATAATTTCGCCCGAGTGATCGAGGCGATGATTGTAACGCCAGCTTGGATGCCGGGCATTCCGCTCGCAGCAGACGGCGGCATGTCGAAAAGGTATGACAAATGAAAAAGCCAATGATGAAGAAGGGCGGCAAGGTCGCTATGCCGAAGGACGGCGAGAAGATGCCGCCTAAGAAAATGGAAAAGATGGAAAAGCGGAAAAAGATGAAATGAGCAAGAGCGGCAAAGGCGATAAAGTCCACAAGGTCATGAAGGAATACAAGGAAGGCAAGCTGCATTCCGGTTCCAAAAAAGGGCCTGCGGTCAAAAGCCGGAAGCAGGCTGTGGCCATCGCTCTCAGCGAAGCAGGCAAGAGTAAAAAGAAATGAAGAAAACTTCTCCGGCACAGATAGGTCTCAAGACAAGGCATTGTGAAATCAGCGTCACCGTGCCGGAGAATGTTGCCACAAGCTTCATCGAACGACTGATCGAGGCGCACATGAAAGCTATCGAGCAAGAGATCGAGTTCGCCCGCTCACAAGCTAAAGGGTCTAAATAATGTCAACGCCTGCGCCAAATCCTAACCCCGTAATAAAGCCGCATGATTATCCTTTTACCGCTTTTCAGGTCAGATTGCGCCTCAAGAAACTTAACTACGAGGAACAAATCCCAGTCACGACGAAGAGCATCCGATGAACATTCCGCCCTTTACTTACACGAACCTTTCCGACTTCCAGAATTGCCCGAAAAAGTATTGGCACAAGTGGATTGCTCG
>Ga0316217_10007447_pt1 | contig 10451 bp, 5 predicted proteins | sample 1anoAmetaG_FD_203633 | JGI IMG/M metagenome (GOLD analysis project Ga0316217, IMG submission 203633) | Freshwater microbial communities from Trout Bog Lake, Wisconsin, USA - 1anoA | ecosystem: Environmental > Aquatic > Freshwater > Lake > Hypolimnion/Profundal zone | place: USA: Wisconsin... | reverse complement strand
TTCCGGCATAAAAAATAAAAGGAAGATGTTCATGTAAGGGTCCACGGCTCAGCGTGTTAATCAGGAATCCGCTTGACAGCAATAGTTTTGAAAAAGGCGTTTTTCGTTGCGCAAAGGTTACAATGCCGGTCAGTCCATTATCAGTTACTACCTTGTTTAATGCATAAAACAATTCGTTCTTACCCTGCCCTTGGGCGCCACAGCAGGCATCAATAAGCATTAACTTATTTAATTCAATGTAGTAAATACAATAACCGGTAAACCCTATTGAATTTTTTACCCCCAGCATTTGGCAGTTATGCATTGGGTTTTTCAATTTCCAGTTTATGAACGCAGTACTCCTGTTAAGCGCAATAGTTGAACTCTCTTTATTTCCATTTAACAAATGACTTACGGCTGCTACATCTGGAACACCAGTTACTGTATAATTGCTTTTCGAAATCAATTGTTTTACTTTATTTAATAATATCTCTAACCGGCAAAAGAGCGCGGGTTTAAAATGAAAGAATACATCGAAACAATGTTTCCAGCCAAATTTCAAAAAACCAGGAGTGGACTGCCCGCCACCAAACCCTATTATAAATAAGGCATCCTGACTTTCAAGAAATTCATAACAAGTGGTAGCCAGCCTTTGAAAAAGCCCTTTTCGCCGGTGTTTGGAATGAGTCATAGTGTCGCAAGACTGATAAATTTTGCGGGATACACCATCAATGATGTAGTTTTCAGCTATTGCACCATAATATGCGGCACATTCTCCCGAATCGGAAAGTGCATAAAACCCTACAACCGGGCCTGCGGGATTTTGTAAAAACTTCCATCTGAAATATTCCGGATCAACGCTCATGCCGAAGCAATCTTTCATTAACGGAATCAGAATGTCAAAGTCCTCTGGTTTCAATTGATGAATACTATAGTCTTCCATATCGCTTTATATTACTTTGTAATTCTTCCACCCTTAAAATCATAGCAGCGTTTGATTCAGAGATTAAATTAAGCCGCGATAAGAAGGTTATATCGGCAATATTTGATTCCTGTACTCCAGAGCACTCTCCAATACCAAGGATATACTTATACCCTGCTTTTTCAGCTTCCTGTATAATATAATCGTTGCATAAACCGTTAGGGGGAGCCAGCGTAACAACCTGCCTGTTCAGATATTTTTCGATTACGTTTTTAGATTCCGTAAGTTCTTCGTGCAGTTCTTCTTTGTTTTTCACGCTGGTTAAAACCGTGTGCCGCCGTGTATGCGAGCCAAATTCCACACCATTTTCAGCACATTCCCTGATTTCACTCCACCCCATCATTTTTTGGGGCGTTATTGTCAATTTATACAACGCCAACCAGCTATTAAGTATAGCCTCTCTGTTTTGATGTTCAAGCGCAAAAAGCTTTCTCAGGACATTAATATATACATTATTTATATTTATTTTTGCGCCGTTAATTGGAAAAAGTTCCCCGTTCAGCTGTAATGGGTTTTCCGGTTTCTGCAGTACAAAATGGTTGAATAAAAAATTAAGCTTTTCAGTCCAGATCAACTTTTGTTCTCCATTAACTATGTCTGTTACTATGTTATGATTGGCTGGGATAGAGTAACGCTTAAGTACCGGTAAAACGTTCGAATAAAAATCGTAATACCCATCATCAAAACTTAATACCAGCCTGGGCTTTTTTCCTGCCTTCTGCCCAATGGCGGCCAGCGAGATTACGTCATAATACTTAACCACATATTTTATCAGCGCTTCAAAGTTATCGGGCTTGATGGGGTCGAAAAAGTAATCAAAGTCTTTCGAAACGCGATGAAGACATAAAAGCGTTATTCTTCCCTCTCTGCTTTTCTTCTTTCTTAATACACCCTGAACGTTGGCAAAGTACAGGGTTTTAAAAACGGCAGATTTTAAAAAATTTCGCATGCAGGGCTAAATTATCTTTTCTCTGCGGTACTTAAGCTGTTAATGCCAAGGCAAGTTATAAAACCTCTGCTGCTGCAATATCCGCGTTAAACTGGTTTAAAGTAAATTTAAAGAAATTTGACTTGGTTGCAACTCATAAATAAGTTTTACCCCAGAGTTTATAAGCACAATTATGCATAAAAGCCAGGCGATTGAATTTTTCAAACTTCACCTTCGTTTCTTGAATTTTGTATGACAGCTGCAGGGGCCAATGGCCCGCTTTGAATAAATTTTGAGTGTTTTGATGAATACGTTTTGAAGAATGCACTTGCTTATTTAATATTACTTTTAAGCCGCCCCCAGCTAAAAAAAGAATTAAAAATGCCGGATTCACCCAAGACGCTTATATTTTTTACCGATTCTTTTCCCTTCGGAACGGCTGAAACCTTTATCGAAAACGAGTTCCCTTTTCTGGTTGAGTCATTTGAAAAGATTTTTATTATAACAACCAACGTTACCGATTCAAAGACGCGGAAAATAGCAGATAACATAGAAATAATCAGGATACCATATAAGCCTGCACTTAAATTTAAGATGCTCTCTTTACTAAATTATTTCAACCGCATTATTCAAGATGAGATCCGGTTTATAAAAAGTAAGGTTCTGCTAAAAGTTAACAGGGATATTTTATCAGTACTACTTGCCAGCTTTGCCAAAGCGCTTGAGGTAAATACGTTGCTAAACAACCTTATTGCAACGCGTAAAATTGAAGTGAATAGCCTTTACCTGTATTGCTATTGGATGAACGATATTACATCGGGGGTAGCACTGTTCAAGCACAAAAACCCGGAGGTTAAAGCCATATGCAGGGTTCACCGCTGGGATGTTTACTTTGAAACCCAAAGCCCGCCATATTTACCACTACGCAATTTTATGATAGAGACGCTTGACTCAGTGTACTGCATTTCGCAGGATGCTTTTGGTTACCTGCAGCGACTGTGCAATAACCGCCACACTGATCACCTTAAACTTTCACGTCTTGGAACTTTTAATCGCGAAAATATAGTTGCAGTGCCCAATGAAGGTATGGTACGTATTATCAGTTGCTCAAATCTGATACCCTTAAAACGTGTTCACTTGATTATTGAGGCGCTGGCATTGATCGATGATATTAAAATTGACTGGCGGCATTTTGGGAAAGGGCGCTTAGAGGCAGAACTTAAAGCACTTGCTACCGAAAAATTATCCGGCAAAAAGAACATTGAATATTCGTTCATGGGTCAGATAAGCAACACAGAATTGCTTGGCTTTTATAAGAACAATAAAGTTGACCTTTTTATTAATGTGAGCGAAACCGAAGGCATACCTGTATCTATCATTGAAGCAAGCTCTTTTGGTGTTATTGTTATAGGAACACTGGTTGGAGGCGTTGGAGAGATATTGGAGGAGGGTGAAAACGGTTTTTTGCTTAACCAAAGCTGTTCTGCACAGGAAGTGGCACAGGCTATTATAAAATTCCATAACATCACAGATTCTGAGAAAAAGAGGATCAGGGCAAATGCCATTTCAATCTGGCAGCAAAAGTACAGTGCTGAAAAGAATTACAGAGCATTTTTGAGTTCAGTAATGGGCTTAGGCTCAGCTCATCCGGTAAATCCCGATTAATTTGGTTAAATACTCTTCAATATCATATTTTTTAGCAAAGGCTACACTTTTGACGGCCATAGCCTGGTAAGTATCCCTGTTCCCCAACACTTTTTCAATTGTATCAGCAAACTCAGCTGGGTTTGGCTCGGCAAGCATGTAGCCGTTCTCGCCTTGATCAATCAGACCCCGGTTGCCTTTTCCATCAAGGCTAACAACTGGTAAGCCGCTTGCCATGGCTTCCAAAAGTACCAAACCGAAAGGCTCATGCTTGCAAACATGAACGTACACATTTGCAGCAGCATAATAGTCGGCCATATTTGCCTGGGTCCCCGGCATAGATATTACGCCCTCAAGCTTATTAGCAACTACTTTAGCCTTAACCGACTCGTATTCACTTCCCTTACCTAGCATAACCACTTTTACCTGGTGCCCCCTTTGAACCAACTCTTTGGTTATATCTACCAGCAACTGCTGGTTTTTAAGCGTGGTGAATCTACCAACGTTGATGATCCTGATGGTGCCGAGATCGGGCGCCGGATTTAGACCGCGATAGTTTTTTGTAACAATCGCATTGTCGAGGGAAATGATGTTTTTGCTTAGCTTAGCGGGTAACACATTTTGAAAATAGGACCTGGTATCAGCTGATATGGAGATAAATTTATTGTTGCATTTAAGGTACCTTTTTACAAGGCGTCGTTTTTCAAAGAAATCAGTGATTAACTTTTTTTTCGTAAAGGTTTTGAAAGAAAAATTTCTGAACTGGGGCATGTTATCGTGACAGTGTGAGAAATACTTTACCCCCTGAAAAAGGACTTCATGGGCAATCATTTCTGACAAAAACAAATGAGAATGAATAACGTGCGGTTTAAAGCTATTTACCAGATCAGTAAATTGGCTTACATCCACTTTATCGGGTTTTAACAGCGAAAGCCGAACATAACTTTCTGAGTCTAAAAAATCAGGATCTCTCGATAACGGCCCCTCAATACCTTCAATGTCATACCCGGTTTTGCGTGCGGCAGTTTTCAGGGTAACAAGCTTTACTTTTATATTCGGCCGTTCTTTAAGTCCATTAAAGATATTTAAAACCAAGGCTTCAGCTCCACCGCTGATGCTCATACTATTAGTTACCAATAAAACTCTTAACTCCTTTGTGTCCATGCCCTGCACCGGTAGAGAATTTGGTTCAAATTTAAATCGCTTTAATTATTTTACAACATTAGCAAGCTGCGGCGCCACAGCACCACTAATTTTTAATAGACTCGAAAAGTTGATTAAGACAGCTGTCTACGCTATAAATACCGTTGCGTTTTTTTATATCCCCGTTTTCGCCTGATTCATTAAAAAGAAAATTATCGGCTGCCAATTGAAAAACAAAGCCTGATTTCCTGGCTGCTTGTACAAGCTGCGGAGTATAAGACCCATCGGGATATGCCAATTGTTGAATATCATATCCTGCCAGCTTCTCCAGGTACTTTTTTGATCGGTTAAGTTCTTCAATGGCCATTTCGTGCTTAACAGTGCCAAGATTATTATGGTAATATCCGTGCGATCCGATTTTTATATAGGCTGATTGGGCGGTTTCACTGATCTGTGTGTCGTCCATCAACTGCCAGTATTCCTTAATCGCCGGATCGTTCTGAAAGTTGACATGTTTGCCAAAGGCCTCTTTAACTTTTTGTTTATAACCGTAATCCGCCTTCTGGTGCTTAATTATATCATAAAGCGATTTGCCCGAAGAAACTGAGCAATAAATATTGCCTTGCTTTCGAAATAATTCCCCTTCAATTTCTACATCCTTCGAGGTTAAAATAGCGGCAATGTTTACATAATCTGCCCAGAGTATATTATCTCCAACCTCGTTCATCCCGGTAATAAAAAAGGTAGCAGGACATTCAAATGCCTCCAATATGGGCTTAGCATAAACAAAGTTGTTTAGGTAGCCATCGTCAAATGTAATCGCAAAATTCGCTTTACCATATTCAAACTTACCATCCCAAAAATCCTGGAGGCTGACTATTGAACAATACTTTTTAAGAAATGCAATCTGACGGTGAAAACACGCTGCACTGGCATGCCGGCTGTTAAAACGGGTGCTGCCTGTTTTGGTGACCCCGTGATACATTAAAATATAGTTGCCCGTAATTTTTTTTGCCTGCAGCCCTCCTAAAAATGAGCCTGCAACCTGCTCGCGGGCAATTCGCTTCACCTTTGACACAACTTTGGCTGAAAACTGCAAAATGAATATTTGTAAATTAAAGATAAAAGCCTTAGCTAAAAATTTGAAAATACCCTACTTACTAACCCAGCCAAACAAAGCATTTTTGATTCTCCATAATTCATCTCTGAAGTTTATTTTATCTGCATTACGCCAGGCCAAAATGTATTTCCAGTAATAGCGCAAAAACTTAGCCAGGTTTCCCTTTTGTAAATAAACGAACGAAAGCTCACGGTGCTCCCACCACAGGGATTTAAATACATCGTTGTATTTGTAGCCCAGGTACTTATTTACTTCACTTATAGCAGTTATCCCGTTTAACAAAATCAGCTCTTCACTCTTCGAGTTGAAAGCCGCCTCCGGATGACGTCTATAAGCTAAAGTAACAACGTCAATAAATCCAATCTTGCCTTTTAATGCCTGCATGATATGTAATACCCAATCCCAATTGATGCACGGATATATCCATTCCGGAAACGAATCAGGCTGTACCTCACTTCTGAACATTTTTGTGTTGTTCGACATTACCGGGTTATTTTTGATAAAAAAGTCAAGGTCAAATTTAGCAGGTGGCTTTTGCACGGTACTATAGAAAAACTGCTTTTTACCTGGATCATTTTCGAAGAACAGGTATCCGTCAGTAAAGCAAATAGCACAATCGGTGTTTCTGTCCAGATAGTCTGATTGAATTTGTAGTTTATTTTCGTCAATCCAAAAGTCATCTCCCTCCATCAAGGCAATATACTCTCCACTACAGTTTTTTATGGTGTCGAGCGCGTTTTTGACCATGCCCAGATTTTTCTTCCTCAAAATAGGTTTTATCAGATTCGGGTACCGGGCGGCATATTCGGCAACTATTTCAGGCGTACGGTCTGTAGAATAGTCATCCGAAACAACAATTTCAAGAGTAAAGCTAACCTTTTGCATTATTAGCGAATCCAGACAGGCAGCTATATACTTTTCATGATTGTATGTAATCAGACTAACACTGACTTTGGGTTGACTCATCGAACAAATATAATTAAATCCCGTCCTGCTCATTCTTTAGGAAATTTTATAAACAAGGTACTATCAGAAAACAAAGGGACTTCTATTTTAACAATTATCACATTAGCAACAGATAAAAACGTGTGATTGGCACATTATTTACCGAGCTACGTTTATATTTGTAGCATGTTGACGGACAATGGGGAGCATCACGCTATCTATCAAAGTACCGTCTTGATTATTTAACCCCGAATTAACAGCAACATGCTTAAAAAAATTACTCCCGTTGTTTTACTCTCGTTATTCTTTTCGGCACAAGTGTTTTCGCAATGTGCGGTAAACAATTTGACCGGTAATCAGGTAATAAGCACCAACACCACCTGGAATGCAGGCACCTACAACATTAGCGGCGATTTTACTATTAATGCCGGTGTCACACTTACGGTCAATTATAGCGGCAATTGTCCGCTAACCATTAACGCAAATAATATAAATATACTAGGTACCATAAATGCCAATGGCGCTGGTGGTGCAGGCGGTTCGGGTGGTAGCGCAGGAGCCAGTTCAGGCGGTGCCGGTGGTGGTAGCGAGGCAGGCGGAGGAGGTGGTGGTGCAGCCGGTTCAGGAACCGGTGGTGGCACCGCAGGCAATGGCGGTAGCGCAGCAACAGGTGGCTGCTCAATATCCTGTGGTACTATATGTGTAGGTGGCAATGATGCCGATCGCGCTGGTGCTGGTGGCGGAGCAGGAGGAGCGGGCGGTTCGTTCGGAGCTGCTGGTGGCGCCGGCGGTGCGGGTGCACAAGGCAGATTGGAACTAGAGCCTTCAAATTCAAGATGTAATTCAACACCGGTACCGGGAAATGGTGGTACAGGTAATAATGCGCCTGCGGGTTATGGTAACAGTGCCAACGCAACTGATCTTGTTACCGGTTCCGGTGGCGGTGGTGGTGGTGGCGGTGGCGGTGGCTTCACTGCCGGTACCGTAGGTGGCACTGGTGGCTCGGGAGGCGGAACGGTAAACCTTAATGCTTCAGGTAACCTGGTAATGAGTGGTACGATCACTGCTAACGGAAATAGTGGCGGCAATGGCGGAAACGGTGGTGTTCGCTCAGGCAATGCGGCTAACTGGAATTGCGAGAACTGTGGCAACACCAATGGCGGCGGAGCCAGCGATTGCAGAAATGCCAGCGATTGCGGTGCATGTACTTATTATACCTGGGGTTGGCCGGGTGGTGCGGGCGCAGGCGCAGGTGGTGGCTCAGGTGGTGGTATTAAATTACAAGCCACCGGGGGAATGAATATAACCGGCGTTTTACAGGCTAATGGTGGTAATGGTGGCAACTCAGGTCATCCTACAGCTGCTGATGCAAGCTGCAATAATTATGCTGCCGGTGGCGCTGCCGGTGGCGGTGGTGTAATTAAATATGTTTATGATCCTTGCGCTAATAACGTGTTTACGCCTTCACAAATTCAGGCAACTGCAGGTACCCCGGGCTTGGGAACCGATGGCGTTGCCAGCACTAATACAGGCCTTGCCGGAGTAATTTTAAATCAGCAATCAAATATTTATGTGCCGGGCTTTACTCCATTTACGGCGTTAACAGCATATCCTAATCAGGTTATTTGCGGTTTAGGACATACTCCAGCCAATGCGCTAAATACCTACGCTGTAAGTGGTGGTGGCGGAACTTACCAGTACCAGTGGTTTTACTCAAATACAAATGCAACCGGCCAAACGGGCGCGGTTGCAACTCCTGCTACCGGCTGGTCAGCAGTTTCCGGTGGAACAGCTTCGTCTTTGCCTGCGGCAACGATGGGTGTTGTAAACAGCACCACCTATTATCAGCTACAAATTCTATCAGGCCCCTGCGCCACTTGGTCTAATGTAGTTACTGTTTTAGTTGATTCTATACCAACAATTGCCAGTGTTACGGTAGGTAATGTGTTATGTAACGGAGGCAGTACTGGTACTATTACTGTAAACGCAACAGGCGGAGACCCCGGCTATACTTATTCTTCTGATGGCGGACTTCTGTATTTCAATGCATTAACCAACCTTGCCCAAGGCAGTTACAATGTTTATGTAAAGGATACCAACAATTGTTCTTCAGCTTATGCTTCCAATCCTGTAACCATTAATCAGCCTCCGGTGCTTAATTTTACTGATGTAGTTACCAACGCTAATTGCGCAGGTTTGTCTAACGGCGCAGTTACTATTTCTCCAACGGGAGGTGTATCTCCTTATCAATATGCTATTAATGCCGGTAGCAATCAACAGGCAAATACTTTCTCAGGTTTGGCTGCTGGTAATTATCTCGTTTTGGTTACTGATGCTAACAGTTGTCCGGACACTGCAACAATTGCGGTCGGCAATGCTTATGTATTTACGCTTAGTATTGACTCACAAACAAATGCTACCTGCTACGGCGATAGCAATGCAACTGTTACCCTTGCAGCTTCCGGCGGAATTCACCCGTATTCCTACTCACTTACAGGAACAACCCAGGCTTCCGGTTACTTTACCGGCTTACCACAGGGCTATTATGTTGCTACCGCAACCGATTCAGCAGGTTGTCCAAGCCAGGTAAACGTTCAGGTATCACAAGCTGCACAGATGTTAGTACAGATAGATGCGCTGGTAAACATACCTTGTAACAACTCAGCTAAAGGTCAGGTGTATGTTTCTCCTGTGGGGGGTAGTCCAACATACGCTTACTTATGGAGTACCGGCGACACCACACAAAGCGATACCTCTTTAGTTATCGGTACTTACTCTGTTACAATTACCGATGCGCATGCCTGCTCTGCCAGCACCACTATAAACATAACTTATGATGCTGCGCCTTCAACCACAGTAACCTCAACGGATGTTACAGGATGCTTTGGCAATACAAACGGCAGCGCCGCAGTTACTGCAACCGGTGGTACAGCTCCCCTTCTTTATCAATGGAGCAATGGAGCAACATCTACTGCCATTACTAATATTGCCGGCGGCACTTACATTGTTACCGTTTCTGACCTGAATTATTGCAATAGCATTGATACTATAGTGGTAAACCAACCTGCGCAAATATTGGCTAACCTGGATACCATTGCGCCAAGCTGCAACGGGCTTAGCAATGGCCTGGCAGGTGTAGGCCCCTCAGGCGGAACACCTGGCTTTACAGTTGCCTGGTCGACCGGATCAGGTGCCGACACTATCGTAAACCTTGCTGCCGGTAATTATTCGGTAACCATAACTGACGCCAATAATTGTGTCACATCTTTAAGCTTTGCGCTTAACCAACCTGCCGCATTAAATAGCAGCCTGGTAAGCGTAAACGACTCTTGCTACGGTAGCCCGAACGGAAGTGCAGAATTTACCGGAACCGGTGGAACGCTGCCTTATACATATGCCTGGAGTAATGGCAGCACTACCGGAAGTGTCAACAATCTGACTGCAGGAACTTACACGGTTACGCTTACAGATGCCAGGCAATGTTCTTCAACCGGCTCCGCAACAATTACACAGCCGGCACAATTGCAGGCTACAACTACTTCTACAAATGCAACCGGTGGTCAATATAACGGCAGTGCAAGTATCAGTAACATTGCCGGAGGGGTTTCGCCTTATAACGTACGCTGGTCTAACGGGCAGGTATCCAATACCATCTCCAACCTGGCAGGCGGTAGCTATATTGTTGTAGTTACTGATGCCAATGGTTGCCA
>Ga0316217_10007446_pt1 | contig 10451 bp, 8 predicted proteins | sample 1anoAmetaG_FD_203633 | JGI IMG/M metagenome (GOLD analysis project Ga0316217, IMG submission 203633) | Freshwater microbial communities from Trout Bog Lake, Wisconsin, USA - 1anoA | ecosystem: Environmental > Aquatic > Freshwater > Lake > Hypolimnion/Profundal zone | place: USA: Wisconsin... | reverse complement strand
CTGGACTTTTACAACTCCTTCGCACGCTAAAACTCTGATCCTGAAAGTATCCTGGACAATTGCTTCATTGACGACTGGGAAGGGTTCCAGACTCTAACTGGATTCACCTTGGGCAAGAAGTTGCTGGTGAATCCTTCAGAGCATCCAATGTTCTACATCTAACCGCCCCTCAGCAGCAAAGAATACCGCCAGAAGCTGATCTAGCTCTTTTTCGAGTAGTACTAGTTTAATGGCCTATTTATGCATAAGGCGCCAGTCCTTTCCACATACCTTTTTGGACTGGAAAGCTCCCTCGTTGTGGATATAGGAGCCTAGTTCACGCATGTGGTGCCAGTGGTCGAAGGTTTCATACACAGCAAGGGCATAATTCGGGCTAACGTGGGAGGTGAGAGTATCACTAGGTAGCTGCTTAAGCATTCTTTGGCGCAAGGGAAGTACAAAAACAACTTTGCCAACCAGAGTCTCTTGACAGAGAAGATGAACATCTGGGGCTACATGGTAACACTGTGGATACTTAGGATATCATGAGAGAAGTGAAGCATCAGTACTGTCATCTCCTTGAAAATAGACATTAGTCGCTCTCTTACAATGAGTTCACGGATAAGACTGCCTTCTAACTGCCTGATAAAAATAGAATCATCTTTGGCAAAGAGCTCTTTATGGCACCGGAAGTCTATTTCTCATAAAAAAATGAGGAAGGTTTCAAAGGGATACAGCATTTGATCAGCCAAAGTTTGGAAAAATGTGAGCCTGAGCAAAGAAAATAGCTGATCCCCAATATACAGTTGGTCGGCGGAGGATCCAGTTTCACTTCAACGCCTGACCGACTGCAAAGATAGCTCATCTAAGCAGATTTCAATGGTTACGGGTCAAAGATGAAAGTTTTTACAACCAACTAAAAGTCTGAAAGATCCATTTCTAGCTGGCTAGGAGCTACTATCATGTCTTCCATGAGAATTTTCGACAAATGGATTGTTTCGAGGAAGTAATACGAGGAAAACGGGATCATCCATGTTGAGAAAAGACTGTGATTTGCATGAAGATATTCTTTAAGTGCGTCCCATTGCGAGGTGGTAGGTCAAGTTGCGTTTGTATAGAATATTAATGTAATAACAGAAGGAAGAGCATTAAAACGTGGGTGAAGACCTGGAGTAGCTGAAACAGGCAGTGAAGTTGTCCAATAATAAGCTGCTTTAGCTGACTTACAATGATGGTAAGCCTGCCATTATCAAGCCAAATTCGTCGAGAAACTCATACAGCTCAACCGCAAGGCCAAATAACTAATCACCCAGGATTTCATTGAGGAGCCGTTGGTTTATCTGGCAGAGGCCGAGAGAGTGCTCTAGTATGGCGCCAGTTGCGGCAAAACCATCGATCGCAACATCATAGTCTGCACCCTTCACAATGAGGCTTGTTGTTATTACAAAGCTTCCGATTTGGTGACAGCCTCGAGGTACATTGAGGCAGTTATCTTTAATATCAAGAGCCATTTGGATTCAGTAGACACTTCTCCCAGCCATTCGAGCGCTTCAGAGCATCCGCGGGGCAAAAAGGCAGATGATTTGCTGTTTGTGACAGTTTAAAAGAAAATCGAGTTAGTTCAGTATTACTTGAAATATTGTACCATCAACTCTCAGGCCAAAAATAGGACAGTGGCCTTAGAAGCCAGCAAGAAAACAATAAATGTTCTGAAATCTCTCTTTTGCGATATCCGTTAAAACTAGAAGATTATTGTGGCGGAGGAGAACGAGGTGTAGTTCCACGACCTGAGAACTTTGATAAGGCAAATCAAAGTCTTCAAGGAGTAGCTTATTTTGACGGAAATCGATAGGTATATTGTGTTGGCCAAGTTGGCAATCAAAAGATGGAATTAGAATAAAGTGGTCAAGAAGATTAGTTTCAATCTTGAGAAGCATATTAGCAACTATTCTATCAGCTAGGTTATAGATATGACACCAATATAATACAGCGGATAAATCGAATAGCAATACCAAATAAATTCACGATGCATCCTGCGCCAAATTCTGCACTTCGCAATGGGCTTCTTCACAATCTCCACATAATACCGTCTCATTTCAGAACAGCTTTACAAAAAGCAGTAAGAAAGAATAAAATCTGAAGAGTACCTCAGGTCTAACATTTACCATCTGCTGTCGATTCTATTTTTGGCTTTGCATGTCAACTGCGACCTTTTGTTCATGAAGCAGATCATTTCCTCTTATGAGCATCACTTCAAGACTCTACTTCTGACTGATTAGCATTTTGACACCTCTCTTTAATAGCTCTCCCAGCAGCTGTTGTACGAGAAACCTGTGGATAATCTGAAGGCCATCAATAATTCTTTGGCCAACAAAATCAAGAAGTTGAGGAGTAAGTCGAAAGATAAAAAACTGCATTCGGAATATGAGGATACGGAACTGCATTAAAGTAAAGCTTGCTACAAAATGAACGATTCTAAGGAAGTCTCGAGGTCGAAAAAGACTAATAGTAAGGTTAAGGTTTTGAGTCAAACTAAAAAGCATACGAAGGTTTTAAATGATAGCCTTCTTGAGTCATCAAAGAATCTAAATATCAAAGTTGTCAAAAGCGAAGAAAAATCGATATCTATCCCTCAAAAAAAGTAGGTCACGAAAAAACGAAGTATCTCCAAGGAGATTCAGCAGCCATTAAAGTCAGTAAAATCTCCTGGAAAACCGATGTAAAAGCCAGCAGTCAAAAAGACAAATGACGAATACCAACTTAGTAACTCCAAATGCCCAGCTCGCAAAAGAACACATTCCATTTCTTCCGCAGACCTTTCATGCACTGTCCAATAAATGAGCAAAACCAAATTGAGCGGGGCCTAAAAAGAGGAACTTCGAAAAGTAGTAAAGAAGAAAAAGTCAGAAACGAAGAGTAAGCAAAAGCCTTTAAAAGATAATAGGTAAACTTACTCCAAGCACTACTATGTGTGATATGTAGTTTTCTCATTGTATTTGTGATTATAATCGAAAAATTGATGTCGGTGAAGCATTTACCGTCAGTCACACTTCCAATGGGCTTCGCGGATCAAGTGCTCGACTTGTAGATGCGGCTGTAGTAATAGTAATCGTTGTAGCTGATCCAAATACTGAGTCAGATGTACCGGGTATTAATCTTGTAACTCAGATAGCTGTGGAGTACTATTTGTAAATCGATTAGAAGAAGGCTATCTACTTTCAGAAGAAGTTGAACGGCCTTGTGGTGAAATCTCTGGACGCCACCAGTGTGTAGAGGATGGAGACCAAGAAATAAAAGCTGAAGGCTTTCAAGAGCGAGATGCATAAATATATGGAGTGCTAGCAGACGTATGTAAAGACGATGATTGAAAAGTCCGAGAAAAACCAGAAAAAGCTCAATGACTATGTCAAGGCGGACCTCAATAAGCAAGAAGAATTGTTTCAGCATCGGATGCTCAAAAGGGTCAAAAGTGCAGGCCGACTGCTTTGATTCTCTTTTGCTATTTATTTATGTAACTTTTATGATTTTCGCCTTTTATCATAAATAATGCATCAATAACAATACATTGCTTAGATTCAACAAATATTCAACACCTTCGATAAAGATCATAGCGGGACGATTGAACTAGCTGAACTCAAAAAAGTATCTCAAGCTCTTGGTGAGGATTTAAGCGAAAGTTAGTTGCGATAAATAGTAAAGATGCTAGACACAAATAAAGATGGTAGAATATCGTTTGAGGAGTTCAAATTTTGGTGGCTCTACGGTCAAAAAGGAAAGATGAATGATTTGGTCTTCTTGAGAGCCAAATCTATGAAGCTAACAAATGGATTTTTCAAAAAGTTTGAACAGGCAGGAGTGGATTTGACCAAATTTAATCAAAATCAAAAGGTTGATAAAATCTAAATCGACATCAGTTTTGGAGTGCCTATTAAACAAGGAATCATGCTTGATGTAAGTGTTTGCCATCGGGGTTAGAAGTTTACTCAACAGATCAATAACATCAAGAAGCTTGTCCCTTCTATCAATCAAGCATCTGTAAACATTCTTGTATTTCTGCCCGCTTAGAATCCAAAAAAAGTAGAATAAGAACTCAAAAGCATCATTAGCAGCTTGGTTAGTTTCCTACCTTTTCCAATATAGAGCTTGTAAGAAAATCCTTTTGCCTGTATAAAAATCTTGGCCCTCAAAGATTCTGTGGTCTTACATGTAGAATCAAAGTAAACTTTAAATACAGTATTCAACGATCCTTTGAATAAATTTGACCAAATTAACTAAAAATTAGATAAAGAGCTTTTTTTCTTTGCTTAGCTCTCTACTTTGACCAACTTTTCTGTAAGTTAGCTAATCAAGGAAACAAATTTAATTTAGACGCTCTTGAAAGGACTCTCATTCAAGCTGGATGTTGAAGTTCCAAGTTCCATAACTAAAAAATTTAGAGAAGTTCTATAAGCAGACAAGTAAGTCACAAAAAACCTCGAAAATGTTTTGATGGTGCTGCTAAAAAGTTTAAAATTGAAGATTAAGCTCAATACTCCCTAAAAGATATAAGTTTTTCTGAAGAAACTAGGAATACACTAGCTTATTGTTTAATGTCCTTCCTTCAAAAATATCATATAGCTCATTTCTATTGTATTTGATGCCTAATAATCAAAGAAAAACCCAAAGAATCCGATGAACTATTTGTACTTATTCCTCAAATTGTTGAAAAATCATCTAAAAACAGGGGTAATTTTGTTGATATATAGGTTTAAATTTATGTTCAAAGAAAATAGACACTAGTTAAAGTAAAAGCCTAAGTCCCCGATGGTTCAAAAATCTTCCAACTGCTTTATAACTAACTATGAATGATATGTGCACACTTATTGTTTCCTTCCTATAAAATACAAATGATTGTTAGATAATCACATGCTTGTTTTCTTCCTAGGTCTGTCCTCTTAGACATAATCTGGATTTTTTCTCAAAATCACAAAGTTTTCAAGAACACAATCTTGAATAGGAATGTATTATTAGTTGGCTAGTTAAGCTCTTTCTCCGTTGCCGATCAGCACTGGAGAAGTGTGGGTTTGGAACCCAGTTATTTTTTTGGGCTTTCCTGCTTGGCCAACTACGTCTACTGCCTGGCCTACTCTTACGTTTAGAGGCATAGCTTCAAGTTTATCGTTCAGCTAAATAATACAAATAGTACCACAAACAAGCTTTTGGGATACATTGCCAAGGAGAGGAAATAAAGGAAGAAATGACTCTTTCCAAGCAAAGTTGCTTTTATGTCTAGAAGGGAAACTAAGAATATAATCAAACCTGACATTCCTACCTTCGACAGGAGGAATCTTTCAGAGTAATATGGCTGGATTGAGAGCATGCCTTTCCCCATGTATAGCAAACCTTGGGCTATTCTTATCAGGAGTAATGTTTCTTGCTCTTTGTTGTAGTAGCTCGCAAGTTTTCTAAAAATGTCAGCCAATCGAGAATTGTTAGTTCCTGCTCCAACTAATCCTAAGCAGATTATAGCTCTGTGAGAAATTTCACTATCCGTATCATAGCTAAGTTTGGAAAGCAAATCCATAACATTAATCTTTGCGTTTGACAGGCTTAAAACAGCGAGAGCTATGGGAACAACTTTTTTTTTGTCAGTTTTCGAAAAATGAAGAATATGGTTGAGTAGTCTCATAGCCATTTCATTGCCGATTTCTTAGCTGGAAGCTAAAAGGGCTAAGCCTAATATTGCAGTCTCACTCTACTTTTCATCACTTAGGCATTAGTGCATAAGATTTTGAACTTTTAGGATGTTACCTGTTCCAACATACGCACTGCTTACTACCATAATTTCAACAAATTTTCTTATCGGGTGTTCAACGATGTTTAATGCCTAAAGGGTAGCTTAGCATTTATCTTGCTGCCCCATAAAAAGCAGTGCTAACCCCACACCAAAATACTTGGCGAAATGGTCATTGAGCTGACCTTACTCACCAGCTCTCTCCATCAAAGTTTGTATGATGGCTTCTGCAACGTCTCCATTGCATTGCCCTACAAAGCAAAGTCCAAGTGACAAAGCAGCATACGCGCTCTACTTGAGAGATAAGCTTGTATCGATGATTTTACCAATGAAGATATCTTGTAGTTCACTCTTTGACCTTCCTGCGTATGCCATGCCTAGTCCCAATATTGAGCACTATCTCACAATTTCGTCCTTGGCTTATTGAGCTGAGTCTGAAAGCAACCCGAATGCAATGTCGTTTTAGTCATTTACGCCTGCGCAGCATATTCCCACTCCTAGACTGGCCCCAGCTTTTATGTACTTCCCATCGTTATCGATGTAAGTCATAAGATGAGTGTTAATAGTGTCATCATTCCAGGGGCAAAGTAAACCAATGCTGGCAACTGCTGCGATTTGCAAATCCTAGCTCACCTCCAAAGCGAAAGACTTCTTTTCACTTGCTTCTTCGTCGTCAATCATAAGAGTATCTTTGGTTAGGCCAGCATTAACGAAGGCATTGACGTAAATACCGTAAAGAGTGTTGTTTTTGATCTCTCCTCCTTTGTAGTTTTCTTCGAGATGAGCTTTGAAAACATCTCGAGGGTGCTTAGGCTACTGAACTTCAAGATCTTTAGCAAGATCAATATAGAACTTAGACAGCAGCTTATTGGAGATGATTGGGTGTATCTCTTAGCTGAGATCTGGGATGTATATCTTTTGTCTAGCAGCGTTAAAAGCAAGTTGCTTCTTGATGAGCTCATCAGGACACTAAGCAAAAACTTCCTTGATTTTGTCGTGCTCATCCAATTTTATGGCCATTCTCAGAGCAATAGTGTACTATTAAAGTTTCATAGCTAATTCATAAAGGATGGTCAAGATAGTCACAAGTTCATCTTGATCTGAAGAGTACCCGCAGACGGCAGAAAGATACATATAAACCTTTGAGAAGTTCTGATCAGTGACATATCCTTTGATGTCGTGCAGTTTGTTCACAATCAGAAGCAGATCTATAGCGTCGTGTTCTGCGTTATTTGCAACGAAATAAGGGACGATTTTATCAACAAGGCCTATCAGCTCATCGTAAGGCTAAGCATTTTCTATCCTGATTTCGTATTAGAGACCAATATCACTGGCCAAACTGCTAACATACTAGTGTCCCCATTCTGTAAAATTACTGTTTGTGCCTTCCAACAGATAATAAAGACTAATGCGAGCTCCTTTCTCTCCGAAGATCATAGCCAGTACTGATAAAAAGTCTGCCAATTCAGCCTAAATTTATAGTAAAGTACCTTGTCTTGGGAAGCTTTCTTGAATGTAAAATGGTCAACCAGAGATTAATAGTGGCTTTTGAGGAACTTGAAGGGTTTAGGTACACTAGTCATAGCAGTTGTCGCGGATCTGACTATCTGCTTGAGCTATTTGAGTGAAGCCACATCATCTTGGATGACTCTTTAGCAATGGGCGTCAATCTTCTCTTTCAATTCTTTATCTTCGACGCTCTTTGTTACTCAAATGGTTACTAAATCTTAATCTTGCTTTTGGTCTTTCTTCTTGTTTTGTTTTTTAGGTGCTTCGGATGACATTTTAAAAATAATTCAAATTAGATCTAATAGCCGAAGTCACGTTATTATAATCGTTAGATGAAAAAGAACAAGAAGATAGAAGTGGCAGTGCGTATGCGTCCTCTGATCTACGAATACGAAGATGTTGAGGTGTGGAGCATAAACGAATAGGCAAAAAAAGTGTCTTCCTTTCCACGCTCGCATATGCTGAGGAACAATAGCACCATACTCAACTAGGAAGTTTCGGGGTTGAATCGGAAAAAGAGTAAAATAGAGATGAATAATATTTACTAGTTTGCTATCGATTATGTATTCAAAGATAGCAAGAGCAATCGTGAGGTTTATAACGAATGTTGCTCTAAAGTGGTAGAGGAGTTTTTGCAGGGAAGCCATGCCACTATCTTTATGTATGGGCAAACTACCTCGGGAAAAACCTACACCATGCTGGGGAACTAAAACACCTAAGGCCTGATTGTTTACTCATTAAAGGACATCTTTGGCCAAAAAGACTAAAAGACCACCATAAAAATATCCTATCTAGAGATATACAATGAGCAAATAAACGATCTCCTTAAATAAGGCTCAGTAAATCTAAAAATAGTGGACTAAAGTGTGCCTGGTTTGTCTCTGGTCCCAGTTTACACTATTGAAGATGCACTTGACTTACTCAACGAAGGGGAGTATCAGAGAGCCTATGCCTAGAAGAAGTATCATGACCATTCTTCCCGATCTCACACCATTTTCCAGATAGTAATAACTCGCTTATTTAGAAGATTATGGAAAGTGAAACTAAAATTAGGGCTATTTTGAATCTTGTTGATTTGTCAGGCAGCTAAAGACTTTCGGATTAGGACAGCAACTAATAAACTGCCTATATCAACAAAAGTCTTTTTGTTTTATCTAACGTTATCCATAAATTAGCCAACCCTAAGAAGAAGTAAGTTTCGATTAATTAAGTTCGCACATTCCTTTCAGAGATTCAAAGCTAACTCGTCTTCTAGCTCCTTCTTTGACCACCAGTAAAAAGACTATTGTTATTTGCACCATTAGCCCAGCATAAATCAATTTTTCCCAAACTCTCTCAACTTTGAGATTTGCAACTCAGTCGAGGAAGATCTAGCTTAAAGGGTTAGACTAGTCAGTGAACTAGTCTTCAGTGGAAGTAAACCGCAAGAAAATGACTCAGCTTATTGAATAGAACTCAATTTTGAAGAAAAACCTTAGCTTTGCTCAAGAAAACAAGGAAAACGATTAAAAATACGTAGAAAGCAAAATCAAAGCTATTGAAGAGCTGGTAGAGAAAAAAGAAATCAAGGTGGATTCTAGCTTCAAAAAGCAGTAATGGAAGCGCAAAGCCTAAACACTATGCTAGGAATACTAGAAAAATATCTAAATCTTGCAAAAAGAGTACTCCAAAGCAATGGTGAACCTAACCGCCAAGGAATTCAATATTGAGAAAGCTGTTCTCAACAAAATCTTAGAAAAGTTCAATATTTGTGACCATCCAAACGAAGGATTGGCTAGCCATTGATATTATCTTTCTTATCTTACTTGTTTTAGTACGCTTGAATCTTTGGATACGGATATTTAAAGATAAAAGACTCAAACTTTGATAATGTTTTAATGTAGACTTAAGCTAGCAGGAGCAATCTATTCTACTTAAAGTTTCAACAAACTATAGCTCAAAAATCTTAGATTTTGTTCCAGCTATCAAAAAATACTCTAAAATTAGCTTTCTATAAAAAATGGAATTGAAATCAAAATATTAAAGTAATTATTCTAATTTTGCATTTCTTTAGCCCATTTTTCAAGCTCATGAAGCCTCTGAGCATCTGTTGCAAGTTTCGCTTTTTCCCATAGATAATTTTTCTTTTAAGAAAGCAACAATCTCAAAAAAAAAGCTACGAAACTCAAAGAGTTAAGATAAAACCGTAAAATATCATTATTTCATAGTTGTTCTTGGTTCTCTTGTCTTTTTTACCTTTTAGATAAAACATTTCGGCTGTTCTTCAAGCTTTTGGATGAGGAGCTAATAGCTTTCCTAACATATTTTCTCTTCTAATGGGGTTTGATGATTTTTTTGATAGTTACATCCAGTTCCTCAAGCTGGATTCTAACTTATTCATGAGTCCTTTTTATAAATTCCCAGAGTTCCTTGGTATCCTTTGAAATTCTATGGCTGGCCATAGCAACAGAAATGGCAGCCTAGAACTAAGCAGGAGACCCATATCCTCCGTTTGGGAGGTTAGCTTTGAAATCTTATCTGTCTGAATCACTACCAGCTGAAGTTTGAGAGTCCATAACAATTAATATAAACTTTTAATAATACTCCACTCATTTCAATCATTTTGAAGCTTTATAATCCATTAATCAAAATAAGAAATCAGTACTATCTAACCTTGATTCTGCTATGTGTGCTTATAAATCAGACCTTTTGATCACTTATATAGTTTTTCACTTCAATTGTTGTAAAACATTCCTTATTCGATCTAAGAGACTCCAAAGAAATCTGGCAAGCTTCGGCTCTTTAATACCAATGGAAGAAACTTATGAGTCGATCAACAACAAAAAAAATTTAAATATCAAATTTTTTATAAGTGGTTTTATGAGAATAAATCCCTTTGCTGTAAAAAAAACTAACGATTCCAATAAACCTTCGATGTTTGATGACTTTTTTACAAAAGGCGATCCCCCTTCTATACCTTCTATGGATCCTTCTCGGAAAGGCAAAATTATACCAAAGACCTTTTCTTCTAACGACTAGCAATAAAATATAGATCTTAATGGTTCATCGGCTCAGAGGATAGCTCCCAAAAACGTCTCAACAAAAGGCCTTATTATGGAAATGTTTCAGTAACACTAATCGAAAAATGCCGCCATCTCTAACAGGCATACATCAAACAAAAGAATTTGTCTTTAGCTAAGAGTAGCAAATG